>Ga0194061_1000035_pt1 | contig 66907 bp, 74 predicted proteins | sample SepL2221m_MetaG_FD_163423 | JGI IMG/M metagenome (GOLD analysis project Ga0194061, IMG submission 163423) | Anoxic zone freshwater microbial communities from boreal shield lake in IISD Experimental Lakes Area, Ontario, Canada - Sep2016-L224-21m | ecosystem: Environmental > Aquatic > Freshwater >... | reverse complement strand
TTGAACGCATCGCCCGAAATGAGTGTCCGGCTGGTTTCCAGCGCCTGCTCTTTTTATCCATTGTTGACTCCAAATCATATAATCATCGCAAATTTCACGGTTTTTTGCTTAACTTAATGGCAGTGACTCGCCGGGAGCAAACGATGAACCCTTTGCTTTGCCGAAACGCACGGCAAGAAACTCGACAAAATCGAATACTTCGGCTTGCTTTTCAGCAGGTAGGTCTTGGAGTTTTTCAATCAATTCGGCGTATCTCATTGTCGTCTTTCTCTAATCGCTTAAGGGTGAAAGGTGCGGTTCGCAAGCTCACCGCACCTTACCAGTTTTCCCCAATGATAACACCCTCAAGTGACAATCACGCTAACCGGCTCAGTCCAAACCCCTTCGCGGTCGCTGCCAATGGCGCGGATGCGGAACCAGTAGGTCTGGCCAGCGATTCTCATTATGAGCCAAAGTGCTGATAGACAACTCGTCATTCCGGCTTAGGATGCCGGAATCCAGTCACAAGGATGTGAATCTAGGGTCGCCATCAAGCCTTTTTCAAACACTTAACGCACGACATGTCACCGTCCGTGGCACTAGATTCCGGCATCCATGCCGGAATGACGGTAATGGAGCCATAATGAGAATTGCTGAGGTCTGGCCGGGGGTTAGCCCTTCCAGCCCGCGTAGGGCGCATTAGCGATTTAGCGTAATGCGCCGAATGTAAATCCTAGCAGAATGTCCTCCGCAAAATATGCTCCATGGCCTCAACTCAATCAAGTCAGCTTCTCCAAAAACTCTCTGGCTGTGAGAATTCTCGTAACCCCATAGTGCCGCAGAGCCAACAAATCACTTTTGTCGCCCGTGACTAAATAATCAGCCCTAGACACTTGCGCGACGGCAAGCAGCCAATCGTCGTCCGGGTCAGGCGAAAGCTCAACGAATGGCAATGGATCGCAAGCCATCGCAAGATGCCGAATAGCGTTTACCATTCTTCCTACTTCGGCGGGTTTCAACCGGTTTTGAAAGAAGGGACGGCGAGATACGCGGTTCAACTCTTCAAGCTGTAGCTCGCAAGATGCCAACTTAAACTGCCCATCACGCCATGCCTGATAAATTTTGTCGGGTGGCGTTCCCCGCACCATTAAAGCGGATAGCAAGATATTGGTATCGAGGACAATGCGCATGATTATGCCGCGCTACGTTTCTTGGCCTTTCGTTCTTCTATCACGCTTTTGTCAATAATCGCTTCAATAACTTCAACAGGCATGTCTTGATTTCGATCTTTGATGGTCTGTACATCATTATCCAGTATCCGCCAACGGACAGCTTCCTCGATAAACTTGGAAACTTCTTCGGAATCCAAGTTTGGTGTATCAAGAAAGTCACGCAAAGCTAGATCGGTATCGGGTGAAACTTGTACAGTCCAACGAACAGCAGCAGCCATGTTATTACCCCTTTAGAGTCGTTGTTGTGTTGTCCCAATGATGCGGTTTGCAAGCACTTTGCGCTCCTTCGATTATGCTCAATCCGAGTCGCGCAGGGCAAGCTCACCGCACCCAGTTTTCCCAATAATAACACCCTCAAGTCACAATCACACTCACCGGATCAGTCCAAACCCCCTCGCCGCCGCTGCCAATGGCGCGGATTCGGAACCAGTAGGTCTGGGCAGCGGTTATCCCTCCCAGCAGGATATGGGTTCCGGTGGCCGGGGTGGTGACGGGTTTCTTGTGTCTTCAATAGAGTCGCAGGTGCGCTGGCAAATTTATATTTCTGGTATAGTCCGAGGGGGTTGCCCGTTGACATGCCTTTCCCGGCTTCGCCGATTGGGCTTTTCATCTTGGCTCCGACAGTGTTCTGGTCTGTTTGCCGCACCGGCCAGGCTTGGACGAGGTTAAGCGGAGGGCAAGCACTGTTCGGGGAAGCGGGAACGGGCAAAGCATCCTGGCGGCTTTCAGGCTCTGCAAATTGGGCGATTGGGAACGACAAACCTTGCCGGACACAGGCGTCATTTGCTCGGCCTTTAGACGGCATCGACACTCATCCGTTGACAGTTGACCGTTACAACAGTATGTTTATACGCTTTATTGCTTAATTTAGTCCGGCTTCCTTGGAAAGGTTGCCGCCTTGGCAAAGGCATTTAACGATTACGCGAGCCCTAGCCCCAAAATTATTATTCTTAACAACAAGAGCCCAGGATGGAAGAGTTTCAACGCATCAAACGCCTGCCCCCCTATGTTTTCAATATCGTCAACGACTTGAAGGCCAAGCAACGTGCCCAAGGCGATGACATCATCGACTTTGGCATGGGCAACCCCGACCGGCCGACCCCGCAACACATCGTTGACAAGTTGATTGAGGTTGCCCAAAAACCCACGGCACATCGCTATTCGGTTTCCAAAGGCATTCTTCGCCTGCGCAAGGCGATTTGCAATTGGTACTTGACCCGCTATGGCATCGAACTGGACCCGGACACCCAGGCAATCTCCACTATCGGCTCCAAGGAAGGGCTGGCGCACCTGATGTTCGCCACCTTGGGGCCGGGTGACACCGTGCTGGTGCCCAATCCGGCTTATCCGATACACCCCTACGGCGGCATCATAGCCGGGGCCGATGTCCGCCATGTGCCATTGGTTGCAGGGGTGGACTTCTTCGCCGAGTTGGAAAAGGCGATCAAATTGTCCTCGCCCAAGCCGAAGATGCTGGTCCTCAACTTCCCCGGCAATCCCACCACCCAATGCGTGGAATTGGATTTCTTCGAGAAAGTGGTGGAGATGGCCCGCGAATACAAGATTTGGGTGGTGCATGATTTGGCCTATGCCGACTTGGTCTTCGACGGTTATGTCGCCCCCTCCATTTTGCAAGTGCCGGGGTCCATGGATGTCGCGGTCGAGTTCTTCACCCTGTCAAAGAGCTATAACATGCCCGGCTGGCGCGTCGGCTTCATGTGTGGGAACCGTGAACTGGTTGCGGCCTTGGGGCGTATGAAATCCTACTTGGATTACGGGACGTTCACACCCATCCAAGTCGCGGCCATCACCGCGCTCGAAGGCCCGCAGGATTGTGTGGCGGAAATCCGTGAACTTTACCGCCATCGGCGGGATACCCTGTGCAAAGGTCTGAATGATATTGGCTGGGCGGTGGAAAAACCCAAAGCCACCATGTTCGTCTGGGTTCCCATCCCTGAACAATACCGCGAACTGGGTTCCTTGGATTTCGCCAAGAAACTGATGCTTGATGCCAAAGTGGCAATATCACCCGGCATCGGCTTCGGCGAATACGGCGATGACCATGTGCGTTTCAGCCTCATTGAGAACGAACACCGCACCCGCCAGGCCATTCGCGGCATCCGCCATATGTTCCACAAAGACAACTCGGCATAAGCCATGGCAAACCCCATACTCAAGAGGACAGCGACTTGAAGCCCGTAAAAATTGGTCTGCTAGGACTAGGCACTGTCGGTGCCGGCACCGTCAATGTATTGCGCAGGAACGCCTTGGAAATCAGCCGCAGGGCTGGCCGGGAAATACTGATTTACCGTGCCGCCGCCCGCGGCACATGGGCATGCGACACCACCGACATTCCAGTGACGGAAGACGGCTTTGAGGTTGTCAACGATCCGGAAGTCGATATTGTGGTCGAACTCATCGGCGGCGAGGAACCGGCCAAGCAATTAATCCTCACCGCCCTTGCCAACGGCAAGCATGTGGTGACCGCCAATAAGGCATTGATTGCCAAGCATGGCAATGAGATATTTGCGAAAGCCAGCGAGATGGGCTTGATGGTTGCCTTTGAGCCTGCCGTGGCGGGCGGCATACCCATTATCAAGGCGTTGCGCGAGGGGCTCACCGGGAACAAGATCGAATGGGTGGCGGGCATTATCAACGGCACCTGCAACTTTATTCTCACCGAAATGCGCGACAAGGGTCGCGATTTCGACGCTGTGCTTCAAGAAGCCCAGGCCAAAGGCTACGCCGAGGCCAATCCGACCTTTGACGTGGAAGGAATCGATTCCGCCCACAAGCTAACCATACTGGCATCCATTGCCTTTGGCATCCCGTTGCAATTCGACAAGATTTACATTGAAGGGATTGGCGGTGTCACCCGCATGGATGTCGAATATGCCGAAGAACTGCATTATCGCATCAAATTGCTAGGGCTTGCCCGCCGGACCGAACAAGGCGTGGAGCTGCGGGTCCATCCAACGCTGATTCCCGAGCGCCGCCTGATTGCCAATGTCGATGGTGTGATGAACGCCGTGCTGGTCAAAGGCGATGCCGTCGGGCCCACGCTCTATTACGGTGCCGGGGCCGGGGCCGAACCCACTGCCTCTGCCGTGGTGGCCGACATTGTCGATGTGGTGAGGACGCTCACCTCCGACCCGGAAAACCGCGTACCGCACCTGGCCTTTCAGCCGCAGTCGATTTCAGACATACCCATCCTGCCGATCGACGCGGTACTGACGGCCTATTACTTGCGGCTTTCCGCCGAGGACAAGCCCGGCGTGTTGGCCGATGTCACACGCATCTTGGCTAACCACCAAATCAGTATCGAAGCCATCCTCCAAAAGGAACCTCTCACTGGCGAAAGCTATTTGCCCATCATCATGCTTACCCAGAAAACCCAAGAGCGGGAGATGAAGGCGGCTGTCGCAGAGATTGAGGCATTGGCGTCAATCAACAAGCCAGTGAAATTAATTCGCATGGAAACATTAGGCTAGCCATGAATTATCTGAGGATCGCCGAGCGAACTGGCGCGTTACAACAGGCAATGGGCGATAGTTTCATTATGCCTACCCGACCTGTTTACGACATTACCATCACGGAGAGAATCAGATGAAAAACTGGCGAAAGTGGCGGCCGGTTATTATTTGTTGCATGGTTTTGGCAAGTCATGCCGCGTTCCCGCTACCGTTGAAAAATTTTTCTTCGACGCAAGACCGAGTCCTCAGTGAAGATGTTGAATTACAGGCGATGCAGAAGTCAGTGCAAGAGGCACGCGATGCCGCCAAGGAAGCCTATGACCGCAAAGATTTTGTCCATGCGGCCGAATTGGGGGATGCGTCTTCGCAACTAAACCTTGGCATGCTTTATGAGCAGGGGCAGGGTGTCTCCAAGGATTTTGCCAAAGCCGCCGAGTGGTATCGCAGAGCCGCCGACAACGGTTATCCAGTCGCTCAATATAACTTGGCCATGGCTTATGAAAGAGGGCAAGGTGTCCCAAAAGATGGAACCCAGGCGGATCTGTGGTATCGCAAGGCCGCCGAGCAGGGACATGCAATTTCCCAATTTAAAGAAGGTGTAAAATCCCTGCTTGGTAAAAACGGAGTACCTGACTACGAGCAGGCTGCCCTGTGGCTTCGGAAGGCGGCAGAGCAAGGGGATGCACAGGCGCAATTTGGTTTAGGCGCGTTATACCAAGACGGCATAGGCATCCCGCAGGACGATTCCCAAGCCGTCGTATGGTTCCGCAAGTCGGCCGAACAAGGCTTTGCCAAGGCGCAATATTCCTTGGGCCTTTTGTATGAGGCGGGGCGAGGCTTGGATCGTAGCTCAGAAAAGGCCAACGAGTGGAAAATGAAGGCGATACAGCAGGGTTACAATCCAGTGTCCCATGGCGGCATTCGTTAATTGATGAAACTTGCACTTTCCTATGCAGTGTTTGGGGAGTGTCTGCCGTCGCAGACAATTGATGTTGTGACATTTTTGGATGAATTTCCTAAATAAAACTTAAAGAGATGACGATGAAACAGCATTCCATGATTCGTTTAGGGATGGTTCTATTGATTTTTGGTGCGGGTATGATTGCCTGCACCCAGCAGCCGGTGAAAACAGTCCCCGAAGAATCTGTACAATCGGCCATGCAAGCCGCAAAGGATGCCTATCAACGAAAAGATTATAAACTAGCCGCCGAGTGGTTCCGCAAAGCTGCCGATTTGGGTGATGCAAAGGCCCAATACAATCTCGGCGTTGCCTACAATGAGGGCAAAGGCGTGCCACAGGATTTTGGGCAAGCTGCCGTTTGGTTCCGCAAGGCAGCCGAGCAAGGCATAGCACAGGCCCAAAACAACCTCGGTTTTCTTTACAAACAAGGCCAAGGCGTTCCACAGGATTACGCGCAGGCCGTTGAGTGGTTCCAAAAGGCTGCCGACCAAGGGTTTGCCCAGGCACAGCATAATCTAGGGCTAGCCTACCGGGACGGGCAGGGCGTGAGGCAAGACAAAGCCCAAGCCGTACTATGGTTGAAGAAAGCCGCCGCACAAGGGGACGAAGATGCCCAGGCGGACCTTAAAGAATTGAAATCAACGGGAAAAAGCGCTGCGAAAACGACCAGTGCGGTGAAGCCGGCTCCAGCGACCAAGACGCAAGCGCCCCCTAAGAAAGCGGCGACGCCAAGTCCCGCCAAGCCGTCCGGCGGCTCCCGGCAAGCATCGCCATCGACTCAATAAGGAGGTAGGCCGGCATCCCCGTGGCCGACGGGGGCCGCTTTCAACATAACCGGAGTCGGGCGGACATCGCGCCTTCGGGTCAGTCTGCGGCAAAGGGTTGCCGCCCAACCGGAATGCTTCAGGCAGTGTTTATCATGCAAACCTGACAACACCTCCCAAAGTCTTACCATGGACCCACGACTTCTAAGCGCAAACGAACTAGGATTTGGAAATCGGACTGAACTTCTATCTGGCCCAGGGGGTGAAAGACATGGTGGTGTTCAATCCTTACACCCTAGTGGTGCTGCATGTGCGCAGGGACGGGGTGCGGCATGGGCTTTCGCCCATGGCGATTGAATTCGAGTGCGGGTGCGGGGTGGTGGTTTAAGCAACATCAGGGGTACATATTGCTATCAACGGTTGAACAAACTAGATTACGAGTATCGAAAAGCACCGAGGCGAAGAAAAAATCCCAACTCGGCCAGTTTCTCACGCCAGTAAAAACAGCGGCATTTATGGCGAATCTTTTCCCTACAAGTACTGGAAACTGTTATTTGCTTGATGCTGGTGCGGGTATTGGCTCACTTTCAAGTACCTTTCTGGACAGATGTATAAACAAAGAATTGAAGTTTGATGAAATTCGACTAACGGCTTTCGAACTAGACGATAACATTCACGCGGATCTATATCGTTCACTATTCGGATATACTAATAAGATGCCAATATCATTTGAAATTGTTGGCGGCGATTTCATTGAGGCCGCAGTTAACAGAATTCAATTCGGGCAGGAATATTTCACTCACGCCATTCTGAATCCACCGTACAAGAAAATAAACAGTGACTCACGCCATCGTTTACTGCTTCGTCAGATTGGCATTGAAACCGTCAATCTGTATTCATCCTTTGTTGCGTTGTCTCTCCTTCTAATGTCAACAGGTGGGCAGATCGTAGCGATCATCCCGCGTAGCTTCTGCAATGGTCCCTACTATCGTCCCTTCCGTGACTTCATGTTGGAGCGTGCAGCCATCAGGCACATGCATCTTTTCGAATCGCGCAGCAAGGCATTCAGGGATGATAACGTGCTGCAGGAAAATATCATCATCCGGCTCGAGCGTGGTGGTCGGCAAGGTTCCGTGGTGGTTTCCACATCGACCGATGACACCTTTACTGACTTCACCAGTCATGACTACCCGTTCGACCGAATCGTGTTCCCGGATGACCCGGAGCGGTTCATTCATATACCAACATCGCCCAAGAAAAACGCCATTGAGTCATCCGCAGCTATCCGCTGTACGCTGACTGATCTCGGCATCAAGGTATCGACGGGCCCGGTAGTCGATTTCCGGCTTAAAGCGCATCTGCGCAACATGCCCGAAGCGGGAACAGTCCCACTGCTCTACCCCAGTCATTTCAGCAACAGCGGCACGATATGGCCGCAGACGGACACGAAGAAGCCAAACGCGATCCAGCATAATTGTGATACCGAAAAGTGGCTTTATCCAAATGGATTTTATTGCGTGGTACGCCGGTTTTCATCGAAGGAAGAAAAGCGCAGGGTTGTGGCGAGCGTGGTTGATCCTTCTGCGTTCAATGATTCGCCTATGTTAGGTTTTGAGAACCACCTGAATGTGTTTCACAATAATAAGCATGGGTTGCCGAAGGCACTGGCGCATGGCCTGGCAGTTTACCTGAATACGACCGCCGTTGATGAACACTTCCGGCGATACAGCGGGCACACCCAAGTCAATGCAACCGATCTCAAGCGGATGAAGTATCCGTGCCGCGAAACCCTCATCAAACTTGGTGAATGGGCCATGCATCGTGAGGAACTTACACAGGCAACGATTGATGAAATGTTAAGAACATTGACCCCATGAACGCCAAGGACAATACCATCGAAGTCGCACGTCAGATCATCATTTCGCTGGGTCTGCCAAGGGTTCAACAAAACGAACGTTCAGCCCTCTGTCTGCTTGCCTTGCTGAACCTCACGCCAGGCAAGCCATGGGCCGAGGCGGAAAACCCGCTGATGGGCATTACACCCATCATGGATTGGGTTCGGGAACACTACGGCAAGAACTATGCGCCGAACACCCGCGAAACTTTCCGACGGCAGACAATGCACCAATTCTGGGACGAAGGGATCGTACTATACAACCCTGACAAACCCGACCGTCCGGTGCACAGCCCCAAGGCGGTCTATCAGATTGAACCTACCACGCTATCACTGCTGAAGACCTTCGGCGCACCAGCATGGTTTGACATGCTGACGGCCTATCTGGGCAAACATAAAACGCTATATTCACGTCTACTACAAATCGAACTCGCTGGATTCAAATCCATCTCCTCCCTAAGCCTCGATCTAAGGGACATCAATGTTTTGATCGGGGCCAACGGCTCGGGTAAAAGCAATTTGATTTCTTTTTTTCGGTTGCTTAATTCTCTATGCACAATGTCTTTGCAAGAGTTTATTGGTCTTGCAGGTGGGGCGAATAGCCACTTGTATTTTGGTGTACGGCAAACGCCACTGATGGAAGGAAAGCTCACATTCTCTAGCAACACAGGAAAATACCTGTATCACCTGCGACTAGCCCATGGCGCGGGTGATCGTCTAGTCTTTCTGGAAGAGTCTATTCAGTTCTATCAAAACTATCGTTCTCAGAAAACGGCTCCTATCTTTTCACTGGGGGCAGGACATTTTGAATCTCTACTTCCTTCCGCCAAATCGACTGTGGAGGATAAGCCACTCCCGCCTAAAATTGCCCTAAGTATCCTAGGTTCGTTGCGAGGATGGCAGGTTTTTCAATTTCATGACACCTCGGCAAAGGCCCGCATTAAACAATCGGGATATATAGGCGATAACAAATTTTTGCATGCGGACGCAGGCAATCTTGCCGCGTTTCTTTTGTACTTGCGCGAAACCGCCCAGGACAACTATCAGGACATCGTAAAAACAATTCAACGGGTATTGCCATCCTTCAAGGATTTCGTACTCGAACCCCATGAGACCGCTCGAACGGTGATATTGAATTGGCATCCTATTTTTGGAGATGAAGTATTTGGATCACATCAGCTATCAGACGGCTCACTGCGTTTCATGGCACTGTGTACCTTATTACTGCAACCAAAATTGCCGTCGTTGATTCTACTTGATGAACCAGAGCTAGGATTACACCCTTATTCTATTGAATTGCTGGCGGGCCTGATTCGTAGTGCTTCGACCAAGACCCAAATCATACTCTCTACACAATCAGTCACCTTGGCAAACCAATTTTCTTGGCAAGATATTGTCGTGGTTGATTATCAAAACAACGCTTCAGTTTTTCGACGTTTACAAGAGGAAGAGGTGAAATCTTGGTTGGTTCAGTATGACATAGGCGACTTGTGGGCCAAAAATCTGATCGGCGGCACTCCAGAATGATGCGACTTGGGATATCTGTTGAGGGATCGACGGAGCGCGAATTTGTCAATTGCGTATTGAAACCCCATTTGTTAACGTGCAATTGGGATATTATCAAGCCTGTTCCCTTAAATGGGGGCGTGTCACTCCATCGTTTCAGAGACGAAATCCGTTTACTTTCTCAAAACTATGAGTGGGTGACAACATTGTATGACCTCTATCGTTTTGATGGGAGAGATGGCCGGGATGCCGAAGCTTTGGAAGCAACGATGGCAGATGTGGCGGGGGGGGTTGCAAACCTGATTCCCTATGTGCAAAGCTATGAGTTCGATGCACTGGTTTTTTCTGACCCAGAAACCCTTGCCAATGAGTTTCGACAGCCACATACTCTGAAAAGCTTGCGTGACGTGCTGGCTGAATGCGGATCACCTGAAAACATCAATCATGACTATCACAACGTTCCCTCAAGGCGTTTAATAAGAATATTTTCCACCTATGACAAAGTTGTTCATAGCGCACAATTAGCCGGTAAAATTGGCCTACCCCGCATCTCGTCACAGTGTCCGCGTTTCGCCTGTTGGTTGGCCAAGTTGGAAGCGCTTCCTCGACAGCTTTAAAACCTTAACGAAAATCCCTATGAAATACATCTCCACCCGTGGCAACTCCCCCGCCAAAACCTTCACCGAAATCCTGCTAGGTGGTCTCGCCCCCGACGGCGGGCTGTACTTGCCGGAGGAATATCCGCAAGTAACCCGCAAAGAATTGGACGAATGGCGTACTCTGTCTTATGCCGACTTGGCCTTCGCGGTCATGTCCAAATTCGCCCCTGACATCCCCTCCTATGCACTCAAGACAATTACGGATAAAACGTACACGGCGCAAATCTACCGCAATGCCCGCGCCGATTCGGACACTCGCCAAATTGCGCCGTTGCGCACATTGGAACCGGGCTTGCATATTCTGGAATTGTCCAACGGGCCAACACTGGCTTTCAAGGATATGGCGATGCAGTTGCTGGGTAATCTGTTTGAATACGCCTTGGACCAACAGCATGACGCATTGAACATCCTAGGCGCAACGTCAGGCGATACCGGTTCGGCGGCGGAATATGCCATGCGGGGAAAGCACGGCATCCGTGTGTTCATGCTGTCCCCTCACGGCAAAATGTCGGCTTTCCAGACCGCGCAGATGTACTCGCTGCAAGACCCGAACATATTCAATATCGCCGTGCGTGGCGTGTTCGACGATGCCCAAGACTTGGTGAAAGCCGTCTCCAATGATCTTGCTTACAAAGCGAAATATAAAATCGGCACGGTCAATTCCATCAACTGGGGGCGCATTTCGGCGCAAGTCGTCTATTATTTCAAAGGCTATTTCGCCGCGACACAATCCAATGACGAAGAAGTGGCATTCTCGGTGCCATCGGGTAATTTCGGCAATATCTGCGCTGGTCATATCGCCCGCAGGATGGGTCTGCCCATAGCCCAATTGATCCTAGCCACCAATGAAAATGATGTGTTGGACGAATTCTTCCGCACCGGGGTCTACCGTCCGCGTGGCACGGCGCAGACCTTTCACACCAGCAGTCCGTCGATGGACATTTCCAAAGCCTCCAATTTCGAGCGATTTATTTTTGATCTAGTCGGGCGCGACCCGGTCAAGTTAAGGGAGTTCTGGAGTCAAGTGGAAGCTGGCGGGGCTTTCGACATCAAGGAAACTCCCTACTGGGAAGCACTGCCGGAATTTGGCTTCGTCTCTGGCAAAAGCACCCATGCCGACCGCCTTGCCACGATCCGCCATACATGGGAAAAATACGGCGTGATGATCGACACCCACACCGCCGACGGACTCAAGGTCGGCATCGAACAACGCCGCCCCGACCTGCCGCTGATCTGCCTGGAAACCGCCTTGCCCGCCAAATTCGAGGAAACGATACGCGAAGCCTTGGGGCGTGAGCCGGAGCGCCCGGCTGGCATGTTGGGCATTGAAAATCTGCCGCAACAGTGTGTTGTGATGGATGCGGATGTGGAGGCTTTGAAGGCATATATTGTGGCGAATGCGCCTAGGAGCCTAGGTTCCGGCGATCCATGCCGGAACGACGGTGTTTTTGACTTCGGCTGAAGAATCTTGCTGTCAGGTGTTAGAATGCCAGCTATGAATTGTAACCCACTCGGAGAACCGCATGAAAACTAGCAAACTGACCATTGCCTTAATTGCCACCGCCGGATTATTGTTAGCCGCCAACGTGCGGGCTGAGGACAAAGAGGTTAAACAAGCTGATGTCCCCCAAGCGGTTTTGGATGCCTTCGCAATTGCCAAGCCGCATGCCAAAGTCAAGGAATATGAACTGAAAACCCGTGATGGACAATCCTTTTATGAGCTTGAATACAAGGAGAATGGGCTAGAGCATGAATATTATTATGCGGCGGATGGAACCCTGCTGGAAACGAGCCAAGAAATCCAAACGTACAGACTGCCAGCGGAGTTAAAGCAAGCCATCAAAAACTCTTATCCGAAAGCGAAAATCAAGGCCGTCAAAAAGAAAATGATGGTCGATGGTAATTTATCAGGCTACGAAATCGAACTGAAGGAAAAAGGCAAGGAAGTGGAATTGGATATTGATGCCAGTGGAAAGATAACTAGGGTTGAGCTTGATGATTGAAGATAAATACCTATTTTGTGTCCTACACGGACTTTGAAGAGGTTTATTCCAGCGAATGCTTAAATGTAACAGATCACTATAAACGATTTCATTTTTTAAGCCATGACCGCCGTTAGTTCCCTCACCATCGTCGGCTACAAGTCCATTCGTGATCTGAGCGATTTCAAGCTCAACGACTTGAATGTGCTGATCGGAGCCAATGGCGCGGGTAAGAGCAATTTAATTAGCCTGTTCCGCCTACTGAATGAAATGTATGAACAGAACTTGCAGGTATATGTGCAAACGCAAGGCGGGCCAGATGCCTTGCTGCATTTTGGGCGGAATACAACTGAACAACTTCATGCGGAGTTTTATTTTGGCTTGAATGGCTACCAGTTCGACCTGATACCCACAGCGGATAACCGGCTTATTTTTAAGACTGAATGCACTTGGTTTGGTGGTGGCTCATTTTTTAAACCCATAAAAGGGAATTATAGCCGTATAATAGGAAGTGGGAATAGTGAATCAAAGCTAAAGACATCTGATGATACCTATGCAGAGTACATTCGACCAGCAATCAGTCGTTGGCTGGTTTATCATTTCCATGATGCCAGCGACACCGCCAAAGTAAAGCAGAAGCACCCAGCCAACGATAACCTCAGTTTGAAAACCGATGCAGCAAATCTAGCGGCTTACCTACTTATGCTCAGGAAAAAACATGAGGCTGAATACCAGCGTATTGTAGATGCTATCCGACTTGTCGCGCCATTTTTTGGCGATTTCGTCCATCGCCTAGGTGAACCGGATTATGTTGAACTAGAGTGGACACAGCGAGGCAAGCCAGACACCCCATTCAAAGCGCACATACTTTCCGATGGGACTTTACGTTTCATCTGTTTGGCGACCTTGCTGCTTCAACCAGTTGAACTGATACCTGATACTATACTGATTGACGAGCCTGAATTAGGCTTACATCCTTATGCCATTTCTGTGCTTGCCGATATTTTCAAACAAGTATCTTCAGGATGGTATCCCCGGCAATTGATCGTCTCCACTCAATCGGTCGAACTGGTCAACGAATTGTCACCTGAGGATGTGATCGTCGTTGATTATGAGGATGATGCTTCCATTTTTCGCCGTTTCAGCCAAGACGAGCTTTCCGGTTGGTTGGAAGAATATTCAATGGGCGAACTTTGGAAGTGTAATATACTCGGCGGGAGACCCTAGGTTGTGGTGGAGGTGATCGTAATTGCTGAGGGCCAAACGGAAGAGCAATTCATCAAACGGCTCGTTGCACCTGCGTTGCGGCATTTACAGGTATATGTAAAACCCCAAATGCTGTACACATCTAAGGACAGCAAAGGGGGTGCCATTAATTTTGACAGGCTCAAATTCAATGTGCGAAATACATTGAGAAGTAAGCCCGAAGTGATATTATCAACTTTTCTCGATTTGTACGGACTGGCCACGGACTTCCCGAAACTTGAAGAGGCCAAGCAAAAAAAGGACGTTTATGCTAGGGTGACTTGCTTGGAAATAGCACTGCAAGAAGTATTGATTGAGGAAACAGGTTGCCAGAATTACCGTTTTCTGCCACATATCCAACCCTATGAATTTGAAGGACTGCTGTTTTCGGATGTTGAAGCACTGACTGGCATTGAACCTTCATGGAATACCTGTTTAATCGGGCTGGATAAAGTTCGCAGTAAGTTTAAATCCCCTGAACATATTAACGATGGCTACGAAACAAAACCCTCGAAACGCTTAGAAAATCTGCTACATCCCAAATATCACAAAACCCGCCACGGCCCTCTAGCGGCTGAACGTATCACTCTTGCCGTGATGGAACGCGAGTGTACTCATTTTCGTGGATGGATGGATATGCTCCGGGGCTTGGCTATATCATGACTCACAGTTAGTGGATATCTAAAATGGACATCGAAACCGACACTACTCCAGCCAATCCAGAATCAAACCGGGTATTACTAATTGATTTGGAAAACTGCCCCAGCCAAATCAATCAATTGATGAAAAATCTGGAACAATTCTCGCAGGTGGTAATTTGCTACGCGCAAAGCGGGGCCAAAGTGCCTATCGACTGGATACTGCCTTTGACCAGCACAGTCAATAGCAACAAGCTTAAGATATTTAAAACCCCCGGTGTGGGCAAAAATGCCGCAGATTTTGGCATTACTTTCTGGGCGGGGGTGTTGATGCAGCAATTGCCGCAAAATTCTCATTTCACTGTGGTATCTGAAGACACAGACTTGGATCATGTGATTAACTTGCTGAAAAGCCAAGGTAGATCTGCCGAGCGTATCAATACTAAAAATGAAGCGAATCCGAAGACACCAACCCTTGCAATAGCTTTAACCCCACTGCAAGAATACTGCATACATCTTGTCAAACATAGCAAGACTAGACCCGCCAAAAAGGATACACTGCTCAATAGCATTAAAATAAAATATAAAGACAATCCCCACATGCCAGAAGCAGTATTCGACGAACTACTCAAGCATGAGGCGATCATCGTCAAAGACAATCGAATCCAATATAACGATGCGATACTCAATCGGCTTGTCACTGCATAGACCTGTTCCAACGGAAAGTTAATCCACCCCATGCCCCACCACCCCGTTCCTAAAAAAATCATCCGCCGCCCTGTCCCGCAACACAATGGGCATTTTCCTAATCTATCCCCGCTGCTTCAACGCATCTACCTGTCCCGCAATTTGACCGAACCGGAGGAGTTGGACCGCACACTGGCGAAGCTGCCCTCGCCTTGGCTTCTTTCAGGTATGGAAAACTTGGTCCATTATTTGATCGAAGCCATCAAAGACAAAAAGCATTTGCTCATCGTTGCCGACTTCGATGCCGACGGTGCCACCAGTTGCACAGTGGGGATGCTTGGCCTAAAAGCGATGGGGGCGGAAAAAGTTTCCTATATCGTCCCCAACCGCTTTGAATTCGGCTATGGACTGACCCCGGAAATCGTCGCCGTTGCCGCCAAGCACCAACCGGACCTGTTGATTACCGTGGACAATGGGATTTCCAGTATTGAAGGTGTTAAAGCGGCGAAAGCCTTGGGGATGACGGTTTTGGTCACCGACCATCATTTGCCCGGCGCTGAACTGCCGGAGGCTGATGCCATCGTCAACCCGAATTTAAACGGCGACGAATTCCCCAGCAAGTCCTTGGCGGGCGTAGGGGTGATGTTCTATGTGTTGATGGCGTTGCGAATACGCTTGCGGGAAAGCGGCTGGTTTGCGCAGAAAGGCATTCCCGAACCCAATCTGGCGCAATGGCTGGACTTGGTGGCATTGGGCACCGTCGCCGACGTGGTGGCGCTAGACCGTGTCAACCGCATACTTGTCCACCAAGGTTTGCAGCGTATCCGGCTAGGCCAGTCCCGTCCCGGCATCGTAGCCTTGCTGGAAGTCGCCGGCCGCAAACCGGCAGCGGTACAGGCCGCCGACTTGGGGTTTTTTGCCGGCCCCCGGTTGAATGCCGCCGGACGCTTGGAGGACATGGCGCAAGGCATCGAATGCCTGCTCTGCCAAGACATACCAACGGCACGGGGCATGGCCGCCCAACTCGACCAACTCAACCGGGATCGGCGGGAAATCGAGGAGCAGATGAAGCTGGATGCCTTCCTCATTCTCGACAAGCTTGACACGGACAGGCGGGCCAAGGGCTTGGCAGGTGTCTGTCTGTTCGATTCTTCCTGGCATCAAGGGGTCATCGGCATTCTCGCTTCCCGCGTCAAGGACAGGTTGCACCGCCCGGTGATCGCCTTTGCCCCGGCGGGCAATGGGGAAATCAAAGGTTCCGCCCGCTCCATCCCCGGGGTTCACATACGCGACGTGTTGAGCAATATCGCCGCCTCCCATCCCGGTTTGCTCGCCCGTTTCGGCGGACATGCCATGGCTGCGGGTCTGAGCCTCGATGAAGGCAGATACCCGGAATTTGTCAAACTCTTCGACGCGGAGGTCAGGAAACATCTGGAAGGCATGGATTTGGACCATGCTGTGCATAGCGACGGTGAATTGTCTCCCGACGAATTGCGTTTGGAGTGCGCTGAAATCCTGCAACAGGCCGGTCCATGGGGGCAAGGGTTCCCCGAACCCGTTTTCCACGGGGAGTTCGACGTGATCCAGGCCCGCATTGTCGGCGAGAAGCATCTCAAATTAGTGCTAAAAACGCCTGACCAGAAACGCATGATCGACGGCATCGCTTTTTTTGTTGACGACCCGGAAAGCTGGCTGGGTTGTCGACGGCTCAAACTCGCTTACAAACTGGATGTAAACGAATTCCGTGATAACCGGACGGTGCAACTGCGCATCGAATATATGGAAAGTTGAGGTTCACTTGTTCCCGTACTTTGGATGATTCCACCCCTTAGGCTTTAGCGAAAGATAGGAAGCCGGAACGCGAAGATAGGAACCTGCCCTCCACGCTTGCTTTCCCCTAGGCGTTAAATGTGCCAATTTTTCTGCGTCTTCCCCGGTGTCATTGGGAGCGGCGTAACCCGAACCGGAATAGACTTGCAACTGATCCGGCCCGTCCTCGTTGATGAGAAGGCGATGGCGAATGCGCCCGTCCGGCCCACGGCCAGTTTGCTGCCCTGCCAAACCTTGGCTTAGTTGTGGCGCGTCACCTCCGGCCTGTAAACCTGATTTGGGGTGTTCTTGAACACGGCTTGGACGGGGCTTGAAGAGGGCAGATTTCTTTTTGACGCGGTTAAAGCCCTCGGTTAATCCGGTTGTTTTCTGTTGACGATCCACGTTGCGCTGATTCAGCCATTCGCGCATTTCGGCCAAGCCGTTTTTCTTTTCCACGATAATTTTTTGCCCGCCTTGGCCGGATGTCGTCTGCGTCTCGCCACTGGGCGCAACCTGCACCACGCCCGCGTCAATGGCAAACGCCATCCTTGCCGGGAAAAGCACTATCATCAGACTGAACAAGACAATCAAACGCCCGTTGTCCACACCTTCCTCGCTATTGTTTCGATGGATGAATTGTAGACTGGATTAGCCACTGGTAGTAGGGCGGATTTTCCGATTCCAAAGGAGGCTTGTCCAAATTATGGTTTTTTATGTTTCGTAGCCAAGCGCAAATCTATTGCTTGACTATGAACCCCTAAGCTGTAAGAATGACACGTTTAATTTTAAGAAACCATCTGCGCGGGGCTTTCCAATCATGTATGCGGTTATTCAAACAGGCGGCAAGCAGTATCGAGTAAAAGAGGGCGAGTACCTCAAGGTTGAGACCCTGCCTGTCGAGGCTGGCGAGCAAATCGAATTCGACAAGGTATTGCTGATCCAAAACGATGCGGGCATCACCTTCGGCAAGCCATTTGTCGAGGGCGGCAAAGTGACCGCCACGATCAGATCCCATGGGCGGCATAAAAAAGTCCATATTATCAAGTTCAGACGGCGCAAGCACTATATGAAAAAGCAGGGCCACCGTCAGAATTACACTGAAATCGAAATCACCGGCATCTCGGGTTAAGGCGGGAGAAACTCATGGCTCACAAAAAAGCAGGCGGCAGTTCCAGAAACGGCCGCGATTCAGAATCCAAGCGGCTCGGCGTCAAGCGCTTCGGTGGCGAACTCGTTTCCGCCGGCAGCATCATCGTGCGACAGCGTGGCACTCAATTCCATGCGGGTCAAAATGTCGGCATGGGCAGGGATCACACCTTATTCGCCAAGGCCGAAGGCAAAGTGTTGTTTAAAGTCCGCGGGCCGCTAAACCGCAGGACTGTCAGCATAGTCGTGGCGTGAGGGGCGCTGCCCCGGCTGGGGCATATCCTTAAGACAATGGAATACCATAAAGCCTCGTCTTTGACGGGGCTTTTTTGTTGGAATGGCAAAGTGGCAACATGAAATTTGTAGACGAAGCAGAAATACGGGTTGAAGCGGGTGACGGCGGTGACGGCTTTATCAGCTTCCGGCGTGAAAAATATATTCCTTTCGGCGGGCCTGACGGCGGTGACGGCGGTGACGGCGGCAGTGTTTATTTGATTGCCTCCAATAATCTCAACACCTTGGTGGATTTTCGCTACAACCCGACCCATCGCGCCGACAAGGGCCAAAAAGGCTCCAGCGGCAATTGCACCGGGAAAAAAGGCGAAGACCTTCACCTTCCCGTTCCCACCGGCACGATTGTGTATGATTCGGAAACGGGCGAAACCCTTGGCGACTTGGTTCGCGTCGGCGATACCCTGCTGGTTGCGCAGGGCGGTTTCCATGGGTTGGGCAACACCCGCTTCAAGAGCAGCACCCACCGCGCCCCGGAGAAAGCCACCAAAGGCTCCCTCGGTGAAAAGCGGCTTTTGTCGTTGGAATTAAAGCTAATCGCCGACGTGGGCTTGTTGGGGATGCCCAATGCCGGCAAATCCAGTTTGATTCGCGCCGTTTCTGCCGCCAAGCCAAAAGTTGCGGATTATCCATTCACCACCCTGCGTCCAAATCTGGGCGTGGTTCGCGTGGACGAGAACCGTAGCTTCGTCATGGCCGACATCCCCGGTTTGATTGAAGGCGCCGCCGAAGGGGCTGGCTTGGGGATGCAGTTCCTCAAGCATCTTGCCCGCACTGGCTTGCTGTTGCATCTGGTGGATGTGCAACCTTATGAAAGCGAGGAAGAACCGGTGGAATCGGCGGTGAAAATCATCGCCGAACTGGAAAAATGGGGTGACGAGTTGACGGAAAAGCCGCGCTGGCTGGTGTTGAATAAAATCGACCGCATGTTGGAAGAAGAGGTCGAAGCGCATTGCCAGGCCATTGTCGATGGGTTGGAATGGGACGGGCCAGTCTTCAGAATATCCGCATTGCAGGGCGACGGAGTGCGGGATCTCACCTACCAAATCATGAATTTCTTGGAGCGAAGAAAGGAGGAGGGCTATGCAGAAACGGAGTGAAATCGCCTCCGCCCGACGCATTATCGTAAAGATTGGCAGCGCCTTGTTGACTGGCGGAGGCAGGGGCTTGGACAAGACCGCCATCGCCAGTTGGGTTGCGCAAATTGCCGAACTGTGCAAGCAAGACCGGGAAGTGGCGTTGGTTTCTTCCGGCTCGGTGGCCGAGGGTATGGCGAGGTTGGGATGGAAAACCCGCCCACAATCCTTGCACCAGTTGCAAGCCGCCGCATCGGTCGGGCAGATGGGCTTGGTGCAAACCTATGAATCCCTATTCCGCTCGCATGGGCTTCACACCGCGCAGGTATTGTTGACCCATGACGACCTGTCCCGGAGGGATCGTTATCTCAACTCCCGCAGCACTTTATTGACGTTGTTGAAACTGGGCGTGGTGCCGGTCATCAACGAGAACGACACCGTCGCCACCGAAGAAATCCGTTTCGGCGACAACGACACCCTAGGCGCATTGGTGGCCAACTCACTGGAGGCGGATGTGTTGGTCATTCTGACCGACCAGCCCGGCTTGTATGAACGCGACCCGAGCCTGGACCCCACCGCCAAATTGGTGCATCAAGCCTGCATCAACGACCCGGCCTTAAGCGAGATGGTTGGCGAAAGCCGCAGTGGCTTGGGTCGTGGCGGCATGGTGACCAAGTTGCGGGCGGCGCGTCTTGCCGCACGGTCTGGCGCGGCGACGGTGATTGTCGGCGGAAGGGAAAACCAAGTGTTGACCCGCGTCATCAGCGGCGAGTTGCTGGGCACTTTTCTGATCCCCGACACGGATCCGCTGACCGCCCGCAAACGCTGGCTGGCCGGGCAATTGAAGCTCAAAGGCAGTTTGGCCTTGGATGACGGTGCCGTGACGGTGTTGCAGGAATCCGGCCGGAGTCTGTTGCCGGTCGGTGTCGTTGGCGTCAGCGGGGAGTTTGATCGCGGCGATCTGGTGGCTTGCCTCGATGCACATGGCAAGGAAGTGGCGAGGGGCCTGGTCAATTACAACGCCGAGGAAACCCGTTTGATTATGCGCCAGCCGAGTTCGAAGATTGAGGAATTGATCGGTTATGTGGACGAACCGGAACTAATCCACCGGGATAATTTGGTGTTGGTGGGGTAAGTTCTTAAGGTTAGAGCCTTGCACGAAGAATTAAGCCAACTAAACGGCAGGGAACCGACATTGGATGAAATGGCTGCGCATTATGGACTATCGCGCGGGTGTCACATGAGAGATTTAAGCATGAATATGGTCAATCGATTGGTTCATCACCCTAATCACCGTCCTTGCAAGGCAAGACGTTTTCTGTTTATCAACAACACATAATCCTATGCAGCATTACCTGGAAGAAAATCAAGACTACCGCACCGACACACTGCGCCATGGCGCCGAATTCACCGAGGAAGATATTCGGGTGGACACGGCCAAGCATTATGACGATTGTTATTGGGATTATCGCACGGCATGGTTCGACAATGAAAATCTGGCCTTGCATTATGGCTATTGGGAAGAGGGCATCAAAACCCACAGCCAAGCCTTGTTGAACAAGAATCGCATCATGTGCCAAATTGCGGGCATCAAACCGGAAGACCATGTGCTGGATGCCGGTTGCGGCATCGGCGGCAGTTCCATCTGGCTGGCAAAGAATGCCGGTTGCCGGGCAACGGGCATCACCGTCAGCGCCCAGCAAGTGGAACATGCCAAGCGCAACGCCCAACGGCATGGCGTGGCCGACAAGGTGGATTTCCAAGTGTCGGATTTTTGCCAGACGCCCTACCCGGATGAAACCTTTGACGTGGTGTGGGCCATTGAAAGCAGTTGCTACGCCACCGACAAGCGGGATTTCTTCCGCGAAGCGTTTCGTGTGCTGAAAAAAGGCGGTACATTGATGGCCTGTGACGGTTATGCCACCCGCCGGGAATTCAACGACGAGGAATGGCAATGGGTGATGGATTGCCTAAACGGTTGGGCCGTGCCTAATCTCTCCACGGCGGAAGAATTTGAAGAAGGCATGGAGGAATGCGGCTTCACCGAGGTGCATGTCACCGAGGCCACCAAGGAAAGTTTGCCGTCTTCCCGCAGAATGTATTTGACGGCACTATGGACCGCGCCTATGCAGTGGATCATGCATTTTTTGGGATTGCGGAAAAAGGCCCAAACCGCCAATTACAAAGTGGCGGTTGCCCAATGGAAGGTGTTCAATAATGGCTTGGTCCGATATTGCCTGTTTCGGGCGAAGAAGCCTCTGTAGATTTAGTTATTAAGAGATGTTACGCATGGAGCGTCAAAGCTTGCTTTGACCGCCTGTCGCAGACAGGCAGGGGCAAGGCAAGCCTTGCCAGTCAAAGCAAGCTTTGACGCTCCTTGCCAAGGTCAGCGATATGCCAAACATTTACAGTTTGGTGCGTAACATAAGTTATTAATTTTGTAGGGGCGAATTCATTCGCCTGTGGGCTTTACAAGCCCGTTGGCGGCTAAAGCCTCCCCTACATTAAACAACAACATATTTGGGGACTTGCATGTGTGACTATCTCAATATTGCGGCTGATTCGGTCGCCGGGCCTTTGAATTTGCCTAGCGAATATGGTTATCTGCTGATCGGGCTGATTTTAGGGCTATTGTTGGGCTGGATCATAGGCCGACAGCGCCCCAAAGCCTTTGGTGATGTTGGAGGTATTATGCCGCCTGCCGTGGTTCATGGGGCTTCAGGTTCCAAGCCGGCGGGTGTGAGCTTGGTCGTCAACGGCAAGACTGTCGAAGTTGCCCCCGACATCATGGGAGAAATCCAGTATTTGATTATGCAAGGCAAGAAGATTGAGGCAATCAAGCGCCTTCGCGATGCGACGGGGCTGAATCTGTCCGCCGCCAAGTCGGTGGTGGAGTCTTTGGGGAAAGTGATCCACTAACTGACCGATGTTTTATCAAGCGAACACCTGTAAGGCGGCCCTCGGGCCGCCAACGAAGCCCGTACAGTTTGGTTTTCGGTCATTGCAAGCGGCCTTGAAGGCCACCCTACAGGTTTGCCCTAGCTTCCAACCAAGCAACTGCCCCCAAACCCGCCGCACGGCCTGTGGCGAAACACGCGGTAAGCAGATAACCGCCGGTTGGTGCTTCCCAATCCAACATTTCCCCGGCACAGAACACCCCCGGTAGTGCGCGGATCATTAAATGTCCGTCCAGCGCCTCGAAGGCGCCACCGCCCGCCGTGCTGATGGCTTCGTCCAGAGGTCGCGTTGCCTTCAGCCGCAACGGCAAGGATTTGATGACTGCCGCGAGACGGGAGGGTTCTGTGAAATCCTCCGGGTCGGCCAATTCCCGCAACAACCCCGCCTTTACCCCGTCAATGCCCGCCCTTTTCTGTAAGTGTTTTGCCATCGAAGCCGATCCGCGTGGTTTCGATAAGTCGTGAATCAGCCGTTTCAAGTCACGTCCGGGTGTCAAGTCCAACCGTGGGGTGGCGATTCCGATGGTCTCAATCGTATCGCGCAATGCGGCTGACAAGGCATAGATCAACTGGCCTTCAACACCCGTGGCGGTGACGATGAACTCGCCAACTCGCACATGCTCCTCCCCTTCCGCGTCGGTGAAGGACGCGGCAACCGTCTTCACCGGTTGCCCGGCAAAACGGGTGCGGAAATGTTCGCTCCAAGGGTAATCGAAGCCGCAGTTGGAAGGCCGTAGCGGTGCGACCGTGACCCCCCGCCCGGACAAGATTGGAACCCAAGCGCCATCGGAACCGAGTCGGGGCCAACTGCCCCCGCCCAGTGCCAGAATCAAGGCATCGGCTGTCGCTTGTTTAGGGCCTTGCGGGGTATCGAAGCACAGTCCGCCTTCCTCGTTCCAGCCTTGCCAGCGGTGGCGGCTATGGAACACCACACCGGCTTTGCGCAAGCGGTGCAGCCATGCCCGAAGTAAAGGCGCGGCTTTCTGGTCGGTCGGAAACACCCGGCCCGAACTGCCGACGAAAGTCCCGATGCCCAAGCTTTGCGCCCATTCGCGTAAATCCGCCGGGCCGAAAGCTTCTATGATTGGGCGTAAATTGGCTTCGCGTGAACCGAAGCGGGACAGGAAGGATTCCATCGGTTCGGCATGGGTGAGGTTCAAACCGCCCTTGCCGGCCAGCAAGAACTTTCGGCCCACCGATGCCATGCCGTCGTAAACATCGACGCGCCCGCCACCCTGAATGGCCGCTTCCGCCGCCGTTAAGCCCGCCGGGCCAGCGCCGATGATGGCGATTGAATGTGTGTTGTTTGTTTCCATGGGATTAACCATTAGATTTCTAGTTTATGGCGCAGATAAAGCTCTTCGACTTGTTTCCTAGCCCAAGGCGTGTTTCTCAGAAATTTCAAGCTGGATTTGATGCTGGGTTCGTGGTTGAAACACTTGACCTTGATTTGTTGGCCGAGCTTTTCCCAGCCGTAATGCCCGACCAACTGGGTCAGGATGGTTTCCAGAGTGACACCGTGTAGGGGGTTGTTGGGCTGGGGGTAATGCATAGCTAGACCAGTAATGCGGACTGCAACCAAATATTGAGCTTAAAACTGTCAAACCTGATCTGAGGTTTTAGCTTTGTTTGCAAATTTGTCAATAAAAATTTGAACAATGATCGACCACATCATTAAAGCGTAAGCATTGTCTATCTGCAAATACTTCTTCAACACGACACCGTCCACTAATTTCTTGTTCCCTATCGTGCGATTTAACAATCCGGCAGTGAAAGCATATCGGAGTGATCTAATTTTATTATTGAGAAATGATCGTTGGGCTTGGGTGATGGGATATTCATCAAGTAGTATCTTACGGTATTTTACTTCGTCCATAATAATGGTAAGAAACTTTTCTTGCCCCCAAGAAGGCTCAGAATAGATATTTACGCCCTCATCGTAGCGACATTCAGGTTGGTCGGAGAATGCAATTTTTTTAGTTCGTAGCGAAATATCAACCCAAAAGAGATACTCTTCACCCGTATGCCGAAAATTTTCGCGATATCTAATGTCTGACATTTTAGAAAAGGCATAGGCGGTGACAGAAGTTCCAATAATGTTACCTGTGATAATCTGGTCAAGCATATCACCATTGTAGTGGCGTATGTGTTCGGAGCCTGCGATCAAAGGATGGTCGGCAATGTTAATCCGTCCAGCGCGATTGAACGCTGTGACAGTCTGGCCTAACTGATAGAAATCAGATATATAGAAATCATAGCCTTGCCTGATGGCAAAAACTGCATTGGCAAGGTGATCAGATGTCCAAACATCGTCCGAATCCAAAAAGGCAACAATTTCAGTATCGAGTGATAAACTGGCAAGTCCAGTGTTTCTTGCACCGGCCGCCCCTTTGTTTGGTTGCTCAATGATGGCTATCTTGCCTTTTGCTTCCTCTTGAAATTCTGCCAATTCCTCTCGGGCCGATACTGGTGAGCTATCGTCCACCGCTATAAGTTGAAAATCATCAACGCCTTTCTGGTCAAGCACCGCACGTATCGTCTTCTTGAGTACCCCTTTTGTGCGCTGATAAAAGGGAATAATGACTGCAATCTTGCTTGTTTTGCTCATGATAGTAAGTGTATGTCGGTTGGTTCGACGAAAATTGTTTAGATATGATTCAGCACCAAGTAAGCAGCGAAGGATCAACTAAATTCATTTGGAGCCTCCCCATTTGTTCAGTCAGAACTTGGTTACAGACCGATTGAATTCATTGCAGATTGAACTTGCCGCCTTCAAGAACCGGCTTGGTCACAACTCAGTAACTTGTCGAAGTAGGCAATGGTAAACCTTAATCCTTGTTCTAGCTGGATTTTTGGTTCCCAGCCAAGGGTAGACTTAGCCAAGGCGATGTCAGGCTTGCGTTGTAAGGGGTCGTCACTAGGAAGCGGTTTAAACGTGAGTGTCGAGTGGGAGCCAGTCAACTCAATGACTTTTTCGGCAAGTTGCCTAATGGTGAATTCGCCGGGGTTGCCTAGGTTGACGGGGCCGACAAGCTCGTCTGGGGAGTCCATCAATCGAATAAACCCTTCAATGAGATCGGTCACGTAACAGAAAGACCGGGTTTGGTTGCCTTCCCCGAAAAGTGTGATCGGTTCGTTTCGCAGTGCCTGAACGATGAAATTTGAAACCACCCGTCCATCGTTGGGATGCATCTTAGGTCCGTAGGTGTTGAAGATGCGAGCAACTTTAATGCGAAGATTATGCTGGCGATAGTAGTCAAAGAACAGGGTTTCCGCGCATCGCTTGCCTTCGTCATAGCATGAACGCAGTCCGATGGGATTGACCCGACCCCAGTAACTTTCAACTTGAGGGTGGACTTCAGGGTCGCCATAGACTTCGCTGGTCGAAGCTTGGAAGATTTTAGCCTTCAATCGCTTTGCCAAACCGAGCATATTAATGGCGCCATGAACACTAGTTTTTGTGGTTTGCACCGGATCAAATTGATAGTGGATGGGCGAAGCGGGGCAAGCCAGATTGTAAATTTCGTCCACCTCGGCATAGAGCGGGAAAGTCACATCGTGCCGGATTAATTCAAAATATGGATTTGGAATTAAATCCAACAGGTTTTCTTTGCTCCCAGTGTAAAAATTGTCGACGCAAATCACTTCGTGGCCTTCCCGAAGGAGGCGCTCGCACAAGTGCGAACCAAGAAATCCTGCCCCCCCGGTGACCATGACACGTTTGCGTAAACCGTTCCTCACTCAGACCTCCCGTTCAAAATTTGTTATTTGCCGTTGATCGGCCTGAAAATCGGGCTACAGGTTCAATCCCATAAGCCAGAACGATTATTAAACCAGATTATAATCGGTTTTGAATTTGGAAGGAAACTTTGCGCACCTAGGACAATCGTTCAGTTACCCTGTGTCTGTCACTGCCCTGAGGACCGCCGGCACGGTTCGGAGGTAGGGGAGGTTGTGAACCTTCCCTACCTTGTCGAAACCCATTCTTAAAGATTATTCAATGTGATAGGTGGCAAGAGCCCGACAGGCAAATTTCAACCCTTTCCAAACATCAACGCACTGGCATCCGCATCCACCTTCACCACGTCCCCCGGTTCATATTGCCCGGATAAAATATCACGGGCCAGCGGGTTTTCCAACTGCTGCTGGATGGCCCGTTTCAGCGGCCTGGCACCGTACACCGGGTCGAAGCCCGCTTCGCCTAAACGATCCAGCGCGGTTTCGGTGATGTCCAGTTCCAAATCCCGTTCCAACAGCCGCTTGCGCAGATGCTGGATTTGGATGTTGGCAATGGCGCGTATCTGCGAACGCATCAACGGATGGAATACGACCACTTCATCGACGCGGTTGATGAATTCCGGGCGGAAATACTGCCCGACGAGTTCCATCACTTCTGACTTCATCTGCGCATAATTGGATTCCCCAGACAGTTCCTGGATGCGGTTTGATGCCAAGTTGGAGGTCATCACTATAACCGTATTGCGGAAGTCCACCGTGCGCCCGTGGCCGTCGGTCAAGCGACCGTCATCCAGCACTTGCAACAGGATGTTGAACACATCCGGGTGGGCTTTCTCCACCTCGTCGAGCAAGATCACCGAGTAAGGCTTGCGCCGCACCGTCTCGGTCAGATGACCGCCTTCCTCATAGCCGATATACCCTGGGGGAGCGCCGATCAAGCGGGCGACGGAGTGCTTTTCCATGAACTCGGACATGTCGATGCGCACCATGGCTTCTTCGGTGTCGAACAAGAATTCCGCCAAGGCTTTGCAAAGCTCGGTCTTGCCCACGCCAGTCGGCCCTAGAAATAGGAACGAACCGTTGGGACGGTTGGGGTCGGCAAGCCCCGAACGCGAACGGCGGATGGCATCGGACACCGCTTTGATGGCTTCGTCTTGACCAACCACGCGCTTATGGATGTTCACCTCCATTTGCAGCAACTTCTCGCGTTCGCCTTCCAGCATCTTGGACACGGGTATGCCGGTCCATTTCGACACCACTTCGGCGATTTCCTCTTCCGTCACCTTGTCGCGCAGCAATTGCATCGGCTGACTCTCAGCCCGCGCCGCTTGTTCCAGTTCTTTTTCCAGCCTGGGTATCTCGCCGTACTGCAACTCGCCCATCTTGTTGTAGTCGCGGTTTTCCGCTCGTGTCAGGATATCCAGTTGCTGCCTTGCCTGTTCCAGCTTTTCCTTGATACTGGCCGCACCTTGCAACGAGGCTTTCTCCGCCTTCCAGATTTCCTCCAAGTCGGCGAATTCCTTTTCGGCATCGTCGATGTTGTCTTGCAAAGCTTCAAAACGCTTGCGCGAGGCTTCGTCGGATTCTTTTTTCAAGGCTTCGCGTTCGATCTTCAGTTGGATCAAACGGCGCTCCAGCCGATCCATCGCCTCCGGCTTGGAGTCGATCTCCATGCGAATTCGACTGCCGGCCTCGTCAATCAGGTCAATCGCCTTGTCCGGCAAGTTGCGGTCAGTGATGTAACGATGCGACAACACCGCTGCCGCGACAATGGCCGGGTCGGTGATGGTCACGCCATGGTGGACTTCATACCTTTCCTTAAGCCCACGCAAGATGGCGATGGTGTCCTCCACATTCGGCTCGTCCACGACAACCTTCTGGAAGCGCCGCTCCAGGGCTTTATCCTTTTCCAAATATAGCCGGTATTCGTCCAAGGTCGTCGCGCCCACGCAATGCAACTCCCCTCGCGCCAAGGCGGGCTTGAGCATATTGCCGGCATCCATCGCCCCTTCCGCCTTGCCGGCCCCGACCATGGTGTGCAACTCGTCGATGAATAAGATGATATTGCCTTCCTGCTTGGCGATGTCATTTAGCACGGCCTTCAGGCGTTCCTCGAATTCTCCCCGGTACTTTGCCCCGGCAATCAGTCCAGCCATGTCCAACGCCAACAGGCGCTTGCCCTTGATGCCTTCCGGCACTTCGCCGTTGACGATGCGCTGCGCAAGCCCCTCGACAATCGCGGTCTTGCCCACGCCAGGTTCGCCAATCAACACCGGGTTGTTTTTGGTGCGGCGCTGCAACACTTGGATGGTGCGGCGTATCTCATCGTCGCGGCCTATGACGGGATCAAGCTTGCCTTGCTCCGCCCGCTCAGTGAGGTCGATGGTGTATTTTCTCAAGGCTTGCCGCTGGTCTTCGGCATTGGGGTCAGTCACCGCCTGCCCGCCACGCAGATTGGTGATGGTTTTTTCCAGCTTTTCTTTGGTTAGCCCGGACTTTTTCAATACATCGCCCAAGACACTTCTGTCTTCCATCGCGGCCAGCACGAAGATTTCGCTGGCGATGTATTGATCGCCCCGTTTTTGCGATAGCTTGTCGGTCAAGTTCAGCAGGCGTGACAGTTCGTTGGAAATCTGCACATCGCCGCCAGTGCCTTCCACTTTGGGGAAGCGGTCCAATGCCTCGCCCAAAACGTTACGCAAATTGGCGACATTGACCCCGGACTGGGACAGCAGCGGCTTGACCGAGCCTCCTTCTTGGTCGATCAGCGCCACCATCACATGGATGGGTTCGATGAATTGATGGTCACGCCCCAAAGCCAGGCTTTGCGCCTCGCCTAAAGCGGCTTGTAATTTCGCGGTCAGTTTGTCGGTACGCATGGGAAAAGCCTTATGAATCGGTTTATACTGGCGGTTGAATTGGGGGTGTAAAGGCTGAATTTCAAGCAAAGGTTGAGATTATGACTTGTGAAATCATCAAAATTGAAGACAAATTGTTGACAGTACGCATGGAAGGCATCATGCGCCTCGCCGATCAAGAGGCGGTCCAGCGCGTGCTGGAAGGGGTCATCGGGAAATATGGCAGCGCCAAAATCCTCGTGATTGCCGAAAACTTCCAAGGATGGTCAAAAAAAGACGACTGGGGGGATATGGCTTTTCTGATGGAGTATGGAGATTCCGTCACCAAGATGGCCATCGTCGGCGAGGAACGTTGGAAGGAAAATGCCTTTGTCTTTGCCGGGAAGGGACTGAGGGAAACGGAGATCGAGTTTTTTACTCGTGACAAACTCGATGAAGCGGAAGGATGGATTCGGCTTTGATGAGATATCCGATAGCGATTGAAACAGGCGACGAAGCCCATGCGTATGGTGTGGTTGCTCCCGACCTACCGGGTTGTTTTTCAGCGGGCGACACCTTGGACGAAGCAATAGTCAACGCCAAAGAAGCTATTGAATTGTGGATGGAAACAGTCATTGAAGATGGATATCCCATTCCAGAAGCCTCGCCCATTGACAAGCATCAAGCAGACCCCGAATTTGAAGGCTGGATTTGGGCAGTTGTGGAAGTGGATTTGTCCAAGCTATCGGGTAAAGTCAAACGGGTGAATATCACCTTGCCAGAGCGTGTATTGGTTAATATTGACAAGGCAGCGGCTCGGTTGGGTGATAGCCGGTCAGGGTTATTGGCAAAAGCGGCTTTGGAGTATGTGGATCGGCATTTGGTGGTGTGATGCACCGCATTCCCCAAGCTGGAGCTTGGGAACGAGCAAATCCATCATAAACCCGAACCGGGTGGGTATATCTGATTTAAACTTACAGGAAGGCGTAATTATGGAACTTTCTGCTGTATTGACTCCTACCATTGAGGGAGGTTATATTGCTTTCAACCCTGAAACCGGCACTACAACTCAGGGTGAAAGCATTGAAGAGGCTCTAACCAACGTTCAGGAAGCTACTGAGCTTTACTTGGAAGAATTTCCGCTGATGACTTTATCAATGCGCTGAGTTCGTAAAAAAAAATAGGGGCTGGGCGCAATACGGCTTACCGCGTTTTATCCCCTACGGCGCATTTCGCTAAATCGCTAATGCGCCCTACGCGGGCTTTATCTTTGATTTTTAAAATGGTAAGTATTTATGAATAAAGTTTTAAAGCCTAAGGTAATTAGCTTATTTTCTGGGGCCGGTGGGATGGATATAGGCTTTGAAAATGTAGGCTTTGAAATTTCAGTAGCAGTTGAGTGTGATCCAAGTTGTTGCGATACACTCCGAGTAAATAGACCTAAACTTCAAGTTATTCAAGGGGATATTACCGAAATTGAAACAGAAGTGATTCTTAGAGCCGCCAACCTCAAACCTCTAGAGGCTGCTTTAGTTATAGGTGGACCACCTTGTCAAAGTTTTAGCCTTGCTGGAAAACGATTAGGTATGGATGAACCAAGAGGTAGATTAGTTTTAGAATATATACGTGTCGTTAGAGAAGCTTTGCCAGTAGCCTTTGTCATGGAAAATGTAAAGGGAATGGCAAACTGGCAGAAAGGTGCAGCATTAAAAGCAATCGAAGACATACTTACTGAACCAATTATCTATATGGATAAGACTTATCAATATGTAATGCAGCATAAAATTCTTGATGCTGCTAACTTTGGAGTGCCTCAATTTAGAGAGCGAATATTTTTGGTTGGAAATCGCTTAGGCAAGGAGTTTAAATTTCCGATTCCAACCCACGGTGAAGATAAAGATGAAGATCAATTTGATCTTTTTCAGAAACATAGAATAAAGAAGTATATCTCTGTTTGGGATGCAATTGGCAGTTTACCGCTTGCTGAGGAGCCATCAGATGTTGCTAAGCGAGTATCAAAAACTATAAAAGAAAGGATCGTGAAACATGGCTATTAAAAATCACCAGCATACAGCCCATTCTCCAACAACGTTGATAAAAATCGAAGAAGTACCTATCGGCGGAAAACTTAGCAATACACAAAAAACATTTGGATCAACATATCGTCGTCTTGATCCTGATAAGCCATCCCCAACAGTCACGCGAAGTGGATATCGCGACTTTATTCACCCGACAGAACAGAGAATGTTAACTGTTCGAGAGCTGGCTTGTCTGCAGACTTTTCCTATTAGCTGGGAGTTTAAAGGGGTTCGACTGGACTCTTACAGTAGTAAACGAAAAACAACAATGACTCAGTTTGGGCAAGTAGGTAATGCTGTCCCACCGTTACTAGCTAAAGCAATAGCCGAAGAGGTACTAAATCAGTTTTTTGCCGAGGTAGAAAATTGAATCACCACATCAAAGAAGCAAAAGATCTTGTAACAACTTATGCCGCAAAGCGAGCTGGGTTCCTTGAAATTGCGCTTCGTAAAAGCAGAGAGGCTTTACCTTATATAGACGAAGCAAAGTCATTGAAATCCATCGCTGAACAGTATTCAAATCCCACAGATATGGTTAATGATGAGCGCATTTTTGCTCCAATTGGCGAAGCTGCTGGCATTTCGACGAAGGCAAATAATTACCTTCAAACAGATGATATTAAAGAAATTGTTATTGAATTTATATCTAATTTTCTCGAACCCGCAGGAGATTATTTCGTCGATGAATTAGTTTATCGCTTTCTCTTGTCAAAAGGAGATGCGCTTGGTGGTCGAATGAGGAATATTGTTGGAGCAATTGCAGGAGAAAAACTAACTCGATTTCTTTCTGCAAATCTACGTAACTCTAGGCTAAGTCATTGTTATCAACTAAATGGTAATGCAGCATGGTTCAAATCGGATGATATTTCTCTAGAAATGATGGGGCAAGTAAAGGCCATTCGATGGCTAAAAAATCCGAATCAACCCAGAGAACTAAGATACAACATTACAGTTCCAATTGTTAGTAAGAATATTGATATTTCAGTTTTTAATAAACAGTCAATAGAAATTAACAACGCCGCAAAGATGAAGGCTTTTGTATCAGAACCTAAAAATTATATAGCTTTGGGTGAATTAAAGGGTGGCATTGATCCTGCCGGTGCTGACGAACATTGGAAGACCGCAAGCACAGCTCTAAATAGAATTAGAACATCATTTATAACAAGTGGAAATCCAGTTCAAACTTTTTTTGTAGGTGGAGCAATTGAAGCGAGTATGGCAAAAGAAATTTTTGAACAATGTATGAATGATGAGTTGGGTTCGGCAGCAAATCTTACTAATCAAGAACAGTTAGCAGAATTTTGTGATTGGCTAATTAATCTTTAATATTAAATATTTCGCAGCATATTTTCTCGATTTTAAATTGAGTTACAACGTTTTCAACATCAAATAATTACGGCTCTTTGGGAACTTGAATGGTAACAAATAAGCCCACTGTAAACAAATGGTTGCCAAGCTCGGCAGGGTGATTTTTTGCTCGTTTGCTCGTTCCCAAGCTCCAGCTTGGGAACGCGGTCTAAGAAGCTCCTGCTTCTTCGTGCCTCGCAAGCTAGAGCTTGAAAGACTGGGGTTCCCAAGCTGGAGCTTCAAAGCCATTAACTTAAGGATTTTTCCGTTCGCCCTGAGCCTGTCGAAGGGTGGACGGAAAAATCCAAATCATTGACGTTTAAGCCGTTCATGGTTCGACAGGCTCACCACGAACGGCTTAAGTTAATGGCTTTGAAGCTGGAGCTTGGGAACCATCGCAACACCTATAAGTCTTAAGGGCGCATTATTGATTTAGCGTAATGCGCTGCTTGGAACGGGGTAATTATGCGACGGAATAAACTAAATCGCCATTCCACTCTGCCAATGGTCTCTTGTTGATTTTTTTTTTGATTGCCGATCCTGTGGTTATAAGTTACCCGTGCTAACATCGAAACGTGAGAACACTATATGCTGTTTTCATCCTATATTTCTAATCATTGAGTATTGACATGAAACAATCCGTCTATCTTGATAGCACCATTCCAAGCTATCTTTTTGACGAAAGGGAAAGCATTAAATCTTATATTTAGGTCACCCGTAAATAGTGGGAAGAAGAACGGGGAAATTTCGCCCTATGGATTTCCGATGAAAGCATTATTGAGTTACAGCGTTTTCTATGTCTATTAGTTACTTATTTATTTACGCCAATGTCGGCAAAGGATTGCCGACCTACTGCGTAACAAGGACTGTAGGGCGGCAACCCTTTGCCGCCAACGATTTCAAAACTTAAACAACGTAATCAATTGGAATTAAAAACGCTGTAAGTCAAGGCGAATACCCAAATAAGGATAAGCTGATGGCATGTGTTGCGGCGATTCAAGTGCTGCCACCCGATGAGCACGTCTTTGAAGTGGCTCAAGTATATCTTGATAATTACCTTATGCCTCGTTCCCTCACTGGAGATGCTATCCATTTGGCTTATGCATCCTATTATAAAATCGACTTTTTGCTGACTTGGAATTGCAATCACCTTGCCAATGCAAACAAAAAGCAGCATATCCGTATTATCAATACGCGCTTGTATCTGCGTACTCCCGAAACCATAACCCCCCTTGAATTGTTCACGGAGACTAACCATGATAACTAATCCTTTATTAGAAACAAAATACAAAGTTCAAAAGATGCTCGATAAAGAAGCGCGGCACGACATCAAGGAATACGCGAAAAACTCCCACCGGATCGTGGGTGAGGTTGAGGCATTATATGGGATTAAGTTTAACTATGGCCCAATGGAAGATAGCTCCATGAATATAAGTAGGAATTTAACAGACGGCTTTTGAAGGTTCCCGCGCTCTAGCGTCTCTGCTATTAAGTTTGCTCGTTCCCAAGCTCCAGTTCTCATCGTTATACACAAATGTAAGATGCCCGTCATTCCGGCATGGATGCCGGAATCCAGTCACAAGGATGTGAACCTAGGGGTTGGCCACTTACCTAAATCAAGCACTTGTGCAAGCGGCAAGTTACCGTCCATGGCACTGGATTCCGGCTTCCATGCCGGAATGACGGCTTTTTTGGTCGGCGGGACTTATGTATAACGATGAGCGCTGGAGCTTGGGAACCAGCGCAATTAGCGAGAGGGAGGTGATCGTCTACGGCTAATCAAGCTCGGCAACAGCGTCGCAATAGGGCGTCTCCGCTGCGATATCGATCTCGCCCGGCCAAGTGACGGTGCTATAATCGGGCCGGGCCAGACCGAAGAACCAATGTACGGGAACCAAACCTACCATTGCAGCGAGTTCGTTTCAGCCACCGCTGAGTTTTAAGTCTTAATTCTGAAACCTTTCCCGATTTCCTCCGAAATTAACACAGGAACCATTGCCTATGCGCTATTTACCCCTAACCGACGCCGACCGTCGCCTGATGCTGGAGCGCATCGGCGTGAATTCGGTGGACGATCTATTCGTTGACGTGCCCGCCTCCGCCCGGTTGCCGGGGCCTTTACCGACATTGCCCAAGCATTTGGCCGAATTCGAGGTGGAGCGGATTATCGGCGGGTTGGCGGCGAAAAACTTAAGTGCCGGTGCTTGCCCGTCCTTTCTGGGTGCAGGGGCTTACCGCCATCATGTGCCAGCCAGTGTGGACCAACTTTTGCTGAGAGGCGAATTTTTGACTTCCTACACGCCTTACCAACCGGAAGTCAGCCAGGGGACTTTGCAAAGCCTGTTCGAGTTCCAGACACAGGTCGCCCTATTGACCGGGATGGAAGTTGCCAATGCATCCATGTATGACGGAGCGACCGCTTGCGCCGAAGCGGTGATGATGGCGAACCGAATCACCCGCCGAGGCAAGGCGTTGGTTTCTGGTGGCTTGCATCCGCATTATCGGGAAGTGATCCAGACGATGGCCGACAGCACGGGTTTTGCCGTCCAAGCCTTGCCGCCCAACTTTAGAACTTTCGGTCTTGGTAATAGAATTATGGTAGAGCACAATGGAATAGAATTTGACTCTCTTAATGCCGCACTTAGAGGTTCAGGTAATAAACTCTGGCAAAATGAAACTGGTTATAGAAAGTCTTGCTGGACCAAGATCAACAGAGAGTTGAAAAAGACTGGAACATCAACCCATTCTGGGTTCACTTTCCATCTTAATTTGAAAATTGAAGAAATTGCCGAAAACATCGACAAGGAAACCGCGTGTGTGGTGGTGCAGAATCCTGACTTTTTTGGACGTTTGCACGATTTCACCGCATTGGCGGAAATTTGCCAATCCAATGGCACACTGTTGGTCGTCGTGGTCACTGAGGTCGTTTCGCTTGGGTTAATCAAACCGCCGGGTGCGATGGGGGCTGACATCGTTGTGGCGGAGGGCCAAGGCATCGGCAATGCTCTGGGCTTCGGCGGGCCTCATGTTGGCCTGTTTGCCTGCAAGGAAAAATATGTCCGCCAAATGCCGGGCCGCCTGTGTGGTCAGACGGTCGATGCTGACGGTCGGCGCGGTTATGTGCTGACCTTGTCCACCCGCGAACAGCATATCCGCCGCGAGAAGGCGACCAGTAATATCTGCACGAACTCGGGATTATGCGCCTTGGCATTCACCATTCACCTGAGTCTGCTCGGAGAAGAAGGGCTTACCCGGCTTGCCGAGTTGAACCATGCCATGGCATCCACCTTCGCTGATATGATTGCCCAAGTTCCAGGCTGCCGCGTCCTCAACGAAAGCTTCTTCAATGAATTCACTGTAGAATTGCCTTTCTCTGCGGCGGCGTTGGTCGATAAAATGACTAAAGTACCCATTCTGGCGGGTGTGCCGGTGAGCCGTCTTTATCCAGACAACCCGGAATTGGAAAATCTAATTCTGGTGGCAGTGACCGAACTCAACCAAATCCAAGAGATGGAAACATTTGTCCAATTGTTAAAGGTGTAGTTATGAATCAACAAGGCAGACCGACCCGTCCGACGGGAGGCAACGTGATTTCAACACAAAATGGGCATGGCATGGCCGAGCCACTCATCTTCGAGCAAGGCCAGGAGGAACGTTGTGGCGTGGATATACCGCCCATTCCCGAATTCCGGGAGCGTTTGGGTGGACTGCGCCGGGAGGGGAAGATCGGCCTTCCCGGTCTGTCCGAGCCGCAAGTGATCCGGCACTACACCCGGCTGAGCCAGAAGAATTTCAGCATAGACGGTAACTTTTACCCGCTAGGTTCATGCACGATGAAGCACAACCCGCGTCTGAACGAAAAATTGGCGCGTCTGCCCGGCTTGGCTGACCTCCATCCGTTGCAACCGGTTTCAACCGTGCAGGGTGCCTTGGAGTTGATTGATTTGCTGGCCCATTGGTTGAAAACCCTGACCGGGATGCCAGCCGTCGCCATGCCCCAAGCGGCAGGGGCACATGGCGAATTTTGCGGCATGGCGGCGATCAAGGCGGCTTTGGTGGCACGCGGCGAAACGCGGACCAGAGTGTTGGCCCCTGAGTCCGCCCATGGCACCAATCCTGCCACTGCCGCCGCTTTGGGCTTTGTGGTCGAGACCCTTCCGGCCAATGCTGAAGGCCGGGTCGATCTGGATGTGTTCAAGGCTAAGTTGGGGCCGGATGTGGCGGCCATCATGCTGACCAATCCCAATACCTGCGGCTTGTTTGAACGCGACATGATCGAAATTGCCGAAGCCGTCCATGCGGTCGGGGCTTATTTTTATTGCGACGGGGCGAATTTCAACGCCATTGTCGGGCGTGTCCGGCCCGCTGATTTAGGGGTGGATGCCATGCACATCAATCTGCACAAGACTTTTTCCACCCCCCATGGCGGCGGCGGGCCGGGCGCGGGACCGGTGGTGTTGACCGAGGAGCTTGCCCGTTTCGCGCCCTTGCCTTATGTCGTTCGGGACGACAAGGGTTTTAGGCTGGTGGAACACGCCAAGGATGCCAAAGAGAGCATCGGACGGCTGAAGGGTTTTCACGGTCAAATGGGTATGTTTGTCCGCGCCTTGGCCTATATGCTCAGCCATGGCACGGACGGGTTGTGGCAAGTGTCAGGCGATGCTGTGCTGAATGCCAATTACATTTTGGCGAGTTTGAAAGACGTGATGACGGCATCGTATGCAGGTCCCTGCATGCATGAGGCACTGTTTGACGACCGCTTCCTTAAGGATACCGGAGTGACCACACTCGATTTCGCCAAGGCACTACTGGACGAAGGCTTCCATCCGATGACCATGTATTTCCCGCTGGTGGTGCATGGTGCGATGCTGATCGAACCCACTGAAACCGAAAGCCGTGAAACCTTGGATGGGTTTATTGCTGTGATGCGAGGCCTCGCCGAACAGGCCCAGTCAGGCAATGTGGAGTTGTTCCATGAAGCACCTCGCCTAACGCCTTTGCGGCGACTTGATGAGACTCTAGCGGCCAGACGGCCAGTGCTGAAGTGGACGAAGGGCCAACCAAAATAGTATCTTCCATGATCGACGGCTAGGTCATTTTAATGAATATTGTCGGCAAGAAATTATGATTATTCCCCACCGCGAACTTAGCCCCGAAGCCCTGCAAGGGATTATCGAAGATTATGTCACGCGGGACGGCACCGATTACGGGGCATTCGAGACCCCACTGCAACATAAGGTCGATCAAGTTAAAAGGCAGTTGGATAAAGGTAACTATTTCATACTTTATGATATGGAGTTGCAGACAACTGTCATTGTGTCGAAGGATCAGTTGCCGGAGAAGCTTGGGGTTGAAAATTGAATCCAAGCATTCACCCAGCCTTCCGCCCTCCATCGATTAAACGGAACACAGCCGCTTTGCACTGACATGCCGCCAAAACTTGGGAAACCAGAGTAGCCTGGGGGACTATTCGGAATTGTTTTGCGTCAGGTATTCGAATTTTTGCCTAAGTTCTTCCAGACTAATTTCGAGTTGGTGGACCTGCATTTCCAAGGTAGTGAGTCTTTCCCGGTCAGAGCCACTGGCTTCGGTTTCTTCACGCTCAGTTGCCGGTGCAGTTTGCACTTGGGGCTTTCCGCTGAACAGATGGGCATAGCGGGATTCGCGCCTGCCCGGTTCGCGGGGAAGTTTTGTCACCAAGGGCTCGTCCCGGTTTGACAAGGCTTCAAGTTCGGCTTCGACTTCGCTTACATCTGTAAATTTGCACAAACGTTCCGTTCGGGTACGCAATTCACCAGGCGTTTGAGGGCCGCGAAGGAACAACTCGCAAATTAGCCCTAAGGACTTATCCGAAAGCTTCAGGCTGCCGAATTCGGTGTTACAGAAACGATGCTGGTATTTGGTGACGCGACTGCCATAACCCGAAGCCCTGCTTACCAAAAACTTTTTTATCAAGCCATCGACGGTGTCTTGTACCGGGGATTCCTTCAAGTCCAAGACCGGGTCGCGATTGCTTTTCTGGTTGCATGCGTTGACGAGCGCATTCAGCGAAAGCGGGTATTGATCGGGCGTGGTGATTGACTTTTCGATTAAGCAACCAATCACACGCGTTTCATATAGACTGAGATTCATATTCATGGTTTCGACCCAATTGAATGACTGTGCAAGCCATCATCTTGATTTCCGATGGACAACCTCCTTCCAACCCCCATTGCCTAATTGGATCGATGTTGGCGGCTGATTCCGCTGCTCGCAAAATGTTGGATTATCCCATGAATATGGGAAGCTTGCTAAGATTAATGCCGGATTTTCAGTGCTTTCTGCTGCCCGTCGCTGAACCGGGCAGACTTAGTCTAGGGCGGCTTCCGGGTCGCCTGATTTTGCTTCCGTTATGATTAGGCCGACGACGTGGCAGCAATGTGGCTGGCAGGATTGGTGTCGTGAACAAGCGACAGATGTTTCGGCATAATAATTCCATTTGATTCAATGCTTTGATTTAAAGAAAAATTTTATGGATTTATATTGTCGCTAATTTTCCAATGGTCATTCCATGGCAGGTTATGGGGGGGACAATTCATCACGATTTTTGAATTGGGCGAATTTTTCGCCGCCGTGTGCTAATTTGTCGCAGTAAAAATAAGTTGTGGGAAATGCCCTTGATTTATGGTGAAAATTTTCTAGTTTTGATGCGGTTGTCGATTTTCTTTATCCGCTTTGCGTATCTGTAGGCCTCTGTGATTACAAACGGTTATCATCCTTTTGACTGGCATGGTTAATGTTTAATCAAGTAGGGGGAATCGCAGATTTGGCAATGACAAAATCATGAAGAAATGCGAGTCCACATTGTTAACCAGTGTCACAGGAGTGGTGTGTCATGAAACGAATACTCATTTTTGTTTTATTTTTATTCAGTTTTTTTGCAACTTCCGCTTGGTCGGATGACGAACGCAAATGCTCGGAGGTACTGCCGAAGCACTTGGAATTTACTCATAATTGCCAGGCGATCAAGGGCAAGGTCGATTTCTACAGGGCTTTTCCGGCCGTCGCACCTAACGGTTTGGTGAACGCTGTGGTTACCATGCCCGCAGGCACTAATGTCAAGTGGTTGGTGGATGTGCAAACCGGCGTTTTAAGGGTTGAGCCTGCTCCGGTAATCATCATGCTGGGTCTTACCGTATCAGGCCCAACCAATGATCGGGAGAAAGGCAAGGTCAAGGCTGTGAAGCCCAATGTCATCAATTACTTGGGGCAGATTGGCAATTACGGTCTGGTTCCCCATACAGTGGATGTGGATGGCAATCCACTTGATATCCTAGTGATTGGCGGGCCGTTGCTTAGAGGTTCGGTCACTCCGGTCAAGCTAATCGGTGCGATGAAATTCCAAGACGCATACGCGGGGGTGGAGACGCACAAATTGATTGCCGTGTTACCGGGAACGCCCTTGGCTGAACTGGTGAATACGTTGGCAGATTTGGATATGAATGCCATCGGGGCCAAATCCATCATTCAAACTTGGTTGGAGAACTACAAGGGCCCGAGTGCCTTGGTCCTGGATTCCAATGGTTTATTGGAAGCAGGCGATTCCTTCGACGGTGGGTTGGATGGAACTGCTTACGGCGTTCTCAACGATTCCATCATTGAGTAAAAAAGCCGGGGAACCGACTGGTTTTTGATTTCGTAATTTCGTATCTTGAGATACCAAAACAAAGAATAAGTCAAAGGCCAGAGAGGGTTAAAGACAAGGCGTTCGCGCTGGTTTGCAGATGGCCAAGGGGAAGGCTATCACATCGCGGACGCCTTGATGTTTTTGGCGTATTTCAATTTGGTTGGGTAGGTCGCCTGATGCAATGGAACATCTTACGTTTCAGTGGGTGTCGCAGGATACAAGCCAAAACGCCTATTTAGATTTCACTTCCCCGGCAGTACCATTCTTATTCCGCCCGCAATAACGCGCCCCGCATTGCCCAGTTGGCGCAGCATCAATTCCCACTTTTCCCTAGTCTGCCCGTCTTTTAAACAGCGCAGATATTGCGCCCGCCGGGCCTGCGGCAATTGGGCGGCGATCACTGACCACACGGCTTCGATGTTCCATTCATCGCCTGGTTTTAGGCAAACCGCCTGCACCTGTTCCAGTGGTATGCTTAGCGTTCTGGCGACATCCTCCATGCACAAACGAATGTGGCTTTCCTTCATGCTTGAAGGCTGGTCAATGTTATAGGGCGGCTTCCATTCGCGCACGGGACGCAGCAAGTCGATGTGGGTAAGTGCGACAATAACCGGAGGGGGAATGCGAGCCGGCGTCCTCGTATATTGGACACGCAAGCTTTCCAGAAAACGCGAGTCAGCGGCACGTCCGGCATGAACTGCGGAGCAAGCGAGCAGGACAAGATCAATCATTTGCAGTTCCTCTTGATTGCCCTCCACCCAGGAGGCATAATCCCCATAACCGGGGCTATCGAACATTAAGCCAAGCAATTCTCCTTCCCGCTCCAGTCTGTAAGGCAATAACGCGTAAGTTGTGGGTAAGACATCGGCAGGGGATTGCAACTCCCCAAAAAGTGTGTTGATGAGGCTGGATTTTCCGGCATTGGTTTGTCCGACGACGAGTATGCGCAGGGGTTCTCCCATCCGAGTCTGCTTTAAGCGCACGGCACTTTGCAAATCAATGGCCGACGTGGGGGTCATGTTTTCATTGCTTACTTCATCCATCCACAATTCGCCACTGTAGAGCAAGATGGCGTAATAACCCAATTTTCTTGCTAGGGATTGCAGAAGCCATCTTTCCAGTTCAGCAAGCGGGTAGCGAACCACACGGTTTAACGACGCCATGCGTGATTTTCGCATGATTGCCGAGATCGGGCTAACCAACATCCAGCCTACATCGCCAATTATTCCCAGTCTTTTCAGATTTTCTTTCCATCGCCACAATATCAAACCATCCTGAATGCTGATTAGATGGCTGGCGGGAACTTGGCTGGTCAACAACTCACGCATGTCGTGGCTGACCCGTTCTATAATTAATAAGATGCTAGGAAGCGGCACATCCAGTTCCGCGGCTTCCGAATTCCGTTTGAACAGTTTCGCCACTTGAGTGATGATGCGACGGGCCAAGGGAATCAGCTTGGCGGGATCGCTTAGGGAATATTCAGAAGGGTCAAGTGCGTCGGCGATTTTCTCAACCGTTGCCCAGGCCTCCACCGCAGCGGGCGAGCCAAGTTGCTTGGGTTGGAAAACGGGAAGCCCTGAGAAGCGCAAGATTTGCCTTTTGACCAACCATTGGCCCACTATCCACAGCATGCAGTAAAGGGCCAAAGACAACCATAGAAACAGATGGAGTTGCCCGTTTTGCCAAAGCCAATATCCGCCCACGCCCGCCAGCAATAACCAGGGAACCAAAGACACTGCGATCAAGACGAGCCAAGGCCAAGGACTTCGCATATCAGATGCCTTTCCGCTCCAAGGAATTAGGCAAGATAGCCCTTCCCCGTTTGAATTCTTCCCGATAGAGTGAGTGCAATATTTTGGCTGAAAATGCGTGTCCCCGCAGCATACCTGCGAAATAGAGGCAGAACACCCGGCCAAGGGCATAGGTCACTGCAGATGAGTAAAGGCCGGCTACGCCTAGGGCTGCGGTTTGGCCGTACCCGGGAACCAGTTTGGCCAACTCTCGCCCACCCATGCCAACCAACACACCTATGCCAGCGGCGCCACTGACTTCGGTCACGCTTTTCGCTGTCAAGGGCAAGCCATAAATTGAGGCGATGCTGTGGAAGAGTTTGGCCTGAACGGCGACTGTCGTGGCCAAGCTTGCCGCTGGTATGGGTATTGCCGCGGCCAAGCCGGCGGCAATGGCAAAACTGATGATATGCGGGTGGGACTTGCGGGCGTAGTCATCGTTTAGCAGGTGGCGTTGTTCGCTTTGACGGAACAGGGCAAGCAGGCCTAGGGGGAAAGTTTCCTCAATGGCATTCCACAGTTTCTCGATCCCGTAATCCAACGGTTTGTAACCATCCTCCTCCAAGGTGAAATCCAAGGGTGCATAGTGATCGCCCAAACCTGCAAAAAGCTCGCGTTGTTTGAGGAGGGATCGCGTTAGATCGGATGGCACCCTCGCTTCGAAAGGAACGCTGTCAAAGGGGTAGGGCGTCACATGCTCCATCTCCCGGCTGGCATACCCTTCGTGCAGGGTGGTCTGTGCCACGATCACCGGCCAGTCCGGGCGTTGTTTGCGTATTTCGCGCACAGCCTTTACAACGCAATCTTGTTGGTGGTCCATAGCCTTTACGACAACGATGAGCAAATGGGCCTGTTGCCCGCACCAGCCAATATCGTCCGTTGGGTTGTAGCCGGTCTCGCCTAGCCCGCGTGTGTCCAGAAAGCGGACGAACGCGGGCGGGCTGCACGGAAAATCGAAAAATCCTGCTGAGAGTGTGCAAGGCTTGAAGCCATTTCCAATCTCGGCGAGGGTTGATCCGGTGAGTGTGCGGATGATTGAGGTCTTTCCGCTTTGCGCCTTGCCCAGCATCCAGAACACCGGTGTTGGCAGACGCTGGCTGGCTTCTTTTAGCCTGGCGTTCAGTTCCGCTTCTGGAATAGTGGGTTTCATTATCTGGCCTATCCATTTGCTCCAGAACCGGCGAGAGAGTGCCTCCATATTATTGCGATCCCCATGGCATTATAGGTACTGTGGAGATACTGTTGACGGGTGCGCCTTCAATGATCTTGCGGCTAATGGCGAGGTAAACCAGAGTGTTGTGTTTTTGATCCCAAAGCCGGGTGATGTTGGTCGATTTGAAAAACAGCGAGGTGCCATCGGAAAAGACGGTTTCACTCGCCGGAATTTTCGTTGGCAGCTTGATGGGGCCTGTTTGTCTGCAAGCGAGGGAGAACTGCGATGGGTCTTCCGCCAAACCTAGCCCGCCGGCAATGCCACCGGTGCGTGCTTGGCTGACATGGCAAGTGACTCCCGCAACCCTCGGGTCGTCAAAGGCTTCAACGCAAACCTTGTGATTGGCTCCAACCAACTTCCAAGTGGTGGTGACGCAGCCGACCTCCTCGGCAAGTGCTGGTCCGCCGCCCCAGACAAATGCCACCGTGGCCGCCACGTAAACGGCCCTACCCATTTGGCTTCGGCGCAACCGATTGTCATTGTAGAGGGGAAGGCTGTGTAAGAATGTCATGTTCATTGGTATTTTATCCCGTAATGATTAAGGAAATGGCCAGTTTTAGCCCGTAATGCTTTGCCGGGGGTGCCGTTGGTTTTCCTAGCCGATAAAATGATGCAGCGGAAGTCCGCGAATGTCGAGTGCAGACATCAATCCGCAGCCGTGTGTTTCAAGATTCATTGCTAGACACGGTACGAAAGAAGTAAAATGCAACGTTTTCTTAAATTGATTGCATGGTCACGAAGATTTTTTTTCGATGACCGGGCAGTTGAACCCTTAGCATTAAAGTTTGTCGGAGGAATTGAGCAATGAGAGTTAAATTGGCGTGTGCTTGTGCGTTTGGGGCCTTTCTGTCTTTGGGCGCATTTAGCGAACTGGCTTCGGCTGAAGTTGCTTTGAAAGACAAAACAGAAATTCTCGGAAAGTGGACGCTTGAATCCGTTGCGCCCGGTCTGGAGAAGCCAAAAATCGTAGAAAATAGAATCTGGGAGTTTCGCGCCGATGGCGTGGTGGTGACCTCCGGGTACAACCGCCACTTCAAGAGGGATGACACCCAGCAGTTCAATTACAGCATTGTGGATGGCAAGATCAAGGCAGAGGATGCGGGTAGGCCAGGCAAGACTTTAGATTATGCCGTTTACGAAAAGACGGGCAATGTAATGATCCTGAAGGGCGGCATGGAAGGCTTTTACTTTTTCAAGAAAAATTAACTTAACTTTAAAGAGAGACTAATAAATGAAAGATTTCTTTGTGTTCGACGAAGATGATAAAAAGCTTTGGCTAGGGCTGGGTGCGGCGGGTGTCATATTTATCGTAGCCTTCACGCTTTTCGGCGGCGGCTTTATGGCTAATGTTGAGAGGGTTTTATCCGCCTTGGCGGTGGTTGTCCTGCCTGGTTTCGTCATCATGAAACTCTATGCTGACAATTTGACCATGAGTGATAACAAGATTGCCGATAAATTGATGCTCTCTTTCGGGTTGTCTCTTTTGACCATGGTGGTACCCTATTTTTTAACGACCTACATTCGGCCCTATGTGTTCAACGCGGACGAAGAGAACTGGGGGGCTATCAGTAACACCACGATGACATTTATCTTATTAGTCATGGTGATTGCCATAGCCTTTGGCGTGAAGTATTACCAGAACAAGAAAAAAAGCATGGCTTAAGACTTCTTTCGAATTATTGCCATGACTCCCCAAGAAAAACATAGCAAGACACCCAATCTCTTCCAAATTATTGCTAGTGTTCTTGCTGCTGCTTTTGGTGTACAGAGCAGCAAAAATCGCGAGCGTGATTTTCGGCAAGGCAATGCCGCCATTTACGTAGGTGTCGGGGTAATAGCCACCATTTTGTTTGTCCTGTTGATTTACGGGACAGTCAGATTAGTGCTTGGTTAGAGGAGAATCTAGCCCGCTAGGCTTTAAAAGACTGGAACCGCCTTTCCGGGCGCTTCCAGTCGATTACGGCTAATGCAGGTGTTATAAAATCCGGGCGATTGATTCATTCTTTGCTGTCGAGTTTTTCAAGCAGCGAGTTCGCTTCTTCCTTTTGTTCGCTGTTTCCAAGCCGGGCTACGTGTTGAAGTATTGCGCGGGCCTCCCCTGCGTCACCTAAATCGAAATAGGCCCTTGCCAAATCCAGCTTGCTTCCCATTTCGTCGGTTTCCTCCAAAGTCTCAAACGATGCGGTATCATCTTCTTGAAAACGGTAAGTTTCTTCTGTGTCGTCCGTTTTCATTTGTCCACCATCCATAATTAAGTCTTCTTGGATTCCCATCTGTTGCCCCTTTTCCACGGAATGCGGGTGTGATGATTCGGCTTCGCTCAATGCACCTAGTTTTGCAAGCATTTCTTCCATGCTTTCATCTGGAATATCGATTTTTTCGTCTGCAGGGTAAGTTTCAGCCTTGTCATGGGGGATGACATTTTGAACATCTGGAATGTTGATCTCATCCTCCGGCTTCTTGCTCGATTTATCCCCGTTTCCTTTGGAGGGGAAAAAGTCATAGGCAACGTCTTCCTCGGGATCAACCTCTAGGCCCTTGACGTTGTTTTTTTCCTCCGTGGGTGGCGGCATCGAATAGGCATGGGACTCCACGCCGTCTTCTTGACTGAAGAGATAGATATCTTCTTCAGCGTCCGCCTTCTGATCCTTTGCTGGCAAGGACTTGTCAAGCGTGATGGAACCGGCGCCTGACGGTTTGTTGCCCATGAAAAACGGGTTGCCGGGGCACATTTCACGTCCCATTTCGGTGACTTTTTCCCAAAATTCGGGTTTTGACTCTTTGTGGGTAAGTGCCAGTTCGTTTGCACATTGTTCGAATGCCTGGGCATTTTCGGTTGCGTAGTGGATTTCCAGCAATTTTAACCTGTAATCGTCTCTTTCCGGATTTTGCCCGATGGCGTTAAGTATCAAATCCTCGGCTTGTTTGGAACGACCGTAAGCAAGGTAGACATCAGCTTCCGAAAGGGGATCGACTTCCTCCATTTCTCCTCCAAGCGCATTGAAGTCGCTTGGAGTGAACTCGCTCAGGAATGAGCTTCTGAATGCCGGGGACGGTTCGGAAACATTTGACATAACGTTGACCGGTTCTGACACCGGGTTCGGCTGAAGAGTCTTTTCTCTATCGGTCAAGGTCAAAATGCTTTCTGGATTGTCAATCATCGCAGAGCGACGGCGCTTGAATTTCCATAGCAAGGCCAGCAGCAATAATCCGGTTGCTCCCCCGACTAAGTAGTAAGGTCTATCCAATAATTCCGCCAAGATTCCCGCCTCCTTTCCGGGCAGGGCCGAACCGGCTGGTTTCGGCTGCACGGAGGGCGGGGCAACCACGCGAGGGGGCGGTTTGGGCCGGGCCGCTTCCACTGGCTTGAGAGTTGGGTCCGGCGGAAGTGTCGGTCGAACCGCTGGCACCGTAGGAGGGGCTGGAACCACTTGGGGGGACACTGGGAGTTGGGCAGCAGCAGTCTGTGTCTTGGCCGGTTCCTGGCTCGTAGGGGGCGGTACGGCGGTTAATGAGGGAGGGGCGGAAGGCAGTACTGTGGCAAGGGGTGCTGTTTGTAGACCTTGTTTTACCGCGGGTTTTTGTTGGGATTGCAGCGACGCGATCTGCTCATCCTTCAAAATCAACAATCTTTGCACTGATGACAACTGCTGTTCCAAATCTGCCAGACGCTTGCGGTAATTTTCGTTTTCCTGCTTTGCGGTATCCGCAAGTTCGAGGGCCAAGTCCTCCTTGGACTTGCCTGGCTTTCCTCTTTTCCCAGTTGTCGCCGCCTCAGCCAGTGATTTGCTTTCGGAGGGGGCCAGTAGTTGCAACTGTCCCTGAGTGTCAGTTCCTTCGTTAGTCTCGGCAAGGACAGGCCCAGCTTGGGTTTTCGCTTTGGCGTTGACGGCATTGCGGGATGGGTGGGGGATGCCGGCCGCGTCAGCAAGCCGGACGACCGAGGCTTGGTCAGGGATGGTGATGGTTGCCCCGGCTTTCAGGGCATCTATGCTGGATTTGAAAAAGGCTCGGGGGTTGGCTTTGTAGATGGCAGCCAACATCTGCCGCTGGCTGGTCAAAGGATGCTGAAACTTACTGGCAATGCCCCAAAGGGTCTCATTCCTGCCAACCGGTCCATACTGTGTCCCAGTGACAGGCGACTCGTTTGTCTCTGCTGGTTTGACCGCGCTGTCCTTGGCTTCCCTGCCGGGACCGGGTGTTCGTCGTGCGTGGGTCGATGCCAACGGGGGAGGGCTTAAGGCAGGTTGCCTTGGGGCGGGTTCGTAACTTTCCGTTTCCGGCAATTCATTATCAGTGGCATTGGCCTCATGGAAACTGTCAGGGGGATCCAGCAACACGGTGAACTCTCGCTGTAAACGACCTTGCGGCCAGTGAACCTCTACCATGAAGTTCAGAAAGGGTTCGCGGATGGCATCCTTGGAACTGACCTTGATGACATAGCCACCGTCGGGCCTTTGCAGTGTGGTGAAGCGAAGCTTAGTGAGAAGATAGTTCCTTTCGATATGGGCGCGTGCGAATGCCTCAGGTGACGAGAGTGTCACACGGATACCCGATAATTCGTCTGCATCCGAGGTTACCAAGGGGATTTCTGCGTACAGCGCCTCGTTCAACGCAGAATGCAGCCTTATGTCGCCAATGCCCAGCGCATAAGCATCCCACTGAGCAAACAAGCCCATAACAGCCAAGGTTTTTGAGATCGTTCGCACTTCGCTCGCTCCTAAATCCATTCATTTAGCAAAACCAAGCCAACAGACAAGCTTACCGGCAGCATAGGTTTTGCGAAGACTAACCTTAGAAAAAGTTTTTTACCAATACTTCGGCAATTTGAACACTGTTCAATGCCGCACCCTTTCGAACGTTGTCGGAAACAACCCAGAGATTTAAGCCACGGGGATGTGATATGTCTTCGCGTATGCGGCCTACGAAAACCGGGTCTTGGCCGGCTGCCTCAGTGACGGCGGTGGGATAGCCCCCAGGAATTTGTTCGTCGACTACCGTGATGCCCGGAGCATTGGCAAGCAGTTCCCGGGCGCGTTTAGCGGTGATTTTTTCACGCGTTTCTATATGAACCGCCTCGGAATGTCCATAGAACACGGGAACACGCACCGCTGTTGGATTGACCTGTATCGAATCGTCCTCAAGGATTTTCCGAGTTTCCCATACCATCTTCATTTCTTCCTTGGTATAGCCGTTTTCCAGGAACACATCAATATGGGGCAGCACATTAAAAGCGATTTGCTTGGGGTAGACCACTGCTTCCACGGGTTTGCCATTGAGCAGATTGGCCGTTTGTGTTGCCAATTCGTCAACGGCCTTTTTCCCTGTGCCGGAAACCGCTTGGTAGGTGCATACATTGATGCGTTCAATGCCAACCGCGTCATGGATGGGTTTGAGTGCCACCAACATCTGTATCGTAGAGCAATTGGGGTTGGCGATGATCCCATGATTCTTGTATAGGGCAATGGCGTGTGGGTTTACTTCCGGCACCACAAGGGGGATGTCGTCTTGGTAACGGAATTGCGATGTGTTGTCGATGATTACGCAACCAGCGGCGGCGGCAATGGGCGCCCAGTGTGCGGACACTGATGCGCCAGCCGAAAACAAACCGATTCTGGCTTGGCTCCAGTCAAAACCTGCCACATCCAGAACTTCAAGGGTTTCTCCCCTGAATTCGACGTTCCTGCCGGCGGATCGTGCGCTGGCGAGTGGATAGACCGAACCAACAGGAAAATTGCGCTGTTCCAAGATGGACAGCATGGTCTCGCCTACGGCACCAGTGGCACCGAGAACCGCTACATTGAATGTTTTACTCATAGATCATGAACTCTTTCGTTTATTGTCTGCTTGTTCGCAGGGCCGCGACGATGGCAACGCCCATTTCCACCGTACCCACGCGCCGGGTTCCGTCCGAATAAATGTCGGCGGTGCGAAAACCCGAGTCTAGGGCGGAAAGGACTGCTTTTTCGACCCGGACGGCATTCGCCCCGTCGTCGAAACTGTAACGTAGCATCATAGCCAAAGACAAAATGGTGGCGATTGGGTTGGCTATCCCTTTTCCCGTTATATCCGGGGCAGAACCGTGGATAGGTTCGTACATGCCTTTGCCGTTTTGGTCAAGGGATGCCGACGGTAACATACCGATGGATCCGGTGAGCATTGCTGCGCAATCGGACAGTATATCGCCAAACATATTATCAGTTAGCATCACATCGAACTGCTTGGGGTTGCGCACCAATTGCATGGCGGCGTTATCGACGTAAATGTGGCTTAGCGCCACATCCGGGTATTCCTTGCCCACTTCGATCACCACTTCCCGCCACAACTCGGTACACTCCAATACATTGGCCTTATCCACGGAACACAAGCGATTGCTTCGCTTTTGAGCGATTTGGAAGCCGATGCGGGCAATTCGGCGAATTTCCGATTCGCTGTAAATCAGGGTGTTGAAGCCCTCGCGTTCGCCATTGCCGTTGATGCGGCGACCGCGCGGTTGACCGAAATAAATTCCCCCAGTCAATTCCCGTAATATCATTATATCAAGCCCTGAAACCACTTCGGGTTTGAGGGTGGATGCGTCCTCCAATTGCGGATAGAGGATTGCCGGGCGCAGATTGACGAACAAATCAAGTTCGGAACGCAAACCCAGCAAGCCACGTTCGGGGCGGACCGAATAATCCAAAGGCTCCCACTTGGGTCCGCCTACCGCTCCTAGCAGGATTGAATCGGACTCCTTGGACAGCGCCAAGGTTTCGGCCGGAAAGGGGGTTCCTTTCGCGTCGTAGGCCGCACCGCCAATCAGCGCTTGTTCGGTTTCGATCCGCAAGCCAAATTCGGATTTTAGACAGTCGAGGACTTTCAGCGCTTCGGCGACAATCTCGGGCCCAATGCCGTCACCCGGCAACACAGCGATTTTCTTTGTCATGATGTGGATTTCTCCTAATTGATCACCTTGGGACTGCAAACAGCCAAGGGGCTTGCGCGGCTCGCTTGGCCTCAAACGCCTTGATGGCTTCGGCGTGTTGCAGGGTCAAGTCGATGTCGTCCAGTCCATTCAGTAAACGGTGCTTCCTCGACGGATCAATATTAAAACGGAGGGTCTCCCCGAAGTGGGTGACGATGGATTGCTCGGCCAAATCCACCATCAAATTGTATCCGGGTTTGCATTCCTTAAACAGGTGGTCAACGGTGGCGCTGTCGAGGACAATGGGCAAAAGCCCGTTCTTAAAGCAGTTGTTATAGAAAATATCGGCAAAACTTGGAGCGATGATGGCGCGAAACCCGAAGTCGGCCAAAGCCCACGGGGCATGTTCACGGGAAGATCCGCAACCAAAGTTTTCGCGTGTCAACAGAATCCCTGCGTTTCGGTAGATGGGTTGATTGAGTATGAAGTCCAGGTTCAGCGGGCGATTGCTGCAATCCATATCCGGTTCGCCGCGATCCAAGTAGCGCCATTCGTCGAACAAATAAGGCCCAAATCCGCTCCGCCTGATGGACTTGAGGAATTGCTTGGGGATAATGGCATCCGTGTCTACGTTTGCCCTGTCCAGCGGGACAACCCGCGAATTGATTTTCCTAAACGGTTTCAATTTTTTTCCTCCCTTTTGGTTTATCCGGCTGGGGTGTGGTTGCCGATGTATTGCCGATAGCCTTCGGATTTCCGGGTTGACGGGTCTGCGCCTTCGCCTTTGTGGTCGGTTTTGACTTCGAGGAATTGGCAACGGAAGGTGTGGCCCTGCGATGCGGCTTTGGTTTGTTGCTGTGGCCGTTGGAAGCCGCAGGATTGGTCGGTGCCCTTGGGGATTTTTCGGCCAAGGCACTGATATCGACGAAATGGCCATAGATGGCGGCGGCGGCGGCCATCGCCGGGCTGACCAAATGAGTGCGGCCACCGTAACCTTGGCGTCCTTCAAAGTTACGGTTCGACGTGGACGCGCAGCGTTCGCCAGGTTCGAGGCGATCTGCGTTCATCGCCAAGCACATGGAGCAGCCGGGGTCGCGCCATTCGAAGCCTGCGTCCTTGAATATCCGATCCAGCCCCTCTGCCTCGGCTTGGCGTTTCACCAAACCCGATCCAGGCACAATCAGCACCAGCTTGACACTGGCGGCTTTCTTTTTGCCCCGGGCCACCTCGGCGGCGGCCCTAAGGTCTTCAATGCGGCCATTGGTGCAGGATCCTACGAAGACTTTGTCGATCCTAATGTCGGTAATGTGGGCACCGGGTTTAAGATCCATGTACTGCAAGGCCCGGATCATGCCTTCCCTTTTGACAGGGTCTTTTTCTTGGTCAGGATCGGGTACCAAGGCGTTGACTGGAACAGTCATTTCCGGCGATGTACCCCAAGTCACCTGGGGCTTGATATTAGCGGCATCAATTTCGATCACGATGTCGAATTCTGCATTGGCATCGCTGCGCAAATCCCGCCAGAACGCTGCGGCTTGTTCGAAAGCCCCGCCTTGGGGGGCAAAGGGGCGACCCTTGATGTAGTCTATGGTTGTTTCGTCCACCCCCACTAGTCCGGCCCTTGCCCCGGCTTCGATGCCCATGTTGCAGAGGGTCATGCGACCTTCCATGGATAGTGCGCGGATGGCATCCCCACCAAATTCTATGGTGTAGCCAGTGCCACCTGCCGTGCCAATCTTGCCGATGATGGTGAGGGCAATGTCTTTGGCGGTGACTTCCGACTCGGTTTGACCGTCCACCAAGACTAGCATGTTCTTGGCTTTGCGCTGCACCAAGCACTGCGTCGCCAGCACATGTTCGACTTCTGAGGTGCCGATGCCGAAGGCAAGGGAACCAAACGCACCGTGGGTCGATGTGTGCGAGTCGCCACAGACAACCGTCATGCCGGGCAATATCGCTCCCTGCTCCGGCCCGATGACATGGACGATGCCTTGGCGGGGATCGGCAAGGCCGAATTCGGTGATGCCAAATTCGGCACAGTTTCTGTCCAGGGTCTCCACTTGCAAGCGGGAAACCGCGTCGGTTATGCCTTGGTCGCGGCCAGTGGTTGGCACATTGTGATCGACCACGGCGAGGTTGGCGCCAATCCGCCAAGGTTTTCGCCCTGCCAGCCTGAGTCCCTCAAATGCTTGCGGCGAGGTGACTTCATGCACGAGTTGGCGGTCGATGTAGATTAGGGCGGAACCGTCTGGTTCGATGCAAACCAGATGCTCGTTCCAAAGCTTGTCATATAAAGTAATACCGGTCATGGGGCCATCCGATCTAAGGCCGCCCTTAGGGGCGGCTGTGAAAAACTTCGTGAATTATGAACACTTTTCAACTGCCGGGCTAGGCGTGTCATTCGTAGCCCCTCATTGCCAAAATCCTCAGGCTAGGCTGGAAGACAAGGCCGAGAGAATTTTGGCGGTGATTTCCTGAACCCCGCCCACACCTTCAATGGTGGAATATTTCAGCAACCCTTCCTGAGCCTTTTTCTGATAGTAGCCAATCAAAGGTTTGGTTTGCCCGTGGTAGACAGCCAGCCGGTTGCGGACCGTTTCTTCATTGTCATCCTTGCGCTGCATCAAGGGTTCGCCGGTTTCATCGTCTAGATTGTCCTGCTGCGGCGGGTTGAAGACAACATGATAGCTTCGTCCAGAACCGGAATGTACGCGACGGCCGCTCAGCCGCCTGACGATTTCCTCGTCATCCACGGCCATTTCAAGTACATGGTCTATGCTGACGCCCAAATCCGCAAGCCCATCCGCTTGGGCGATGGTTCTGGGAAAGCCATCTAGCAGGAAACCATTCTTGCAATCAACCAAAAGGATACGCTCTTGGATGAGCCCGAGAATTATCTGGTCGGAGACGAGATGGCCGGCATCCATGATTTTTTTCGCTTCCAAGCCAAGGGGGGTCCCTTCGCGGACAGCGGCCCGCAGCATATCACCCGTGGAGATTTGCGGAATACCGAATTTTTCGGTTATAAATTGAGCCTGGGTGCCTTTCCCCGAACCTGGGCCGCCAAGAAGGATCACTCGCATGGATAGTACTCCTCATAAAAGAGTGAATTTTGTCACAAAACGATGAAGAATGTCACCGAAGAGATAACTTAGTTGGCATATTTGTTTTAAACACGGGCTGGATGGCTGTCCGGGCCGCCTGCCAGAGTCGGGAAAAATTAGCAATTAAGCACCAAAATCAGGATTTTTGCCTAGGGTCGCCAGCATTTCCTCGGCATGGGCCAAGGTCTGCTCGGTGATGCGAACTCCTCCGAGCATGCGTGCAATTTCGTGTTTGCGCTGCCCGGACAAAAGCTTGCGCACTTGGGTTCGCGTATTCGCCTGATCGCTGGTTTTTTCAACCAAAAGGTGATGATGCCCTAGTGCCGCGACCTGATGCAGGTGGGTCACGCAGAAAACTTGGCGGTCATTCCCCAACAAGCGTAATTTCTGGCCCACAATTTCGGCCACGCCGCCGCCTATGCCGCTGTCCACCTCGTCGAAGACGAGGGTGGGTGTGGTTTTGGCATCGGTTGCCGCGACTTGAATGGCAAGGCTGATGCGCGAAAGCTCCCCGCCCGAAGCCACTTTACCCAAGGGTCGCGGCGGCAGCCCAGGGTTTGCGCTGACTTGGAATTCAATCCTGTCATTGCCGAAAGGCGCGGGGGCATTTCCCGGTTCGGGGATGGTTTCGATCAGGAATTGGCCTTGCGGCATTCCAAGCTCCCGAATCATCGCAGAAATGCGTACCTCCAGTTTGCGCCCACCCTCGGCGCGGCTTTGGGATAAGCGCAAAGCAATCTCGCGGTATTCCCTTTCGAAGGTTTCCATGGCGGACAAAAGTTGGGAAATTTTTTCCGCGCCCAGTTCCATGCTGTTGAGTTCGGTGCGCAGGTTATCGAGGTGTTGACGCAAATCGCGCGGAGAAACATGGTGTTTGCGGGCGAGGCGGTGCAGGTCGCCCAGCTTTTCGTCCAGCCACGCCATGCGCTTGGGGTCAGCCTCCATTTTTTCCAACTGGTGACGCAGTTCCCCCCCCGCTTCTTTGACCTGTATTTGCGCTTCGTTTAACAGTTCCTTGATAGGGTTGAAATCCGGGGCGACATGCCCAATGTCCGTCAACGCGTGTATGGCCTGGGCGAGTTGGGCACTGACAGAATGTTGTTCGTCGTCGTACAGCAGATCCAACTGCGTTTGGCCCGATGCGAGGATTTTTTCCATGTTCGCTTGCAGTGTCTGTTCTTCCGAAAGTGCGTCGTAGTCCAAGGCTTCGACTCCGTGCTGCTCCATTTCTTCGATTTGATAACGCAACAATTCCACTCGGGCCGCCCCGTCTTTGGCCGCTTTGGTTTTCGCGTCGAGTTCATCGCGGGTGGTGCGCCAACCCCGGAAAACGACCGCAAGGGTTTCCAGCAGGGCTTTATTGCCAGACGACTCGTCCAATAGCCTTCGCTGTTCGCTACTTTCCAGCAAGCGCAAATGGGCATGCTGCCCGTGGATTTCCACCAATTTGGAGGCCAATTCCTGCAAGGATTGCAGCGTGGCGGGACGGTTGTTGATGAATGCGCGTGAGCGTCCGTCCAAGCTTACCACACGGCGGATCAAACAGGCTTCCTCCTCATCCAGCAGTTCGTTTTCATCCAGCCATTGCCGGGCATCGGGAGCGTCTGCCAGCGAAAATTCCAGGTCGATTTCGGCGCGGCCAGCACCGGGGCGGATCAGCCCGGAGTCGGCGCGCCCCCCTAGTGCCAACCCCAATGCCGTCAGCAATATGGATTTGCCTGCCCCGGTTTCGCCAGTCAGCACAGTCAAGCCGGGGGCCAATTCCAGGGAGAGCGATTCGACGACGGCCAAGTCTTTGATGTTTAAGTTACACAGCATAGTCAGTGGGCATAACCGCCACTCCAGTTTAGTTTTTCACGGAGGATTTCAAAGAAATCGTGGTTGAGCGGATGGAGGATTCGAAAGGGGTGCGCCGCCTTGCTGATGCGAATCCGGTCGCCGATTTCAATGTCGGGGATGGATACGTTGTCGCAAGACAGCCTTGCCCGAAAATCCTTGCTCTTGCGAAAGACTATCTCAACCACGCTATCGTCGGCAATGACAATGGGACGGTAGGTGAGCGAGTGCGGATTGACGGGCACCAGTTCGATTGCCTTCAAGGTGGGATACAGAATAGGCCCGCCACCCGACAAAGCATACGCCGTCGATCCTGTGGGTGTCGATACAATCAGGCCATCGGATCGCTGGGAATTTAGAAAGATGCCGTCAATGTAAGTGACGATTTCGATCATGCTGGTGGAGTTCCAACTGTGGATGACCACTTCATTGACGGCAGTTCGTTCGGCGATGGTCACGCCATCCCTCAGTATTTCTGCCTGAAGCAGTTGTCGCCGCTCTTCCCGGAAACGGCCCTCCAGGATTTCGTCCACGGTGGTCAGGGCGGCCTGGGGGCTGATATCGACCAGAAACCCTAGCCTGCCCAAGTTCACGCCGATCAGTGGGATGCCATGATCGGCTAGGATGCGCGCTGCGGTCAGCAGGGTGCCGTCGCCGCCGATGACAATGGCCAGATCGCAATGCCGACCCAGTTCTTCCAAGGGAAAACTTAGCGGAGGATCGGCGATGAAGCGGGCGCTGTTTTGCTCCACCACAACCTCCAGGCCGCATGTCTGCAAATGCCCGTACAGCTTGGGCAGGATCGACTCAATGCGATCCGAGTCGGTTTTGCCGATCAGGGCTATTCGCTTAAAACGGGTGTCCATTATCAGTTTGGTGGCCTACATCTGCGCTTGCAAATAGTTCTGCAATCCCAAACTCTCGATCAACCCCAATTGGGTCTCCAGCCAATCGACATGTCCTTCCTCGCTGCCCAAGATGGTTTGCAGCAGATCGCGGGAGACGAAATCGGCAACCTTTTCGCAATGGGCGATGGCTTCCCGCAACGGGGGCAACGCCTGCTGTTCGAGTTGCAAATCAGTTTGCAGCATTTCCAGTGGATTTTCGCCGACGCGGAGCCGGCCCAAGTCTTGCATGTTGGGGAGCCCCTCCAGAAACAGAATGCGCTCGATCAGCCAATCGGCATGTTTCATTTCGTCTATGGATTCTTTGAAGACTTTTTCGTTAAGCTTGTTGAGACCCCAGTTTTTGAACATCCGGGCATGGAGAAAATATTGGTTGATCCCGATTAACTCGTTGCCCAATATGCGATTGAGGTGTTCGATGACTTTGTTGTCGCCCTGCATGAATGGCTCCTGGTTGTTGATTTTTCGATCCATGGCACTCGGCGGCCATGGTTCATGATTGAAGGTTTTGACGATTATATTAGGTACTTCTTGACACATTATCCAGCGGTTGTTAATTTTGGCACTCTGGTTATGCGAGTGCTAATGCTGTAATGAACGAAGTGTCGAAATTTTCGGGGTTGAACGAGCGCGCCCAACAACTGTTGAAACTGCTGGTCGAGCGTTACATCAGCGATGGTCAACCGATTGGTTCCAGGGCGCTGTCGCGTGAGGCTGGCTTGAGTCTAAGCCCCGCGACGATCCGCAATGTCATGGCCGATCTGGAGGATTTGGGGCTGATCACAGCACCCCACACGTCCGCCGGGCGCATGCCCACGGTCAGCGGCTACCGTTTTTTCATTGATTCTCTGTTGACGGTCAAGCCCCTGCAAGAAGGAATCATCCGTCAATTTCAGCGTGACTTGGAGCCTTTGGACGATGCCGGGGACATTTTGGAAACCGCATCCAGGCTGCTGTCCGACGTGACCCACATGGCGGGGTTGGTCACTTTGCCGCGCCGGGAGGCGGTCACTTTCCGCATGATCGAATTTTTGCCCCTCTCGGAACAGCGCATCTTGGTGATTTTGGTCACCAACGAGCAGGAAGTTCAGAACCGTGTCATCCACCCATCAAAACGCTTCAGCGCGTCCGAACTGACTTCCGCTGCCAATTATTTGAACGCGGTTTATGCGGGCAAGGATTTGGTGTCAATCCGGGAAAGTCTGCTACGCGAACTTCAACATACCCGCGAACAAATGAACCAGGAAGCGATCCGGGCTGCGGAAATCGCCGATTTGGCATTTCAAGCCAGCGGGCAGCGACGAAAGAAGGATTTTGTGCTGACCGGCGAAATGAACCTGATGGATTTCGACGAACTGGCCAGCATGGAGCGTCTTCGCATGCTTTTTTCAGCTTTTCGCCAGAAGGAAGACTTGGTGCACCTGTTGGACCGCTGCCTGCTAAGCACGGGGGTGAAAATTTTTATTGGCGAAGAATCCGGTTATGAGCCCTTGGAACAATGCAGCCTAGTCACTGCTTCTTACGCCATCGACGATCATAACGTCGGTGTCCTCGGCGTCATCGGACCCACCCGCATGAAATACGAGCGCGTCATCCCGCTGGTTGACTTGACGGCAAAATTATTGGGTGCCGCCTTGAATCACAAATCATTGTCCCCATCTTAAAACCCGGATATCAATCAATCATACGCTCCACCCTCAAGCCTTGGGCGCGAAGGTGGGTCTAGTTGTCATTAGGAGTTAGCGAACAATGAGCGAAGATCAGTCTTTGCAAGAAGACAAAGATTTAAAACCGGCGATTGAGGCCGAGCCAGAATTGCTTCTGGCGGAGGAAGAAATGCCGCTGATAGAGGGGGTATTGGTCGAGGACGAAGATGAACCGCCTTTGGTGGATGCCGTCTTCGATGAACCGGAAGCCACTGAGGATTTAACCCCTCAATTGGCAAACGCATTACTCAAAGCCGACGAATATCGGGACCAGTCCCTGCGCACACTGGCGGAAATGGATAATTTGCGTAGGCGCACCGAGAAGGAGGTTGGGGATGCGCGCAAATACGCCGTGGAAAAATTTGCCCGCGAGTTGCTAGTGGTGCTGGACAGCCTCGAATTGGGCATCCAGGCTGCGGCTGGCGACACCCCCGAGGTGGTCAAGCTGCGTGAAGGCAGCGAACTGACGCTTAAGCAGTTTTTTGGAGTATTGGAAAAATTCAACGTCAAGCCCATCGAAGCCTTAGGCGCAAAATTCGACCCCACTTTCCACCAAGCGATGACCTTGGAGCAAAACGATGAAGTCGAGCCGAACACGGTGGTGAAAGTGTTCCAAAAAGGCTATACGATCAACGACCGCCTATTGCGCCCGGCCATGGTTGTCATCGCCAAGAAGGCTTGAAACGGGAAACCGCCGACCCCATAACTTCCCACAGTAAACATAATTTACCTGACACAACACAGAATTCCATTTTTCGGAGAACTCCATGGCCAGAATTATCGGTATAGACCTCGGCACCACCAACTCTTGCGTCGCCATCCTCGAAGGCGGTAAAGCCAGGGTGATCGAGAACAGCGAAGGCGCACGCACCACGCCTTCCATCATCGCCTTCACCAGCGACAACGAAATCTTGGTCGGCCAGTCCGCCAAGCGGCAAGCCGTCACCAACCCCCACAACACCCTGTTTGCAGTCAAGCGCCTGATTGGGCGCCGCTTTAAGGACGACGTGGTGCAGAAAGACATCAAGATGGTGCCCTACAAAATCACCGAAGCCGACAACGGCGATGCGTGGATTGATGTGCATGGCAAGAAGATGGCACCGCCGGAAGTGTCCGCCCGCGTCCTGATGAAGATGAAAAAGGACGCAGAAGCCTTCCTGGGCGAAGAAGTCACCGAAGCGGTCATCACCGTACCGGCCTACTTCAACGACTCCCAGCGCCAGGCTACCAAGGACGCAGGGCGCATTGCCGGTTTGGAAGTCAAGCGCATCATCAACGAGCCGACAGCCGCCGCGTTGGCTTACGGCATGGACAAGAAGCGTGGCGACCAGAAACTCGCCGTGTATGACTTGGGCGGCGGCACCTTCGACATCTCCATCATCGAAATTGCCGAAGTCGATGGCGAACACCAGTTCGAAGTGCTCTCCACCAATGGCGACACCTTCCTCGGTGGCGAAGACTTCGACTTGCGCATCATCGACTATCTGGCGGAAGAGTTTAAAAAGTCCAGCGGCATCGACCTGCACAATGACTCTTTGGCACTGCAACGCCTGAAGGAAGAAGCGGAAAAGGCCAAGATCGAACTGTCGTCCAGCCAGCAATACGACATCAACCTGCCCTATATCACCGCCGATGCAACCGGTCCCAAGCACCTTAACTTGAAAATGACCCGCACCAAGCTGGAATCTTTGGTGGAGGATTTGATTGACCGCACCAAAGGACCCTGCCTCACCGCATTAAAAGACTCTGGCCTGAAGCCCTCGGAAATTGACGAAGTTATCTTGGTCGGCGGCCAGACCCGCATGCCCAAGGTGCAGGAATACGTCAAGAACATCTTCGGCAAAGAGCCGCGCAAAGACGTGAACCCGGACGAAGCGGTCGCGGTTGGCGCGGCGATTCAGGCTGGCGTGTTGGGCGGGCAGGTCAAAGATGTGCTGCTGCTCGACGTGACCCCGCTGTCACTGGGCATTGAGACCTTGGGCGGCATCCTGACCAAGTTGATCGAGAAGAACACCACCATCCCGACCAAGACTAGCCAAGTGTTCTCGACTGCCGAAGACCACCAACAAGCGGTGACGGTCCACGTCCTGCAAGGCGAGCGCGAAATGGCGCGGGACAACAAGTCCTTGGGCCGCTTCGACCTGAGCGACATCCCGCTGGCCCCGCGTGGCATTCCGCAGATCGAAGTCAGCTTCGACATCGACGCCAACGGCATCCTCCATGTCGGCGCGAAGGACAAGGCGACGGGCAAGGAAAACAAGATCATCATCAAAGCCTCCAGCGGCTTGTCGGATGATGAAGTCAAGCGCATGATTAAAGAAGCCGAGATGCATGCCGAGGAAGACAAAAAGATTCATGAGTTGATTACCGCCCGCAACCATGGCGATTCGGTCATCCACACCACCAACAAGACCTTGCATGAACTTGGCGAGAAGGTGGAAGCGGACGAAAAATCCAAGATCGAAGCGGCGATTGAGGAATTGAAGAAAGCCATCAACGGCGAAGACAAAGCCGACATCGACAAGAAGACCGAAGCCCTGACCGATCTCGCCAGCAAACTCGCCGAGCGTCTCTATGCCCAGCAACCCCCCGGCGCGGGTGGCCCGGACATGGGTGGCGAACAGCCTTCATCCGGTCCGTCGGAAAGCGGCAAGACCGAGGATGTTGTCGATGCGGAGTTTGAGGAAGTTAAGGATGATCATAAAAAATAAGCCTGCTAAAAAAATAAGCGGGCGCTTATTTTTTTAAATGGAAAACAACGGGCGAACTGAGAGGTTTGCCCGTTGGTTTTTAATATCATAATCTTGACAACAAGAATATTGTTATCTCGTTCCCACGCTCCTGCGTCACTGCCTTTAAGTTAGGCCGTCATACCGGCACGGATTGCCTGTATCCAGAACACAGGGAGGCGAATCTAGTCTGCCCTCCATGGCAACTGGGTTCCGGCAATCCCTGCCGGAACGACGAGATTTTTGTTAACTTAATGGCAGTGACGCCCCTGCGTCGTGGGATATTTTTGGCTAGTCACGTCCGCTGCGCCGCTTAATGGGGTCGTTAGGCGGAAGTAGGACGGCGATACCGATACAATCTTCAACCATTACAAAGGAAAGTAACGCTATATGGCAAATAAATCGCATTTCAATAGTGGGCACATAGCAATAAATCAATTGAAAAAGAATGGGGCATTGCATAGTTCAACGATCACAGGAATTTCAACGCCACGCTCGATTCATGGTGTCTTTATTCAAGATGCGGTTGAATTTTTAAAGACATTGCCTGATTCATCAGTCCAATTGATTCTGATAGACCCGCCCTATAATCTTGACCTAGACAAATGGGATAGTTTCCATAACTATCTCGATTGGGCAAAAGGATGGCTGGATCAAGTCTATCGTGTGTTATCTGATTCAGGTAACTGTGTCATTTTTGGAGGCTTTCAATATCAGGATTTAAAGAAGGGAGACCTCCTTGAAATCCTACATTACACTCGCCATGAAACAGCTTTACGATTTGTCAATCTTATTATTTGGTACTACAAGAACGGCATGAGTGCGCATCGCTTTTTTGCCAACAGGCATGAAGAAGCAGTTTGGCTCTCCAAGACGAAAAAATACTATTTCGATCTGGATTCTGTTAGGATGCCATTTGATGAGGCGACAAAAGAGATATACAAAAAAGATAAGCGTCTAAACCCGGAGAGTATTGACAAAGGGAAAAATCCTACCAATGTTTGGGAAATAGGGAGGCTAAATGGCAATTCGACGGAAAGGGTTGGCCATCTAACGCAAAAGCCAGTCGAACTTATCCGGCGTTTTGTTAAAGGTCTTTCGTTTGAGGGTTCGATAGTCCTCGACTTTTTTGCCGGTTCTGGAACAACGGGACGTGTTTGCATAGAAGAGCGACGGCATTCACTCTTAGTAGATTCAGATAATAAACTATACAGTTATTTAGACAAACATATTGAGCAGATTAAATCGAATTTGTTTCTGCCCGAATATAGTCTGCTAAAAGACTCCAACATTGGTGCTGTACTTGAAGAAATTGCTTATGCGAATAAAAAACTCCAGAAAAGTTCCATTGTAAAGGATTGTTCCAATGAGTAAAGGACAAACAAGACGACTTACCAAGCAGCATATATCATCGGGAGGCGCAAGCGGTATCTTTGGCGAAGATGCTCAGGTGCATGATAAGTCTGTTGGTCGTGCAAGTATGAATGTATTCGAGAAGCTTAAACAAGAATATCAGAGATACCAATTCAGATTCAGGCAAGCGGTTAGCAAACATGAGATAAATGAGAAGCTAAACTCAATTGATAAGCGGTTGGGAGAAACTCTTTTCGTAAAAGAGTCAAAGATCAAACCCGACGGAGGAATTATCGAGGTTCAGGACAAAGATAAAAAATGGAGGGTTGCTTTAGTTAGCGAAGCAAAGTTTCAAGGGAAAGATGTTGAAAACATTATGGCAGGGGTACTTGTTGGGAAGAACAACGATCAAGAGTTAATGGTAGCGGGGAATGCAATCGAAAGAGTTTACAAAAACATTAATGAAGTTAGGAACTTCATGCTGGACGAATATCATTTCCCGTATGCAGTATTCTTGCAAGGCTCGAACTTTGCGACCGAAACTGTTCAGGTATTCAAACCCGACGGTTCTTTTGTGGAAATTAGACATGACTCAGGTGCAATGAACAGAATTGACAGGGTAACTGCGGCAAATTATTGCATGAAGATTAACCAAAATCACTGTAAAAATATCTTTATAGGTCATAGTAACTCATCCATCATGCTTCAAGCAGCTTCCATATACGCAAGATGCGAACCTTGGAAAGAGGATGAAATGCAACAGATTATGATGGATATTGCAAAAACATCCATAGGAATTTTAAATCAATTAGGGTAACACACAAGACAATTTACAAAACAAAGATCAACGGAAGTGACTAAAACTTGGCCACTTAATAAATCGTTATCTCGTTCCCACGCTCCTGCGTCACTGCCTTTATCTCGTTCCCTCGCTCCTGCGTGGGAATGCCTCCGGCGACGCTCCTGCGTCGTGGAATAGTGTTATAAAGGTACGAAGCGCATCAATCGCGAATGATGCGCCCGATGCAAAAATTGACGACTAATAAAAATGTTGCGTAGCGACAAAATGAATGTAGCCGGGAGATTCATCTCCCGGAACAATGGCATAAAAGCCTCGTCGCGTAGCGACGATTGAATGAACCGGGATGCCAAAAAACACGGCGATGATTATTTGCCTATCCTCAACCGTCGCTACGCGACGGAATATGGCCCATGGCATTTCGTGCGTTGAAACGCACGGCTAATATCGGTGTCCGCTACGCGGCCATAACGAAGCGCGACGGGGTTATCTCGTTCCCACGCTCCTGCGTCACTGCCATTAAGTTAAGGATTTATCCGTTCGCCCTGAGCTTGTCGAAGGGTGAACGGAAAATCCAACTCATTGGAAGTTAAGTCGTTCATGGTTCGACAAGCTCACCACGAACGGCTTAACTTAATGGCAGTGACGCTCCTGCGTGGGAATGCCTCCGGCGACGCTCCTGCGTCGTGGAATAGTGTTATAAAGGTACGAAGCGCATCAATCGCGAACGATGCGCCCGATGCCAAAATTGACGATGAACAAAAATGTCGCGTAGCGACAAAATGAATTTAGCCGGGGGATTCATCCCCCGGAACAATGGCATAAAAGCCTCGTCGCGTAGCGACGATTGAATGGACCGGGATGCCAAAAACACGGCGATGATTATTTGCCTATCCTCAACCATCGCTACGCGACGGAATATGGCTCGTGGCATTCCGTGCGTTGAAACGCACGGCTAAAATCAGTGTCCGCTACGCGGCCATAAAGATGCGTGACGGAGTTATCTCGTTCCCGCGCTCCTGCGTGGGAATGCCTCCGGCGACGCTCCTGCGTTGTGGAATATTGTTATAAATGCAAAATATTAATTATCTAAATAATGGATTCTGACAGAATGGTATGGGAAAACAAGAAAAACTGATTATCAGCATACGCGACAATCCCAAAGCTGTACGCTTCGACGATGCCTGTAAGTTGGCTCTGTTGCTAGGATTCCAACATCAAGGAGGCAAGGGTTCCCATCGGGTATTCAAGCGCAAGGGTGAGATAGTGCAATTGAACTTCCAAAATCGAAACGGTGTGATACCCAATTACCAAGCACTGCAATTATTAGCGATGCTGGAAAAGTATGAGGAAGATTTATGAACAAGTATCTTGTCGAAATATTCTGGTCAGATGACGATGCTGGTTATATCGCAATCGTACCGGATTTGCCCGGTTGTTCGGCCTACGGGGAAACCTTGGAAGAAGCTGCCCATGAAATAAAGGATGCCCAAGAAGCGTGGTTGGAAGCCTGCCTTGCTTCCGGTGAATCTGTTCCTCAGCCATTTGCGCAAGCTAGAAAGGCTGCATGAATTGTTTGCTCGTTCTTTAAAAAATTGAACCTTTGGAGTAATTGATGTGTTCACGCATGTGATCGAAGCAAAATATATTGACGATTACCGTGTTTGGTTGTTATTTAATGATGGTGCAAAAGGCGAAGTGGATTTGTCGCCAGAGTTATTTGGCGAATTGTTTGAACCTCTGAAAGACAAGCGTTTATTTAGTTCTTTCAGGTTGGAAGGACATACGATATCTTGGGATAATGGAGCCGATTTTGCACCTGAATTTTTACGCGAAAATATCGCCTGTATAAGGTCGTAAGGCGCAATAGCGCAAAGCACGGCGGGGTATGGGAAATTGGCGCGACGGGGTTGCAACCCCGTCGCTTACGTTTTGTGAATCGACCCGGACTTCAAACTTTACGGTCGGGGCCACAAACCCCAACCAAGCCCGGTGGGCAAACGGCTCTATCGTTTGCCCACGCGGATCGTACCCGGTTAAAACGGGGATTTTAAACTTTTTGCATTTCGATTAAAACATGCCCGTAATAAGCAGATTTTTGGGAATTGTGATTGCAATGTATTGGGATGACCATTCCCCGCCACACTTCCATGCCAAATATGAAAGTTATGAAATAACCGTCAATATTTTAACGGGTGTGATCGAGGGAAGGTTTCCGAAAAGGGCGCTTAGGCATGTGTTAGACTGGTATGATATTCACAAAGATGAACTCATGGAAGACTGGGAGCTCTGTCGTAAAAAGGAATCCCCAAAACCAATTGAACCATTGGAGTAATTGCATGTTTATCCATGTCGCAGAAGCTAAGTATGTGAAAAACTTCGAAGTGGAAGTAGTTTTCAATGATGGTAAATCAGGGATCGCCGACTTAACACCTGCCTTATATGGCCCGATTTTTGAGCCTTTGAAACACAATGACATGTTTGCAAAGCTACATGTTGATAGGGAATTGGAAACTATCGTTTGGCCCAATGGAGCGGATTTGGCGCCTGAATATATTTATTACTTGACGTTTCAAAGCCACCATGAATTGCAAGAGCAATTTCAAGAGTGGGGTTACATATCAAAGGCCATAGGATGCGATGAGGAACGAAGCGCATCAATCGCGAACAATGCGCCCGATGCCAAAATTGACGATTAATAAAAATGTCGCGTAGCGACAAAATGAATTTAGCCGGGGGATTCATCCCCCGGAAGAATGGCATAAAAGCCTCGTCGCGTAGCGACGATTGAATCAACCGGGATACCGAAAACACGGCGATGATTATTTGCCTATCCTCAACCGTCGCTACGCGAAGGAATATGGCCCATGGCATTCCTTGCGTTGAAACGCACGGCTAAAATCGGTGTCCGCTACGTGGCCAAAAACGCGGTAAACTCGTAAGGCGCAATACAGAAACTTAACGGAGTATAATATGAAAACCTACACGGCAATTGTTGAGCGATGCTTGGATACAGGGCTATATGTTGGTTTCATTCCGGGCTTTCCGGGGGCGCATACCCAAGCTGAAACCTTGGATGAGTTGAATCAAAATCTTCGGGAAGTCGTGGAAATGCTATTGGAGGATGGTGAACCGATTCTACAAACTGAGTTTATTGGTATTCAGAACGTCGCTATAGCCTGAATATGGGCAATGTACCTATTCTAAAGCCTCGCGAAATTCAAGCTTTGCTTGAGTCGCTAGGTTTTATCGAAGTCAGGCAACGGGGTTCGCATAAACAATTCAGGCATCCTGATGGTCGTTGCACAACGGTTCCGTTCCATGTTGGCAGAGACGTTTCTCCTGTCTTGTTAAGGCAAATAGCAAAAGACATTGGTCTGACTGTTGGTGAACTTATCAAACGGCACTAATAGATCGGATTATGGCAAATATTTGATCGTTCCCACGCTCCTGCGTGGGAATGCCTCCGGCGACGCTCCTGCGTCGTGGAATATTGTTATAAATGAAAAATATTAATTATCCAAATAATGGATTCTGACAGAATGTTATGGGAAAACAAGAAATCTGATTAACGGAGTGCGAGATACAAACAATGGGGTTTTATAGACTGATAGGCAAAATTGTGATATTAACCTTAACGGAATCGTTCCATGAATTTAATTCAACTTATTTATCTTAGTTCATTAAGTGACATAAGACTAGAACACGAAATTGGCAAGATTTTGGAGTCCAGTGTCCGGCACAACAATGAAAATGGCATCACTGGCATGTTGCTGTATGCCACTGGCAATTTTTTACAGGTTCTAGAAGGTGGGAAACAGGCCGTGGATGAGACAATGTCCCGAATCTTTGCCGATCCCCGTCATTATGATGTTAAAATTCTTATAGAGGAGCCTATTGCAGAGAGGCATTTCTCGCAGTGGAACATGGGATATCAGTATCTCAGCGAAGACTATCTGCGCGATTTTTCTGAATATGCCCATTTTTTTCAGTTTCGCGCCAATGACGAAGCCATTCGTGCTAAACCAGGCGTTGCTGTGGAATTGCTACGCCTATTTAGCCATAAATAAACGCTGAAATAACCGCCAGCAATGGCATGAAGATTAACCCTTGACCCGAAGCCGCTCGAGCAAACCAGCGGCTGGACGCATTTATGGCAGCCAAAGAAGATTATTACGAATTATTAACCGTCCCCCGCAATGCTAGCGACGACGAAATCAAAAAGAGTTTTCGCCGTTTGGCGATGAAGTATCACCCTGACCGCAATATAGGCAGTCCCGAGGCCGAAGAGAAATTCAAAAAGGTCAAAGAAGCCTACGAGATACTGTCTGACCCTAAGAAGCGCTCGGCTTATGACCAGTTTGGCCACGCTGGCGTCGACCCCTCCATGGGCGGTGGTCAACGTGCTGATTTCAATGATGTATTCGGGGGCATCTTCGGCGATATTTTTGGCGGGGGTGCTAGGCGCGGCGGAGGGGGGGGCGCAGCCATGCGCAACGGGGGGCCGACCTTCGCTACAACCTCGACCTGACCCTTGAAGAAGCGGTGGCGGGTACTGATGTAAAAATACGAGTGCCGACCTACGTGCCTTGCGGGACCT
>Ga0194061_1000034_pt1 | contig 68435 bp, 62 predicted proteins | sample SepL2221m_MetaG_FD_163423 | JGI IMG/M metagenome (GOLD analysis project Ga0194061, IMG submission 163423) | Anoxic zone freshwater microbial communities from boreal shield lake in IISD Experimental Lakes Area, Ontario, Canada - Sep2016-L224-21m | ecosystem: Environmental > Aquatic > Freshwater >... | reverse complement strand
GTCTCGCTCTGGGGGGGGACGTCGCAAATCGGGATCGGTCTGGCCTGCCCCCCGCTCCGTCCCCCTGTGGACGTGGCCGCACTTTCCTCAACCATGCTGTTCCACGAACCGCAATCCGGACATTTGCCAAGCCATTTATGTGCCTGGCTACCGCACTTCTGGCAGGTAAAAACGGTTTTCTGTTTCATGGCAAACTTCCTTCCGGATACTGACGTCGTCCTATTTGTATAGCCCTGTTCGGCGATGCGGGTAGCTTCCTCAGATCATAGTTGACTTTGTAACAGAAACGGGTGGTGCGTGACAACCTCAATAAGCTGATTTGCAGCTGATTTGAGACTTGTGCCGCCGACCGGTACTCTGCTATAATTCAAGTTCATATTATCTGTCCGATTGTGGTAAACCTGCCGCAGGCGGCCGACAGTTACATAGACAAAGGAGATTATAAATATGCTGGGACCGATAGAAATAAAAACAGGACTTTACTGGATCGGATCTGAAGACCCCGATTTGAGAACATTCGACGACCTCTTTCCGACCGAACATGGTACGAGTTACAATGCCTATCTGCTGAAGGGAACGGAAAAGACGGTTCTGATCGATACCGTCGATGAGAAGCGCATCGACGAATATATGGACAAGGTAAGATCACTGGTCGATCTATCTTCCATCGATTACATCATAGCCAATCACGCGGAACATGATCATTCCGGTTCTTTGGCCTACTTGCTGGAGCAGGCTCCCCAGGCAATCGTTATCTGTACGGTTGCCGCCAAAAACTTTCTTGAAAACATCATCCGCAAGCCGTTTTCGTGCCGTACCGTCAAGGACGGCGATACTGTCGATCTGGGTGGGCGCACCCTTCGCTTCATAACCGCTCCCTTTCTGCACTGGCCCGATACGATGTTCACCCGCCTGGAAGAAGAAAAAATTCTGTTTTCCTGTGATGCGTTTGCTGCCCACTACTGGCAGACCGGCCGGATTTTTAATGACGAAGTCGATGATTTTACATCTGCGCGCCATTTTTATTTTGACTGTATCTTCCGCCCGTTTAAGGACAAGGTGCTGGCGGCCGTCGAGAAGATCCGTCACGATGTGATCGATATGATCTGCCCCAGTCACGGCCCGATCATCAGGCGTGATCCCTGGCGGGTGATCCAGCAGTTCGAAAGCTGGAGCAAGCCGGCTTCACAGAACAAGAAAATCGTGATCCTGTTCCTTTCACCCCACGGCAGCACTGAAAAAATGGCTCATGCAGTTGCCAGCGGCGCGGGCAAAAGCGGACTTGACGTCATCAGCTACCACATCAACAGTCTCAATTCCAGCGAACTTCGCGCCCTGATGGAGGAGGCCGACGCCATGATTTTCGGCATTCCGACCTTCAACCGTGATATTGCCAAGCCGATGTGGGAGGTACTGGCCTATCTCAGCACCGTCAGTCTCAAAACAAATCTCGCGGCGGTGTTCGGCAGTTACGGCTGGAGCGGCGAGGCGTGCAAGATGGCCGAAGACCGGCTCAAAAGTCTTGGATTCAAGCTGGTCACCGAGACAGTTCGCACCCGTTTTTCACCGTCTGATGAGATCCTGCAGCAGTGTGAGGCTCTGGGAGAAGCGGTGGCCGAAGCGGTAGCGGTACGCTGAACAGGAGACTCAGCCGTTCCCGTTGGTGTGGTTCCGCCAGAGCTTCCACAGCAGCTCTTCAAAATTCCGGGCAAAGCGGGAAGCATCGAACAATGGGGATGCCAGTGCCATCTGCCGCAGTGTTGAACGTAGCGCGGCCAGTTTCGGCAGGTCGTTGGCGACATTGACGGCCTTCATGACGTACTCATCTTCAATTTCAGCTACCCATTCGGGGAGTCCGGCTGCCTTCATCAGGCTGGCTCCCTGGCGCGTAAGCAGGCTGTTGCCGGCCAGGGTCAGGGTCGGCACACCCATCCAGAGGGCTTCGCAGGTGGTCGTTCCGCCGGGAAAAGGGAACGTATCAAGGATCACGTCAACCTCGGCGTGTGATGCAAGGTAACTCTCCCGATTCATTCCTCCGAAAAACGTGACCCGTGTCGGGTCGATGCCATGCCTTTGCAGCCGTCGGGCAAGCAGTTCGGCCGTCTGACGAGTGCCGAGCTGCCTGTTCTGCAGCCGCAGTTGTGCGTTCGGCAGGGATGAGAGTACCTTACTCCAGCTTGACACTACGTCATCGGTTATTTTTGAAAGATTCTGAAAGCAGCCAAAGGTTATCCGTCCCGAGCTGAGTGCCGGCAGACGTGCCACTTCCACGTGTACGTCCGGCGGGGTGAAACAGAGCCGTGTGTCGGGAAGATATGCCACTTTTTCTGTAAACTGCCCCTCCTGCCCGGGCGGAACCCCTGTTTCATCCACCAGAATATAGTCCATCTCCGCTACCCCGGTGGTTGCGAAATAGCCCAGCCAGGTTGCCTGCAGCGGTGCCGGGTTCCAGGCGAAAACCGGCAGCCGGTTGTTACCGGTATGCCCTGAAAGATCCAGCAGAATATTGATGCCGTCAGAATGTATCAGACGGGCAGCAGCCTCGTCACTTGTTCCGACCAGCGACTTCCAGCTGGAAAAACGGGGCCGTATGCGGCTGGTGAGTTCATCTTCCCGGTAGTTGGTTGGGTAGGCTATGATTTCGAGCCGTGAGGGATCGATGTGCGCCAGGATACTCTCCAGAAAGTGTCCCACCGGATGAGTGCGCAGATCGCCTGATACAAATCCGATCCGCAGACGTTCCGGCGCGGGAGTACAATTCCAGGCGGAAAAGCGTTCGCTACTGTCCCGCGCGATAACCTTCCCGTACCGGCGTGCATCTTCAAGGTAGTTCAAGGTTGAGTGTGAAGCCGTGTAGCACGAGGTTGCCAGCAGACCGCTGAGCGCAATGGCATAATCCGGCTTGATCTCAAGCGCTCTTCGCAGTATTGCCTCCGCTTCCTTCCGTCGTCCCAGCTGCAAAACAGGAGCACTCAGATTGTTATACGCCTCGGTATAGTCTGGTTTGATTTCACAGGCACGCCGGTAGCATGCCTCTGCCTCTTCCAGTCGGCCGGCAGCGTTGAGGGTTACACCGAGATTGCAGTGCGCTTCGGCAAAATCCGGCCTGACTGTAATTGCCCTGCGAAGACATACCTCCGCTTCTTCCAGTCGTCCCGATTCATTCAGGCAGCTTCCAAGATTATTCAGCACATCCGCATGATCCGGCTTGAGCAGAAGAGCACGACGATAGGTTGCCTCTTCCTCGTCGGTGCGCCCCAGGGCGCTGAGGGTGATGCCCAGATTGGCAGATGCCTCCGCATAATCCGGTCTGGATTCCAGAGCACGTCGGTAGCTCTCTTCCGCCTCAGCGAACCGCCCCATTTCATGCAGTACAATCCCCAGGTTGTTGTGGGCCTCCGGGTATGACGGCCTGATCGCCAGAGCCTTTAGATAGCAGCCTTTTGCCTCATCCAGACGCCCCTGCAGCTTGAGGCAGTTTCCCAGATTGTTGCAGGTCTCCGCTGAATCAGGATTAATCTCAAGCGCTTTGAGAAAGCAGATTTCTGCTTCCGTCACATATCCCGTGTCGTTGAGGGTTGCACCGAGGTTGCAATAGGCTGCGGCATAGTCAGGCCGGAGTTCCAGTGCACGGCGGTAATGCAATACCGCCTCGTGAAAACGCCCCATACGGTTATGCATGTTGCCCAGATCGAGCTGCAGATCGGCATTATCGGAGGAGAAATCGGCAGTTTTCGGCCCGCCTTCAACAGCATCCTCCAGGTTTGTCGGTTCCGCGGCTCCATCCGGTTCGACGACGCCAGAACACTCCTGCCATTGCTCCCACATCTTCCAGAGGAGGTTCTCGAAATTCCGGGCAAAGCGGGGTGCATCAAACAGCGGTGATGCCAGCACGTTCCTGCGTAATTCCATACGAATCGAAGCCAGACCTGGCAGGTTGCCCGCCAGTGCCACGGCTTTTTCAACATACTCATCTTCTTCCGTTGCCACCCATTCAGGCAGGCCTGCGACCATCATCAGGCTGGCTCCCTGGCGCGAAAGCAGACTGTCGCCGGCCAGTGTCAGGGTTGGCACTCCCATCCAGAGGGCTTCGCAGGTGGTTGTGCCGCCGGGATGGGGAAACGTGTCAAGAACGAGGTCAACTTCATTGTAGGAGGCGAGGTACGCTTCACGGTGGGCGGCACCCACGAGGCGCACCCGTGAAGCAGCGATGCCATGTTGAGCGAGGCGCTCAAGAGCTTGCTTCACTACCTCCTGATCGCAGAACTGCTGACATTGCCAGTGCAGGCGGGCTGGCGGCAGTTCAGCGAATATACGTCCCCACAGTTTCAGCGTGAATTCATTTGTTTTGGGCAGGCTCTGGAAACAGCCAAAGGTTATCCATCCCGAGCTGAGTGCCGGCAGATTCGACACGTCCACGTGGACGTCCGGCGGGGTGAAACAGAGCCGTGTGTCGGGAAGATATGCCACCTTTTCTGTAAACTGCCCCTCCTGCCCGGGCGGTACTCCGGTTTCATCCACCAGAATATAGTCCATCTCCGCGACCCCGGTGGTTGCGAAATAGCCCAGCCAGGTTGCCTGCAGCGGTGCCGGTTTCCAGGCGAAAACCGGCAGTCGGTTGTTGCCGGTATGCCCTGAAAGATCCAGCAGGATGTTGATGCCGTCAGAATGGATCAGGCGGGCAGCGGACTCGTCACTTTTTCCGACCAGCGACTTCCATCCGGAAAAACGGGGCCGTATGCGGCTGGTGAGTTCATCTTCCCGGTAATTGGTCGGGTAGGCTATGAGTTCGAGCCGTGAGGGGTCGATGTGCGCCAGGATACTCTCCAGAAAATGGCCCACCGGATGAGTGCGCAGATCACCTGATACGAATCCGATCCGCAGACGTTCCGGCGTGGGAGTACACTTCCAGGCGGAAAAACGTTCGCGCACTTTGTTCGATATCAGGCGGCCGTATGAACGAGCGTGTTCAAGACGTGACGATACCGGGTTGTTGACGCTAAAATTAAGAGCCAACAGCCTGTTGCTCCACGCTTCGACGTACTCAGGCCTGATTTCCAAAGCGTGCCGGAAGCAGATCTCTGCCAGTTCCGGCTCCCCCAGTTCCTTCAGGGTGTTGCCCCGATTGCTGGATGCTTCGGCAAAATCAGGCAGAATTTCCAGAGCCTTTTGGTACAGGACGTCGGCCTCTTTCAAGCGTCCAAGGTCCTTAAGCGTGTTGCCGAGGTTGTTAAGAGTTTCGGGGATGTCGGGTTTAAGGATCAACAGCTCACGGAAACAGGCTTCAGCTTCGTGGAAACGCCCCATCTCTTTGAGAGAGTTCCCCAGATTGTTGAGTACCTCGAGGTAATCGGGTTTTATCAGGAGTGCGCGGCGATAACTTGCCTCGGCCTCAGCGAGTCGTCCCAGGCTTTTAAGCGTGTTGGCGAGATTTGCGTGAATCCCTGCAATCTCCGGACTGATCTGAAGTGCCCGCCGGAAAAAAGTTACAGCTTCTTCAAGGTGGCCACTATGTCTCAACGCACTGCCCAGATTGCTGTATGACTCGGTATCATCGGGCAGTAGGAGGGCCGCTTTTCGCATCGGCTCCACCGATTCCGCAATTCGTCCGAGAGAACCACGCGCAGCTCCCAGAACTTTCCAGCCAAAACCATGCTCCGGGTAGAATTCCGTTAAACGGCGTGCCAGAATTTCCGCTTCGGCATACCGGCGCTGATTGAACAGAGATATAAGTTCAGAAATTTCCTGGGGATCAGGGTGCTGATTGGAAAATGATGGGCCTAAGTTATTCAGAACGGGTACCCCAGGCCGACAAAGAGCGCCGGGCCATCTTTGCCGATCCCCAGGTCAACTCTTCCCACAATGTTGGGGCGGACTATGGCACGAATGCCGATGCCCGGATTGAACTCGAAATTTTTGCCTGAAGCCTTGTCCAGCGATTCCATTACCGCTCCGAGATCAATGAACGGAGCTATTTCCCAGTCGGCGGTGACATTAAAAATTTCCCAGCGAAAGAGCCGGATGCGCTGCTCGATGTTGCATAACAGGAAGCTGTTGTCGATGAAGCGGTTGCGGCCATAGCCGCGCAGCGAATTTTCACCGCCCAGGATGCTCTGCTCAAGAAACGGAACATTATCCCCCAGCGTCTGGTTGTACATGAAGCGGAACACGCTGACGTAGCGGGCATTGTCAAACGGGATGTAGCCTTTGGTTTCGACCTCGTAATGCCGGTAGTCCCCCGCTCCTCCCAGTGCCTTCATCGTCGGCTCAAAAGTGACGCGGGCATATCCGCCGTAGGTCGGAGTGTCACGGTTGTCGAGCGTGCTGTAGGACAGCGAAAGGCGCATCGCGTGGGTTGTGAAGCCGTCGATGCCCGGCACTGTCGCCGCCGTGAACCTGTTCTTGATGTAAGGAACCGACAGAATGGCGCCCTTCTTGATACCGACATCCCGGAAGCGGTCACCCAGTGTGAGCTGGAAATGCCGGCCGAACTGGTAGCCGGCAGAGATGGTATAGCCGAGTTCATCGTTGGCGTAGTTTCTTTCCGTCTGGCGTGGGCTTTTCGCCTCAAAGCCGAAGAAACGTGAAGAGCCGTCCGCCAGTTTGAACAGGAAAGCGTTTAATTCCAGCTTGTTATCCAGCAGGGAGGTGTCCCTGACCCGCAGTTCATAATCGTGATTGACCCTGCCGGATTGCGACAAGTTAAATTCAATTACCCGCTCCGGAGTGGGGTAGATGGCGCCGTAGAGCGAAGCGGTTATGCCGAAGTTGGGATTGTGATTGACCTGTGGTGCCAGCAGTGTGTTGATCTCGTCTTTGCTGTTGTGGAGAAGAAAGGCAGCCAGCGCACCGACGGTTATCCCCTCGTTGGGGCTTGATGCGATGACCGGAAGCGGTATGGTGACTGTTTTGATAGAGTCGCTGCAGTTACCGCACGCCAGAGGGACAGGAATGTCGCTGCGTGAAATGTAAGTGGTGCAGCCTGTCGCTACCAGGATTCCGCACGCGAAAATCAGAGCGAAGAAAAAAGTGAAAGCTCTATTGGGCTGGTGAGGTTGCATGGTGAATTCGTTGTATCATCGGGATTCTTTACTGTCAATAATGGCGGCGGCACTGTTTATTTTTGCGGATGAAACGAAAAACGTGTAACGTTTCCCCGTCGGGGTACGTCTTACCAACCAGCAGCATATACCTGACACGGAGGAACTATATGAAAACAGCGAGTAAGACGGCGGCGGTGCTCTTCGCCCTGATGGCGGCAGTCAGTGTAACCCCCCTGAAAAGTTTTGCAATGCCCGGTGGGGATGGTCCCCCCTCTGCAAAGCATTTCAAGCAGATGGCGGCGGAGTTGGGACTTTCTGATCAGCAGAAACTGGATGTGAAGGCTCTCTTCGCCAAAAACCGGCCGCTGGCCGAGCCGTTGATGGCCTCACTCAATACGGAACGGCGTGCTTTGCGAGCGCTGGTGCAGGCTGATGCGGTTGATGAAACGGCAATTCGGGCCCAGTCTGCCAAAGTGGCTGCACTTATGGCCGATCTTGCGGTTCAACGCGCTCACGTTGCCCAGCAGATCAGAACCGTGCTGACACCGGAGCAGGTAAAGAAATTCAAGGAAATACAGGCGAGGCGGGACAGTACGATGGATGCGGCCGGGCACGGCGCAAAAAGAATGATGCCGGGCAACTGACAGCTCTCATGGTCGATGTTTCCCCAGAGCTATCGGACGAGAGTCTTGTCAAGGCGGCACTGGCCGGTGATGACACCTCATTTGCGCGACTGGTCTGCAAACACAAGCGGCGGGTTTTCGGGCTCGCCGCCCGTTTTGCGCGCAACGGTGATGAACTGGAGGACATCTGTCAGGAGACGTTCATAAAGGTGTATGAGAAGCTCAGCACGTTCAGAAACGAGGCTCCTTTTGAAAACTGGCTATCAAGAATTGCCGTCCGGGTCTGCCATGATGCCCTGCGCAGCAGGCGGCACGAGAAACATCAACTTAACGTCGATCTGTATGAAATCGACGTTCGTGATGTGGCGGGGGAGTCACGTCAGGAGGTTCGCCAGGCCCGGGAGTTTCTCAGATTCGCCATGTCGAAGCTTTCCGCTGATGAGCAGCTGGTCATCACGCTGCTCGAACTTGAAGAACTGTCGGTCAGGGAAACAGCCGAATACACCGGCTGGAGTGAGGCAAACGTCAAGGTGCGGGCCTTCAGGGCCCGACACGCACTGAAAAAGATAGTGGAGGAACACGATGGCAGAAAATTCAGATGAACGGCTATCCCGTCTTTTTGCTGCGGCCCGCGATGAACGGATCGACACGACCGCCGCCGAGGCATATTTCGAAACACGGCTGTTGGGACGTATCTGCGAGCTGCGCGAAACTTCCGAGCCCTGGTATGCGGCCGCCTGGCGCATGCTGCCGGCGTTTGCAACTGTTGCCGCCGTGGTGGCCGTCTGCACTGTCACCTTCAACCCGTCGCGGTCGAGCGACCTGTTCTCTGCTATCGGTGCAGGACAGGACGAAGCGGTGTCGAGCTTTCTGACGAGGGAGTGATATGAAATCGTTCAAACCGGTTGCAGGGATCATCCTGGTATTTCTGCTGGGAGCCGCCAGCGGCTCGCTGATTACCTACTTTGTATCGCAGTCACGGATGGAAAGCGTTCTTAAAGGGGGGCCGCGGGCGCGGGAGGATGTTATCCTCAATCGTCTTGCAAAGAGGCTCGATCTTGACGCTCAGCAGCGGGAGCAAGCCGGGGCGATCATCCATGAAACCCACGAGGAGATGCGGCAGGTTCGCCAGAAGTGGCGTCCCCAGATCGAATCGGTTCTGACGGACAGCCAACTGCGTATCAGTTCCATGCTCCGGCCGGAACAGCAGGAAAAGTTTAAAAAATATCTGGCGGAGCGTGAGGCCCGCAGGAAAACTGATCGCGATTTTCGTCATTGATTTCAATAAACGATTTGTTTGACGAGCTGTGCGTGTTATAACTGAACCCCACCTCAGACGAAGCGATAATCTGCGGAAATCCATATTTTGATTGAAAGAGCGCGGATGAGAAAATACCTGCTGACCCTGTCAACCATACTTTTAATTGCCGCCGTTTCAGGTTACTTTTTCTATTCCCGAAAACCGGAGATCAGTTACAAAACTGTCAAAATGGAGCGGGGTATGATCGTTGCCAACGTAGCCGCCACCGGCAATCTGAGCGCCGTCACCACGGTGCAGGTCGGTACCCAGGTGTCCGGCACAATTCAGAAGCTGTACGTTGATTACAACTCGCGGGTAAAGAAGGGGCAGGCTATCGCGGAGATCGATCCGTCGCTGTTCAACGCCTCAGTTGAGCAGTCGCAGGGGAACTTCCTTACGGCGGAGGCAAACCTCCTTAAGGGCCGGGTGACGCTGACCGACGCCGAGCGGACTCTCAAGCGCAACAGGAAAATGCTTGCGGATGGCATTATCTCCCAGAGTGACTTCGATGCGACAGAGACGGCCTACGATTCGGCACGGGCAACTCTGAAGGCTGCCGAAGGCACTGTCGCCCAGACGCGGGGCGCACTGCTGCAGGCCAAAACCAATCTGCGCTACTCAATCATCCGCTCGCCGGTGGACGGTGTAATCATTTCGCGAGCTGTGGACGTCGGGCAGACCGTGGCTGCCTCATTCCAGACCCCCACCCTCTTCACGATCGCCCAGGATTTGACCAAGATGCAGATAGAGGTGAGCGTCGATGAAGCCGATATCAGCCGTATCAGGCTTGATCAGAAAGCCACTTTTACAGTCGATGCCTACCCGGAACAGTCGTTCAAAGGCAAAGTTGTCCAGATCCGTAACGCTCCAATCATTTCCCAGAACGTCGTGACCTACATTGTAGTGGTTACAGTTGACAACAGCGAACTGAAGTTGAAGCCGGGGATGACGGCCAATGTCTCTGTCGAGGTGGCCAGGAAGGACGAGGTGCTCAAACTTTCGCCGGCTGCACTGCGTTTCAGGCCGAAAGCCAAAACGGATGAACCGAAGGAGAAAAAGTCAGCTGCGGTTTCTGCCGGAGGCGGAGCCCGTGAAGGTGGCGGAAAGCCGGGGGGGCGAAAGGGTGCCGGCGGGCAGCAGGTGTATGTGCTGAAAGATGGCAATCCATCCGCTGTCGCGGTTAAAACAGGAATTGCGAACAACAGCAGTATCGAACTGGTCGAGGGAGCTCTCAAGGAGGGGGATGAGGTGATCATCGAACAGATCGGCGGGGATAACGGCAAGAAGAAGCCGGCGACCGGATCGCCGATGGGGCGGCCGTTCTGACCATGAACCGTGTCATCAGCCTGACCGACATACGCCGGGTTTTTATCATGGGAGATCAGCAGTTCGAGGCGCTTAAGGGGATTTCGTTCAGCGTCGCGGCTGGTGAATTCGTGGCTATCATGGGTGCCTCCGGCAGCGGAAAATCCACCTGTATGAATCTGCTGGGATGTCTTGACCGCCCCACGTCGGGGGAATATCTGCTGGACGGCCTTGATGTCGGGGGAATGGACGTCAACCAGCTGGCAGACATTCGCAACAAAAAGCTCGGGTTCGTTTTTCAGGGGTTCAATCTGCTGGCCCGCACGCCGGCGGTAGAAAACGTTGAACTGCCTTTGGTCTATGCGGGGCTTTCCTCAAAGGAGCGCCGTGTCAAGGCGCTGGAGGCAATGAATCAGGTCGGGCTGGGGGGTAAGGAGGAGAATCACCCCAGTCAGCTGTCGGGCGGTCAGCAACAGCGGGTGGCCATCGCCCGTGCTCTGGTGAACTCCCCGGCCGTGATCCTGGCTGATGAACCGACCGGCAACCTCGACAGTCATACCAGCGAAGAGATCATGAACCTGTTCACCGACCTGAACAGGCGGGGGATCACCATCATCATGGTCACTCATGAAGCGGACGTGGCGGCGTACGCCGGACGGCGCATTACGTTCAAGGACGGCCGGATTATATCTGATTCCCAGTCCGTTTCGGCGAGTCTACCGGGTCAGAAGGCCTAGGCGATGGATTTTCTGCAAACCCTCAAAATTGCCCTCCGGGCTCTGCGCACCAACAAGATGCGCTCGTTTCTGACCATGCTCGGCATTATTATCGGCATCGCCGCCGTGATTGCCATGATGGCGGTAGGTTCGGGTGCCAGCTACGTAATTTCCCAGCAGATAGCCAGCATCGGCAGCAACATCATTCTGGTGCTCCCCGGTTCAACCACCAGCGGCGGACTCCGATCCGGCATGGGGGGGGCTCAAACCCTGACCAGCGACGATGTCAGGGCCATCATGACCGAGTGCCCGTCGGTCGAGACGTCGGCACCCACCGTGCGCAGTTCCGGCCTGGCCGTATTCGGCAATATGAACTGGTCGACCGTCATCATGGGCACCACGCCCGAGCTGTTCGACATCCGCGAGTGGGCAGTTGTCAGCGGGCGCGGTATCGGCCAGCAGGACGTGGACAGTGCGGCCAAAGTCTGCCTGCTCGGACAGACCGTTGCTGAAAATCTCTTCGGATCCGCCGATCCGGTCGGCAAGATCATCCGTCTGAAAAAAGTGCCTTTTACCGTTATCGGGCTCCTCGACCGCAAGGGGCAGTCGCCGCAGGGACAGGATCAGGATGACTCGATATTCGTGCCGCTGCGGACCGCCCAGCGCAACCTGGTCCGCTCCCAGAACACCAACACCGTAGGTGCCGTGATGGTGAAGGCCAGGAGCGAAGCGCTGCTCGCCAAGGCCGAAGAGGAGATCAACAGCCTGCTGAAACAGCGCCACCGCATCACCAACGGTAAAGAACCCGATTTTTCAACCCGCAACCTCTCTGAAATCCTGGCGGTGGCGGAGCAGTCCTCCAAAGCCATGTCGCTGCTGCTGGGGGCGGTGGCGTCGATCTCCCTGATTGTCGGCGGCATCGGTATCATGAACATCATGCTGGTGTCGGTAACCGAGCGCACCCGGGAGATCGGTATTCGTATGGCGATCGGGGCCAGAAAGAACGACATCCTGCTGCAGTTCATGACTGAGGCGGTGCTGCTGACCATGATCGGCGGCCTGATCGGTATCGCGCTCGGTGCCGGCGGGGCTACCGTGGTGTCGAAGTTTCTCTCCTGGCCGACGCTCATATCGATCCAGTCCATCACGATAGCCTTCTTCTTTTCAGGTGCTGTCGGGATCTTCTTCGGCTTCTATCCGGCACGGAAAGCGGCCGGGCTTAATCCCATCGATGCATTGCGGTATGAATAGATTACGTTCAGCGCAACGAGGATTTTGAAGCACATGACTATCACATCCATTTCAGAAAAAGTAATTGCCGGTGGCCGGATTTCCTATGGTGAGGCGCGAACTCTTTTCGAATCAGATGACCCGCTGGCTGTCGGTGAACTGGCAGCTGTCGTCAACGGCAGGAAAAATGGCCGGAACGTATTTTTCAACGTAAATCGACACATCAACCCCACCAATATCTGCGTCAACCGCTGTGCATTCTGTGCCTTCTCCCGTACTCCCGGTGACGAGGACGCCTACTCGCTGGCGATTGATGAAATCTGCCGCCGGGCGGTTGAGGCCGAACACCAGGGAGCGACCGAAGTCCACATTGTCGGTGGATTGCACCCTGATCTGGCATTTGAGTACTATGAGGAAACCCTGGCAGCGCTCCGTCGGGCAGCCCCCGGACTCCACATCAAAGCCTTTACCGCCGTCGAGATCGACTACTTCTCCCGCATATCCGGATTGGGTGTCGAAACTGTGCTGGAGCGGCTGATCAGGGCCGGCCTGGGATCCATGCCGGGTGGAGGTGCCGAGATTCTGGGCGAGGAAGTCCGCCGGAAGATCTGTCCGGAAAAAATATCCGGAGCGCGCTGGCTTGACGTTATCCGTCAGGCACACAAAGCCGGCTTAAAAACCAATGCCACCATGTTATACGGTCATGTTGAAACTATTGACGACCGGATTGCACATATGGAAATGCTGCGCAATCTGCAAGATGATACGGGTGGCTTTCAGGCGTTCATCCCGCTGGCATTTCAGCCGGAGAACTCGGACCTGAAGCTCGACATTAAGGGGACATCGGGGCTCGATGATCTCAAAACCCTTGCGGTTGCCCGAATATTCCTGGACAACTTTGAACATATCAAGGCCTATTGGGTGATGCTGGGGGAAAAGATTGCCCAGGTCTCCCTCGCCTTCGGGGTCAACGATCTGGACGGCACCGTTGTGGATGAGAAGATCGGGCATGACGCCGGCGCCCAAAGCCCGCAATCGCTGACCAGAGAGGGGATCATCCGGCTGATCAGGAAGGCCGGAAAAATACCAGTCGAACGGGATACCCTCTACAATCCGCTGCGCACCTATTGATGCTCGGTCTGCATTTCTCTCCTGCTGACGGGGATGCCGCCCGCCATCTGCAGCAGCTTCTTTCCCACTGCATCGACAAAGCCAATTTTCTCGTACCCCTCAAACGTCTCCAGACCCGCTTTGATGTCTATGCAGGGACTTGTCCGCAGCCGCTTCCTGCAACGGGGCTGATCGTCACCGGCGAGATCCGCCGGCAGAGCGAGATCTATCTTCCTCTTTCAGAGATAGTGCCCGCCTTCTGCCGACTGTATCGGGAAGCTTTGCAGTACCGGCCGATTCTGTCGAGCACCCCATTCTACACAGCACTCAGCTGGGCGGATGTTTTCTCAACTCTGCCGCAAAAGTTCCAGTTCAGTCCGAATCCGGTCAGGCTACTATCCGCTCTACTGGACGACCGCAGTTTGCTGGAGCAGTTTCTATTTGCTTCATTCATGCCGCAGCGTTTCTATGGTGCTTCGGGGTGTTACGGGCAGCAGAGTGAATTCGTCAGACAATGGCTGAACGTCCGGCCGAAGAATTTAATCAGCTGTCTTGACGCTGCCTGCGGAACCGGGGAAAATACGTATGAACTGGCGGAAATACTGCAGGGACATGGATACCAGGCGGAGGATGTCTACGTTGAAGGGTGGACCCGCGAGCCGCTTGAGGTTTGGTGTGCCGCTTTTCGGCGCTTTCCGCACGACCCGTTGAAAGACAAGGCGGCAGCTGTGAGACGTGAGGCCTCAGCACAGAAACGGCTGGACGGGAGGATTCACTTTCGCTGCGCTGACCTGCTAGAGCCACGCTGCGGCATTGACGCGGCCGAGGGCAGCTTCGACCTGATCCTCTGTAACGGGCTGCTCGGCGGACCTATCATTCACTCCACTGGTGACATGGATAAGGTTACAGAAAGTCTGACCCGCCTGCTGGCTCCAGGAGGGCTTCTGCTGATAGACGATCGCTTTCATGGTGGCTGGAAATTGTGCTGGCAGCAGGAAAAGCTGCGCTGTCTGTTTGAAGTGAGGGGACTCGCAGCAGTGGATGTGGGCGGGGGCTTCGGCGTGCTGAAGTCGGCTTTATGAAACTGATCGGATGGTACATATCCCCAGCCAGGTGAACAGCAAGCAGACCGCCACGCTGGCAAGCACATTGATGAAGGCAATGAAAAAACGGCCATCCTCCAGCAGGCTGTATGTCTCGTAACTGAAAGCCGAGAACGTCGTTAATCCCCCCATAAAACCGACTGTCAGTCCCAAGCGCAGCGTGTCAGAAATCATCGTGCTGCGCAGGCTTAATTCCATTATCAGACCTATGAAATATGCCCCGACGATGTTTACCGCAAAGGTGCCGTAAGGGAAAGTGCGCCCCAGATGCTCATACACCCAGCCCGAAAGGTAATAGCGCGTCAGGCCGCCGCCGGCACAGAAGATGGCTATCGTTATGGCTGTTTTCATATAACGGGAACTCCTTCCGGCAGCGGTGTCAGCACCGGCAGTACACTCCCCGCCTCCGGCATGACATACCCCTTCCATCCGGCCGGCAACAGCCCGGTCGCCAGCGTCATGGATTCCTCAAGCGACTGCGCCGGCAGCATGCCCATGGCTGTAACCTGCTGTGCGGGAAACTGCGAGACAAGTATGATTCTGAAACGCTGCGCTTTCTGCAGCAGAGAATATGCCGTCTGGCCGTTGATTTCGTATTTTTGCCGCAAGGCTGCTTCGAAATCCTCCAGTTGCGTATGTCTGAACCAGCTGAAAAACGAATCATGGCCGAAACCGTCGCGACACTCCGCCAGCAGTATCATAACGCCGCCGTCCTTAAGCGACTGAGCGGCAAATTCCATCGACTTGTGGGCCTGGATCAGATTAATGTCCCGTGGATACCCGCCGCATGAGGCGACTACCAGATCACCTTTTTCCGGCAACGAAAATGTAAAACGTTCCCGGTAATAGTGGCAGCCGGACTCGTGGGCTTCACGCCATCCTCCGGCGAAAGCGGCAATAACCCGCTTTTCAGGGGAAAGAACCGTGTTGAGTATCAACGACGGTGCGACCAGCGCACATCCTTCCATCATCATCTGATGCACCGGATTGCCATCCAGGTTGCCGGTAACGGCACGCGCGTTCCTGCCGCTCCCGTTTTCCGGATTAAGCACCTTGAAATGACTGTCCATACAGCTTTTCCGACCTGCAATGCCGGGGAGGACGCTTTTCCGTCCGCCGCTGAAACCGGCGAAGTAGTGGAATCCAATGGCGCCGGTGAGAATCAGGTGATCCGCTTCAACCGCCAGACGATTGATGCTGACCTCCACTCCGCCAGAGGTCGTTCCGGCGGTAACCAGAGCAGCGGGATCGTCGCAGTCGTGATCTGTCACCCGGATCCTTCCATAGAGCGGACCGAGAATTTTTCCGTGTTCGTCGGCGGTCTGCCTGCGGTGTATGCCGAGAGCGATCAGTATCTCCACATCGCCGTCAGAAATTCCTTGTTTCCTCAGTCGCTCCAGCAGCAGAGGCAGGTACAGCTCGCTGGCGGTGTAGCGGGTGACGTCGGAAGTGATGATAACAACTTTTTCACCGGCTTTGAACGTGGAGATGACAGGCATGCAGTCATCAAGTGCTGAAGTGATAATTTCTTCTGGAGATTGATCGGTGGTGATCAGCGGAGGGGAAATGACTCCCGCCAGATGCTCCGGCGGGAGATCAAGCTGAAACGATGTTGACCCGTATTTCAGGTTCATGGTGATCTGGAATCAGATCCAGGCGTCTCCGCCGTCATATTGGAAGTCGCCGCCTTTGCTGCGGGGCGTTACTTTGAATTTGGCCTCCCGGGCAAGTCGCTTCATCCGCTCGGCAGCTGTTTCGCCGAAACCGGTCAGCTTTTCGCGTACTTCGCTCCCTGAAGCCGGCGCAAGCAGCAGGGCGGCGGCGGCGCCAATCACGGCACCTGAAACAAAGGCGATCACAGCAGCAGCAGCGTTATCATTGTTAGTTGACATGATGTACTCCTTTTTTTCTTGATAGTCGGCATGAATACGGGATGCCGACGGTTCCAGTTTTTAGCACATAACCCCCTGAACATGAAAGCAGAATTTACACGGTCCGTGCCAGGTGCCGATGGATCATCTCCTCAAAATCGGCGTCGCGGCTGCCGCTGTAGACAAGAGAGGAGCCGATTTCAGCCGCCAGGATGGCGCAGAGATATTTCTGCGGCAGATTTTTCAGGCGCTGCCGGTAAGCCGGTGTTTCCTGCAGCATACGGGGAAGGTGGCTGATGATCGCCCGGCGGAAAGGATGTTGCAGACAGAGTTCCGGTTTGGCGGAGAAAAATTCGAACAGCCGGGAGTAAAAACTGTTGATATTCTGGCTGATGGTCTCCGAGATTTCACTGCAGAGCAGGGTGTGCCCCGATTCCTGCCTGCGGCGCAGGATCAGGCGGGCCTCATCGGCTGCCCGTTTTTCCAGAATGGCGAGCACATCTTCGGCGTAGCGCTGCTTATGCTCCATGAATTCGCGCTCGGTAAGCAGCAGATTGGCGATGATCTCGTACGAGGATGATATCACGCCGCATTTGTTGGCCGACGCATCCCGCATCAGCGTCACGCCGCACTTCTGCAGCTGGATACGCGCCTCGGGAGTGATGAAGGAGTTGGCCCCCTCAACAATAACTCCGGAGGACGGCACGCCGTTTTCATCGAGGAACAACCGCCAGTTCTGGATGTCGATGGTTTCAGGGCGTCCCCCTGCCGGAATGAACAGGTCCGCCTTGACGGTGAATACCAGGCTGTTGTACACGCGGTTGAACTCGTCGATCTCCAGCCACTCCTCAACAGTTCCATCAGCGGTGCAGGCAACTTTGCGGTGCGATTCCTTAAGTCCCTCCACCCGTCGTCCGGTCCGGTAGATGATGAATCCGCCGACGCCCAGGAAACGGGAATCAAAGGCATCCAGATCGTGCGCCAGCACAATACGACGTAATTCGTCATGGTTGATGCCATTCGGATCGTAAAGAGCTGCCGTGCCGTCCAAGACCAGCCTGACCTGCAGCCCGGGACAACGGTCCAGCATGATGCGTAGTGCATTACCGGCCACATCTCCGTTGGGGCCGCCGGTCATTTTGAGTGAAAACCGGTCGCGGCGCATGTCGATTCCGGCAGCTTCAGCCATGGTTATTTCTGCGAACGTCACCACACCGGTCGAAGTGACTCCGAATTCCTTGTGGTTGATGCCGAAGCGCTTACTTGACATGATGCCGACACCGAGGATATAGCCGCGTTTTTTCGAAAGGGAAGCGATAGCTTCGATCATGCCGTCGTGCATGTTTTCGTCCGGCCCGATCTCAATCGGCTCATCATCGCCGTAGTAGTCGACAACGCGTCTGTCGCGTGCCCGGCCGTTTTCGGTTATAAAGATATCGAGAAAGGCGTTGGTGATGCCGTACTGAAGTTTGTAAAGCCTGAAATTTTCAACTTCTCCACCGGGCTGTTCCAGGTCGGATGCATCGAGAACGACCGCCAGTTTGGAACCACCTTCGTAAATGTCCTTGTTCTTGAGCTGCTGTGTATGGGCAAGCACGTACACTTCACGGAAAATAGTATTTGCCGAGGTAATAAAATCATCGGCGCTGCGGGCGATGACGGTGCGCCAGCCGCCTCGGGCAATATCGGAAAAACCGACATGGTAGCCGGCTCCGAAGCGGCTGAAGAAGAAGGTGACGCGGAAGGGGAGTGTCTCGGGGAGATCTGCCGTGAATTCCGTTCCGAGCTGTTTCAGGTAGCGGGGATCAAGCCGGAAAGCCAGAGCCTGTTTTTCGACAACGAAGAAATTGGTTTTGAGGGTGTGCGTCACCAGCAGCATGCAGCAGCGGTAGACCGCGCGACGGATGTCGTCCAGCCAGCGGTGACCGGTATTGTATGCCTCCACGGCGCTCTGGACCTCCGCCAACGCGGCAGTATACAGCTCATCCCGATCCGCCAGCTCAGGGTCAAAGCGAAGCCGGAACAGGCGGATCATCAGCTGGGCTATTTCGGGATGATCGTAAAAGGCGCTCTGGACATCCTCAAGGCCGAAGCGGTCGGGCTGCCCATGGGCGAGACTGGTGTGACAGAACGAAATGCAGGCGTTGATCAGGGATGCATCTTCCCCGGACAGGAGCCCTTCAATAACGTAATGCCTGTATGCAGGCGAAGTCGTGGAGAGGATCTGGGTCGTGCAGAGCTCCCGTTTTAGGCGCGCCGCCAGTTGACTCGACGGCGAAATGTCCTCCCCGGTACGGCTGATGACCAGAAAAGAGCCGAGAAAATAGGGGTGAATACCGTTGGAAATCGTCTGGCAATAGGCTCTGCGGATGCCGATATCCAGGCGGTTGAAAACCTCCAGCACCTGTAGCAGGAATTCCCCCTGAGGTGGATTGCCGACGGCGAATAGAACGCGGGTCTCCGCCCGTCCGTCGCGCTCCACCTGGGAGATATCCAGAAACAGCCCCCCTGATGCATTGCCGCTATCGAACAGCCACACCAGATAGGCAATTCGGCTGGGAGGGGACATGCGGATGTAATTTTCGTTGTTCAACCAGAGAATTTTCAGCAACCGGTCAAGTTTATTCAGGTCAAAGTCGGGGAAAGAGGCACGCAGCTCTGCCCGCACCGTGCGAACCAGAGCTGCCGGGATCTCGAACTTTTTGTTAAGATCGATTTCATGGTTCTGGCGGCGGTCAAATTCAAGGCGCTGGATTTCCAATTCATCGCCAAGTCCCGGCATGGGAGTGTTGGAATGGGAGAACATGGCGTATGAAATTTCACGTTCGCCGACCCGCCGCAAGGTGCCGTAGATCGATCCGGGGCGGTTGACGCAGGCGATCACCAGCCGCTTCTCCTGGTCGGTTAGAACCAGATGGCGATTATGCCGCAGATGCCCCATCTCTCTGGCCAGCAGGGTGAGGGCCTCTTCCTCGTCGGTCATGGCCTGGAAGAAATAGGAGCTCATATGCTGCTGGATCCAGGCGGCGTTTTCTTCTGCAGTAGCGCGGGAAGCGTGTGCTGTTCGGCGAACGAGTGCGGGGAGGTTCATGGACTCTCCTTACAGATGAGCGGGATATGTTTTCTCGGACAGTATAGCGCCTTATTTTAGTTCGGCAACAGCAAATCAGACACGCATGGCGGCTATTTTTATATCTTCTTGATTACCGATGTAAAATATAGTTGCACGAATTTTAAATTCGTGACACGATACCGGCGATCAGTAGAAAATGACAACTTTTTTTGAGGCATTGTCAATAGTTAGATCATGACCAGGAGGCTGATTTGATACGAACGCTCGTAGTATTATGTGGCACAATTCTGTTTCTAATGTCAGCCGATACAGGTAATGCGACGCACCCGCTGATCAGTGACGATGCCGGTACACTGGGCAAGGGTACGGTACAGATCGAGCTGAACGGTGACATCGGAACCGACAGGCAGACACGTGATGGAAGCCGGGTTACGTACAAGTCGTCGCAGATAGCCTCGACAGCCGGTGTTGGGCTGTCTGACAGGCTCGACCTGACGTTCGGGGTTACCCGCCCCTGGGGTAGCGGCAGTCGTGACGGTGTCTCCTTTAATGATTCCGGATCAACCGATTTCACCCTCAACATGAAGTGGCGACTCTACGAACATGAAGGGGTGTGCGTTGCCGTAAAACCCCAGCTCGGCTATTCGTATGCGGTTGGCGCCAGGCAACCCGACTTCACCATTTCCTACGGAACCACCCTGATAGTATCAAAAGAGTTCGAGCCGTTCGCTTTTCATCTGAATGCCGGGTACACATTCAATGCCTACAACCTGAGCGATACCCGAGATGCCAACCGTAGCAGCATTTGGAGCGTCTCCCTGGCCACAACATACGACGTCATCAAAGAGCGTTTGAAGGTCGCTACCGATTTTGGCGCGGCCAGCAGTATCGACAAAGCGGTCAGAGAACTGCCGGTATTCGGCCTGGCCGGGCTGATCTACTCCGTCAACAAAAATATCGATTTGAGTGCAGGAGCAAAAGTCGGGCTTACGAATGCGGAAACTGATTTCACCGGAACCTTCGGTATTTCATACAGATACTGATTTGTTACGGAAGAGAAGGAGGATACACACCCATGCATATGGCAGACGCACTGCTTTCTCCTGTGGTTGGCTGTTCCATGCTGGCTGTTTCTGCGGGCACGCTGGTGTACTGTTGCCGAAAAGTCAGCTCCGAAATGAACGACAAGAAAGTGCCCCTGATGGGGGTGCTGGGCGCATTTATTTTCGCCGCGCAGATGGTCAATTTTACTATTCCGGTCACTGGTTCAAGCGGGCATCTGGGGGGCGGGATGCTGCTTTCCATTCTGTTGGGGCCGTACGCCGCGTTCCTGACCATCGCATCGGTACTGGTGGTGCAGGCGCTCTTTTTTGCTGACGGGGGCCTGCTGGCGCTCGGTTGCAACATCTTCAACCTCGGCTTTTTTCCGGCATTTATCGCCTATCCGCTTATTTACAGGAAAATCGTCGGTAGCTATCCCACTCCGAGAAAAATTTCTATTGCTTCAGTGAGTGCCTCCGTTCTTGGTCTGCAACTGGGATCTCTCGGGGTTGTTACGGAAACAGTGGTGTCCGGGATTTCAGTACTTCCGTTTTCGACCTTTGCCATGATCATGCAGCCGATACATCTGGCCATTGGCATTGTTGAAGGTCTGGTAACGGCATCGGTCATATCGTTTGTCTCTATTGCCCGGCCGGAAATTCTGCAGAGTGCCCTGGAAGCCAGACCGATCGGGGCGCACACAATCCGAAACCTCGTTTTCGGTTTTCTGGTTCTTGCCATGCTGACCGGCGGCGTTTTTTCCTGGTTTGCCTCGGACCATCCGGACGGTCTGGAGTGGTCGATAACGAAAGTGACGGGACAAAAGGAGTTAAAAGGTTCGGAACAGGGCATACATGGCACACTGGCAGTCCTCCAGGAAAAATTGTCATTCCTGCCAGATTACTCCTTCAGAAAGCCGGCAGAGGTAAAATCTGCCGAAGCGCCTGCACCGACTGTAACAGGGCAGGGACAAAGCGTGGCGGGAAAGAAAATTGAGGGGAGCAGACTCGGCACCAGTGTTTCAGGGTTGGCCGGCGGTGCGGTGACTCTCTGTCTGCTGATAGGTGTCGGGTTCATACTCAAGCGTCGGGAACGTACTCATATAACCGGATAAACCATTATAATCGAAAGAAGTTGCGTCAATAAACGTTCTTGACAGGTCGCTTGCGGCGTGGTATCTCATCGGACGTGTTGCAGGTTGTATGACAATTGAATAACGAATCACGGTGCCCGCACGGGCTTGATAGGGAAGAGGGGTGTAGCGTCTGTCGCGCGAATCCCCCGCGGACCCGCCGCTGTAAGCGAGGACGAAGGGCAAGATGTCACTGGTCGATTGACCGGGAAGGCGCCCGGAGATTGAATCGCGAGCCAGAAGACCTGCCATGATTCCTGCCACTCAGTAATTCCCGGGGGACCGGGAGAGTGAACCATACGTAATGAGACTTTGAATACGAAAAGTCCGCATGCTGCTTCGGCGCCTGCGGACTTTTTTATTGCTGTTTATCGAACGGAGCGGATGGTTCATGCACATTATGGAAGGATTTTTACCGGCCGCTCATGCAGCGTGCTGGGGGGGCGTTTCGGCACTCTGTGTCGGTGCCGGGCTGCGCTCGATTTCCAGGGCTGTCAAGGGCAAGCCGGAACTCAAGATGCTCCTGGGAGTATCGGCAGCCTTCACCTTCCTGCTTTCCGCCCTCAAACTCCCTTCGTTAACCGGCAGCTGCTCCCACCCGACCGGAACCGGTCTGGGCGCGATCCTGTTCGGCCCGCTGGCCATGGCACCGATTGCCGCCATTGTCCTGTTGTTCCAGGCGCTCTTGATCGCCCACGGCGGCCTGACCACACTGGGGGCCAATGTTTTCTCCATGGGGGTTGCCGGCCCGCTGATCGGTTACGGCGCTTATCGATTGGCCAGAACAATCGGGCTGCCAACCGGCCTGTCAGTTTTTATGGCGGCTTTGCTGGCCGATATGGCAACCTACGTAACTACATCGCTGCAACTGGCCCTCGCCTTCCCTGACCCTGCCGGAGGTTTCGCCGCTTCTCTGGTCAAGTTTCTCGGCATCTTCGCCGTTACCCAGATTCCGCTGGCTATCGGTGAAGGAATTCTGACGGTGCTGATGTACTCCTACATCCAGAAGCACAGTGGAAATGAACTGTCCGCCCTCGGCTTTATCATGACCGGCAGGGAGGAGCGGGTATGAAAGAACGGCACAGGAACGTGATCGTGGTTGCTTCTTTTACGGCTCTGGCAGCGTTTCCCCTGCTGATAGTCAAACAGGCCGAATTATTCAGGGGTACTGATGATCAGGCCGTCAAGGCCATTCAAACGCTGGCACCGAGCTACGTGCCGTGGTTCCAATCCATCTGCTCAACGTCTGACCCCGTAGCGATCACTCTGCTGTTTACCATCCAGGGTGCGATCGGTGCCGCTTTCATCGCCTATTACCTTATATCTTCCCGCAGACAGGCTAGCAAAAAAGATCCACAGCCGGGTGCCGGCCGTGCGTATTGATAATTTTGCCTACAGTAACCGCTGGCGCAACGTCTCTGCAGCTGAAAAAGGGCTCTTTACGCTGCTCTGTCTGATTGCGACTCTCATCGCTCAATCTCCGCTCCCCCCGCTCGTTGTTGCTTTACTGATGGTTATGCTGACGGTTTTTGGTGCCGGAATACCCTGGCGGGAATATCTGCGTATTTCAGCTGCCCCGCTGTTCTTCATTCTGTGGAGCTGCCTGATTCTGGCGCTCAGTTTTTCCGGAGGCGGGTTCAAGCTGTGTGAAATGCAGAATCTGGGGCTGTCCGTGTTCTGCAGTCGTAAGGGGGGCGATCTGGCGCTGCTGACACTCTCCCGTTCAACGGGAGCCACTCTCAGTCTGCTGTTTCTGGCACTGACCACACCAATAACTGAAATTACTGGACTGCTTCGCTATCTCGGGTCCCCCCGGCTCTTGACCGAGTTGTTGACCATCACCTATCGCCAGATCTTTATTTTTTTTGAAATAGCAGGCCAGGTACGCGCTGCTCAGGAGTCCCGCCTCGGGTATGCATCCAGCGGAAGAGCCATGAGATCCCTTGCCGGGATGGCCGGCAGCGTACTGCTTGGCAGCCTCGACCGGGCGCGGCAGAATCATCAGGGGCTGCTCGCACGAGGATATGACGGTGACCTGCACCAGCTCTCTCCCCGCTGTAAGTCCTCATTCATCAATCTTGCACGTGTTATCCTGTCGGGTGCGGTTCTGATGGCACTTTCCGTCGCCATAAAACCATGACTGAGGCAATTCTCCAGCTTGAGGAAGCTTCATTTTGCTATCCTGGGAATATCACAGCTCTGGACGGCCTGTCAGCCGTTTTCGCCCACAATCGCCGGAGCGCCGTGCTCGGCCGCAACGGTTCGGGTAAGACGACCCTCTTTTCATTGCTGAACGGTCTGCAGCGTCCCCGGCAGGGACGCGTGCTGTTTGAAGGCGAGCCGGTGCGTTACGATCGGCAGGGGTTGCTGAAGCTCCGCCAGGCGGTCGGCATGGTGTTTCAGGATCCCAACTGTCAACTCTTTTCGGCCAGTATTTACGAGGACATTTCATTTGGGCCGCTCAACCTGGGACTTCCCGAGGTTGAAGTGCGAACCAGAGTGGAGCGGGCGTTGTGGCAGATGAAGCTAGAGGGGATGGAACACCGTCCGACCCATTCACTCTCCTTTGGTCAGAAAAAACGGGCCTGCATTGCCGGTGTACTTGCCATGCAGCCGAAAGTTCTGATCCTCGACGAGCCGTTTGCAGGACTCGACCCGTGCATGGCGGCGGAATTCATGGTTATCCTCGAAGAACTTTACCGGGAAGGGGCAACGTTAATCATCGCGACGCATGATCTCGACCTGGCATATGCCTGGGCTGACGACTCTGTTATTCTGCAGGATGGCCGCCTGCTGGCTCAGGGTACCGCAGAGGATGTGCTGCAGCTTGAGGCGGTCCATGCTGAACTGGGGGCGGAACCGTTGATTGCCCAATTCAGCCGGCTGCTCGCCGAAAGCGGAATTACGGGCTCATCCGGCGGGTCGCCGCCGCGTAGCAGGGGCGATTTGCAGAAACTGCTTCAGGCAAAAAAGGTTGATGTGACTGACGTTTCTGGGAGAAATCAGTAAAGACGGCGCGGTTCGCCTTCGCTCGGGCCGGGGGGGCGCAGCATCAGCTTCCCGTCATCAACTCTGCTTTGGTAGGGATTGTTGGGATACGTGGCAAACGGCTCAGATGCCCTGAAGAGGCGGATTTCCTTAACTGAAATCAAGGGGTAGGGATAATCTACACTTTCAAGTTTTTGAATCTTTCTTCCCTTGATTTCACCGATGATAGTAACGAAGCGTCCCGGACGATAAATCACCGGGTCGAGTAACTCACTGCTGACAGCCAGGAAACGCCCCCCCGAGAGGGATGACTCATCCGGCACACCGTTGGCGAACAGTTCCAGTTGTGCCACTTCGAGAAACAGCATATCTCCGCTGCTGCGGGTTCCGACGATCACACCGCCGGTCAGAGCCAGCTTTCCCACCAGGGCGTCAGGGTTTTTCTTGAGCTGCTCATACCGTATTGACCGGTCAGCAAGCTTCAAACCTGTCTCGCTCATGACGTGGGCGCACCCCATTGTCGCAACCGTCAGCACAACAGATATAATCCGTGTCCAGATCATGAAAAGCCCCTCTGATTTCCAGCCCGGAAAATGGTGGAAACGATTCAGCAGGGGGATTGACATGCATTAATTGAGCCAAATGTTTATTTTGCAGTTGGTCTGAATTTGTAGCGAACTATACGGAAGTTGCGGCGGGATACTGGCATGAAGTATGACGCGTTGCACCGGTTTTTTGGCTTTGTATCACGCGGAAGAACGAAGCTCCCAGTTGTTCCAGAATTGTTCCTCCCCGACCCCAAAATCCTCCAGATCAATTTCAAAGTCAGCTTCCCAGGTCCGGTTTTTGTAGTAAAGCTTATCGTAATAGTGTTCCATTAGGCCGCGTGCCGCTGCCGGAACATCCCAATTGTCAAGCAGTGCGCGCAGTTCAGCATAGCGGGCGCCGCCCAGTTTTTTTCTGATCCGTTCCAATGCAGCCACCATCGGTTCACGGTATTCCGTGTGGGCATATTCCTCAGCCAGCCGGTTGACACGGGTATCAAGCGAAACGCTGCACCAGACCTTGCAACTTGAAGACATGACTTCATAGATGCGGCCCGGAAGAGTTATATTACCGATTCTCTGGCTCTCCCCCTCAAGGACGATCGGCCTGTCTGCCGGCGTATGCCGGAAAGCGTCCCATAAAAGGGTATCAAAACGTTTCTGGTGGGGCTGCTTTGCCAGGCCCACGGAGCCAAAGGCTGAACCGCGGTGTGAGGCCAATCCTTCAAGGTCGATGGTTGAGCAGCGGCTGCGGTCAAGGCCGTTGATGAAGGTCGTCTTGCCGCTGCCGGTCATTCCGTGAACTACGATCAAGGGTACCGGTAGGGAAAAGGATTCAAAGAAGGAGAGTACCTGGTTGCGGAAGGCTTTGTAGCCGCCGATTAACTGGGTGACGGGATAGCCGCATGATTCAAGCAGGATTGCCATCGACCGGCTGCGCAAGCCGCCACGCCAGCAATACACAAGTACCGGTCTACCGGCAGCGATAGATGCAATCTCGTGAACCATGTCGGCAAAACGGGAACAGGTCAGTTCAAGGGCACGAATTCTCGCTGTCTGCGGCCCCTGTTGTTTATGGATCGTACCGATCTCGACGCGCTCGGCATCGTTCAGTATCGGTACGTTGCTGGCTCCGGGAAGATGATCCTCAATAAACTCCAGCGGAGTTCGAACGTCGATAATGCAGTGACTATCGAGCAACGCCGGCGAAAATGCTAGTGTGTCAGGCATCGGTACGCACCCAGGGAATTCTGAAATAAACTGCCCCGCATCATGCATCAGATGCATGAAAAGACGAACTGCTTTTCACGTGTCGGAGTAAGTTTCAGACGGTTTTTACATAGCCGCCCGGACAGTCGCAGGTGGACATTTTATAGATCTTGTACCCCAGGTAGCCGGCGGCGGCAATCATTGCCAGCGGGAAGAGTCCATGCCCAAGCACCGCGCCACAGGCCGCTTTGCATCCTTGAAATCCCAGTCCCACGCCGTACCCCGTACCAGTGCCAAAACCGCCACCGAGTGCAACGCCGGAACCCGCTCCTGCTCCCTTACCCCATGCTACCGCCTTTGCGCTGCCAACAACGTTCGGACATGCTGGAACCATTGGTATTCTCCTTGACACGAGTCAGTTACCGATTGCATAACAGGCAGCGGTAATCTAACCGCTTTTCTCTCCAAACTCCAGTGTTCTTTTGGCCAAAATTTGTATTGACACTCTGCTTGCGGTTTGTTACAACAATAAACTATAAAATATGTAGAATTTATATTTACAGCAATCGTGCGAAAAAAGAATCACCAATATAGCCCCGCTCTCTGATATATTCAAAACCCTTATACGATTCGACGCCGGCCACTGCAAGGCAGGTTCAGGCGCTGAAGCGAGATTAGGCACAGGGAGATGGCGCCATGACCGAAGAACAGATCGAACGCTATGCCCGGCATATCATTCTCAAGGAAGTAGGCGGCAAGGGTCAGAAAAAGCTTTTCGGGGGAAACGTGCTGATCATCGGGACCGGCGGCCTCGGTTCACCGGCGGCGCTCTATCTGGCGGCGGCAGGTGTTGGTACCATCGGTATTGCCGATGCGGATAATGTTGATCTGTCGAATCTTCAGCGACAAATCATCCATTCCACCGCTGACGTCGGCAGGCCCAAAATAGAGTCTGCCCGCGAAAAGATGACCGCCATCAACCCCGCTCTGCAGGTTCGTATGTACCGGGAATGGGTTTCGGCGGCTAACATTGCTGCCATGATCGCCGATTACGATTTTGTGATCGACGCGACTGATAATTTTGCTGCAAAGTTTCTGATTAACGATGCCTGTGTACTGGCCGGCAAGCCGTTTTCTCACGGCGGTATCCTGCAGTTTGTCGGTCAGACCCTTACGGTAAAACCAGGTGATTCAGCCTGTTACCGCTGCATCTTTCCGGAACCACCCCCTAAGGACGTTATACCCAGCTGCTCGCAGGCCGGTGTCATTGGCGTGCTTCCCGGGATCATCGGAACGATTCAGGCCACCGAAGCGCTCAAATATCTGCTCGGCATTGGCAAGCCGCTCACTGACAGGATGCTGATATATGACGCCCTGGAAATGGTATTCAGGAATGTGGATCTGCAGAAAAATCCAGAATGCCCCATCTGTGGAGAGCATCCGACCATTACGGAACTGAAGGATGAACAGGGGGCTCTCCCCGCTTGCAGCATCAGCCTATGACGGTCTGCAGGGTCAGATACTCTGGCGTATCCGGAAAATCCCAATCCCATAAACTCAGAATTTAGTTGAAAGGACAGAATATGTCAGAAACACCAGCCAAAATTGATCTTAACAACCTTAAAGCCGGCGGCTTCATCAAAGAGCGCGGCAAGGATCTTTTCACCGTTCGACTGCGCGTGCCGGGCGGCAGAATGAGCATCCCGCGCCTCAAAAAGATCGCCGATGTGGCTGAAAAGTTTGGCGGCGAATTCGTCCACCTCTCAGTGCGGCAGTCGATTGAACTGATCAACATCAACTATAAGCATTTTGACGCCGTTGTTGAAGAACTCGGTGAAGCAAGTCAGAAAGTAGCCTCCTGTGGTGCCCGCATCCGGGTTCCCGTTGCCTGCGGCGGCTGTGAATACAACCCCAACGGCCTCGTGGATACCCAGAAGAACGCCCTGGAGGTCGATGAGAAACTGTTCGGTACACCCACCGGGCACCACAAGTTTAAAGTGGCCTTTGCCGGCTGCCCCTTTGACTGCCCCAAATCGGCCACCAACGATGTGGGCTTTCAGGGTGCTGTCTATCCGGCTCTAGACAGGGACGCCTGCATCAGCTGCGGCCTCTGCGTCAAGAACTGTACTCCCCAGGCGCTTGTTATGGGTGCCGACAATAAACCACATTTCACCTCAGAGAAATGCATCTGGTGCGGCGACTGCGTGAAAGTCTGCCCCACGGCGGCCTGGACGGCGGCAAAAACAGGGTACACCGTGCGCATCGGTGGCAAATGGGGGCGCAACCCGCTGGTCGGGACAGTTTTTGCGATTTTTCTCCCCGAGGAGAAGGCGGTCGATTTCATTGCCGCCGTGGTGGCCTGGTACAAGGAAAAAGCGGCATCGCTTGGCCGCATCCGACTGGGAGATGTGATCATCCGGGAAGGGGCTCAGGCACTGATCGACCATCTCAAAAAGGATTTCCCGGAATATGTTGTCACGGAAACAGTCGCACCACAGGTGATCAACACCCAGGCCGGGGTTTTCACCGTTTCTGGCCAGGAATAGAAGGAGAACCTCGATGCAGGTTATAGATTTGCGCGGCGTAAGCTGCCCGACAAATTTCGTCAAAGCGAAGCTGGCCCTCGAAGTTCTCGACAACGGAACGGTTGTGCAGATGCTGATTGACGACGGCGAGCCGGTCAAAAACGTGCCGCGCAGCCTCAAGGCCGATGGTCACAGACTGATAGGGCTTCAGCAGGCCGCCGATGGCCACTACGTTCTCGAGCTGGAAAAGGTTGAAGAGTGAGTTTCTTCAAACGACGCACCAACGTTCTGCCGGGATTCGGACCGACTCTGGGCTACACGGTTTTGTATCTCAGTGTAATTGTGCTGCTTCCCTTGTCAGCGCTGGTATTCAAAACCGCAGGACTGACCTGGGGCGAATTCGTCGAGGTTGTCACCGCCCCGCGGGTGCTGGCCTCCTACCGGGTAACCTTCGGGGCGGCACTGGCAGCGGCGGTCATCAATGCGTTTTTCGGCGTTCTGCTGGCCTGGGTACTGGTACGCTACCGTTTCCCAGGGCGGAGGATCGTCGATGCTCTCATTGATCTGCCGTTCGCCCTTCCGACGGCCGTGGCCGGGATCACTTTGGCCACCATCTACTCAAGCATCGGCTGGGTGGGGCGCTACCTGGAGCCGCTCGGTATCAAAGTGGCTTTCACCCCGCTGGGGATCATGGTGGCGATGGTATTCATCGGTCTCCCCTTTGTGGTTCGTACCGTCCAGCCGGTGGTCGAGGAAATCGAGGTTGAGTTGGAGGAGGCGGCGGTCTGTCTGGGTGCCAACCGGCTTCAGACGCTGCGCCTCGTCATCCTGCCGCTGCTGTTCCCATCCATACTGACCGGCTTTGCCCTGGCATTCGCCCGGGCCGTCGGGGAGTACGGCTCGATTATTTTCATCGCCGGCAACATGCCGATGGTTTCCGAGATCACTCCGCTGCTGATCATCACCAAGCTGGAGCAGTTCGATTACCGTGGAGCCACCGCTATTGCCTGTGTGATGCTGCTGACGTCGTTTCTGATGCTGCTAGTCATCAATCTGATTCAACGATGGAGCAGGCGCTACGCCGAATAGAGGTTTTCATGTCGGTACCGGTTCATAAAATCAATGTGTCACACGAAACGGCTGACCGTGCCCAGACCGAACCGGCAGCGGTTCGCGTTCTGCTGATCGTCGTTGCGCTTATTTTCGTCTTTTTTTTCCTGGTGCTGCCGCTGGCGGCAGTATTCAGCCAGGCATTTGAGAAAGGGCTCTCCGTTTACCTGACCGCCTTGAAGGAGCCAGACACGCTGTCGGCCATTCGATTGACGCTGCTGACCGCTGCAGTGTCGGTGCCGCTTAACCTCTTCTTTGGCATAACCGCAGCCTGGTCGATCGCCAAGTTCACCTTTCCCGGAAAGAACCTGTTGATCACCCTGATCGACCTCCCTTTTTCGGTATCGCCGGTCATCTCCGGTCTGATCTACGTGTTGATCTTCGGTCTGCAGGGATGGTTGGGCCCCTGGCTTGATGCCCATGACATCAAGGTGGTCTTTGCCGTACCCGGCATAATCCTGGCGACCATTTTTGTGACATTCCCCTTTGTAGCCCGGGAACTGATCCCGCTGATGGAGGCCCAGGGGAGAGAGGAAGAGGAAGCGGCCCTGGTGCTTGGCGCCAGCGGCCTGCAGACCTTTTTCCGCGTCACGCTGCCGAACGTCAAGTGGGGCATCATCTACGGCGTGATCCTCTGCAACGCCCGCGCAATGGGTGAATTCGGTGCCGTCTCGGTAGTATCCGGCCATATTCGCGGCATGACCAACACCGTCCCGCTGCACGTCGAGATCCTCTACAACGAGTACAACTACACGGCCGCATTCGCCGTGGCATCGCTGCTGGCATTTCTTGCACTGATCACCCTGGCGGTAAAGTCGATTGCCGAGTGGAACGTGCGGCGGCAATTGGAAACCAATTGAATTTATGAGGCCTTATGAGTATCGAGATTGAACATATACATAAATCGTTCGGCACCTTCACCGCTCTCTCAGACATCGCGCTCACCATACCATCCGGCGAACTGGTCGCGCTGCTGGGACCGTCGGGGTGCGGCAAAACCACCCTCCTTAGAATCATTGCCGGACTGGAAACAGTTGACAGTGGGCGCATCCTTTTCAACGGACAGGATACCACCTCGTCGCACGTGCGCGAACGCCGGGTCGGTTTTGTGTTCCAGCACTACGCGCTTTTCCGCCATATGACCGTGTTCGAAAATGTCGCCTTCGGTCTGCGGGTCAGGCCGCGCGCCACTCGTCCGACCGAAGTGCAGATCCGTAGCAAGGTCATGGACCTGTTGCGACTGGTGCAGCTTGAATCCCAGGCAGGACGCTACCCAGCCCAGCTTTCCGGCGGTCAGCGACAGAGAATAGCCCTGGCGAGGGCCCTGGCGGTGGAACCACAGGTGCTGCTGCTGGACGAGCCGTTTGGGGCGCTGGATGCGCGGGTGCGCGAGGAGCTGCGCCGCTGGCTGCGGCGGCTGCATGACGAGATCCACATCACCAGCGTTTTCGTTACCCATGATCAGGAGGAGGCTCTGGAAGTGGCCGACCGCATCGTGGTCATGAACAAGGGGAAAGTTGAACAGGTCGGAACATCCGACGAGGTCTACGAGAATCCGGCGACCCCCTTCGTGCTCAACTTTCTGGGGAACGTCAACCTGTTCCACGGCCGCATGCACGAGGGGCAGGCAACGATGGGGGGGCTGCAGGTGGACAGTCCGGAACATGCAGGAACGCAGGATGCTCCGGCCGTGGCATACGTTCGCTCGCACGATCTTGAAATCGACCGCAGCAAACTTGATTCGGGTGCCATGAAGGCGGCCATCAAGCACATCCAGAAACTGGGGCCGACGGTGCGCGTTACGCTGACGCTGGAAGACGGCGAACAGATCGAGGCCGAACTGACCCGCGAACAGTTCCAGAACCAGGGTCTGCAGCAGGGTGAAGCGGTGTATGTCCGTCCCCGGCAGGTGCGGGTATTTGTCGAGGATTACCAGATTTAGGCCTGTGAGCCATAACGGAAAGGGTTTGCAATGTCCCGTATTCCCGAAATATTGCCCGATACTCCGGCAACAGATATACTGAAGACCGGAATTGAATCCGCTGCCGGTCCTGTTTCGCTGGCCTGCTCTTTTTCGCTGGAGGATGTAGCCATTATTGACATTGCTCACACCGCCGGGCTGCAACTGGGAGTGTTCGCCATCGATACCGGCCGTTTGAACGAAGAAACTTACGAGGTGGCCGAGGCTCTGGTCGAGCGATACGGATTGCACATCGACTGGCGCTTTCCCCGGCACGAGACGGTTGAGGAGCTGGAACGTGAAAAAGGGCTGTTCTCGTTCCGCGAATCGCTGGAAAACCGCCATGAATGCTGCCATATCCGAAAAGTTGAACCGTTGGGGCGCGCTCTGGCAGGTCTAAAAGGGTGGGTGACCGGCATGCGCCGCCAGCAGGGGGCCACACGCAGTGACCTGGCGGCCATCGAACAGGACGAGCTGAACGGTGGACTGATCAAGATCAATCCGCTGATCGCGTGGAGCGAAGAACAGGTCATCAGCTATTCCAAAGAGCACAACCTGCCGGTGAACCGGCTGCTGCTGGAAGGGTACCGCTCCATTGGCTGCGCCCCCTGTACCCGGGCGGTCAGGCCGGGAGAAGATGCCCGGGCGGGACGCTGGTGGTGGGAAAACCCCGAAAGCAAGGAATGCGGGTTGCATAGAAGGTAAATCTACCCCAAATCCCCCCCCGGCCCCCCTTTATCAAGGGGGGAGTATATTTAAAGGAGTTTTAAAACAATGTACGACCATTTGGATGATCTCGAAGCGCAATCCATATACATTTTCCGCGAAGCCTACCGAAAATTCGAGAATCTGGCCATGCTCTACTCGATCGGTAAGGACTCGACCACCATGATCCACCTGGCCCGCAAGGCCTTTTTCGGCAGGATCCCCTTTCCACTGGTCCACATCGACACCACCTATAAATACCCCGAGATGATCCGCTACCGCGACCGTATGGCGGCCGAATGGGGCGCTGACATGCGGGTGGGGCGCAATGAGGTGGCCATTGCCAGCGGTATGGGACCGGAAGCGGGGCGGCTGGTCTGCTGCGAGAAGCTCAAGAGCGAGGGTTTGACCCGCATGATCGAGCAGAATGATTTTCACGGGCTGTTTCTCGGCATTCGCCGCGACGAAGAGGGGAGCCGCGCCAAGGAGCGGGTCTTCTCGCCACGCGACAAGAACTTTGAATGGGCCTACAAGGATCAGCCCCCCGAACTGTGGGACCAGTTCAACACCAGCTTCGAGCCGGGCACCCATATCCGCATCCATCCGATCCTGCACTGGACCGAGCTGAATATCTGGGAATACATTCAGCGTGAAAAATTTGAGATCTGTCCGCTCTATTTCGCCGACAAAGGTAAGCGGTTCCGCTCGCTGGGGTGCATGCCCTGCACCTCGCCGATCGATTCCAGCGCCGTCACCGTCGAAGAGATCATCGACGAGCTGAAGACACTGAAAGACCCGGAGCGGGCCGGACGGGCGCAGGATCAGGAAAACGCCTATGCCATGCAGAAACTGCGGGCGAAAGGCTACATGTGAGCCAGCGGGTGGTGGTTGCCATGAGTGGCGGGGTTGATTCCTCCGTCAGCGCCGCGCTGCTGAAGGAACAGGGGTATGAGGTGACCGGCGTGTCGCTGCAGCTCTATGATCCTATCCCACGGGATGCTTCTTGCCGCAGTAAAACCTGCTGCTCGCTGGATGATGTCCTTGACGCCGGGCGGGTGGCGAAAAAGCTGGGGATTCCGTTTGAAGTTATCGATATGCGGGCCGAGTTCAAGGCGACGGTCATCGATAACTTCATCTCCGAATACGCCGCCGGCCGTACCCCCAACCCCTGCATCCGTTGCAACAACCTGATCAAGTTCGACCTTCTGCTGAAAAAAGCACAGGAGATGGGGGCGGATCTGCTTGCAACTGGACATTACGTGCGCGTCACCCAGGACCGGCCGGGAGTCTGGCAGCTCAAAACAGGCCTGGACCCTGCCAAGGATCAGTCCTATTTTCTCTTTACTTTGACCCAGCAGCAGTTGGCGAAGTTGATCTTTCCGGTCGGCGTTCTGGAAAAAAAGTGCGTACGGAAACTGGCCGCCGAATACAATCTGCCGGTGGCCGAGAAGCATGAAAGCCAGGAAATCTGCTTCATCCCCGATAACGATTACGTCGGATTTCTGGAGCGCAACGGTATCGAACAGTGGGAGGGGGATGTGGTTACCACTGCGGGTGAGCACGTCGGGCGCCACAAGGGGCTCCACCGCCACACCGTTGGCCAGCGCAAAGGGCTTGGTATCGCCTGGCACCATCCGCTGCACGTGGTAGCGCTTGACTGCGAATCGAACAAGCTGGTGGTAGGGGGCGCGGACGAACTGTTGCAGCCGGGTCTGACCGCCGGCAATGTCACCTGGGTTGAGCAACCCGCTGAGGCAGCATTCCGGTCATTCTGCCGGATACGCTACCGGCACCGGCCGGCACCCTGCTTGGTTACCATTCTGGACGGCAACCGATTCGCGCTGACGTTCGACGAACCGCAGATGTCGGTCACCCCCGGCCAGGCCGCAGTGCTGTACGACGGCGAGCGGGTGCTGGGTGGCGGCTGGATAGAATAAATAAAAAAGGACTAACCATGAACCAGAATGAAACCCTTAAAATAGTCATCGTCGGCCATGTGGATCACGGCAAATCAACCCTGATCGGCCGTCTGTTCTACGACACCGGCAGCATTCCCGAGGTACGCTATCGCGAAATCGAGGCTACCTGCCGTGCCCAGGGGCGTGAATTCGAGTTCGCCTACCTGATGGACGCCCTCGAAGAGGAGCGCGACCAGAACATTACCATCGATACAGCCTCGACCTTTTTCAAAACCGCCAAACGCCCCTACGTGATCATCGATGCGCCGGGACACAAGCAGTTCCTCAAAAACATGATCACCGGTGCCTCCTCTGCCGACGGTGCCATCCTGCTGGTGGACGGCGCCGAGGGGGTGCGCGAACAGACCCGCCGACACGCCTACGTCCTCTCACTGCTCGGCATCCGCCAGGTGGTGGTGGCGGTCAACAAGCTGGATATGGTCGGGTACGACCGCAACCGCTTTCAGGAGGTTGAAAACGACATCCGCGCCTTCCTGCATTCGGTCGATATCATCCCTTCCCACGTGATTCCCATTTCGGCCCGCGATGGAGAAAATATCGCCAATCGCCATGGCAATGTCAAATGGTATGCCGGTCCGACCATTCTTGAGGGGTTGGACACCTTCAGCAACCTGCTGGCCGACACTTCCATGCCGCTGCGGCTGCCGGTGCAGGATGTATATAAATGGGATGACAAGCGAATCTATGCCGGACGGGTCGAAACGGGAGTCATCAACAAGGGGGATGAGATCATTTTTCTTCCCTCCGGAAAGCTCACCACCGTCAAGAGCGTTGAAAAATGGCTGGAGCCCGATCTGTTAAAAGCCGGGGCCGGCGAGTGTGTTGGCATTACCACCGAGGACATGCTGTATGTCGAGCGGGGCGAAATCATTTCCCGCCGCAAACGGATGCCGGTCAAAGCCCGCGAGATCAGGGCCAGCATCTTCTGGCTGGCCGACCGTCCCTTCACATCGGGGAAGAGCTACACCATCAAACTCGGCACCGCCGAAGTGCAGGCCACGGCCGTCGACATTGAGGAGCGACTGGACTCATCCACGCTGGAAGTCATCGAGCGGCACGCCGCCGAACTGCTCCCCAGCGAAGTCGGCACGGTACTGTTCAGCCTCAAAACCGATATCGCCGCCGATCTCTACAGTGAAAACATTCCCATGGGGCGCTTTGTTATTGAGGACGGGCTGCAGATCGGCGGAGGTGGCATCATCCGTAGCCTCAGCGATGCCAGCGGCGAATCAAGCGAACGGATCAGGCTGAGCGATAGCTTCATCATCGGTGACGAAGGGAGCATTATCGACCTGACGTCCGAGCGGGGAGGCATCGAGTTCGATGTCTCCACCAGTTTCATCGACTATCTGTCAAAAGGTAACCGCGTCCTTTTCCGCCTGCGCAACGTGGATCAGCTGGAGCCGGTGGCCCGCCTTGCGTTCGGGCACGACCTGGCGTTCCTGTTCAGCCGCGACGGCGACCGGGTAAACGTCGTCATGTTCCGGCGGGAAGCCGATATGCTGGCGGATGAATCACAGATAGGCTGCTTCCTGATTTAACCATTCCGCAGCGGGGTGCTGAACGAATGAAAAAAAACAGCGGCGTCATAATTGTGGGCGGCATTATTGTGATTGTTCTCGTGACCGCATTCATGAGTGAACGGGACTGGAATAATGACATTACCTTCAGCACTCATCTCTACCCGAAATTTCAATCACGGGGATGTACCCATTGCCATGACTTCTTTGAAAAAAATCTGAATGGCCTTTCCTTTACCACCCACCGGGAGCGTGCATTTGAGAAATGTGTCGAATGCCACGATCGTGAAGTGACTGGCTTTGCCCGTCCCGATGAGTGGATTGCGCGTCCGGGGCTGTACACGTCTGACATGAATGCCCAGCAGACCTGTGAGACGGTCATAAAGGTCATGAGCGTTTCATCTGGTGGCAAGGATAAGGTTGCCGCAGATTTGACGAAGCACCTTTTCGGGAGTCCCCGCGTGCTGTGGGGCATTTCCGGCGCAACTCCCAACAGTGGAAAGCTGCCCAAAGAGCAGATGGAAACAGATCTCGTCCAGGGTGGCCTGGAGCAATGGAAGACAGAGGTCAATGCCTGGATTAAAGCGGGCATGAAGTGTAATTGATTGTACCTCCCTCATGCAGTAATGCACGATAACTTCTTGCCCAGGTAGCTTTGTCGAAAATGGAGATTAGGGAAAATGTGGAGATGCCCTGTGACTGTGGCCTGTCGCAGGGCATCTGTTTAACTGGATACGAGCGGTTGGGTCACAGGAGTTTAAAGCATTTCGTGGCTGCGGCAATGGTTTTCTCGATATCGGCATCACTATGAGCAGCGGAGACAAAGGCGGTCTCAAACTGCGACGGTGCCAGATAGATGCCTTCTTCCAACATTGCCAGGAAATATTTTGCAAAGGCCTTGGTATCACATTGGGCGGCGGTCGGCCAATCATGGACGTCCCCTTTGCTGAAAAAAGCGCAGAACATGCTGCCGACGCGGGTGGAGTAGATTGGGTAACCGGCATCTTTGGCAGCTTTGGCAATTCCCTCTGCTACGATTCGGCTCTTCTCTTCCAGCCTCTGGTAGAAACCGGGCTGTTTAAGAATATTCAGCGTAGCGATGCCGGCCGACATGGCCAACGGGTTGCCCGAGAGGGTGCCGGCCTGATAGACCCCGCCGGCGGGGGAGAGTTTTTCCATGATTTCGCGTTTGCCGCCGAAGGCGCCCACCGGCAGGCCGCCGCCGATGATTTTACCAAGGGTTGTCATGTCGGGGGTAACGCCGCACAGCTCCTGCACACCTCCCAGCGCCACCCGGAAGCCTGACATGACTTCGTCAAAAATCAGCACGATCCCCTCGTTGGTACAGATCTGGCGCAGCCCTTCCAGGAAGCCTTCGCGCGGGGGGACGGTCCCCATGTTGCCGGCCAGCGGTTCGATGATGATACAGGCGATGGCGTCCCGGTTGGCGGCTACCAGTTCACGGACCGATTCCAGCGAATTGAACTCCGCCGTGAGGGTGTGTTTTGCAAAATCGGCCGGGACGCCGGGGGAGTCGGGAACCCCGAAGGTGGCGGCACCGGAGCCGGCTTTGACCAGAAGAGCATCGGAGTGGCCGTGGTAGCAGCCGGAAAATTTGAGGATTTTGTCGCGGCCGGTGTAGCCGCGAGCCAGGCGAATGGCGCTCATGGTTGCTTCGGTGCCGGAGCTGACCATCCGCACCATCTCGATTGACGGCACCGCTTCGATCACCATGTTGGCCAGAATCGTTTCACGCTCGGTGGGTGCGCCGAAGCTGGCGCCGCTTTCCATGGTGCTTTTCACAGCAGCGACCACATCGGGATGGCAGTGCCCGACGATCATCGGTCCCCAGGAACCGACATAATCGACAAAATCATTGCCGTCTTCATCGTAAATATGGCTGCCGGAAGCTTTTTTGATAAACAGCGGATCGGCGCCGACCGATTTGAAGGCCCGGACGGGGCTGTTGACACCGCCGGGAATGGACGCCCTGGCCTGCTGGAAAAGTGCATGTGAGCGGGAGTTATTCATGGTGAGGACTCCTTTGCGTGAAATGTGGCGAGAAGGTCGTGTTGTCAGGACTCTTCGTTAGCACATCGGAGGCGGGTGTGTCAATCCGTCGGCATTGAATTCCGTGCTGTAATGCTGTACTCTGCCGGAGAGTGACACATTACCGGGAGGGAACCGATGCAGTTGTCGTTTGCAGATATCGCAAACACCCCGGAAAGCACGGAGCGCCGGGTCGAAAGTCTGCGTGTGCTGATCGAATACCATAACCGCCGCTATTATCAGCTGGACGCACCGGAAATCAGCGATGCCGAGTACGACGAACTTTTCCGCGAGCTTAACAAACTGGAAGAAACCCATCCCGAACTGGTATCGCCCGACTCCCCCACCCGGCGGGTTGGCAGTGCTCCCGTCGAAGCACTTCGACCGGTACGACACCGGCTGCAGATGCTTTCGCTCGATAATGCCACAACCGAAGACGAAATTCGTTCAAAACTCGATCAGCGAGTAAAGAAGGAACTTGGCCTGTCCGCTGCAGAGGGCGTGATCTATATGTGCGAGCCCAAAATGGATGGGCTTGCCGTTGAACTGGTGTATGAACGGGGCGTACTGACGGTTGCGTCCACCCGCGGCGACGGGATTACCGGGGAGGATGTGACTGAAAACATCCGTACGCTGCGCGCGTTACCGTTGCGTCTGATCGGTGAGAACATTCCACAGCTGCTGGAAGTGCGGGGGGAGGTTTTTCTCTCTCTGGCGGCGTTTCAGAAAATTAATGCCGAGCGGGAGGAGAATGGTGAGCCGCCCTTTGCTAACCCCCGCAATGCAGCGGCCGGCTCGCTGCGACAGCTCGACTCCCGTATTACGGCAGCACGGCCTCTTTCCCTGTTCTGTTACGCCCCCGGCAGTGTTGAAGGGGCCGTTTTTTCAGGACAGGACGACTTTCTGAAAAGCGTCTCCGGATGGGGACTGCCGGTTAACCCCCTGTGTCGCAGGGTCGATTCCATCGAGGGCGCGGTCAGCTACTACCGGGAAATGATGGATATACGCGAGTCACTCCCGTACGAGATCGACGGTACTGTCGTCAAAGTTGATTCTTTCCCCCTCCAGCGGGAACTGGGCGAGAAGAGCCGCTCACCGGTGTGGGCGATTGCGTGCAAGTTCCCTCCCCGCCAGGCGGAAACGGTGCTTGAGGATATTCTTTTGTCAGTCGGGCGAACCGGTGTCGTCACGCCGGTGGCTTGCCTGCGGCCGGTCGATATCAGCGGCGTGACCGTTGCTCGCGCGACTCTGCACAACTGGGATGAAATAGCTGCCAAGGATATCCGGGTCGGCGACACGGTGATTGTTGAACGTGCCGGTGACGTTATTCCGGCAGTTGTCAGGGTTGTTCCGGAAAAACGGAACGGTTCAGAGCGCCCCTCCAATCCGCCGGCCACCTGTCCCGAATGTGGGTCAGATGTCGTCCGGATTGCCGACGAAGTCGCCCTGCGCTGCATGGGGCTCTCCTGTCCGCCGCAGATACGGGAGTCGATCAAGCATTTTGCGTCGCGCAACGCCATGGACATCGAAGGATTGGGGGAAAAGTTCGTGGAGCAGTTGTTGAACTTGCACCTGGTTAACAATGTTGCAGACATCTATCGCCTGACAAAAGAAGATTTCATGCGGTTTGAGCGAATGGGTGACAAACTGGCTTCCAATCTACTGGCTGCCATCGAAGGCAGTAAACAGCGGGAGTTCGCCAGATTTGTTTTTGCCCTTGGCATTCGTCATGTCGGAGAACGTACCGCCAGAGCGCTGGCCAGGGCCTTCGGAAGTCTCGAAAATCTGCAACGTGCTTCGCTGAATGAACTGACCGGCATTCGCGATATTGGCGTAACCGTGGCCCAGAGCGTTCATTCCTTTTTTAACACCGCAGAAAATATGGCGGTCATTACCCGATTGATGGAGTACGGTGTGGCGCCGACATCGTCAGCAATGACCGTGGGGGGTCGCTTTAGTGGAAAGAACTTCGTCTTTACCGGGACACTCAACGTCTTTACCCGCGAGCAGGCCAGAAAAGTGGTGGAGGATGAGGGTGGAAATGTGATAGGATCGGTTTCGCGAAAAACCGACTACGTCGTTGCCGGTCACGAGGCTGGCAGCAAGCTGGATCGGGCGATGGCGCTGGGAGTAACCATACTCACTGAAGATGATTTTATGAAATTGCTGACGTCTGCCTGACGAAAGGAACGGCTCGTGGAAAAAGTTTCGATGATGATCAAGGCGCGCAAGTTGTTCAAGGACATCAGCGACCTGCCGACCATTCCTGCGATTGTATCGAGGGTTGTGGGAATGCTGGACAGCCAGGATTCTAATCCGGACGATATTGCCGACATGATTCTTTCTGACCAGGTGCTGGCTGCACGGGTTATCCGGGTTGTCAACTCCCCTTTGTACCGCTCTGCAGGAGAAATTACTTCCGTAAAACGGGCACTGGTGTATCTCGGTTTCAAAAGCGTGCGTGAGATGATCCTGACCAGTTACTTCATCGACGGCTTTAAGGAACGGGCGCAGCCGTTCGACATGAAGATTTTCTGGATGCATTCGTTCATTGTTGGCGCCATCTCCCGCCGCATCGCCGGCATGATCGGATACGCCGACGTGGAAAAGGCCTATCTGGTCGGCATTATTCACGACATAGGCAAGGTTTTCCTGGGGCATTACTGCAAAGAAGATTACGGAAAAATGCTGGCTGGCATCAATAATACCAGCTACACTACTTACGAAGCCGAGTACGAGTTTTTCGGCACCACCCATTGCGAAGTCGGGCTCTGTCTGGCGCAGCGCTGGAATTTTCCTCCGCTGTACTGTGATGTTATCTCCTACCATCACGCATCATCCATGGCGACCGAAGATCCCCTGCTGACCTCCATTGTTGCGCTGGGAGATTTTTACTGCCTGTCACACGTTACCGCCAGTAGCGTGGCACAGGCCAGTATACCGGGCTTGTCGGAAGAAAACGCCTGGAAGGTGCTCCGTCAGCTCTCCAAGAAACCGATTGGCGACGGTTTGGAGCATTTCCTTTCCGAGCTGGATGACGAATACGATGCAATCAAAAAAGAGGTTGATCTTCTGTTCAACACCATGACGACGGTATGAGCATGATGCTCGGGAACAACTTGCAGTGACTGTTTCAGGAGGTAAATATGACTGAAGACCCGACGGTGACCTGTTCAAAATGCAGTTCAGTACAGCAGAACAAGGGTACGACCAACTGCTGGAGCGGCGATCCGAATACCGCGCCACCGAAGCCGGCAAATTGTCCATCGGGAGTCTACCAGGACCTTGTACAGGAGGCTTTTGACGAATACCGGGGCGACAGTGAAGATGCAAAAATCGCTTTCGTTGCGGCGAAAGTTGAGGGACTCTGTTATCAGCCGGTACCGGGAAGTGATGCCGTAAATGCCCGCTGGACGCGGGTTGAGGATACGATTGCTTTTGCAAAGCTGATGGGATACAAAAAAATCGGCATGGCAACCTGCATCGGGTTGCTGGACGAATCCGACCGCCTGGCAAAAATTCTGACAGCGCAGGGCTTTGAGCCGGTCAGCGTCTGCTGCAAGGCGGGCAGTATCGACAAGCTTGAGCTGGGGCTCTCCGAAAGCGACAAAGTCCGCCCCGGCACCTTCGAACCGGCCTGCAACCCGATTGCCCAGGCTGAGATCTGCAACCGGATGGGAACGGACATGAACATCATCGTCGGCCTCTGTGTCGGTCACGACATGCTGTTCAACAGACACTCAAAAGCCCCGGTCACAACCCTGATCGTCAAGGATCGCGTCACCGGACACAACCCGATCGCAGTTCTGTACGGTCAGAATTTTTATTACAAAAGGTTGCAGAAACAGGAGATGGTGTTGTGAGGGGTTTTGAATGATTTTGAAGCAATGATAAAAATCAATAAATGTTTGACAGAGTAATAACCTATGGACACTGATCTTCGCCGATCCATAACCCCGGATGACTTCTACTCAATCATCTCCTCCTCAATAGACGGATTCCTTCTGGTAGATCTGAGCGGCAACATCCTGGAAACCAATGACAGCTACTGTCAGATGGTCGGGTACTCCCGCGATGAGCTTCTCAAACTGCAAATCCCCGCAATTGATGCTATCGACAATGAAGAAGATGTCGCCAGGCGTATTGAGCTTATCATTCAGAATGGCTCTTTGAGGTTTGAGACAAAGCTCCTGCATAAAGACGGGACCGTCATTGATGTTGAGGTCAGCACCAATTACGACTCTTCGCACGGCGGTTTGATTTATTCTTTCATCAGAGATATTTCCACTCAAAAACATCTCAATGAAATCATGGCTGCCCGTCTGCGGCTGATGGAATTCTCGCTGACGCATTCACTGATCGAGTTGTTACGGCAGACACTGGACGAGGCGGAAGCCCTCACCGGCAGTTGTATCGGTTTTTATCATTTCAAAGACCCCGTTAGTCAGGTTCTGACTTTGCAGGCGTGGTCCACTAAGACGGCCACCATGTCCTGCAAGGCCGAAGGTTCTGGCGGTCATTATCCTGTTTCGCAGGCCGGTGTCTGGGTTGACTGTATCCGGGAGCGCCGACCGGTCATCCACAATGATTACGAGTCACTTCCCCACAAAAAGGGGCTACCGGATGGTCATGCCTCGGTTATTCGTGAACTGGTGGTGCCGATCTTCCGCCACGATAAAATCGTCGCTATTATGGGTCTCGGCAATAAAGCCACCGATTACACCCAGCAGGATGTGGAGGTTATTTCAACACTGGCCGATCTGGCCTGGGATGTGGCTGAGCGCAGATGTGTCGAAGAGGAACTTGTCAAACAGAGAGACTTCAGTAACCGCATATTTAATTCATCAGACGCCAATCTGGCCGTAATCGATAAGAATGGGGTTGTCCTTGGTGTAAATGATGCGTGGTGCAACTTCGCCAAATGCAATCTGGGAGACGATGAACGTAGTTGGGGCGTCGGTGCCAACTACTTCGTTAAATATGATCAAAAGTTGGGTGATACAGAACAGACTGAGGAGGCTTACGAGGGTATCCGCAAAGTTCAGAGCGGAGAACTGGATCAGTATAGCCTGGAATACCCCTGCCATAGCCCACATGAAAAACGCTGGTTTCTGCTGAATGTGCTGCCGCTTAAGGGCAACGATGGCTCTGTTATAGTATCGCATACCAATATCACCGCCCGCAAATTGGCAGAAGAAGCGTTAAAGGACAGCGAATCTCGCTGGAATTTTGCCCTGGAAGGAGCCGGTGACGGTGTCTGGGACTGGAACATTCTGACCGGCGACGCATTCTATTCAGTACGTTTCAAAGAAATACTCGGGTTTGCAGAGAATGAAATCGGTAACACATCAGAAGAATGGTTGAAGCGCATTCATCCTGATGATTCCCCTCGGGCAATGGCTGCACTGCAACCGTATCTTGATGGTAGAGCAGGGTCGGCCAGGATTGAATTTCGCATGTTGTGCAAGGATGGCAGCTGGAAATGGATACTTAGCCGGGGAATGGTAGTCAGCCGTGACAGCGACGGAAAACCGTTGCGTATGATTGGCACAAACACCGACATTACCGAGCGCAAGAAGATTGAGGAAGTTCAATCGTATCTGCTGCAGATGGGGTCTCAAACCTCCGGAGAGGATTTTTTTGAATCGCTGGCCCGCTATCTGGCCAAAACCCTTAGCATGGACTACGTCTGCATCGATCGTCTGCAGGGAGATTGTCTGGCTGCCCGGACACTGGCCGTGTACCATGATGGTGAATTTGAGGATAACGTAGAGTACACACTGAAAGATACCCCTTGCGGTGACGTGGTCGGCAAAGAGGTCTGCGTTTTCCCCAAAGATGTGCGAAACATGTTTCCACGGGATGCGGCTTTGCAGGACTTACAAGCCGAGAGCTATGTCGGAACTACCCTTTGGAGTTTTGACATGAAACCGATCGGCCTGATTGCCGTCATCGGACGAAAAGAGTTGAACAGCTCTCATTTTGCGGAAACAGTGTTGAAGCTGGTATCTATCCGGGCAGCAGGCGAGCTGGAACGCAGACAGGCTGATGAAGAGAAATCTCTGCTCGAACAACAACTCCAACACGTGCAAAAGCTTGAGAGTCTGGGTGTTTTGGCCGGTGGCATCGCCCACGACTTCAACAACATTCTGGCAATCATTATGGGATATTGCTCGCTGACAAAGATGGATTATGAAAGCGCAGAGAAAAACATCCCCGAAATAGAAAAAGCCGCTGAACGGGCCGCTGCATTGTGCCGCCAGATGCTGGCATACGCCGGGAAAGCCATGTTTGTGCTGTCAAAGGTCAATATGGCGGCACTGGTTGATGAAATGGTACAGATGCTGAAGGCCACCACCAACCAGAACGTGGAGTTCAAATCTGATCTTTCAGCCGATGTACCCACTATTAACGGCGATGCCAGCCAACTCCGACAGATCGTCATGAATCTGATCATCAACGCCTCGGAAGCTATTGGTGAAGCACAGGGAGTTGTTCATGTGTCGCTTGCCAAAACAGCACTACCGGCGGAACCGTCCGTTGTGGATCACCTCGGCAAGGCTATACCGCCGGGCTGGTATGCCCGGCTGGAGGTTGCCGACACCGGTTGCGGCATGGATGATGAAACCATGCGCAGAATCTTTGAACCATTCTACACGACAAAATTCACCGGTCGTGGTCTGGGGATGTCGGCAACCCTCGGCATTATCACAGCGCATAAGGGTGCATTGCAGCTTAAAAGTCAGCCGGACCAGGGTACAATTTTCACAATCTACCTGCCGATTGATACCAGTGATCAGGGTGGGGATGAATCAACTGAACAGATTGCATCAACGCCGTGGCACGGAAGTGGGACACTTCTCCTGGTAGAGGATGAAGATCAGGTCAGGCTGGTCGCCAAAGCCATGCTGGAATCGTTGGGGTTCAACATAATTGAAGCATCAAACGGCAGGGAGGCGTTGGAGTTGTATCAGAATAACGTCTCGGAGATCACTCTGGTTTTGACTGACATCGGTATGCCGGTTATGGACGGCTATACACTGTTCCGGGAGCTGAAAGCGATTAGTCCGGAGCTGCCGATTATAATCTCCAGCGGTTTTGGTGATACGGTCGTTACAACGCGTATTCCACGCGGCAAAATTTCCGGCTTGATCAATAAGCCGTACCGGTTTGAGCAGTTGCGTGATGTGGTGAAGAGGGGCCTCGACGTGACAACAATGCCACCCAAAGACTGAAATCCGTAAATGTAAACCCTTTATCCGAATAGGCCTAAATCCCGTACGCTGAAATTAACTATATTCGGCATAACCAGTGACAAGTCATTAACTGCCACTCCTGACCAGGTGGCCAGAGTTGCTGCAAGTTGATCAACTGATGTGCTGGGAAGCAGGCGGCCTTGTCCAACGTCATCAGGTCCGTTAATTGCTGTGACCGGAAGCGTACCGAAGAATCGACCCCCTTTGACAGCGCCACCCAGTACGAAATGATGACTTCCCCAGCCGTGGTCTGAACCGCCTCCATTAGATGAAAGGGTACGCCCGAAATCTGATGCGGTGAAGGTCGTCACCTTATCGGCCACTCCAAGCTCTACTGTTGACGCATAAAAACTGGATAGAGCGCTGCCGAGGGCTGTGAGCAGAGGCGGATGAAGGGTGGCGAGGTTATCGTGGGTGTCAAAGCCGCCAAGAGAAACAAAGAATACCTGCCGTTTACTACCCAGCGAGTTGCGCGCGGCAATAAGTCTGGCTACCATCTGGAGCTGTAAGGAAAGTGAATTGGTCTGGTCGTAGCTCGTCGTGAGCGAAACCCCTTTTAAAGCTGTCAATACTTGGGTGTTTGCGCTCAGAGCACGTTTCATAATGCCGCTATGCGCATCTTCAAGCAGGTTGGTTCTAGTCTCTGTGACCAGTTTTTGCAGTGCGTTTGAGCAAGCTTGTGACCCGTAGAGCGGGCTGCTTATTCCGCGCAGGGCAACTGCACCGCCAGTGCCTACCTGATACTGGACAGCATTTCGACCTGACATGTAGACGGCATTTCCGCTGATGTTGATACAAGTGAACGTAGAGGATGCATTACCGGAAAGCAGCAAGTCGCCGATGCGCCCGCCCCAGCCGGATGTTGCACCTTCCGGTAAAGATGACTGCCAGAAGGATTGCTGGTCATTGTGAGAAAAAAGTTTGGGTGGCAGCGGCACGTTGGCATTTTTGTACTGTGTCAATGTGGTGGGCTGGACGAGTGTGCCAATGTTAAGGAGTACGGCCAAGTTACCGCTGTCGAAAAGCGTTTTAAGCGGTGCCAGCTGCGGTGCCAGGGCCATTTGGCGCGAGCTGTCCGGCAGGGGAACAATCGGTGTGAGAACCGTAGCGGCAAGCGAATCCCGTGTCAGAGCCAGGTTCTGGCGAATCTGTGCGTAGGCACTGTAATTAGCGGCATCGTATGGTATCAGCGTGTTACCGTTATCATTTCCGCCGTAAAGAAATACGCACACCAGAGCTTTGTAGTCGTCTGGCGATTGAGCCGCCGCCGCCTCCCCAATAGCGGCAAGTTTCAAAGCCAACGGTGCAGCAGCAGCGGTCAACCCCAAAAGGGCGCTGCGACGAAGGAACTCACGACGGGACAGGTCATAGTAGGACATGCTTGTGTTCCTTTCTGCTATTTAAGGGCCAGGTATTCGGGGGTTGCCATGACCAGCAGTATAGATGAATAGATCCGGTTTAAACGGGCAGTGTCAGATACAACGTTGATAGTAGCAACCGCTGCAACAATTGTAGCAACTGTTTCAGCAGAGAGTTGGCCCGCTGCCAGCAGGAGGTTCAGTTTTGCCACGAGTCCTGCCGAGTCGTTAGCCAGTGCCAGCCAGCCGCCGTAATCTGCTTTAACGTCGCCAGCTCCCGATGATATGGTGCTCTGCATAAAGTTGAGATAGGCCACCACGGTTGATTCATTGGTAATTTGGAGTTCAGGCGCTACCAAGCCTTTGGAGCCAAGAGCAGTAGAAGGAGGTACATAGTTCGGACGGAAGAAATTGAATACCGTTGGAGAACGTAGGGGGCTTTGACCGAGGCGGCTGCTTGATTCAGATGTATCACCGATATTCCAAAGCCCGGTGGCAGCAGTTGCTCCAAAACTCCGTGCCCATTGCACAAAGCGTAAGACCGGTTCGCGCAATTTCCCCCAGGTCTCTGGCTGACTGGCAGGGTTGCTGCGAGCTTCTGGATCAAGCAGTACGGCCCTGATAACTGTTTTGAGGTCACCTCGAACACCACTGCCGTTGTCGTTAAACGCTGCAGAAACGCGCCTTATGTAATCCGGACCAGGGTTGCTTGTTACCAGTCGCTGAATCAGCTGACGCCCGAAAAATGGACCGACATTCGGATGGTTGAAAATTATATCGAGGCTCATGTTAAGGGCGTCAGGCCCAGCCAGTGTTCCAGGAATGGTCGCACCGAGGAAGGTTTTGTCGGCTGTTGAGAAACGTGAGGCGATGAAGCTCATTGGGCGCAGATGGAATGCAGGATCAGAACTGTTGTACCCGCTATAATCCCAGCCCGTAAATACCTTTGCCAGGCCGGTAATCGTATCTTGAGTGTACGTTTCCTGTGGTTTGCCTTTTCCATCAACTTTCAACGAGCCATCGTAATTGAGCTCATAGAGGCCGATGGAGAATAGCTGTAAAATCTCACGGGCGTAGTTTTCATCGGGATGGCGGCCGCTCTTGGGATCTTCTTTTTGACTGCCCCGCATATTGAGGTAATTCCCCATACCGGTCGAGAGCGTTACGGCACCCAGCAGGGTTCGGTAGTTACCAAAAGCATGGTCTTCTAGCAGATCCATATATGCAGCCGCGCAGAATCCCCTCCAGGGCACCGGCAAACCATTCATTGAAACCACAAAAATCTCGGACAGAGCCAGAGCTATGCGTTGACGCAACGGATCAGGAGAGCTGATAAGTTTTTGCCACAGGGAGTTGTCCACTCCAGCAAAGTTATTTGTGTTTTTTGGATCGTTCTGATAGCCCTGTTCAATCATCCAATCCCAACGACTCTTACTGTGTGCTGCCGTAAACTGTGCATCAAGCCAACCTGAATAACCTGAAGACACAACTTGGACAATCGATTCATCATCTGAGACCAGAGAGGCTTGCTGCAAAAAGCGCGCAGCCTGTGGTGATGTGATTTTTTCTTGTGAAGGGGTGGGCGTTGAAATTGCTGAACCGGTTGCAGTGGCCTCCTGTCCTCCTCCACCTCCGCCGCAGGCAGATATTGTGGAAGTAAGAGTGCCGAGCGCTAACGAACTGGTCAGGTAATGGCTGCTATTGTTGATTGGTATTTCGTTAACGTCATCATTCGTTGCTTCCTGATTTTCTGAAGACATTGTTCACTCCTTCACTGAGTGCATGTATCCAAGGCACAAAATTGAATATGACCCTAAAAAACGGGGCAGATTGTATTCAAACATGTGCAAGATAGCTATACCGACAAGCCTGTGCCCTGAGAAACATACTGAACAACAAAACCTTATAACCAAGGGATGGGTACTATTCCCATATTGACACTGACAGACATATCAGGTGGTCTGTCGTCACCAGATTCGACTTTTCAATTCGCCCCATCAATTCCGTCCAGCATATCCAGGGCAAAATTCTTCGCCCTCCCACCGGGGGCAATCATGCCGTAGGCGATGGCCTCGCGCAGTTCGGCATCGGTTGCGCCTTCTGACTTCGCGACCGCGAAGTGCTTTTTAAATCAGGTCGGGCATCCCACGGCAATGGCACATCCCACCCGGATCAGCTCGCGTACCCGGCCGTCAAGCACCTCTTCGTAGTCGTAGTCGAGAAACTTCTTTCGCATGGTTACACCCATTTCGCTCCCCTTTCCAGACGTAATCACCTTTGCTGGAGCCGCGCCAGCTTCTGTTCCCAGTTCCAGGCATCGGCTACGATGGTTGCAAGATTGTTGTGGCAGGGCTGCCAACCGGTCAGCCCCCTGATCCTGTCCGCCTGCGCCACCAGGGACGCAGGATCACCGGGGCGCCGCTCGGCCTCGACCACGTTAAAATTGATGCCGCTGATTTCCTTAACGATACTCAGCACCTCGCGCACACTGCTTCCGCGGCCGTAGCCGACGTTGACGGCGGTCGAGGGGCCGCCGTTCTCAAGGTAGGACAGTGCGCAGAGGTGTGCCGCTGCCAGGTCTTCAATATGGATGTAGTCACGGATACCGGTGCCGTCTGGCGTCGGATAGTCGTTGCCGTAGATGTTAACGCAGTCACGCAGGCCCAGGGCGGCCTGACAGGCCACCTTGATGAGGTGGGTAGCCTCCGGCGTACGCTGCCCCATGCGGGCCAGCGGATCGGCGCCGGCCACGTTGAAATAACGCAGCGCCATATAGTGCATGCCGTGGGCAGCCGATACGTCCCTGAGCATCCATTCGCTCACCAGCTTGGAAGTGCCGTAGGGGTTGATCGGAGATAACGAGCTATCCTCGGCTGCCACACCGCCATCCGGGAAACCGTAGACCGCTGCGGTGCTGGAGAATACAAACCGCTGCACGCCATATTTGATGCAGGTTTCCAGCAATCCAAGTGTATTGCGGGTGTTGTTACCGTAGTACGAGAGTGGCTGGGCAACCGATTCGGGTGCGACGATGGAGGCGGCAAAATGGAGTACAGTAGTAAAGCGGAAGTGCCGGAAGGTATCGTCAAGCGCTTCCCGATCCTTCAGATCGGCTTCGATCAGCTGTTCACCATGGATCAGGGCATCGCGGAAGCCGGTGGAAAGGTTGTCGTAGACGACGACCCTGCGTCCTGACTCGGAAAGCTGGCGCACCACATGGCTACCGATATAGCCGCAGCCTCCGGTGACGAGAATGGCATCGTGTTGTGGGTTTGTCACCGTTTTGCCTCGCTTACCGATAGTTCCGCATATTCGTAAGGGCGCGCTGGAGTCGTTCCGCACTATGGGCTTCGATCGTCCAGATTGCATCGGGCGCATATTTTTCCAACAGCGGGAAAAATGCCTTAAAATCGATGGCTCCCTCACCAACCGGCAGGTGCTCGTCGCTGGTGCCATGGTTATCATGGATATGGCTTTCGGCTATAAAAGAGCCGAGTTCTCCGAACCACTCCTCCAGCGAAACATTTGTAAACATGTTCCAGTGACCTACATCGAAGCAGTGACGGAAGGCCGGATCGTCAATCTCTTCCAGAAGCGCCTTCAGAGTTGACGGTTCCTTTTCGAATATGTTCTCAATCGCCAGGATAGTATCGAGTTCACGGGCCCGGGGGACAAATTCCTGCCAGAAGTCGATGCTGTTCTTTAGCCAGACTAGGCGGTGATCACCGTAGTGGAGGTCGTCATAACCGGGGTGGACGACAATCACCCGCGGGCGGACCAGTTCGGCCGCTTTCAGTACCTGATCGATGCGGTGACGGGTGGCCGAACGGATGCTGGAATCTATGGCGCCGGGATTGAGATCGAGAAAAGGGGAGTGGATGGTGGTTGTAAGGCCGGCATCGTGAATGGCGCCGGCCAGGGAGGCCAGCTCCTCCCACACCAGGTTGTCAAGGGATTCTGCCGGGAAAAAAATCTCCGGGTTGATACGGTGGGTGATGGCGTATTCGAGATGCTCGCCCAGTCGCGAGTAGGGGACGTGGGCGTGGATGTTATTTTTCATGGTGTCCTTTCCGGTGCTGCTTGATCAGTTCATCATGTTCCGGGCGGGTGACGAGATCCTCAAGTTTATTTATGGCGTTGGGATCTCCCAGCACGATCAGGGTGTCGTTGCCCTCAATTTTCGTCTGGGAATGGGGATTAAAGACCATTTTGCCGTGGGATTTTTTGATCCCGACGATGATGACGCCAATTTCCTTGCGGAATCCTGACGTGACCAGTGTCTCACCAACAAAGGCCGAATGGAGTGGAATCGCTATTTCCTCCATCTGCAGCTCAAGATGTTCATGGCCGGTAGCAATCTCGATAAAATCGACAACGTTGGGGCGCAGTATCGACTGGGCCATCCTGTTGCCGCCGATGGTGTAGGGGGAGACTACTTTGTTAGCCCCGGCCCGTTTGAGCTTGATGTCGGAACCTTCTTCTCCTGAACGTGACATGATGTAGAGATCCGGATTGAGCCCGCGGGCGGTCAGCGTGATATAAACGTTTTCCGTGTCGGAGGTGACAACCGAGATCAGCCCTTTGGCCCGCTTGATTCCGGCTTTCAGCAGGGTCTCATCCAGAGTGGCGTCACCCTTCAGATGAAGGTAATCATCTTCTTCAAGCTTCTCTATTCCCTCGGCCCCTTTTTCCACAACGACGAACGGTACATCATTAGCTTTGAATTCCTTGCAGATTAGTGAGCCGATGCGGCCGAAACCGCAGATGATATAGTGATCCTTGAGTGCATCAATCATTTTTTCCACCTTCTTTCTCCCAATAATGCGCTGAATCTGACCTTCGAACATGATCTGCGCCAGGCTGCCGACGATGTAGCCGATGACGCTGACGCCGACGATGATCAGCCCCATGGTGAAGAGCTTGCCGCCGTCGGAGAGGTCGTGCACCTCTTTGAAGCCGACCGTTCCCAGGGTTATTACGGTCATATAGGCGGCATCGAGCAGGCGCCATCCTTCGATGGCCTTGTAACCGAAGGTTCCGCCGGTAATCAGCAGCAAGAGAACTAAGAAAGATATTTTAAGGTGTCTGACCGGATCCATGGCGTGGAAGACTACCTGCAAGGGTTCTGAATTACAAGAATATTTCTCTACAGGCGCAAAAACAAATTGATTGCAGGGCACTTCATTGGTATGCTGCCCTGCAGTTAAAAATTACTGATTGCCAGGAATTGAAATGAGGAAGCCGCGCGCAAAGCTGAAATCACTTGGGTCGGGAATCACGGCGTACGCCTACGACACACCGGATGCCGGGCTCCTCGAAGCGTTCCACAGTCCGTTTGCTCAGGAGAAACTCAATCCGGCCGGAGCGGTCGGAACCGTGCATATAGAGTGCCCCGAATTCACCTGCCTCTGCCCCATAACCGGCCAGCCCGATTTCGGAAAAATTGTCATTGATTATCAGCCGGACCAGCTCTGCGTAGAAAGCAAAAGCCTGAAGCTTTACCTGGGATCTTTCCGTATGCAGGGGGAATTCCACGAAGCAGGGATCAACCGCATCTGCAACGATCTGGTCAAGCTGCTCGATCCGGTATGGCTGACTGTGCGTGGCGAGTTCACGCCTCGCGGCGGAATTCCCTTCTGGCCCACCGCAAAATACCGCTGTTGATACAAAACAGAAAATATAGTCCCAACTTACATCCACGAGGAGCACCAGCGTAAACCATGTATTCCACAGCCGACTTCAAAAAAGGTCTCGTTATCCAGCTTGATGGCGCCCCCTGCCTGATAACCGACGTTACTACCCAGTCTCCCACCGCCCGCGGTGCCAACACGATGGTCAAAACCCGCTATCGCAACCTTATTACCGGCCAGGTGCTGGATAAAACCTTCCGTTCCGGCGATAAGGTTGACGAAGCCGATTTTGAGCGCCACAAGGGGCAGTTCCTCTATGCCGACGGTGGGCGGGGCGTATTTATGGACCTTGAAAACTACGAACAGTTCGAAATGGAGGAAGACGAGTTTGGCCCTCTTTCGCTGTACCTGCTTGATGGCACCGAAGTCATCCTGGGGCTTTTTGAGGGGAGAATGGTGAATGTGGATCTGCCGCTGTCGGTCGAGCTGACGGTAACCGAGACCGCTCCGGTACTGAAAAATGCAACCGCCACGGCCGAAACCAAGGATGCCATCCTGGAAACTGGGCTCAAGCTGAAAGTTCCCCCCTATCTCGAGTCGGGTGAAAAGGTGAAGGTCGATACCCGCGACGGTCGTTTCCTGTCACGGGCCTGACCTGAATTTCCCGTATTTTGTAAGGTTCCCTCTTTCCCTTTGCTTTCAGGCGTAAAACAGATATAATCCACCGGTTTTAAACGAGAGACGTTGATTCGATGCGTCTGAAAGGCTGATTACGTAATGGGCAAGACCGTAAGCAAGAAAATGTTGATAAATGTCGTTCATCCCGAGGAGGCTCGCGTAGCGATAGTGCATGACGGGCGTCTGATGGAGCTGAATATCGAGATCAGCGGCAAGGAGCAGACCAAGGGGAACATTTATAAAGGGGTGGTCTTGCGGGTGGAACCGGGCCTGCAGGCTGCCTTTGTCGATATCGGCCGGGCCAAGCCCGGTTTTCTCCAGATAGGTGAACTGCATCCCGATTTCTGGCAGTGGCGTGATGATGTCCCCGAAGATCAGCGCAAGCGCCGTCCCCGCATTCAGGAAGTTCTGCGTCGCGGCCAGGAGCTGCTGGTGCAGGTGGAAAAGGATGAGCGCGATACCAAAGGGTCGGCTCTGACGACCTATATATCCCTGCCGGGGCGCTATATGGTCATCATGCCGGGGAGCGATTCAACCGGCATATCCCGTAAGGTGGAGCAGGAGTCCGAACGGAAGAAGCTGAAGGAGATCGTTGCCGGTATGAACATACCGGCCAGTTTGGGCTACATCATCCGCACGGAAGCGGTCGGAAGGACGCCGGAGGAGCTGCAGAAGGATTTTTCCAACCTGACAGAATTGTACGATTCGATCAAACGGCAGGCGTCGGAAATCAGCGGATCTGGTGAGGTTTATCGTGACAGCGGGCTGATTATCCGCTTTATCCGCGACTATTTTTCCGACGACATTGATGAGGTGCTGGTTGACAGTAAGGATGCCTTCCGCGAAGCCAAGGAGTTTTTTCGAGAAAACATGCCGGCCTGCGAGAAGCTGGTCAAACTGCACAAGGAAAAACGCCCCATTTTTTCGCGTTTCCAGCTAGAGGAGCAGATTGACCAGATCTACGAGAAGCGGGTTGCGCTTCCTTCCGGGGGGTCGCTGATCATCGAGCCGACCGAGGCGCTGGTGTCGATTGATGTCAACTCAGGCAAATCCAGCGGTGAGCGTGGTATTGAAGACACCGCCTTCAAAACCAACATGGAAGCAGCCGAAGAGGTGGCCCGCCAGCTGCGGCTGCGCGACCTGGGTGGCTTGATCGTTATCGACTTCATCGACATGCGTGACCGGAAGCACAACGGTGAAGTTGAGAAGACACTCAAGCAGGCGCTCAAGATGGACAAAGCGCGGGTAAATCTGGGGAGAATCTCCGAGTTCGGTATGCTGGAAATGTCGCGCCAACGCATTGCCAAAACGCTCAATGACGCCATCCATCTGGAATGCCCTCATTGCGAAGGGCGCGGCAAAGTCAAATCGGTTGAGGCCATGGCACTTTCGTTTTTGCGCAAGGTGCACGCTGCAGCAGCCAAGGGTAACATTGCCGAAGTGCGCGGCGGCCTTCCGCTGGAGGTGGCCTATTACCTGCTTAACCGCAAAAAACGTGAACTGGCTCAGATAGAAAATGATTATGACATCGAGGTGACGGTCAAAGGAAAAACCTCGTTCCTGCTCAATCAGCTGGAGCTTGAAACCGCAAAACGCGAGAAACACCCGGATGCTGACTCTCAGGCTGTCGAAGTGGTGCCGAACGAAGTGCGTAAGCCGTCAGATTCCCACGAAAAGGTCTCTGCTCCTCACGTTGCAGCGGATGAGGGAGATGCTGCCGGGCACGAGGGGGCCAAAAAACGCAAGCGTCGTCGCAAGAAGAAAAAGGGGGCTGCCGAGACGGATATCGTGCAGCAGCAGACCTCCTCCGAAACTGAGCGCGGTGAGGATGTTGTTGAGGCCCCCGTGCATGAAAAGCAGGATCAGAGCGCCGTGGCAGCGGTTGAAGGCGGTCACCCGGAGAACGATTCCCCTCACAAGCCGAAGAAGCGCAGAAGAAAACGGGGGCGTAAAACAGCCAGAGGAAATGAAGAAACGAGTGAGGCCACAGGAGATCAGCACTCCCAGATCGAGTCGGCTGCGCCAGTGGTACCTGAAAATGTAACGGAGGCTTCTCCGCTGGCCCCGGCAGGGCTCGCTCCGCCCGTGAAACCGAAGCGGGCACGGGCTCCGCGCGGCACGAAGAAAGCGGTGGTCGAGGATACGGTAGTCGAAACGCCAATCGTGATGCCGGATGTTGAGACAGTCGGTGGAGAGGGTGTCCCGAAGCCGAAGCCGCGCCGGCGCACAGCGGTCTCAAAGACGCCGGCCCAGGATATGACTCCGGTTGAGACTGTAGAGCCGGCACCACCCCGCAAAGGGCGAAAGAAAAAAGAGATTCAGCCGGAGTAGGGCGATGATGCGGAGGTTTTCAGTCCTCTGCGGATCATTCTTTTTACTTCAATAAACGGAGATGTTTCGATACGGGGAGATTTTAATGCGGAAGCTTTCAACGCTCGTTTTTTTCATTGTCACTGCAGCCGGTCTTTCCGGTTGCGGGACCAACTCAAACCCGTCAAAAGTATATGACAGGCCGACGCAGCAGGTGACTTCAATGCCTCAGATGGGGGGGGCGATTCAGGGGACAGTACTCCCGGCAGTCAAAGCGGTTTCTCGCTTTGCCGGTACAAACGGCGTGGCGGGGCTGGTTGACGGGGGTGCAGCGACTGCCCAGTTTAACCACCCCACGGACATTACGACCGACGGGACCAATTTCTATGTCGCGGATTACTTGAACAACGTGATTCGCAGGATTGATGCCACTGGAAACGTGACGACTCTGCAGCTGAGCGATGCTGTTTCAGGCGCCACCATCAACCTCAACCGGCCGACCGGCATTACAACCGACGGCAAGAGCCTTTTCGTGGTTGATTCGGGAAGCAACATGATCCGGTTCATCGATGCGGCCAGCGGCAAAGTAACCTCAGTCGGCAGCACCAACGGGGTTTCCGGCTCTATTGATTCCATCTACCGGGCCGATGCCCGCTTCAACCAGCCGACCGGCATTACAACTGACGGCAGCAGTCTCTACGTAACCGATTCCGGAAACCACACGATTCGCAGGATCGTCATTGCCACTCAGGTTGTTACCACCATGGCGGGTTCTTCGGGAGAGAACGGCTCCAGTGACGGTTCCCAGGCCGATGCCCGTTTCAACCTGCCTGCACGCATTACCACCGACGGTACCAACCTCTACGTAACCGATTTCTTCAACCGAACGGTCCGCAAAATCGTGATCACCAGCGGTGCCGTCACCACCATAGCGGGGCTGGCGACCATTTCCGGTAACGATGACTCTCCTGAGACTGGGGCTGCCGCCCGTTTCAATCAGCCGAACGGTATTACCACCGATGGCAAATACTTGTATGTAAGCGATGCGTACACCAACACCATCCGGAGAATAACGCTTTCATCGTCCAGCGTCTATTCCGGTGCGGTCACGACGATAGCTGGCAGTGCGGGAGTTTCCGGTTCCAGCGACGGCAGCGTGTCGCTGGCAACCTTCAACACTCCGGTCGGTATTACGACCGACGGTACGGCTCTGTATGTTGTCGATAGCGGGAATCATACCATCAGGAAAATTTCCCCTTGAATGATCTCTGACGAGGTCCCGGCGAATCCCGGTGAACCCCTTTTTTTCTTGACGGGACACGGCATTGGCGATATTTTTACCCGCTTGATTATCCGGCTGTGAAAGGTAGCATCACCACTATGGAAGAACTCAGTGAACTCCTGCTCCAACGGCGTCGCAAGGTAGACGCTCTCTGGGAAGCGGGAGTAAACCCGTACCCCAATGATTTCAAGCCGCAACACACGTCTGCCGATATTTCCGACGAGTTTTCTGCGGTTGACCCGATTGACGCTGCAGACAGAACTTTTACTGTTGCCGGCCGCATCCTGGCTCGCCGCTCTTTTGGTAAAGCCGCCTTCATCCAGCTGCAGGACCGCAAAGGGCGCCTGCAGCTGTACGTCAAAAAAGACGAAATCGGTGAAAGCGCCTTTGCCCAGTTTGAGACATTCGATATCGGCGACATCGTGGGGGCCACCGGTTATCCGTTCCGCACCAAGACCGGTGAGCTTTCCCTGCATGTCCGCTCCATCCGGCTGCTGGTCAAGTCGCTCCTGCCGCTTCCCGAAAAGTTCCATGGATTGACCGACGTAGAAACCCGTTACCGCCAGCGCTACGTTGATTTGATCGTCAATCCTGAGGTGCGCGACATATTCATCAAGCGTTCCCGGATTGTTAACCTGATCCGCCAGTTCATGACCGACCGCGATTTCCTTGAAGTCGAAACTCCCATGATGCACCAGATCCCGGGGGGGGCGACCGCCCGGCCATTCATCACGCACCATAACACCCTCGACATGGAGTTGTACCTCCGTGTTGCTCCGGAACTTTATCTGAAACGGCTGGTAGTCGGCGGCATGGAACGGGTGTTCGAGATCAATCGCAACTTCCGCAACGAAGGCATTTCGGTCCGGCACAACCCTGAATTCACCATGATGGAATTCTATCAGGCCTATGCGACCTATGAGGACCTGATGGACCTCACCGAGGAACTGTTCTGCCATGTTGCCCATCAGGTTCTCGGCACGCTCGACTTTATCAGCCAGGGTCTGGCAATCAGTTTTGAGCGCCCCTGGAAGCGTCTGACGGTTCGCGAGGCGATTTTGGAGTACGGTGATGTAGAACCCGCGCAGATCGACGACCGCGACCTGGCACTGGCCTACGCCCGCAGCATCGGCCTGGCACTGCCGGATGGGATCGGCTACGGCAAGCTGCTGATGGAGATTTTTGAGGAAGTTGCCGAACACAAACTGATTCAGCCGACGTTCATCACCGCCTACCCGACTGAGGTTTCTCCCCTGTCGCGCAAAAACGACCATAACCCCGATATCGTTGACCGTTTTGAGCTGATAATCGGCGGGCGTGAGATTGCCAATGCCTTTTCAGAGCTGAATGATCCGGTTGACCAGAAGGAGCGCTTTCTGGCCCAGGTTGCCGAGAAGGACAAGGGTGACGAGGAGGCCCATTATATGGACGAGGATTACGTCCGCGCCCTTGAGTACGGCCTGCCTCCCACGGCTGGTGAAGGGATCGGCATCGACCGTCTGGTCATGCTGTTGACCGATTCCCCCTCGATCAGAGACGTAATTCTGTTTCCCCAGCTGCGCAAGGAAGCCAGATAGCCGATGTCGTATGAACTGTTCATCGGTTTGCGTTACCTGAAGGCAAAGCGTAAATCGACTTTTATTTCAATCATCACCTTCATATCTACAGCCGGCGTGACGCTGGGGGTTATGGCCCTGATAGTGGTTCTGGCGGTCATGACCGGTTTTGAAAACGACCTGAAGGAAAAAATACTCGGTACCAACGCCCATATCGTGGTTATCCGGGGCGGTTCTCCGATGGAAGATTACCGCTCGATAATGGAAAAATTAAAGGGATTCAAGGGGGTTCTGGCGTCGACCCCTTTCATCTACAATCAGGTCATGCTCTCATCCGGCAAGAACGTGTCCGGCGTAGTCATGCGTGGCATAGAGGTGTCAACCGACCGCCAGGTGACACGCCTGAGCAGGTCGATAGTCAACGGCAGCATTGACGGGCTTGACCCGAAAATGGGCTCTGATGCCACTCCCGGTCTGCTGCTCGGCAAGGAACTGGCCAAACATCTGAACCTGTTCGTGGGAGACCGGGTCAACGTGATCTCGCCGATGGGCAACATCACCCCGCTCGGCATGATGCCCCGCATGAAGCCGTTCAAGGTCGCTGGTATTTTCAACACCGGCATGTTCGAGTACGATTCCACGCTGGCCTACATCAGTCTTGATCAGGCTCAGCGGTTTTTCGATCTGGGGGATGCGGTTACCGGTGTGCAACTCAAGGTATCGGATGTGTATCGCACCGACGAGCTTTCTCGCACCATCAACCGTGAACTGGGTTCCGGCTTCTATGCCCGCGACTGGATGCAGATGAACAAGAATATCCTCTTCGCACTGAAGACGGAGAAAATTGTCATGTTCATCATCCTGACACTGATTGTGCTGGTAGCGGCCTTTGGCATCGCCTCGACGCTGTTCATGGTCGTAATGGAAAAAACCAGGGACATCGCCATTCTCAAATCAATGGGGGCCACCGCCGGAAGCATCATGAAGATATTTGTCCTCGAAGGGCTGATTATCGGTGTCATCGGGACAATTTTGGGGGTTGCTTCCGGACTTTTGATTGCCGGCAACCTTGAGCCGATCATATCGATCATCCAGAAAATCACCGGGCAGAATTTTTTCAGCAAGGATATTTACTATCTGGATCACTTCCCGTCGCTGGTGGTGCCAGCGGATGTGATCGTTATTTCAGCGACGGCGGTGTTCATTTCGTTTCTGGCAACTCTTTATCCCGCCTGGCAGGCATCGCGGATGTTGCCGGCAGAAGCACTGCGCTATGAGTAGCCAGCTTGAGGCGCGCGCACTCTGCAAAAGCTATTCGAGTGGAGCAAGCCGGGTCGATGTATTGAATGAAATATCATTCTCGCTAGAGGCGGGGACTACGACCGCTCTGGTCGGTGCCTCCGGCGCGGGGAAGAGCACCCTGATGCATCTTTTGGGGGGGCTGGACCGGCCGACTTCCGGAGCGGTTCTCTTCCGTGGCGAAGAAATATTCGCAAAGACCGACCGGCAGCTTGCCGAATTTCGCAACCGCTGTATCGGTTTTGTGTTTCAGTTTCACCACCTTCTGCCGGAGTTTACGGCGCTTGAAAACGTGATGATGCCGGCGCGCATTGCCCGGATTGGCAGAGATGAAGCCGCCGAAAGCGCCTGCAGATTGCTGCATGATGTCGGTCTGGGGCACAGGATGACGCACCGGCCGGGAGAGCTGTCCGGCGGCGAGCAGCAGCGGGTCGCTATTGCACGGGCTCTGGCGCTTGAGCCTGAGATTCTGCTGGCTGATGAGCCGACCGGCAACCTCGATATGAAAACCAGCGACGGCATACACGCCATGCTGGCTGAAATACAGCAGCAGAGACGTCTGACGCTGGTAATTGTAACCCACAACGAACGCCTGGCGGACTCCATGGGGAGAACCTTACGCCTCGTGGATGGAAAGCTGGAGCAAACTACATGATAATCGGGGGAAGCGTGCCCATAGTGAGAAATATCCTCGTGTCAGTCTCGCTCGTTGCAACAGCGGGAATTACATCAGCCCGTGCTGAAGGCGAAAAAATCGTCGGCATAGAAGTACGGGGAAACCGCCGCATCGAGTCAGCCGCCATTTTGAATGCCGTAAAACTCAAGCCAGACGACCTACTTTTTAACGACAGAACCGATGCTGATATTCGCGCCATCTATAAGCTCGGCCACTTTCAGGATGTTCAGGCGGTGATGGAGCCGGTGGACAAAGGTGTGCTGCTGGCCTACTACGTTCTGGAAAAACCGGTGGTTCGCGAAATTAAATTTGACGGCAACAAGGAGCTGACGACCGAAAAGTTGAAAGAGGTGCTGGAGTTTCGTCAGAATTCCATCTTTTCATCAAAGGATCTTGCCAAGAGCGTTGCGAAGATGAAAAAACTGTATGGTGACGACGGCTATTATCTGGCTGAGATCACTACTCAGACCGAAAAAACTCCCCAGGGGGATCTTGCGGTCACCTTCAAGATCAAGGAAGGCCAGAAAGTACTGATCGCTGAAATCCGCTTCGATGGTAACAAAACCTTTAGCAGCGGCAAGCTTCGCGGGCTGATGGAGACCAAACAGAAATGGTTTATGTCGTGGCTGACCGGTGCAGGCACCTACAAGGAAGAGGTGCTCAAAAACGATTCATTGCTGCTGGCGGAACACTATCTCAATAATGGCTACATCAATGTGAAGATCGGTGAGCCGATTGTTAAGATGAATGACTCCGGGCAGGCGCTGGAGGTTTTTATCGGAGTCACTGAAGGTGATCAGTATCGGGTCGGGGAGATCGGTTTCAAGGGAGAACTGCTTGAACCGGCTTCTGATCTGCGCAAGAAACTGAAAAGCGAGCAGGGGGCGGTTTTCAGCCGTTCACTCCTGCGGACGGATATCGGAACTCTCACCGATGTCTACGGCGACAAGGGGTTTGCTTTTGCAAATGTCAATCCGTTGAGCCGGCCCGACACCGACAAAAAAATTGTTGACCTCACCTTTGAAATGGAGAAAGGGGAGCTGGTCTCGATTGAGCGCATCTCGATTGCCGGCAACCCCAAGACCCGCGACAAGGTTATCCGCCGCGAGATGCGCGTTACCGAAAGCGGTCTGTACAGCTCGACCGGGCTGAAGCGCAGCAAGCAGAACCTGATGAACCTCGGTTTTTTTGAAGAAGCTAATGTTGCCACATCAAAAGGGAGCGCCAGCAACAAACTCAATGTAAGCGTCGACGTCAAGGAGAAACCGACCGGCACGTTCAGTATCGGCGGCGGTTACAGCTCACTGGACGGTTTCATCGGTCAGGGTTCGGTCCAGCAGGCCAACTTTCTCGGTCTGGGCTTGAGGGCCAACCTTTCGGCATCATTCGGCGGTAAATCCCAGACCTACGCAGTCGGCGTATCCGATCCCCACTTCCTTGATTCAAAATGGACCCTGGGTGGCGATGTCTACCGCTCGGAGCGCGATTACATCGACTACAGTCGCCGCTTGACCGGTGGCGATATCAAGGCCGGCTATCCGCTTAGCGACGATGTCAGCCTGTTTTTCATGTATAAATACGAGAAAAAGGACATCTACAAACCGACGACGACCTATCAGATTCTTAACATTGTTGACAGCGGCAATTACCCGCTCGGCAAGACGACTACCAGTTCGATACTGGGGAGCATTTCCCACAACAACACCGATTACCGCATTGATCCCACAACCGGCATGATCAATTCGTTCTCGGCGGAGTACGCGGGCCTGGGCGGAGACAACAAGTTTGCCCGTTTCACGACCGACCACACCTGGTTCTATCCCCTGTATAAAAAAATGGTCTTTTCCAGCAAGTTCACGCTCGGATATATTGAGGAAGTCGGCAAACTGGTCCCCATTGATGAAAAATTCTACCTGGGGGGGATTTTCTCACTGCGCGGATACAAGGCCCGCACTGTTTGCCCGACAAAAAGCCAGCTGACCAAGGATGTGAACGGCAACCAGAACCTTGAGCAGGTGTATCTGGGCGGCAACACGGAAATGTTTGGCAATGCCGAGTTGACCTTCCCGCTGCTGACCGACGTCGGCGTTAAGGGGGTCGTATTCTTCGACTACGGCAATGCCTCCGACGACAAAAGCAAGCTGTTCAACACTATGCTGATGAGCTACGGCGCCGGGATCCGCTGGGCGTCACCCATCGGCCCGCTCCGTCTTGAGTACGGCGTTCCGGTCAATCCCCGCCGCGATATTGACAACAAGAGCGGCAGATTTGAATTTTCAATTGGCACCATGTTTTAATATACCCACATACTACGAGGAGAGCACGACATGAGAGCATTTGTACTTGCAGTACTGGCAGCGACAGTTTTGACGGCCTCAGCAGTATCGGCCGCCGATGTGAAACTTGGTTACATCGATATGCAGCGGGCGTTGAACGGTTCCGAAGCAGGCAAGGAGGCCAAGGAGCAGCTGGCAGCCAGAGTCAAGAAGTACCAGGATGAAATCAACGTCAAACAGGAAGATCTCCGCAAGCTGAAAGACGAGCTTGAAAAACAGGGGATACTTCTTTCCGACTCGGCCCGTTCAGCCAAAGAAAAAGATTACCAGAACAAATTGAAAGATTTTCAGCGCTTCACCAAGGACGCCCAGGATGAACTGCAGGGGAAGGACGAAGAGCTTACCCGCAAGATTCTGGAGGGAATGGAGAAGCTGATCCAGGAGTACGGACGTAAAAACGGCTTCACGTTCATTTTTGTCAAAAATGAGACCATGCTGTTTGTTGATGACAAAATTGACCTGACTGAAGAGATCCTGAAGCTCTTCAACGTCAACCGGAAGAAGTAGCCGATGACTGCCAGCCGAACACTAAGGGAACTGGCCGATCTGCTGGGCGGAGTCGTGCGGGGGGATGAACAGCGTGCCGTCAACGGCCTTGCACCGCTCGAAAGCGCCACAGCAGACAAGATTACGTTTCTGGCGAACCCCAAATATGCCGGCAAGGTTGCTGAAACCAGTGCCGGCGCGGTGCTGATGGCGCCGGGCGGGGAATCCTACGGACGCAATATTATCGAGGTTGCCAATCCGTACCTTGCCTTTGCCAAACTGCTGACGCTCTTTTACACCCTGCCACACCCGCCGCTCGGGGTGATGCCGGGAGCTTCCGTTGCACCGCAGGCGTCGATCGGCGAAGATGCAAGCATCTATCCCGGTGCAGTTATCGGTTCCGGCGTTACGGTCGGGGCCCGTTCGGTCGTTCATCCGGGGGCTGTGCTCTACGAAGGTGCCGTCATCGGCGATGACAGTGTCATTCATGCCAACGTTGTGGTGCGCGAGCGCTGCCGCGTCGGCAACCGCTGCATCATTCAGCCGGGAGCGGTCATCGGCTCTGATGGTTTCGGCTATGCACCTGACGGCAGCGGCTATTACCGCATCCCCCAGATCGGTATTGTCGTGCTTGAGGACGATGTCGAAGTCGGCGCCAACAGCACTATTGACCGGGCGGCGCTGGAAATGACTCTGGTAAAGCGCGGCACCAAGATCGACAATCTGGTGCAGATCGCCCACAACTGCCAGATCGGTGAAGACTGCATGATCGTGTCGCAGGTGGGAATATCCGGCAGCGCGAAGATCGGCAACCATGTCACTCTGGCTGGCCAGGTGGGAGTCGCCGGACATCTGACCATCGGTGACAACGTCATGATCGGGGCTCAATCCGGGGTTCCCAGCTCGATTCCGGCAAATGGCGGTTATAGTGGCTCACCGGTCATGCCGCACAAGGAGTGGTTGCGGGCAATGGCAGTCGTCCCGCGCCTGCCGGAACTGAAAAAGCAGCTTTCATCGCTGGAAAAACGGATTGCTGAACTGGAAGCGGGATCGAATAAGAACTGAATCGGAGGGCTATGCTATGTTGCTTGATGTTAATGAAATCATGAAAATTCTCCCACACCGATATCCTTTCCTGATGGTGGACCGCATTGTTGAACTGGAGCATGGTACCCGTTGTGTCGGGATCAAGAACGTCACTATCAACGAACCGTTCTTTCAGGGGCATTTTCCAGGGCACCCGGTCATGCCGGGGGTGCTGATCATTGAGGCCATGGCCCAGGTGGCCGGCATCATGGCTTATCTGGCTTCTGATGAAACCATTCGTTCCAAAGTCACCTACTTCATGGCGATTGACAACGCCAAATTCCGCAAACCGGTTGTTCCGGGAGACCAGCTGCGCATCGAAATCACCACGACCCTCAACCGTCGGGGAATCTGGGGAGTAACCGGAAAAGCCCGCGTTGGTGACGTCCTCGTAACAGAAGCCGACCTCAAAGCAACCTTTGCCGACGCACCAAAATAACGGGAGACACAACATGATTCATCCCACAGCAATCATTGATTCAACAGCCGCTCTGGCTGCGGACGTGGAAGTCGGCCCCTACGCGATCATCGGGAAAAAGGTGACCATCGGCTCCGGAACGACGGTTGGTGCCCACGCCGTCATCGGCGACTGGACCGAAATCGGCGAGAACAACCGGATCTTCCCTCAGTCGTCGGTCGGGGCGCCACCTCAGGATCTCAAATACCGTAACGAGGAGTGCTGGACACGCCTCGGCAACGGCAACATGGTGCGCGAGTTCGCCACCATTCACCGTGGCACGGTTACCGGGCATGGCGAAACGGTTGTCGGCAGCAATAACCTTTTCATGGCGTATTCCCATGTTGCCCACGACTGCATCGTCGGCAGCGGTGTAGTCATGGCCAATGTAGCCACTCTGGCCGGTCACGTCACGGTCGAGGATAACGTCATTGTGGGGGGATTGGTGGCGGTGCACCAGTTTTCACGCATCGGGGCCTACGCCATGATCGGCGGCGGCACGATGGTCGGCATGGACATCCTTCCCTACACCATCGCAACCCCCGGTAAGCGGGATGCCAAGCATCGGGGCCTCAACCTGATCGGCCTCAAGCGCCGGGGCTTTTCAGATGATACCATCTCCAAGCTGAAAACCGCCTATAAGACCATCTTCATGGCCAAACTGAAACTGCCGGACGCTGTCGCCAGGATCAAATCCGAGATCAGCGGCTGTCCGGAGATCGATTATCTGCTGGCCTTTATCGATTCCTCGCAACGCGGCCTCTGTCAGGGATGAGCGTTCTCAGGGGGGCAGTCATAGGCGTCGGCTATCTGGGCAACTTTCACGCCCAGAAATACGCTGCCATTGCCGATGTCGATCTGGTCGGAGTTGTTGATCATGACCCGCTGCGCGCCGCCGAAATCGCCTCTGCTCTTGGAACCCGTGCCTGCAGCGACCATCGTGAGTTGATTGGAAAGGTGGATGTGGTCAGCGTGGTCGTCCCTACCCAGTTTCACTATGCTGTGGCACGGGATTTTCTGGCGGCCGGCGTGCATGTGCTGATCGAGAAACCGATAACCGTGACCATTGAAGAGGCCGACGAGCTGATAGCGATTGCCGATAAAAACAGCCTCGTCTTTCAGGTCGGGCACCTGGAACGTTTCAACCCGGTGCTGCAGGCGCTTGACGGCGTTCTGCGGGAGCCGCTCTTCGTGGAGTCGGTCCGCATTGCTCCGTTCAAGCCGCGCGGCACCGATGTAAATGTGGTACTTGATTTGATGATCCACGATATCGAAATTATCCAGCATATCGTCCAGTCACCGGTTGCGCGGGTTGATGCCGTCGGAGCCCCGGTATTCACCGGTGAAGAGGACATTGCCAACGCCCGCATCCTGTTCGAAAACGGTTGTGTCGCCAACGTCACCGCCAGCCGCATCAGCCTGAAGAGCGAACGCAAGATGCGCATTTTTCAGCGGGACACCTACCTGACTCTTGACTTCCAGAACCGCAAACTGCTGGTCGCCCAGAAGGGGGACGGCGAACTGTTTCCTGGTGTCCCCAACGTGAAAGTTGAGGAGCGGCAACTCGGAGAGTCCGACGCCCTTCGCAGCGAAATCGAAGCCTTCCTGACGGCGGTGCGGAGCGGAACAGCGCCCCTGGTGAGTGGACGCGACGGCAGGATGGCCCTGGAAACGGCGCTCAAGATCAACGACAGTCTGGTGAGGAGAACCCCATGATCCCGATGGTGGACCTGAAGACGCAGTATCACACCCTGAAAAACGACATTGATGCTGCTGTCCTGCAGGCCATCGAGAGCACCCAGTTCATCCTCGGTCCCAATGTAACCGCCTTCGAGCAGGAGGCGGCAGCGTACCTCGGTGCAAAGCGGGCCGTATCCTGCGCTTCCGGCACCGATGCTCTGCAGCTCGCTATTCTGGCGGCAGGGATTACGGCTGGAGATGAGGTTATCACCTCTCCCTTTACCTTCATCGCCACGGCCGAGGCCATCTGTTACGTCGGGGCGATACCGGTGTTCGTCGACATCGACCCCAAGACGTTCAATATCGATCCGGCGCTGATCGAGGCCGCCATTACTCCCCGCACGAAGGCAGTCATACCGGTTCACCTGTTCGGGCAGCCGGCCGACATGGCGCCTATCAAGGGCATCTGCGACAGACATCAGCTCGCGCTGATTGAGGACTGCGCACAATCATTCGGGGCCGCTGCGGCCGGCGCCATGACCGGAACAGTCGGTCAGCTGGGGTGTTTCAGTTTCTTCCCCAGCAAGAATCTCGGCTGTTACGGTGACGGCGGGATGGTCACCTGCGCAACGGACGAGCTGGCCGAGCAGATCAAGGTGCTGCGTAATCACGGCAGCAGTGTGCGCTACCACCACAGCGTCATCGGATACAACAGCCGCCTCGACGACATTCAGGCCGCCATCCTCAGAATCAAGCTCCGTCACATCGATGAATTCAACAACGGCCGCCGCCGGGTTGCCCACCTCTATTCCGACCTGCTTGCCGATGTCGTCGATGTGCCGTTCGAGGATGGTAAAGGGATTCATGTCTACCACCAGTACACCCTGCTGACCGACCGGCGCGATACCATCATGGCAAAGCTGGCTGAACAGCAGATTTCATCGGCGGTCTACTACCCGATTCCGCTCCATCGCCAGGATGTCTTTGCCGAGGCATATTCCGGCGTCACATTGCCGATTGCCGAGCGTGTGGCGGAGCACTGCCTGTCGCTGCCGGTCTATCCCGAGATGCCTGAAGAGTCGGTCCGCCTGGTGGCTCGGATTATTCGAGAAGTGCTGAACTAATCACTCTTCCCTCCGGCAGATCTGTCACTCTATTTCAGCAATCCATGCTCCACCGATGTCTATAATGTGTTTCAGATACATGTTCATCGTGAAAAAAGATGAACGACAAACAGCCATCCTCCAAGCGCTCCTACCCTCAACTTTGATACTTCTGGGCAACTCAATCGGAAGTCGCTTTGATCCGATGTAACCAAACTCCCGCTTGACAATTCGGTACTCCCGCATGCTGAGAACTGCAGTGACAACTCAGCTCTTCCGAATAGATAGCTGAGACTTGAATGTTTGAAACAATGACGCCCTTCTGTTTACCGGAGGGTATTTTTTTGATGCACCTGTAAAATTACGACTTATTCTGACATATAGATCTGCTATCGTTCGATACAAACAGGTAATGAAATAATTCATCAGGAGAAAACGTGCCCTAATGAATCCCGAAGAGATAAGATATATAGCCGTAGATGTAGAAACATCAGGGATGTCGCTTGCGCAAGGAAGCCGGGTCATCGAAGTAGGTGCAGTTGCAATGGAACAAGGTGTCATCGTGGCAGAATTTGACACCTTGATTGACAGCGGCACACTGATTCATCCCGGCGCCTATCGGGTTCATGGCATTTCAAAGGAGATGCTCTATGGTCAGCCGCTACCGGAAGAGGCATGGAGCCGTTTTGTAGAATTTGTTGGCGAAGCCCAGCTGATTGCCCATAATGCCAGCTTTGATTGCAGTTTTGTTTGCCGTGAATTGAACATGCTCGGCTTTGAACTGCCAAACCGATGGCATTGCACCGTCCGCCTGGCGCGTCAAAAGTTGCCACAGTTGCACAACCACAAGCTGGACACGGTCTATCGGTATTTGTTTGGTGCGTTGCCGGCATCGATGCATCGGCACCGGGCGCTTGATGATGCGAGGCTGGCTGCGCGGATTTGGCTGGAACTGAAAAAGTGACAGGAGCGTAAAAATATCAAATTATTTTTGAACATATGACGCTATTTGGGGTAGGTGCTTTGATAGAGTGTCAGCGGTTCAAAAATGAAAACGCTTCAAAATGAGAGGCAGAAAAAGAATTATTAGAATTATGTATTCTGG
>Ga0194061_1000032_pt1 | contig 69899 bp, 56 predicted proteins | sample SepL2221m_MetaG_FD_163423 | JGI IMG/M metagenome (GOLD analysis project Ga0194061, IMG submission 163423) | Anoxic zone freshwater microbial communities from boreal shield lake in IISD Experimental Lakes Area, Ontario, Canada - Sep2016-L224-21m | ecosystem: Environmental > Aquatic > Freshwater >... | reverse complement strand
TGGTTGATGATGCCCACGGCGGCGGCGTGCTTGGGGGGCAGGGGAGGGGAACAGCCGATTTTCTCGGTGTCGGCGGCGGTATCGATATCCACATGGGAACCTTCGGAAAGGCCCTGGGGAGTTTTGGCGCCTACGCGGCAACATCGTATGAACTGCGCGAGCTGCTGCTGAACAGGGCACGCAGTTTTATTTTCTCGACGTCACTCCCGCCTGCCGTCCTGGCGGCTTCTCTGGCTGCCGTTGCACTGATTCAGTCCTCGGAAGGAGATGCGTTGCGTAATCGGTTGCACGCCAACAGCGCCGCATTCCGAGTCGGGCTCTCCCGGGCCGGTTTTGAGATAGAAGCCGGTGTGACCCCCATCGTTCCACTGATTACCGGCTCTACGGACGTGACCATGCAGTTTTCAGAAGCGCTGCTTGCCGAGGGAATTTTTGCACAGGGAATCCGTCCCCCCACCGTACCGGTCGGTTGCAGTCGCATCCGCTTCACGCTTATGGCTACCCACGACCCGGCTGAGCTTGACGCCGCTGTCGAACTGATCGCTTCCGTCGGTAAGCGTCTGGGAGTTCTCTGATGCCCTGGTATGAGAACCGTTCCGGCCATAAACTCTGGTACGACGATCAGGGAGAGGGAACGCCGATTATTCTGCTGCATGGCTGGGGAGTATCTTCGGCGATCTGGCGCTATCAGATCGAAGGACTGGGTGACAGGTGCAGGGTCATCACTCCCGATCTGCGCGGTCACGGCAACTCTAAAATAGTGGATGCGGGCTATGATTTTCCTGCATTCGCCGACGATCTTGTCGATCTTGTCACCGCCCTTGATCTGCACAAGGTGTTGCTGGTCGGCTGGTCGATGGGAGCAGAAGTTGCGACGCAGGCATATAGTCAGATTGCCGACCGGTTCTGCGGCCTGGTACTGGTCTCCGCAACCCCCTGCTTCATTGCGCGGGACCGGTTTAGATACGGTTTGTCTGCCGCTGAGCTGGATGGTATGCGTTTGAAAGTCAGGCGCGGCAGCCGACGTGCCCTGGACGGATTCTATGGGCGCCTTTTTGAGGAGGGGGAGCTTGATGCAGGATGTCGGGATGAAATCGACAGACTGCTGGCGGGGTGTGCCACACCGGATACGCCTGCGCTGCTCGGGGCGCTGGATGCACTGGCGGGGGCTGACATGCGGCCGCTCCTGCCGGAAATAACCGTACCGACCCTGATCGTGAACGGTGACTGTGACCGGATCTGTTTGCCGCAGGCTTCACGTTTCCTTGCGGATTCAATTCCCGGCAGTGTGCAGCGCGAATTCAACGGCTGCGGACACGCCCCCTTTCTTTCCCGTCCCGGAATATTCAACGCCGAAATCATTTCATTTATCGAGAGGTGCCGTTGTGGGGCGACCTGACAGCCGAGCCGTAGCAGATTCATTTCACCGGCGGGCAGCCGACTACGACAGTCATGTGCTGGTTCAGAAGCGGGTTGCAGCAACGCTGCTCTCCTCATTGGAAGCGGCACCTGCCGCAGCTGCCGCCACCCGCATTTTAGACGCCGGCAGCGGTACCGGGGCACTTCTGCCCGGTATTCACGCCCGATTCCCCGCATCACGGCTGACTGCAGTTGATATTGCCTACAACATGTGTCTTCATGGTCGGCAGAAAAACGGGGAGTATTGCGGCACGGTTACGGGGGACATCCAGCAGTTGCCGTTTAAGCGGGAGGTGTTTGATCTGGTGGTGTCAGCTTCGGCGCTGCAGTGGGTTGGCGATCTGAAAACTGCCATCCATGAAATGCGACGCGTGCTGAAACCGGGCGGTTCCCTGGCGGTGGCTTTTTTCTGTGACGGCACCCTGCATCAGCTGCAGAAATGTTTTCGCGATGCAGCACGTCTGAGAGGGTATCCTGATTCGCGGCTGCACAGTTTCTGGAAGCGGGATGAACTGGCAGGGATACTGGAGCAACTCGATTTTGAACGCTACGTTATCACGGTTGAAACGGAAACCGACTGGTATGATGATCTGACGTCGCTGCTCCGTTCGATCAAGAACATCGGAGCCGGAGCTACCGCCAGAGGGGGTGGCGGGCTCGGCTGGCGCGGGGTGCTGAACGATGTCTCGAGCCTTTACAAGGAACGCTACGGAGAAAATGGCAAAATCCCGGCCAGCTACCAGGTGCTGTATCTGCACGCATCCCTGCCGGGAGTTGTTACAAAGTGATTTATGGTATCAGAGGGATTCGATGATGCGTTTTGCCAGTGGGTTGATGACACTGTAATGAACCTCTACACCGTCCCGCTTGCCTTCGATGATTCCTTTGCGCTTCAGCAGCGCCAGATGCTGTGAAACGGTGGCCTGTGGCATTCCGAGACATTCCCAGATATGTTTGACATTGCACTCGCGGGTGCAGAGTCCGGCAACTATTTTCAGCCGCACCGGATGCCCCAGGGCCTTGAACACTTCGGCTTCTTCGCGAAGTTCCTTGTTCTTGTCAAAATCCATCAGCAACTCCATTCTGTTTTTTGAATATCGTATATATGGAATGTGCTTACGTCAATGTGAAAGTTGATTAAAAGTGTCACGTCAATCATTTCCCCTGTTGACAAGCGTTTCTTCTATGAGTACGTTTCAACAACAGATGGATAAAATCAAATCAGAGTAAATCGGAGGTTGCGTGTCATGAATCGGAAATGTGTCACGTGTGCCATGATGATGGCACTTTTGTTTTCAGTTGTCGCGGCATCTGCCGCTGAGGTCAAATCGCCGCCACTGCCCAAGGGGTACGGCAGCTGGAACAAGAGTGAGCGCAAGGTAGTGACCGACAAGAGTTCGCTTTTTTACGGCATCCATTATCTCTATGCAGATAAAAAGGCAATGAAGGGTTATCAGGCGGGCAACAAGTTTGAAGAGGGGAGTCGCATCGTTGTTGATTTCCTGCAGATCAAGGAAAATCCTGCAGTTGACGGTCCCAAGAGCATGGTTGTGATGATGCAGAAAGACAAGCGGCACAAGGAAACCGGCGGCTGGCTGTTTGCCAGTTATGGGGCGGATGGCAAGCCGAGTGGTATTGATCCGGTCAGTACCTGCTTCAGTTGCCACAAAAAAGATGCCGCCCAGACGGATTTTGTGATTTCGACGATCAAGGATTTCAAGCGCTGAATTTTGGCGTACATTTTATCCAGGCATATGACTTATCCTGCCTTACAATCCGCTCCAGTGACGCATCAAGAATGTCCCGACGGCAATCAACACCGTCAATGGCACCGGTTTCCAGTTTGCGGAAGAAGCGGCAACCGCCGAAACAGAGCGGCAGGTAGGCGCACTCCAGGCACTCGTCGTTATTCCAGACATCCAGATTATGGGAATGGCGGTAATCGCCGATTCCTTCGGCCAGCGTTCCGATGGCGTATTCAGGCCAGCCCAGCAGGGCAGGACATTTGAAGAGTGTTCCGTCGTAGTTGACCACCAGATTATTGGTCAGTTCAATCATGCAGATCCCCCGGCTGAGCTTTTCAACTGAAAATCCCCTCCGTAGGGTTTCTTCACGCAGATAAAGGTTGGCCTCGATCAGCCACGGTTCATTGTTCAGTAGGCAGGCGCTGGTGTGCGGATCGTGACCGCCTGATTTTGGATGGATCGGCGCGAATTGTACCGGCCCCAGCTTGCCCGGATCGATGCCAGCTTCCAGCAGGGCGTCGAGCATTGCCGGAAACCGGCGGTAGTTTTCACGGGTGAAATTGCCGCCCGCTTTGATGGTAATCAGCTCGTACACCGAGCGCAGATTTTCCACGATGGCAGTAAAGCTGCCGCGTCCCGAAACAAACGGCCGCTGGCGGTTGTGGATTTCCGGCGGGCCATCCAGCGTGATCTGGGCGGCATGCAGTCCAAAGGGCAGCAAATCCTCCACGACCGGACGGGTCAGAAGGGTGGCATTGGTTACCAGGCTGCAGGAAAATTTCGTACCGGAAGATACCGCCGCATCCTGCAGAGGTCGGGCAATTTCCTTGAGTCGCGGAACTGCCAGCAACGGCTCGCCGCCATAGAATCGCAGTTCCACGTCACGCCCGTTTTCGATGTGTTCGTGCCTGATGTGATCAACCAGCAGCCGGGCCGTCTCTTCACTCATGGCATGGTCACCACGAAAATGATCCTCAAAACAGTAGGGACAGGCCAGGTTGCAATCCAGCGTCAGCACCACCGTTGCCATAAACGAAGCTGCCCGTTGATTGGTCAGATCAACCAGCCTGGCCATAAGCTCCCGCTCCGCTGCTGCATCATCTACCCACAGTTCCAGACGGCGCAGGGTGTCCTGATCCGCTTTGTTCAGCGTGTCAGCATGGGCAGCAGCCAGCAGTATTTCGGATACCCTGACCAGCGAACCTTTTCTGGTGGAATAGAGCATTACAAAACCGGGTCGGTCAGGATCGGGAAATGTTTTCAGGTAGCGGGAAAGCGGCATGGAGTTGTACCAAAAAAAGAGGGGAACTCGCGTTCCCCATGCGGATAATCAGTTGCGGGCACTTGTGGCCCCGCCTTGGCAACAGGCACTAATCATCTCAGTATTTCCGGTACCTTCATCAAGAATTTCAACTTCGTTGACAGCATCTTCCATGGTTATTACCTCCGAGTTGATATATGTAGCCACCCGAATTTGTGTGGCTACTGATTGAATACATTTATAGCTATTTGAAAAAAAATTTGCTATATGATTCCAGCACTGTTTCAAAAATACCTGTTACCGGATATATCTGTTGGTTCGATACATTTTCCATAAGCTGTTCTTTGTGATGCTGATAGTCCTCGTTGTCAGCAGCGTATCAGCTTATGCTGATGACGATTCATCAAAATCCTTGCTATCACCAGAAACGTTAGAAAATCCCATAACCCTGTCTACTACCAATCCCCGTCCGATTTCAATAACAGCTGAAAATACCACTGTCATAACCGCTGCGGATATAAGCCGTCTCAATGCCCATACTCTGGCTGACGTACTGCAAACCATTCCTGGTATTCAGCTTGACTATCAGCGGTCCCCCGGCACCTTTACCCTCTACAATATTCAGGGAGCAATCAACACAACGGTGATGGTGCTCATTGATGGTATCCGGCAGAACGATTTTCTTCAACATATCGCTGTGCCGGGATTGATCACCGTCCAGCAGATTGAACGGATTGAGATTATCAAGGGTGCCGCATCAACAGCATGGGGTGCCGCACTTGGTGGCATAATCAATATCATCACCAAGTCACCCAACCTAGATCGGCCTGTCTCCGGGATGGTCTCCGCTTCCACCGGTTCGCAGTTTACCTCCGACAGTCGCGCTGAATTGAGCGGCACTCTGGACCGTTTCGGCTATTACCTGACCGCCGGACATCTTCGCTCTGATGGTCTCTCCCCCAATACCGCCACATCCATGAACAACCTGTACAGCAAACTCTCCTATCTGCTGCCGGGCAAAGGTACAGCTACTTTCGGTCTGTCATACCTGGCTGCCCGACCTGGACTGGATGAAGGAGACACCGTCAAATGGGGTTTTGTTCACGACAATAATCAGTATCGTCGCACTAACGGCTTCCTCAAATTTTCCCAACCACTCGGCAACAAACTCACTCTTGATATTGACGGCTACATCACCAATCGCGACGATCAGACCAAATGGGGCGGTCGCAACGAGCAAGGTGACATCGTATTTTTCAATCACAATTCGCTTCAGGAAACGACCCGTGGCATATCTACGAGAATTTTCTGGGGTGATGCACAACGTAATCTTGCCGCCAGAGTCGATTATGGCCATGCACACTCCAGTGACAGGGATCTGCTGACCCCTGACCCTCCATCCATTAACAGTAGATGGGACAACTGGGCGCTGAGTGCTAACGGCGCTTACACTTTCGGAAAGCTGACGCTTCTGCCAGGTGTCCGTTACGATATCACCGGAATTTCCGGCGATTATTTCAGCTATACGTTAGGCGCTACCTATCGGGTTACCGAAAGCACGTCTCTGCGGGCATACGCAGCACAAGGTAACAGTTTGTCTTTTGCCCTTGATCCACGATTTATTCAGAAAACGAAAACCGTGCAGGGTGGCGTGGAAAGCGGAGCTGTGCCCTACCTGTGGCTGAAAGGCACCTATTTCTATAATACCCTGCGCGACAATCAATCGATGGGAGAAGAGGCAACAAAGATTAACCAGATCCGCCAGGGATTCGAGCTGGAAGCCCGCAGCACGGCACTTTACGGTTTCTCACTCGCCAGCGGCTACACCTACCTGTTCGCCAAAAACAGCGACACCGGCGAACGACTCAAAACCGACAGCAACCAGACCGTTCCACCGCACCTCGTCAAACTGGCCATCAACTACGACAACACCGGTCTCGGCCTGCGCGGCACTTTAATCGGCAACTACGTCTGGTGGAACGCCCCCATCGACTCATTCGCCCGTGATGGCGGTATGATCTGGAATCTGCACCTTAACTGGAAACTGCGCCCTGCCTATGGCGTGATACCGGAACTGTTCTTCTCCGGCCACAACCTGTTCAACGGCGTGCAGTCAACTGATACCTCACTTTTCACAAACACCCGTCGCTGGTTTGAAGGCGGAGTGAGGTTCGCCTTCTGATGCGACGCCTCCTGCTCCTGATAATCGCTCTGGCGACCCTGCTTCCCTCCCTGGCTTTTGGCTATGACGTGCTCGTTCTGCAGAGCCGCCGCGACCCGGCCCACGAAGAAGTGCTGAAAGGTTTCCACAACGGGAGTAAACCATCGGAACGGGTGATCGTACTGTCCGACTACGCCGAGGTGGATGTCATCCGCATCGTGCGTGAGGACCGCCCTTCGCTGATCCTGGCCATTGGTGATGCAGCCCTGAATGCTACCCGCCCGGTACGGCAGACACCGGTGGTATCCGTCATGGCGCTGGGCATCCACACGGTGAGCGCCAACCGCACCAACGTGTCCGGCATCGGCGTGTATGCAGATCCAAACAAATATCTGAAGATGTTCAAAACCATGAATACCCGCCGCGTCGGCGTGGTTTACAATGCGGCCAAAAGCGGCTGGTACATGCAGCAGGCTCGTAAGGCGGCTGCAGCGGCAGGCATTGAGCTGGTCGTCCGTGAAGTCAGCAGCCCCAAAGAATCCATCGACAAACTGGCGAGCCTGGCCGGCAAAATTGATATTCTCTGGATGCTGCCCGACAGCACCGCCGTCAGCCGTGAAAATGCTGAAGCATACTTCCGGTTCGGCCAGCTGAACAGCGTCCCGGTTGTCTCGTTTACATCCAGCTACCTTGGGCTGGGCGCCGCCGCGGTTATCGATATTGACCGGCCTGCCATCGGCCGCCAGGCCGCCGTAATGGCTGAACAGCTGCTCAACGGCAGTGACACCACACCGGTAGCATTCCCCGACATCGTGAAACCCGTAACTAATCAGACCGTTCTTAAGCGTCTGAATATTTCCCTTGACGCACAGAAATAATTAACTTAGGTTGCCTCCTACAGTTTATGATAATTAATAAACTACCTTTTTCTGATGAGGGTAAGGTGCAGCCTCCATGCCATTCTACAATCGCTGGGCAAACCTGAACACCAGTTTTCAATTTAAACTTTTTACCATCTTTACCCTGCTGACCTTTCTGTTGTCCTTTTTATTAAGCACCCTCTACATAATCTCCGAAAAGCGTGAATCCCGTCATAATGCGGCTGATCAACTGCAGATGCGCGCCAGAATTCTGGCTGATGCCATCCGATTGCCGCTGTATGCCGAAAACCAGGATCTGTTGCAGCAGGTTGCCCGTCAGGTTTCCACGGAAGCTCATATCCACTCAGTTGTCATCAGCACTGCCGATGGACGGATTCTGGCAGGTGTTCAGAGTTCGCTCTATCAGCAGCATCCGGATGGCAACAGTCACGACGTAATCAGCCAGTCGGTCGAGGTGCGCAGCGGTCAGTCGGATTTCCAGATTGAATCTGCTTTTGGCGGCGTGTCTACGCCGCCTGCCATTCTCGGAAGCGTGAGCCTGGTTCGGGATATAAGCGATTTTTCGCAAAAATATCACCGGACAGTTCTGATTTCCCTCTGCAGTGCCCTGGTGTTCTGGCTGGGAGTGACGCTGCTCTGCTATCTGGTGCTCAGACGGCTGACCGTTTCGTTCAACAGCCTGGTGCATGGTATCGAGATCATGAAGAGCGGCGATTTTATCGCCAGAATAGTTGTTGAATCAGAAGATGAACCGGGACGGGCAGCACTGGCGGTCAATGACTTGGCTGAGGCTTTGCGAAAACGGAGCGAAGAAAACGCCCGTCTGCTGGAACTACAGCTGGGGCTTGAACGACAGATACTTCACTCCCAGAAGCTGGAAAGCCTGGGGGTGATGGCCGGCGGCATCGCTCACGACTTCAATAATCTGCTGCAGACAATCCTCGGCTATATGGAGCTGGCCGCCATGAATCTGCCCCCCGATTCGGCGCCTCATAAAGACATCTCGTATGCCATGGAATCGGCCCACCGGGCAGCTCACCTGACCGGCCTGATGCTGACCTATGCCGGCAAAAATATCATTTCAAAAAAAATGCTGAACCTGAACAAGCTGGTCGAAGAAAATGCCAGTTTACTCAAGTCGGCAGCCACATCGCTGGTAACGGTGGATTTGTCGCTTGCCGCCGATCAGCCGACCATCATGGCCGATCACGCCCAGATTCAGCAGGTGATCATGAATCTGGTTACCAATGCTGCCGAGTCGATCGAAAAACCGCCCGGTCTTGTCAGGCTGACGACCGGAAGCATGGAGTGCGACAAGTCGTTTCTGGAAAAAAGTCTGCTTACCGAGAAACCGCCGGCGGGACTTTTTGCGTATCTGGAGGTTAAAGATAACGGCTGCGGCATGGGTGAAGAAACCATTGCCCGGATTTTTGACCCGTTTTTCACCACCAAGTTCACCGGTCGCGGTCTGGGTATGTCAGCCGTTATCGGTATTATGAGATCGCATAGCGGCGCGCTGATTGTGGAAAGTCAGCCGGGCATGGGCACAACGTTCACGGTGCTGTTCCCTTGGGTTGAAGCGTCATTACCGGTGGAGATTCCAGCCACCGAAAAATATTCTCCCACGGTAGCTGCTGCAAAAAGTCCGCTTTCAGGCCTGGTGCTGGTGGTGGATGACGAAAAGTCAGTCCTGCGGGTCTGCACCAAAATGGTCACGTTGTGCGGTTTTACGGTCATCTCCGCCGTTGATGGTGTCGATGCGGTTTCAAAATTCCATGAACGGGCTGACGAAATTGCCGTTGTACTGATGGATCTGACCATGCCCAACATGGATGGAATCGATGCCATGGCAGAAATCTACCGCAGCAGACCGCACGCCAAAGTGATCCTGGCCAGCGGCTTCAGCGAAGATGAACTGGGGGACCGCATTACCGGTCAGCCGCCGGCCGGTTTCATCCGCAAGCCGTACAGTATTGTTGTGCTGGAAGCTGAATTACGGCGGGTTGTGGGGAGTGGTACATAAATGCCATTATTTTCCAGCGACTTCAAAAGTTCTCAGCATACCGCGGCCGATGCGATGTTCAAGCGGTTGGTGCTTGGCATTCTGGCCATCAATGCAATTGCCATCGGATTGATACTTTTCTCGCTGTATCCCAGCGTTGCTGCTTCTGACTATCTCACCGGCTGGCACCACGAAGTTCAGACTATGTCAATGCTGCTGGTGATTTTCGTCATTGTGTCGCTGCTGTTCCTATTGATTTTTAGACGCCAGTGGACCAGTCGGCTGGAGGCTTCGCATGAGGTTTCCCGCAACGAGCAGCTGTTCCGATCAGTAGTGGAAAACGCCCATGATATCTTTTTTGTACTTACGATGGATGGCGTGTTTGCCTACATCTCACCCAACTGGACCGAAGCATTCGGCTATGAAGTGTCGGAAACTATCGGAAAACCGTTTATTCCCTTTGTTCATCCCGATGATGTGGCGGGCTGTTACGTTGCTTTGCAGAATGTACTGACCAGCGGAAAAAAAAGAAACGGAATCGAATACCGGGTGTTGACCAAAGATGGCAACTGGCTCTGGTATTCTGCAAACGGGTCGATACTGAGAGATGAAGATAATGCAACAATCTATTTTCTCGGAATCGGACGCGATATTTCAGCGCTCAAGCAGTCGCTGCAGGATAATCTAACACTTGAGCGGCAGTTTCTTCATGCCCAGAAACTTGAGTCACTGGGGCTTATGGCAGGTGGCATCGCCCATGACTTCAATAATCTGCTGCATTCAATGCTGGGAAACCTGGAGTTGGCCGCCAGGTTGCTGGATCCTGACTCCCCCCTTCAAGAGTATATTTCTCAGGCCACGATTTCAGGAAAACATGCCACTCATCTGACGTCTCTGATGTTGACGTATGCAGGTGGCGGGCAGAGTGAAAAAAAGTTGATGCAGTTGAATGAGCTGATAGCTGAAAATGTCGATATACTGAAACCGGCTGCGACAGCCTCGGTCACTGTGGAGCTTTCTCTGGCGGAAACCCTCCCGCCGGTTATGGCTGATCATGCCCAGATTCAGCAGGTAGTCATGAATCTGCTCACCAACGCGGCCGAGTCTATTGAAAAACAGCCGGGGAAGGTCTGTATCAGGACCGGAGTCGTGACGTGCGACGAGTCGGTACTTTCAAAAAGCAGGCTTAAGGAGAAACCTGCTCCCGGAATGTTTGTAATGATGGAGGTACAGGATAACGGCTGCGGCATGAGTGAGGAAGTCCTTGAGCGGATGTTCGACCCGTTTTTTACTACCAAATTTACCGGTCGCGGATTGGGGATGTCAGCGGTACTTGGTATTGTCAAAGCCCACGACGGTGTTCTGTTTTTGAAGAGTGAGCCGGGCAACGGCAGCCTCTTTACGGTGTTGCTGCCGGCAGTTGACACGGGAGGGCTGCAACCGGCTGTGAGTGATGATGTAGTGCCTGGTGCCGCAGGCGAGTGTTCAGCTGATCTGCCGTGTAGCGGACTCGTGCTGATTGCCGACGATGAAAAACATGTCTTGAAGGTCTGCGCCAGGATGGTTGCACTCTGCGGTTTCAAGGTTATCACCGCTTCCAACGGTGTCGAAGCTGTTGCAAAATACAGGGTGCATTCGGATGAGATCGTCGCAGTGCTGCTCGATATGACCATGCCCAACATGGATGGAGTGACAGCTATGGATGAAATCCACCGTATCAAAGATGATGCCAGGGTGATCCTGTCCAGCGGCTACAGCGAAGGCGAGCTGGGGGATAAAATTACGACCCGCAAACAGAGCGGCTTTATCCGTAAACCATACAATATGGGAGAACTTGAGCGCGAACTCAGGCGGGTTGTGAATTCCAGCGGAAGCCGCTGATAAATATACTTGACCCGATTGCCCGAGAACTATAGACTTCAGCCGCTTTTCCATCACATTTCAGGGGGCTTTTATGCCAGACAGAACACCATCACTTGAGACCTTGACGCTGCACGCGGGCCAGACTCCTGATCCAACGACACTTTCGCGGGCCGTTCCGATCTACCAGACTACTTCGTACGTTTTCAAAAGTTCGGAGCATGCTGCCAACCTGTTCGGACTGAAGGAATTCGGCAATATCTACACCCGTCTGATGAACCCGACCAGCGATGTGCTGGAACAGCGCCTGGCCGCTCTGGACGGCGGCATCGCCGCTCTCACGGTCGCTTCCGGACAGGCTGCCATTACCTACGCGGTGCTCAATATTGCCAAAGCCGGTGACAATATCGTCTCGACCAATTACCTGTACGGCGGCACCTATAATCTTTTCCACTACACCCTTCCCCGCATGGGAATCACCGTGACTTTTGTCGATACCTCGAACCCGGAGAATGTCCGGGCCGCCATCAATGACAAAACCCGTCTGGTGTACGTTGAATCGGTCGGCAATCCGAAAAACAACGTTGACGACTTTGAGGCAATTGCCGCTATCACCCGCGCCGCAGGCATCCCCTTCGTGGTTGATAACACTGTCACAACCCCGTTTCTCTTCAGGCCGCTCGACCACGGCGCCGATATCGTCGTCTACTCGCTGACCAAGTTCATTGGCGGGCATGGCACCAGCATCGGCGGAGCCGTTGTGGACGGTGGCAAATTCCCCTGGAACAATGGAAATTTCCCCGAGTTTACCGAGCCGGATCCCTCTTACCACGGGCTCAAATTCTGGGAAGCTCTCGGCAATCTGTCGTACATCATCAAAATGAGGGTCACTATCCTGCGCGATACCGGTGCCTGTATCTCTCCGTTCAACTCCTTCCAGATTCTGCAGGGATTGGAAACCCTGCACGTCCGCATGGCGCGACACGTTGAAAATGCCCGTGCGGTGGCCGCTCACCTTGAAAAGCATCCCACAGTGGTATGGGTTAATTATCCGGGATTGGCGAGCCACAAGGATCATGCCAGGGCGCTCAAATATCTACCCAAAGGGGAGGGGGCCATCATCGGCTTTGGCATCAAAGGGGGTATTGAGGCGGGCAAGAGGTTCATCGACAACGTCAAGCTGCTCTCTCATCTGGCCAATATTGGCGATGCCAAATCGCTGGTCATCCATCCTGCGTCAACCACTCATCAGCAACTTAGCGCTGAAGAGCAGGTTGCAACCGGCGTAACTGCAGATTTCATACGGCTTTCCGTGGGAATTGAAAACATTGCGGATATTATCGCCGATATTGACCAGGCGCTGGAAGCTTCGCAGAAATAGGTGTCATTAAACACTTTTTTGCTTGAATATGCGGCACCTTACGGACTATAGTGCTGCGAAAAGCTGGCGGAACATTTTTGCGCGAATCAGATAAAGGGGGGATGTATGAGATATGTACTGCTGGTGCTGGTGGCGTTAAGTGTGGCAGGTTGTGGTGGAGGAGACAGCAATGGTAACGGTAGCCTGACGGTGACGCCGTCCTCAACGGGAGTCAGCCTGGTGGCATTTAAGAATGTCTATTACGGCACAACCGCTGGCCCCCAGTTCAGTTTTGTGCTGGGTGGTTCGGATTCTCTCGGCTGTTCCTGGTCAGGATCCTACACGATGGTTGCCGACGGCCCGACTACCATCAACAGCAACGGTACTCCCTTGTATGTCACCCGGCAGAGAGCCCAGACAACCCTGCAGCTGGTCAGCGGAAATGCGCTGAATTGTCCGGACGATGTGACTGCCGGTCTTACGACAAAATCGTTCAAAGAATATCTTGATAAGTCCAGCGAAGCTAAAACCAAGCGCCGTCTGACAGACTTCAGTACCAGCTACTTCAGGGTGGATTCAACCCGACGGCTTGACTGGATGGTGCTTAATTCTTCCGTTCTGTTTGAACCGCTGCTGCAGACAGCTTTGCCGGTCGGTTCCAACAACTCGATTGTCTCCAACACGGGGGATCTGTACGTTTCGCTGCTCCCGTCTACGCAAACTGTCACTTCAGTGGCGGGGGAACAGGTTTCGGTGCCGGTTCAGCAGGTCATGCCTGACGATGCGAAGGTCGGTGATTCCGGAAAACTGGCCAGCCTGATATTTACCGACAGCAACACAAATCTGGTGACAACCATTGATACGACGTGGTTGCTGAGGTCGGACTTTAACGGTGCTTTACAGCTGGAAGTCACGTCCATAGAGAAAACCGGCCTGGCATCAGTTAATACCGATGTCTATACATACACCTACTATCTGGGTAAAACCGGTGCTCCTGAAAAAGTTGTCTTTAACAAGTACAAAACATTGTACGGTGTTCCGACCGGCCGGTCGGTTACCCTTTCCGGTACCAGAGCAATGTAACCCTTGATTTCGAGTCCGCATCGTTTCGATCTCGAATTGAACACTGTATACGAAACAAAGCCCCGACTTTCCTTGAAGGTCGGGGCTTTGTTTTGTGGGGCTAAGCCCTGGTCAGCTGCCGGTACTTGATGCGGTGCGGAATATCCGCCGCCGCTCCCAGCCGTTTTTTACGATCTTCCTCGTACTCCGAATAATTTCCCTCAAACCAGACTACGTTCGAGTCCCCTTCAAAAGCCATGATATGGGTTGCGATACGGTCCAGAAACCAGCGGTCGTGGGAAATTACCACGGCGCAACCGGCGAAGTTTTCCAGCGCCTCCTCCAGTGCCCGCATGGTATTGACGTCCAGATCGTTAGTCGGTTCGTCGAGCAGTAACACGTTGGCACCACTTTTCATCATCTTGGCCAGGTGGACGCGGTTACGTTCACCGCCGGAAAGATTGCCGACCTTCTTCTGCTGGTCGCTGCCGGAGAAGTTGAAGCGTGACACGTAGCCGCGCGAGTTAACCGCCATCTTACCAAGCTGTACCTGCTCCTGTCCCTCGGAAATCTCTTCCCAGATGGTCTTGTCAGGATTGAGATCGTCGCGGCTCTGGTCTACATAGGCCAGTTGGACCGTGTCACCGATGCGGAACGATCCTGAGTCGGCCTGCTCCTGGCCGGTAATCATCCGGAAGAGGGTCGTTTTTCCGGCGCCGTTGGGGCCGATTACTCCGACGATTCCGCCTCGTGGCAGCCGGAAGGTCATTCCCTCAACCAGCAGCCGGTCGCCGTAACCTTTGGCAACGTTGTCGGCTTCGATGACGATATCACCGAGGCGTGGGCCGGGTGGGAGGTAGATCTCCAGCTCGCGGGCATGTTTCTCACTTTCCTGAGCCACCAGGTCTTCATACGCGCTGATGCGTGCCTGTGACTTGGCGTGTCGCCCTTTGGGGGACATCCGGATCCATTCCAGTTCTCGCTGCAGGGTTTTCTGGCGGTCGGTCTCCTGCTTCTCCTCAACAGCCAGGCGGTTCTGCTTCTGCTCCAGCCAGGAGGAGTAGTTTCCTTTCCAGGGAATCCCTTCGCCCCGGTCCAGCTCCAGTATCCAGCCGGCCACGTTATCAAGAAAATAGCGGTCGTGAGTCACCGCAATGACAGTGCCGGGATAGCTGTGCAGGTGGTGTTCAAGCCAGGCGACGGTTTCGGCATCCAGGTGGTTGGTCGGTTCGTCCAGCAGTAGAATATCCGGTTTCTTCAAGAGTAGCCGACAGAGCGCTACGCGCCGTTTTTCACCGCCGGAGAGTACGGTGACCGATGTGTCACCATCCGGGCAGCGCAGCGCATCCATGGCCATTTCGAGGCGGCTGTCCAGGTCCCAGGCGTCCAGATGATCAAGTTTTTCCTGCAGCACAGCCTGACGGTCACATAACTTTTCAAAATCGGCATCCGGTTCTGAAAATTTGTCGGTGATGGCGTTGAATTCCGCCAGCAGATCAACCGTCTCCTGAACCCCTTCCTCCACAATCTGACGGACGGTCTTTGTTTCATCAAGCCGGGGTTCCTGCTCCAGATAACCGACGGTGTACCCCTGAGAGAGTACCGCCTGGCCGTTGAATTCCTTTTCGACACCGGCCATGATGCGCAGCAGGGATGATTTCCCCGAGCCGTTCAGGCCGAGCACGCCGATTTTTGCGCCGTAAAAATAGGAGAGCGAAATATCCTTGATAACCGGCTTCTTGTCGTAAAACTTGCTGACCCGCATCATCGAGTAGATGATTTTGTTCGGTTCCACTGCCATGGATTCCTCCGTTGGTATTTCTGAGATCTTCTCTGTTTATTACACGCCACCGGGTGCTTCTGTCAACCGGCATGCCTGCTCTACTGATCACGCAGGGCATCAACGATTTTCAGGCGGCTTGCCCTGAAGGCCGGAATCACTCCCCCGACCAGGCCCATCCCGGCGGCAAAAATGAGTGATTTCATGATAATGGGAGCCGTTAGCGTAAAGGAGAACGCAAGCTCCGAAAAGGTTTGCCAGTTCATGGTTGATATGGTGATCAACTGCATGAATGAAGCACCTGCCAATCCCATGATGCCCCCTATCAGTCCGAGCAGCAGGGCTTCTGCCAGAAATGCGGCCAATATGCTGGCGCTGCGGAAGCCGAGCGCCCTCAACGTACCAATTTCCCTGACCCGGTTTGCCACGGCGGCATTCATGGTAATCATGGCCCCAATGACCGCCCCGGTCGAAAAAATTGCCGTCAACGAAATACCGAGAATTCTCAGGAAGGTGGCCATGGCCTCCGACTGATCTCGATAATAGCGGGTCTCGCGGCGCACGTCGATTGTCAGTCGGGGGTCAGATTCAAGCTGTTGCCTGATCGGTGTGAAATCATCTCTGTTACGCAGTCTGAAGGTGAGTGAGGAGTACAGCGGTCGCCGAAATGCCTGCATCAGCAGGGTGCCGTCCCCCCATATTTCTGAGCTGAATGCGGTTGCAGCGGCATCGAATACACCGACGACGGTCCACTCACGCAGTCCGAAGCGTAAAGTTTCCCCGACACCACCCCCCTTGAAGCGTGAGGCGACATTGATGCCGCTGATGATTTCAGCTGATCCGGCCCGCGGCATTCTGCCCTGCACGAGTCGTATCTGCGGCCGCAACTGGTGAGATGATGGCTGAATGCCCCGAATGACGACATTCGCCGGCTTGTCGCTGCCGCGCTTGGGAAGACTGATCAGAACCACAAGTTCCCGTGCAAGCAGCTGTTCTCCATCGCTGCCCGTGGCAATGCCGGGGAGGCTTTCGATTATAGCTGCCTGGGAACGTTCGATGCCACTCTGTACTTCAGAGTTTGCGGATTTGCGAGTAATTATGACGTTGTCGTCAGAACCGGTATCCACAAGGACTTTTTCCAATCCGGATGAGAGCATCAGGATCGAAGCGAATACAAAAACTACCAGAGCCATCCCGGCTGCGGTGAGTGCGGTGGTCAACTTTCTGGTCGTCAGGTTTCGATAGCTGTAGGTAATCGGTATGATCATTATTCAGGGGTGGACGGAAGCGTGATGGTAAATCGGCATCCTTCTCCTTCCCTGTTCTCGCAGCTTATCTGCCCCCCATGACCCTGGATGATCCGGTAGCAGATGGCCAGACCAAGGCCGGTCCCGTGCGGCTTCGACGTCCAGAATGGCTCAAAAATGTGCAATAGGGCCTCATCAGACATTCCAAGTCCATTATCGCTGATGGTGATGAGTGTCACGGGTTTTTTTTGGAAACCGTCTGCACCGCTGAGCTCGATACGTGACTCAATTGAAATTGTACCCCCTTCAGGTTGCGCATCGGCAGCGTTTTTTAGCAAATTTAAGAGTACTTGTCTGAACTGATTGTGATCCACTGCTATGATGGAATGCAGTGGCACGCGGTTGCGGATTTCGACAGAATCAAAGCGTGAATCTCCCGACAACAGGATGCAGGTGTCTTCCAGCAGTTCGAATAGACGAAGATTTTCTCGCTGTGGCTGCTTGGGATGCGCGTATTCAAGGAATTCGGTAATCAGAGCATCCAGCCGATTCGCTTCGCGGGTAACTATGGTAAGCAGGCGCCGGTCGCTCTCTTCCACCACGCCGTGGCTGGCAAGAAGTTGTACGGAACCGCACAGAGCGGCAAGGGGGTTGCGAATTTCGTGGGCCATTCGGGCGGAGAGCTCACCGAGCGCAGCCAGTCGGTCTGCTCTCTTCAGGGCTATCTCCATCCTGCGCAGTGGTGTGAGGTCCCGAATTGTTACGATATAGCCGGCCAGAACACCACTGCTACTGGAAAATCGGGAGGCGGAATAACCAAGTATTACACTTGTATTGTCGTGCATCCGGTAATCGCATTCGCCACTGGCCGGCTCTTTTTCTGTCAGCATGGCGGATGCTATCCGGGGAAAAAAATTGCCGATCGGCCGGTCATAGACATCTGACAATCCAAGCCCCACAAGCGACTCCGCGTAGGGGTTGAATACCCGGATGCGCCCGTCGGCAGTCGTGGTTAAAATGCCGCTATCACTGTGGGCGACAATCGTTGAGTTGAGACGTGTCAGTTCATCGTAGTCAATGGATGACTGGTGAAGTGCTTCCTCGCTCTGGCGTGCCCGCTCCGACAGCTGTCCGGTAATAAATGCGGTCAGTCCGAAGGCAACGAGATTAAGGAATATGGTGTAAAAAAGACGGGAAGAACCTATGTGTTGTGCATCTTCCGGCAGAAGGCCGATGAAGGCGAGGGAGCCGAAATAGTGAAAGTCAAGAATGGCGCCATAAAGAATACCGCAGAGCGATGCCGTATATAATGCCTCGCGCCGTCCCAGCAGCATGCCGGCGATCATGATGGAAATCAGGTACAGGAACGAATAGGGGCTGAGAATGCCGCCGGTGAAGAGCAGCAGCACGGTGACGAAGAGCAGATCCCAGATGACCTGCAGATACGCAAGAAAGAGAGTGAATTTCTGCAGTCTCAGTGCAAGAAGTGAACAGACTGAGAAGAGAAAAGAAAACGCCATCAGCCTGATGACACCAGGCTGAAAGCGTTCGTAATTCATGGCGGGATCGGCATAGCGAACGACTATCGTGGATACCAGAAAAAGGAGTAATACTACAATCCTGGCATCGATAAAAAGGCGTAGCCTTCGTTCAGACCCCATCAGTGTCTAGCCGCCGACGGCACCCGCCAGCTTGAAAATTGGAAGATACATGGCCACGACCAGACCACCAACTGTCGTACCCAGAAAAACCATCAGAAGCGGTTCCATCATCGATGTCATGGCGGATACGGCGTCATCGACCTCATCATCATAAAAATCGGCAATCTTGTTCAGCATGGCATCCATTGCACCGGTGGCCTCACCAACTGCTATCATCTGAACAACCATTGGCGGGAAAACACCGCAGGCCGCCAGGGGTTCCGCCATGGTTTTGCCTTCAGAAATGGCCTGACGAACTGAGTAGATCGCCTCTTCAACGATTTTGTTGCCGGCTGTCTTGGCAACAATCTCAAGTCCGTCCATGATCGGTACACCGGAACTGACCATGGTGCCGAGTGTACGGGTAAACTTTGCTACGGCTACCTTGCGGATCAGCGGTCCGGCAATTGGAGCCCTGAGGGCCATCCGGTCTAAATTTTTCTGCCCGATTGGTGTGGCATAATACTTCTTTATAGCCCAGACAGCTGCGTAAAATCCACCGATGATGACAAAAATGTATCTGATGAGAAAGTTACTGAGCGCGATTACCAGTTTTGTCGGTGTCGGCAGGTCACCTCCGAAATCAGCGAACATCTTGGCAAAAGTGGGGATAACGAAGACGAGGATAACACCGACGACCACGACCGCAATCGACATGATGGTGATTGGGTAGACCATGGCACCTTTGATCTGTTTTTTCAGCTTCATCGCCTTCTCGATGTAAGCAGCCAGACGTGTAAGGATGGTGTCGAGAATACCGCCGATTTCGCCGGCAGCAACCAGGTTGACGAACAGCTGGTCAAACGCTTTGGGGTGCTTTGCCAGGGCGTCGGCAAACGTGGAGCCACTCTCAACACTCTCTTTAACTTTGTAGAGAATGTCCTGGAATGATTTATTCTCCTGCTGGCTGGAAAGGATATCGAGGCATTGCACCAGCGGCAGACCGGAATCGATCATGGTGGCAAACTGGCGGGTGAAGACCACCAGATCCTTGGTTTCGATCTTTTTGCCACCGCCAAAACTGGGCATCTTGAAACTCATGCCCTTGGCCTGCTGCTTGATGGTGATATTGCTGAAACCGTATTTTTTGAGCTGTGCCTCAACAATATCGACGGTGGCAGCCTCAATAACACCCTTTTGAATGCCGCCGGTGCGGGTACGCGCTTCCCAATCAAATTTTGGCATTTCCCGTCTCCTTGGTCAGAATCACCGTCCTGGTGGACGCCGCTGCTGCATCCCCGCAGCCGGGTTACTGAGCATTTGCTTTAACTCATCCGGGTCTGACGAACGACCCAAGGCTTCCTCAAGCGATATATGGCGCTTTTGAAACAGATTGAACAGCGACTGGTTCATGGTCTGCATGCCGTATTTTTCCTGGCCGACCTGCATTTGAGAATAGATCTGGTGAACCTTGTCCTCACGGATAAGGTTGCGAATGGCGGCATTGGGAACCATGATTTCAAGAGCCAGAGCACGCCCTTTTGATCCCATCTTGGGAATCAGCGTCTGAGACATGACCCCTTCCAGCACGAATGAAAGCTGCGCCCGGATCTGGGTCTGCTGATAGGGTGGAAATACATCGACGATACGGTTGATTGTCTGGGCGCAGGAGTTGGTATGCAGGGTTGCAAGGCAGAGATGACCTGTTTCTGCCAGGGTCAGGGCTGCCTCGATCGTTTCCAGGTCGCGAAGCTCGCCGACCAGAACAACGTCGGGATCCTGGCGAAGTACATACTTGAGCGCGTATTTGAAACCTTTCGTGTCGGCTCCAACTTCTCGCTGATTTACGAGACAGTTTTTGTGGGGATGAAGATACTCGATCGGGTCTTCAATCGTGACGATATGATCTCTTCTGTTGACGTTAATGTAATCAACTATTGAAGCCAGAGTTGTTGATTTACCGCTGCCGGTCGGCCCGGTAACCAGGATCAGTCCACGGGGTCGGGCTGCAAGTTCGGGAACGATCGGCGGCAGGCCGAGCTCCTCAAAGGTGAGAATTTTATAAGGGATAACCCTGAAAACCCCGCCGACGGCACCACGCTGGATGAACATATTGCCCCTGAAGCGGGAAAGTCCTTTGACTCCAAATGAGAGGTCAAGCTCATTTTCCTCTTCAAATTTATGCTTCTGGGCATCAGTCAGGACACTGTAACAGAGTTGCTTGGTTTCCACCTGGTTCAAGGGGGGGAAATCCATGGGGGTCAGGTGACCGTCAACGCGCATCTGCGGTGGCGAGTTGGTAGTGATATGAAGATCCGAACCGTTTGCTTCAACGAGCGTTTTCAAAAGCTGGTGGAGATTAAGCATCTAAGAGAGCCTCCTGACTAGTCATCGGCTACGGTTACACGTAGAACTTCCTCAAATGAGGTTACACCCTCTTTAAGTTTTGTCAAGCCTGACTGTCGCATGGTCTTGATTCCGATCCGCATCGATTCGCGTTTGATCTCAGCGGTATTGGCGCCGTTAAGAATCAGTTCCCTGATTTCTTCCTTCATCGGCATTACCTGATAGAATCCGACACGCCCTTTGTAACCTGTGTTGTTGCAGATCGGACACCCTTTACCACGCATGCAGACGTACGAAGGGGCTTCATCGGCAGAAACGCCAGCGTCAATAAGCGCCTGAACCGGTATTTCCTCCGGTCGCTTGCACTCGCCGCAGACCCGCCGTGCAAGGCGCTGGGCGGTGATCAGGTTGACTGCGGATGCAACCAGAAACGGTTCAATTCCCATGTTCAGCAGGCGGTTGATGGTTGCCGGTGCATCGTTGGTGTGCAGCGTTGAAAGCACCATATGTCCGGTCAGCGCAGCCTTGATGGCAATTTCTGCGGTTTCAAAGTCGCGGATCTCACCAATCATGATGATGTCGGGGTCTTGACGAAGGAAAGAGCGCAGGGCTGCCGCAAAATTAAGCCCGATGTCTTCGTGCATCTGAACCTGATTGATGCCGGCAAAGTTGAATTCGACAGGATCCTCTGCGGTCGAAATATTTTCAGAAACCTTGTTAAGTTCGGCAAGTGCAGAGTAGAGCGATACGGTCTTGCCGCTTCCGGTCGGGCCGGTGACCAGAACCATGCCGAACGGTTTGTGGATTTCATGCATGAAATGGCTCAAAGCCTCTGGCTCATAGCCCAGCTTGGTCAAATCGGTCTGGAGGTTGCCTTTATCGAGCAATCGGAGGCAGATTTTTTCGCCAAAGAGGGTTGGCAGTACGGAAACACGGAAGTCCATGTCCTTGCCGCCACCCAGCTTGATTTTGATACGGCCGTCCTGCGGCAGGCGACGTTCAGCGATGTCAAGTTCAGACATGATCTTGATGCGGGATGTGATCGCGTTCTTCAGCTTGAGCGGAGGCTTCATCACTTCGTAGAGCACGCCGTCGATACGGTAGCGAACCCTGAAAACCTTTTCGTATGGTTCTATATGAATGTCACTTGCCTTTTTCTTGATGGCATCCTGCAGAATGGCGTTGACCATTTTGACGACAGGTGCGTCTTCCGTTGCACGTTCCAGGGATCCGACGTCAATTTCTTCTTCATCACCGACGATCTCCATGTCCTCGACATCAAGATCGCTCATCACGTCGGCCAACGAAGCAGATTGGTCGTAGTACTTGTCGATGGCGCCCTTGATGTCACGCTCAGAAGCTACGACCATCTCGATGTTGTAACCGGTCATGAACTTTATATCTTCAAGGGCGAACAAATTTGAAGGGTCGCTGACAGCGACAATCAGAGTCGCGCCGGCGCGGTTGACCGGTACCAGTTGATATTTCTGGACAACCTCAGCGGGGATTATCTTAATGACGGAGGGTTCGACTTCGTAATCGGCAAGATTTACACTTGGCACACCGTACTGCTTGGAAAGAAAGGCGGTAAGCTCGGCCTCGGAAATAAGATTCTGGGAAATGAGAATACCACCCAGACGAACCTGATTGCCGGAAAGCTTTTGCTCTTCCAATGCTTTGGTAAGCTGGTCACGGTTGATAATATTGTTTTTAACAAGGATTTCTCCAAGCCTGTTCGACTGCATGTATCCCCCGTAAAAGTCTGAAGGGCCATAGTATGAGGATTCCAAAGCGTTGTCAAGCTGTAGTTAAGGACGGCAAATGCTCTCCAGCACCCGTTTCATCACTCCTTGAGGAGGCTTTTGACCGGCCCAGATGGAAAAGGCATGTTCTCCCTGCGCTGCAAGCATTCCAAGTCCGTTTACGGCCCGAATGCCTGCTTTCGCGGCTTTTTTCATCAGTGCCGTTTCAGGCGGGGCGTACACCATGTCAAAAATGCCGGCATTGTATGGCATTGACGAGAGCTGGATAAAATCCAGATTTTCGCCATTCATTCCGAGAGAAGTCGTGTTGACCAGCAAGGATGCGGAGGAGAGATCGCTGGAAGGCATCTCATCCTGACTGGTTATGCGAAATTCTGTTTCCGGGTAGCGTTGACTGAAATTGGAAGCGAGGGCGGCAGCTTTGCCGACGGTGCGGTTGCAGATGACTATCCGGCGAACTCCGTTGCGGCAGAGAGCGGCAATGGCACCTCGGGCGCCCCCTCCCGCGCCGATAATTACAACATCGCTGCCGGAGGTGGTAAAGCCGAGTTCCTGTGTTGCGGCCTGAATGAATCCGTCGCCATCGGTGTTGTAGCCGGTCAGTACGCCATCACGAATCAGGACGGTATTGACCGCACCGGCAGCCTCGGCGCTTTCGTGCAGCGTATCGATAAATGGCATAATGGCGGTTTTGTGCGGAATGGTCACATTGAATCCCGTGATGCCGGCAGCCGTAAGACCGATTACCGCGGCACCAAGATTATCGGGGTGTACCGGAAACGGGATATATGTATAGTCGAGGCCGGCAGCCGCAAACGCGGCGTTGTGCATGGCCGGTGAAAGTGAATGTCCGACCGGGTACCCAATGATACCGACTACCTGTGTGGTACCGTTTATACGATGCATATTCATTCTTCCTTATCGTGTCAGTCCATAGCGGGTACGGAGCTGATATGTCAAACTGCGCATTTCAGGTGAGATCCGCTCGGCTTTGTCTAACATCGCCAGGCCTTCCGAAAATCTGCTGATATTCATCAGAAATTCTCCGGCTTCGGCGTAGCTGTTGGCATAAATCATGATTGCTTTGCCGGTGTCGAGATCAAGAAATGATATTTTTTCGAGGATTCCGCGATTGTTGTAAGTGTCCCACACCGATACATCAGGCATGGCCCCCGGCTCATTCATGGTTCTTACACGGTAGATAATTCCTTTTTGAACCGGGAAATATTCTTTGAATTCGACGGAGTAGCGGGTTGAAAAATCAATATAAACCGGCCTGACCCCCAGGTTTTCGGTTACGGCAATGCGCAGGGCTACATCGGAGCCGCTTGACAGCACGTCAAACTTTCTCAGATTGGAATCCTTGAACAGTCGTGGCATCGAGTCGAGGTACCATTCAAACACCAGGTGAGGTGTGTGAGGCAGGTCCAGGTCCTCACGCATTCGCTCCACACCCTGAAGGTACCAGAGCGGAAAGGCACCACTGTCTCCCCAGGTGAACATGACGGCGTTCTGCGGCAGTGAGCGAAGGGTATTGGTGGCGTAATCGAAAGCGATATAATTGTTGTGCTGATCATTTTCATAATAGTTAACCGCGCACAGAGTCGCGGGTAGAGACAGAAACAGGACCGCAACAGAGATATACACAGCTGCCCCGATATTTTCGGGGATACGGGATCGGCGCGTGGCAAACCCGACGAGACTGAACAGGCCGATACCGATAAATACTGCTGTGAGCAGGTAGAGTGGCGTGAAAAATTCTTCGGTCAGAAATATCATGTCAGCTTGGGCGTTAAAATATCCGGCAATTACCGCTATGAATGTTGCTATCGCTGTAAGGTAGCCGACCAGGATGGCCCGGTTGTTTCGCCACAGCAGCGCCAAACCGAGAATCAGCAGCACTACACCCACCCAGGTAAACTCCCGTGTTATATTAAATGCTTTAATCTGCATCCAGAGCAGAGAGAAGTCCCGCTGATGGGGCTCATTCGGGTACCCCTTTCTCAAAAAGTGCCACAGAAACTGTTCAAGGTTGCGCGGATCACCCCAGTTAAGCAGCGGTTTCTGGATTGCCCGCAACGGAAGATACAACTGGACCCAGAAGCCAAACATGGCAAGTGCCGTAGCAATGAGCAGTTCTTTTGCGCGCGTTATTATCCGCCGGTCTACAATCAGTAACATAATGAACCATGCCGGCAGCAGCAGTACGATTGTCTGGTGCAGACCCGTCAGGAGACCGGCCAGAAATGTTGCCGCGTAAATGTATGCGGGGCGCTCACTTCCGTTTCTGAAATTATCCTGCCATTTGATCAAAAGATAGAAAATGATGGCAATGACGAAGGCCAGCAGGGGGTATGGTTTGTCATGATTGGACTGCAGCCAGAGCCGCGGTGTCACGCTGAATGAAAGTGCTCCGGCCAGGCCGGCCATGTTAATGATCTGAACGTTGAATGGGTTGTTAACAAGCGGCTGTTCGCGGGCAAGCAACCGTGTTGTGAGTAGATACACCCCCAGGCATGCCAGGGATGATGAGAAGGCGGTGGCCATGTTGATGCGAAAGGCAATATTGCCGAACGGCAGCCAGGTGAATGGCTTGGCGTACATCAAAAACAGAGGATAGCCAGGAGAATGGGCGGAACCGAGCGATGCAGTGGCCGTAATGAATTCGCCACTGTCGAAAAAAGTAACAGATGGGGCCAGAGTGAGCATGTAAATACAAAAAGGGATGCTGAACGACAGGACAGCCCATACGTTGACATAGAAGCGTTTCATGTAGTGCGGTCCTTCCCGGTCGATGGTTTAACTGACACAAAATAATTGAACATTTTTTTAAAAATCAACTGTAGTTGATGGAGCGAACCGAGTCTGATAAGTAGCCTGACTACGACACTCGGCCTTAAATAAAAATCAATATACGCTTTTCGAAGCAGCGACTTCAGATCTTGTGAGGTAAGTCCTTCGGGTACGTACGACACGTCCATGAACATTGAATCATCATAGCCGGTCAATTTACCCTCTTCCACCAGCGTATTAAAGGCTTCAGTTGCGGGCAGGGCTGTGAAGTGGAAAAAATGGGCTTTCAATAACGGTAATTCGACGGCAAATGATATGGTCGCGAGAATGTCTTGCCTGGTTTCTCCGGGAAAACCGAGTATAAAGAAGCCAGAAACATCAATTCCTGAACGACTTATCATCCTAACGCCTTCACGAATTTTGTCCAGAGTTAACTGCTTTTTCATAAGATCCAGGATTCTCTGCGATCCGGATTCGATACCCACATAAAACGAATAGCAGCCTGATCTGCGCATGAGAATCAAAATCTCTTCATCGAGGGAGTCTAGTCGAATACCGGTCGAGCCTGACCAGTGAATTTCCCATCCTCTGTCAATGATTCCAAGGCAGAATGATTCAACCAATGCCCGGTTATGTGTGAAATTATCATCAACAATGTTAAATTCCCTGACACCGAATTCAGTTATCAGATACTGCATTTCATCGAGTACATGTTTGGTGGAACGTGACCTTATCGGTTTTCCGGAAATGATGTGCCCCGCACAGTATGTGCAGGGAAACGGGCATCCCCGGGTTATAGAGATGGGTGCTGCCGGAAACGCTTTGCGAAATGTTTCGGCCGTATCACGGTAATCGCGGGGATCAATTAAATCCCACGCCGGTATACCAAGTTCATCCAGGTTTTTTATGAATTCCTGGGGATTAACACGGATATCGCTGCCGATACGCCATATTAAACCCGGAACATCTTCCTCTGAGCATCCTCCTTGCAAAAACTCAAGAAAACGGGAAAACCCAACCTCCGCTTCACCCCGAAAAGCGTAATCGATTTCTGTGAGTGTTCTCAGAACCTGTTCCGGAACTGCTGAAGGATGAGCGCCACCGGCTACCAGAATGGCGTTTGGCAGGTGCGACCTGGCAAATTTGAACGTTTCCCTGGCTGACGGCAGGTCCTGAGTAAAAACTTTAATCCCTAATACGTCAGGCTGAAGATAAGACAACTTTTCATGCAGATGTTCTCTGGAAATGCGTGAATTATTAGGGTCAATCAGGGTTACTTCATGCCCGGTTTTCCTGACCCACGCGGCCAGATAACCAAGACCGAGATCTGGAGCGACATGGTCACTTCTTTCCCGAAATGGATTAATTATAACAACTTTTATTGGCTTCGTTATCACGTGACATTTATCCTTATGCCTGCATTTTATTTGCGAGTGTGGTGTCGGCGTTGTTGTTCAAGCCATTCAAAGACAGCTTGTTCCTCCACAGATAATAAAGCCCGACAACAATTACCGGGAAAAATGATATTCCATGAATTATCAGTGCGATACTGACAGATGTAGTTTCGGGAACACCGAACACCGAGAGACCTTTGTAGCAGGCGTAGTGGTAGGTGCCGATGAAGCCTGGTGAAGCCGGCACCATCACGGCAAAAACCAGCAGGATCAGGATGAACAGGGACGCCGTCATCGGTAAGTGAATATTGAACGCTCTCAGCGTCATATCGACCGGCAGCACGCAGAACAGCCAGATTCCGCCTGAAGAGAGCAGCAGTGCTGCAAGATGGCTCCCACGCATCGACAACCTGATTCCGCCGATGAAGGCTTCGAGGTGCTGAATGAGCTTTTCCGCGCGATGCTGGCCAAAGGGTTTTAGTACAAAGCTGACAGCAGTGAGGGTCCGGTTTGTCTGTTTTTTGAGAAAAAACAGAAACAGCATGATAGAGCAGTATAACAAAAATGTGACGACTCCACCGGTTTTCAGGGCACCGGCAGCTTCCTCCATCCCAGGCGGCAGCGTGATGGTAAAGAGGGTGAAGACAAGTATCACAAGTACCGTGAATCCGTCACATAATCTATCAATAACCAATGAAGCAAATACTGTCGCTGCTTCCAGTTGTTCCCGCTTCGCGAGGGTGTATGCTCGTATGAATTCACCCAATCGGGCAGGCAGAAGATTATTGGCCATGTAGCCGATAACTGTGGCCGAGTAGAGTGAGGAAAGCCGGATGGTCTTTTCCTGGATCAATAGATAACGCCAGCGTACGGCCCTCAGGAAATAATTTACGAAGGTAAAGCAGACGGCCAGAACAATAAAACGGTAATCGGCAGAGAAAAGGGCAGTCTTCATAGCCCCGAAATCAATTTTTCTCAATAGCAGAGCCATGAAAAAAAGACTGACACCAATCCCCAACCAGAATTTGTAATCCAGTTTATAGCGCACGCTGTTCCTGCCTGACACCCGGTTTCAGGCGATCTAAGTTAATGGCATCCAGCAACTGACGGCATATTACAACGTCCTTGCAGATGGCGTCTTTCAGGGAGGCTGCATCGGGGAACCTGTGAACCGGCCTCAATTTCTGCACAAAATGTAACCTGAGAGAATGCTCATAGATGTCCCCCGTAAAATCGAGCAGGAACGCTTCGACAGTTCGACGGCTTGATTCAAACGTCGGGTTGCAACCTATGTTGCAGGCTCCCTTGACGAGCGTTCCATCAATGTTGGCCATGACGGCATAAACTCCGTCCGGCGGCAACAGTTCATTCGGGGTGTCGATGTTCGCGGTCGGAAAACCGAGGGAATGCCCCCGGTTGCAGCCATGTTCAACCGTTCCGGCAATCGAATAATATCTGCCGAGAATTCCGGCGGCTGCCGGCATGTCTCCAGCTGCAATCATCCCCCGCACAAGGCTGCTGCTGAAAACAGCTCCTTCCTCGCCGATGGGGGGGACATCATCGACCGTAAAGCCGCACTCGTCCCCCAAGCGCTCCAGTGTGCTGAAATTCCCTTCCCGTCCGCGCCCGAAGGCATAGTCATGTCCGATAACAATATGCCGCATTCCCAGGGAATTGCATAATAGCTCGCGCACAAAGTTCTCGGCCGTTATGCGGGAAAACTCGGTCGTAAAAGGAATGACGACCAGACTGTCCATTGCGGCAGCAGTGATCAGTTCCACCTTCTGGTCAAGTGTTGTCAGTTGTGGGGGAACCGCGCGTGGTGCCAGAACTTTGAGCGGGTGCGGATCAAAGGTGACGATCACCGCCGGGAGGCCCTTTTCGTCAGCTTTTCGTTTCAACTGGCGAAAGACCTCAAGGTGTCCTCGATGAATACCATCAAAATTCCCTACAGTCAGTACGGAAGCTGTAAAGTTTTTATCGAATGCCTGTGAACCGAGTATCAGACGCATTACTGTTCCTAACCTATGGTTGCCAGCTCCAGGCGTTTTCCCCAGCGGCGTGATAGCTCTCGTTTTATCAGATCGTGCCCCGGCCTGCAAAGCTGAGGATCCCGCTCCACTAGATCAAATGCGGCGTTCCTGGCCTGTTCCAGAATGCCGGCATCCCGCAGAATACTGGCGACTCTGAAATCGGGCATACCGGCCTGGCGGGTGCCGAGAAAATCGCCGGGCCCTCTGATTTCCAGGTCGGCTTCTGCAATTTTGAATCCGTCAGTGGTGGACTCCATAACCTTGAGTCGCTTCTCGCCATCTTCAGACAGTCGTCCGGACGTCAACAGAACACAGCTCGAACGTGCCGCTCCCCGTCCGACCCTGCCGCGCAGCTGATGGAGCTGGGAAAGGCCAAAGCGCTCGGCATGTTCGACAACCATCAACGAGGCATTGGGAACGTCGATTCCAACCTCAATGACGGTGGTTGAGACCAGGATGTCGAGTTCACGGGCCTTGAAAGCGGCCATGATCGACTCCTTTTCGTCGGGAGTCATCCGGCCGTGCAGCAGTCCGATGCGCAGGGAGGGAAATATCTCTGCAGCCAGATGTTCAGCCATCTGGCTGGCGGCCTTCAGATCAGACTTTTCACTTTCCTCAACCAGTGGATAAATGATGTAGGCCTGGTGCCCCCGGCTGGTTTCGGTGCGCACCATATCATAGACCTGGGAGCGGCGTGACTCAAAAAATATCCGCGTGTCTACCGGAGTTCTTCCGGGTGGGAGTTCGTCGATGACCGAGAGCGAAAGGTCGCCGAAGAGCGTCATGGCAAGTGTGCGGGGAATAGGAGTGGCGGTCATTACCAGAATGTCCGGATTGCTCCCCTTTTTTTTGAGTATGCCCCGCTGCAGGACGCCGAAGCGATGCTGTTCATCGATTATTCCGAGTCCCAATCGGGAAAACTCGACCTTTTCCTGAATGACGGCATGGGTTCCGATTACAATACTGGCGCGGCCATCTGAGACCATTGCCAGGGCATCCTTCTTGGCCTTCCCCTTCATGCCGGCAGTTATCAGTACCGTTTCCAGGCCAAGTTGCGAACACCAGCGGTGGATCGTGTGCCAATGCTGCTCCGCCAGAATCTCGGTCGGAGCCATGATCGCCACCTGATACCCGTTTTCCACGGCAATCAGGGCTGCCATCAGCGCCACCAGGGTCTTTCCGCTGCCCACATCCCCCTGGACGAGACGATGCATGGGGTGCCGCGACATCATATCGGTCTTGATTTCGGTCAGCACGCGGCGTTGGGCGCCGGTCAGTTCAAACGGCAGTAGTCGGGCGAGCTCTTTGGTAAAACGGTGAGTGACAGAAAATGCAATTCCCTGTTCCAGTGCGACACCTTGTTTTTTGAGTGCCAGCCCCAGTTCCCAGAAAAAAAACTCGTCATAAGCCAGTGCGCGGTGAGCTGAAGTCCGTCCTTCATTCAATTCGCCCGGCACTGCGTCCTGAGGAGGCGAATGTACCCAGGCCAGCGCATCCTTAAGTGTCGGAAAACTCTCCGGCAGCAGCTCCGACGGCAGAATGTTCTCGACGTTGTCCAGAAATCCGGCCAGCACCTCACGCATGATTCGCCGCATGGCTTTCTGGTGCAACCCTTCGGTCAGCGGGTAGACCGGCACAATTCTCCCGAAATTTGTCGGGTCGGATGTCATGAGTTCGGCAACACCGCTGCCTTGAGCGCACCACTCAACGTCAGGGTGATGAACTTCGCGCTGGTAGCCGAACTGATTGACTTCGCCGCTGAAGATACCTTCTCTTCCCACCTGCCAGGTGCGCTTCATCCAAACGGCGTGTGCATTGAACCACTTACAGGCGATCGTCCCCGAGTCGTCCCCGATAAGAACCTCAAACACCGATCTTCCGTTTCTGGTTTTAGTCGCATCTGCCGAAAGCACCCTGCCGGAGAAAACCGATGACTGTCCGGGTCTCAGAGCGACGATTGGAACCAGCTCCCGGCGGTCTTCATAGCGTAGCGGCAGCAGGTAGATCGCGTCTTCTACAGTCCGTATATCCCGTTTTTCGAGCAGCGCTGATAGTTTCGGGCCAACACCCTTGACGTATGCAATGCCGGTAAGAAGATTTTTTTGCCGAATGGCCCGCGTACCCTCGCTTGGTGGTAGCTGCGGAATCTGCTTTTCCGCAGCATCACCGCACGCAACCTTTCTGATCAACAGTGCATCTTCACTGATCTCAATACAGGCCTCATCACCGGGTGAGAGTCCGATTTTTTCAATCAATTCAGAGGGGATTGTGAGGGTTTTGTCGGCGGCAACATGTAGAGTGGGCATGAGAAGAGTCACAGTACGTCACACGGGTAGATTTCCTGCGGCAAAACGTGGCAGTAACTGCCTGCAGCAGTGATGGCACTATACACCTATTCCGCCCAATATTACAACCGCAGAACATGGATTGCTGTCGGTCAGTAGTGATACTGCAATGGAGCTGTAGATACAATCCAAGAAAAAATTCATTTCAAATTATTTCGATTGATCCGAGCGACCTTTTTGCATGCGCCCGTCATAATATTCCTGTATAAGACAGCTTAATAGCGCAATGCCAGCGGTATTCACCGAATTCAATTACGTGGAGGGTCGATGAAAAACGGGATCATATTCCTGCTTATGGTTGCGGTATTCCCCCAGACGTTACACGCAGCAACAACGATTCAGCGTCCCGGCGTGTCACGGGATGCCGAAATAGTGTCCGTTCGCGGTGACAGCAGTGCGCGATTGATGCCGCAGGAAGCGTGGGAGCCTGCTGTGGCTCAGCAGACGCTGACGGCAGGGGACAGCATCAAAACCGGTGCTTACGGTAAGCTCGATCTGCTTTTCATTGATGGAACGCAGGTCAAAGTGAATCATAAAACCCTTCTCGTGATCAAAGAGGTCAGAAAACCTTCCTCCTCGAAAGGAACCACTCTCGGGCTTCAGAACGGTGAAATCTGGTCCCGTGCAAAGTCGACCCCCCACAGCCTGAAGATTGTGACTCCGTCTGCAACCGCAGCAATCAGAGGAACAGACTGGGATATTTCCGTCGATGATTCCGGTACGAGTAATCTGGTGGTCCTGAAAGGAACGGTTGAACTGGCAAATGAAATGGGTTCGGTCACTGTTCTTGCCGGGGAATCCGCCCGGGCGGAGTCAGGCAAGCCACCGGTTAAGATGGTGCTGGTCAGGCCAAAGGAACGGGTACAGTGGATCAGTTCGTTTACCTTCGATGTGCCGCGCATGGTCGTTTATTCACCGTCCAGGACAATCGATGCGACAAGTATTGCAGAGCTGAAATTGGCAGTGGTCAGGAATCCTGCTGATTCAGCGTCGCGTGAACATCTGGCCGGTCTGCTCTATAACTCTCGGCAGCTGGACGAAAGCCTGGAGCAGTTCAATGAACTGCTGCGGATTGAGCCCTCCAATGCCACGGCCCTGACCTTCACAGGGATGATCCTGCTTGATCGCGGGGACGCGGACGGGGCGGCGGCACGTTTTGCGAAAGTTCCGAAAAGTTCTGATGGAAAGTTTGCTGCCGAAGCAACTCTCGGCCTGGCCGGCGCAGCGCTTCAAAAAAACAATCTGCCGCGTGCGGAAGTGCTGCTTGCCGGACTTCCCCGGAATACAGCCCCTGCTGTTGCCGGTATTGCACTGGCAAGTTTCAGGGCGTTTCTGGGTGAGTTTGCACCGGCGGTGGAACTATGCCGGGAGTTCGCTTTACGGTATCCCGGAGACGAGCGTTTTCCCGTTCTGACGGCCGAAATCATGCTGGCCATGGATGATGCTCCCCAGGCGTTAGCCCAGATCGAAAAGGCACTTGCCGTCAACCCGGACTCATCAGCAGCGCACGCGGTTCGTGGCAGGTATTTCTATCTCGACGGCAAGGGCAGGGAGGCAGAATCCGCCTACCGTGCATCGCTTGCCCGTGACCCGTTCAACAGTGGCGGGTTGAGTGAACTGGGGCGGCTGCTGATGGAGCGCGGTGAGTACGAAGAAGCGAAGCGGCTGCTTGACAGGGTAGTCGGGCAATCATCTTCGTGGCACAGCGGCTGGTCAAGGAGAGGACAGCTGTTGAACTGGCTTGATGATCTGCGTGGCGCCGCACGGGATTTCCGCACCGCTGTGGAGCTGAATCCTTCCGATTACGAGTCGCTTGACGGCCTCGGATATCAGGCGTTGAAGGAGGGGAGACCCCGCGATGCCATCGAAATGTTTCTGAAAGCCGGCACCATTGAGCCGAAATTTGCACAGCCGCACATTTTCCTGGCGATAGCCCATTATCAGCTTGACGAGGTGGACAGGGCGCTCGAAGAGCTACGGCTGGCAGAGTCGCTTGATCCCCGGGATCCGCTCCCTCATCTGATCGCCTACATCATCTACAGCGACACCTACCGCCCCTTTCAGTCAATTCATGAGGCAAAACGTGCTCTGGAGCTGATGCCGAACCTGAAAAGCATCAATCCGGTGGAAAAAACCCAGGAAGGGATTTCAAACCTGGGTGCGTCGCTATTGGGGCTCGGCATGACAGAGTGGGCCACCAGTTATGCCGAGGAGTCCTTTGACCCTTTCGACGCGTCGGGATACTTTTTTGTCTCGAAAAAGTATGATTCCAATCCGCTGGTCTACGTGAGCGAAAATGTTCAAGGCTTCCTGATGGATCCGTTGGCAATCGGGCAGCATTACCGTTATCAGGACATTGTTGCCAGGCCCTACAACAATCTGCGGGTCAATACGACCATAGCCGATGAAGGGGGAAGTTTCACCCATATTCACAAGGCCACGCAACAGGGTTTCGTGAGGGATCCGATTGATGTCAGATACCTGCTTGACTACGAGCGCACCGATCGTGACGGATTCAGGAAAAACGGCTTTCAGCGTGATAACACGCTGACCTACGCTTTCGGCGCCCGCCCCGATTTCAAAAACGGCATGTTCCTGTACGGAGGCCTGCGGGATAGAAAATACGGCGATCCAGGCCCGGACCGGGCTGAGTACGAGGCCAACGATACCAACCGTCTGCTGGCTTTTGAAATTGACGCCGGCTACAACTACCGCCTGGGAAACAAAAACAACCTGCTGTTCAATTTTCGCTATTCGCTGACAACCATGAACTACACCAATCCCGATCCAAACGGCAGCGGACTTAATGATGCACAGCTCTCGCTGATTACCGCCTTCGGTCTGGACGGGGCGCGCAGCTATCTCAATCAGGGGGTTTTCGATTTTACTAACGAGTCTGTGCTGCAGGGCCCCTGGAGCTCCCCCTACTATGGCACCGATTCCACCGGAATCGCCCGGACGCGCGCTGCCCAGATCGGTGCTGTTCCCGTATCGGCGAATATCCCCGGTTCGATCGACCCGAACTCGTCGGTATCAAGAAAAGGGGTTCGCGAGGGATACAATTATCAGCTCAAACACCTGTTCCAACTGGGAGAGCAGCATCAGATTTCGTGGGGAGCGGAATACTCGCCGATACATTTCAAGGTGTCCTCGACCTATGCTTCGAGCATGGCCGGCGCTGCTATTTTCAGGGAGGATTACCTGCTCTGGGGAGGCCTGGGGGTACCGACCGGATGGCTGACGATACCGGCCATGCATATTGAAAACTACGACCTGACGCTCAACCAGGACAGCACCTACGTCGGAGCGTACGTCAATGACCGCTGGAAGCCCTTCGAACGTCTGCTGATCGACGCCGGCCTGTTCTATGAATATTTTTCCAACCGGCTCAACACCAACCGTGATTTCAATCCCCGCCTGGGTATAGCCTTGAAGCTGCACCGTGATCACATCATACGAGGTGCATATCAGAAGCGGACGCTGGAAGCCTTTGACATGACCCTGGCACCGGTCACCACCGCCGGGCTCTTTTTCGACTGGATCCAGCTCTATCCTGGGTCGCGGGTTACCGATTATCAGGCAACCCTGGAATCACGCTGGAACGACCGGCTTTTTACCAGTGTCGGCTATGAAATCAGGGATTACAAAAACCCGGACTTCGAGTTCAACCTCTACTCAAAACGGAACCGGGCAGAAATTGTGACCGCTGCTGCCAACGCCATCCTTACGGATTCGCTGGGATTTTACGTGCGCTACAAGCATACTGACAGCAAAAACCACGACGAACCAAGTTTCGGCAAAACCACGCCGCTGGTTCCGAAACACTCCCTTGCTGCCGGAGTGGTGTTCGTTTCGCCGCGTCACTACAAGGTGGCTCTTTCGACCAACTATGTCGCCGGTCAATACGGCGATGATGCCAACAACTACCGGATGCCGGACTTTTTCACGACAGACCTTTCGGCCAGTTGGGAACCGCTCAGAAAACGGGTACTGCTCAGTCTCGACCTGAAGAATATATTTGACAGAAAATATGAATCAGAAATGTTACGGCCGGCAGCGGGGCGTTCGGTCTTCCTGAAGATGGAATACCGTTTCTGATGCTGAAAACGGTGGTGCTGCATATCTGCGTCGGGATGGCGTGCGGTCTGGCGGGCTTTCTGTTCACGCTGATTCCACCGGGTGAACTGCTTGAAATGAAGGGATACGACCTGCTGCACGTTTCCCGGCAAAGCACTGCCGCAGCGGGGAACATCGTGCTGGTTGCCATCGACGAACCCTCTTTTGCGGAACTGGGCAAACAGTGGCCCTGGCCGAGAAGCATGCATGCCGGTCTGCTGGACGCTCTAAAAAAAGCGGGAGCGGCGGTCATTGCTTTTGACGTGCTGTTTCCCGAGGCGTCACAGCCAAAGGAGGACCGGGTCTTTGCCGATGCGCTGCGCCGCAATGCGCCGGTGGTTCTGGTTTCCGACATGAATGTGAGCGGAAACGGCAGATTTCAGCAGACCATGCTGGTGGAGCCGCTGCAGCTGTTTTCGCAGCAGGCATTAACCGGATTGGCCGGAATTCAACTGGATCGTGACTATACGGTGCGCCGCTTTCCGGAACGTCCGGCCGGTGAAAAACTGTTTTCGGAGCAGATTGCCGGGGCGTTTGCCGGGTCAGTGCGACAGATTCCGCCCCGTGCCTGGATCGCATATACCGCTCCACCTGACCGTCACACGACGGTTTCCTATTATCAGGCTTTGAATCCGGCAGCGTTTCTCCCGCCCGAAACCTTCAAAGGAAAAATCGTCATCGTAGGCCGCTCAACTTCCGCTTCGACAGAGCCTGACAAGGGGCAGGCCGATTATTTTTCCACCCCCTTCCTATTCTCTTCCCGCAACCAGCTGATGAGCGGCATGGAAATTCACGCCAATCTGGTCAGCGGTTTTTTGCGGGGATGGTATGTCGATCGACTTGACGCTGCGTTGCAATGCGCTCTTTTTCTTTTCGTGGGGGCGATTGGCGGCCTGCTGCAGCTTGCATGGCGACCACTCAGAGGTTTCCTGGCCACTCTGTCTTTGGCGACAGTTTACGGTATGGTCGTCTATGTATCCTTTGAACAGTTCAGATTCTGGTTGCCAACCTTCGGCATTCTGCTGACGCTGCTATTTGTCTACACTCTTGCCGGCGCACGGGCTTACATCCTGATTGAGCGGAAAAAGCGGCAGCTGCGCAGGGCGTTTTCGCACTATCTTTCACCGTCGATTCTCGCCAGTGTGCTGGCAGACCCGGACAGCCTGGTGCTGGGGGGCAATCGGGTGGAGGCGACCATGCTTTTTTCGGATATCGCCGGATTCACCACCCTGTCGGAGCAGCGGCGCCCGGAGGAAATCTCGCAGTTGATCAATATCTACATGACCGCCATGACCGGAATCATCCTCAAGAACAATGGCACCATCGACAAGTTCATCGGTGATGCGATCATGGCGTTCTGGGGGGCGCCTGCCAATGATCCCGAGCATGCCCTGAATGCCTGTAAAGCGGCGGTTGCCATGCAGGAACGTCTGCAGCTGCTCAATGTTCAGTTGAAGGAGATGGGACTGCCGGAGTTGGAAATCAGGATCGGTATCAATTCCGGCAGCGTGATTGCGGGAAATATGGGGTCTGATGATCTCTTTGATTACACGGTGCTTGGAGACGCCGTCAATCTGGCATCACGTCTTGAAGGGGCCAATAAGGAGTTCGGCACTCATACAATGATCAGCCAGTGGGTGCTGGAAAAAGTTTCGGGCAGGGTTGACGTCAGGCCGCTTGGTTCAATCAAGGTCAAAGGGAAATCTGAAAAAACTGATGTCTTTGAATTGACCGGCATCTGCGATGCCGGTGCTGATAAGACATAATCTGAAAACGATATCCAGGACGTCCCCTACCGTTCCCGCCTCTCCCTGCCCTCAGTTCCCTTGATCTCCTTTTCACGGCCGTTCTCCGGTGTAACAACTCTCCAAACCTTTTTTACGTTGGCTCCGGCTGGCACGGTCCTGCGCCGCTCCTGGTCACGCTGTTGGGTATTTGTCTCCTGAGTTTGTCCGGTCGCTGTGCGGCGCACAGTGTCGGAACGCGGCGATTGGCTCTGAGGGGGCTGCAGTGCCGGTGACTGCTGCTGTATACCGGAAGGCTGACGCTGGTTAGAGACAGGGGACGGTTGTTGTCTAACGGTGTCTCGAAGGGGGGTGGTTGTCGGCGTAACACCAGGTGAGGCGCTGTTCGAAGCCGGCGGTTGAGTCGTTGTTGGCGGCGATGTAACGATTGCGGCCGGCGTCTGATGACGGTTATTACGCTGCGGCGAGCTATCGGGATTTACGCGGGGAAAGCGCTGTCGCAGTTCGCTGGCGTCTCGCCGTACAACCCGGGGAGGAGTGCTGGCGACTGAAGAACGCCTGACAACCGGCATATGTGACTCGCGAACCGGCTGAATACGCGGACTGCCAATGGAAATTGACACCGTGGGAGTTTGACGCACAGTGTTCGAAGGGCGTGCCACGACAACATTGCCTCGTAAAAAATCGTCATGGGGGAGCAGAACGAGTCCACCCCGTGCGGCCCGGTTCCGGTACACGACAGTGATGCCGGGCTTGATCTGGCTGGTGGTCAGGTTCAGGCTGTGTCGGCCGTAGTTCCCGTAGCCGTAAAAAACTTCGCCGGGCGCCAGCGGAGTCCATCCTATGTGACTGCCGGTGCGGTACCATCCCACGTAACCGGGGCCCCAGAAAATATCGCCCGGTGCGGGTGGTACCCAGCACCATCCCAGACGGCCGATTACTGCCCAGCGTCCGTAATGGTAGGGTGTCCAGCCCCACGTTTCATATGATACCCAGACATAATCCTTTCCCTTCCAGACCCAGCGTCCGTCAGTATAGGGCGCCCAGTCGTCGGAGAGAATCACGGTGGGCCTCCAGACCATACCGTACTCCCCCGTGCGCTCCCATCTGCCGTTAGCTGCCAGCTCACCGGAGTGACCACGCAGTTCTTCCGGCAGCCAGGATTCGTTTTTTGTCGAATAGGTTTGACTGCGGTCCCGTTCGCTGTTCCAGCGCTCCCAGTCATCGGGAGGGTTGAGCGTCAACAGTTCGCTGTGTCCCTCTTCAAGCGCGATATGCTCTCCGGCCCGGACATTGGTACGGGCTCCATTTCCTTCGACATACGCCGAGCCCTTGAAGATGGCTACATCTTCCTGGCTGTTGGGGAGCATGTCGATGCGGAGCCTGGTTCGGGCCGCCGGAAGAACGGTGGTGTCGTCGGCATCGATCTGCAGGCTTTTTTCGGCGACGTTCTGTGCCGTTCTGGCATAGAGTTTTCCACTCGCCAGATGCAGATGTGCAAAACCTTCTTCATTGGCAAGCAGATCGAGTTGAGAACCACCATCAAGACGGACCAGCGTGCCGCCAGCCAGCTGGATTTCCGTTTTTGAACCTGCCGGACACCAAATGGTGTCACCTTCATCAAGCGGGGTATTGACAGCTGCCGGCAGCCATTCAGTGCTGTCCGGCGTGTGAAACAAAACTTCGCCGTCAACCATCCTGATTCTGGCCGGTTCGATGACGGCGGCACTGGAGAAAGTCGGTGTAAACATAAACAATGCACATAACAATAAGCAGACAGCGTACATATATGACTCCTCTAACAGACACAAAGAAGGATAGTGCTAACCGGCCTCATTTTCACATTCCTGCAGCATCCTGCCAATCTCTGTTTCAGAAATATCCGGCAGGACGAGTGCACCACGATAATCCCTTTCTACCCTGCTTATGCCGGTATACCGTTTTTCAAGCACTTTCATTTCAAGTGACTGACTTTTTATCGTTGGCAGAAGACGCCTGTTTTCGGCTTCCAGGCTACCACTGCTATCAGGACAAACCCGATAATCATCGACCTCAGTGGTGATGCAGGCACTGATTTTTGAAGCCCGGTTTGCTCCGGAGCTCTAGCTGTGTCGTGATTGTTCATGGCAGATACCTAGCTTTTAATCTGGAACTTTTGGGTCAGTATACCACACCATATTGAAAGTCCTAATCTGCTGCCGGTATGGCAGATCGTGGGTTCGTATCATAGATTTTCACCATAACGTTCTTCAAAACAGACGGGACAGATGCCGTGACTGAATTCGGCATCGGAATGTTCGGAAATATAGCGTTCAATGTTATGCCACAACTCCTCTTCATCTCTGATCTTCTTGCAGTACATGCAGATATGGATAATGCCTTCCAGACTCTTGACCTGGGCCAGTGCCGCTTCCAACTGGGCAACCTTTTCGACCAGTTCCTGGCTGATGCAGGTGAGGTGGTGGTTCTTCTTGTTCAGTTCCCGCTGCAGGGCGATAAATTCGTTGTTGAGAAACGACATCCGCTCTACGACCTGATTATTGGTACTCAGCGGCCGCTCGCACCACAGTAGCAGCCCCTCAGGCTGCGGCATACGATGAGCGATCAGCACCCCATGCACTCCGCTGCGGGGGTTACAGGTAAACTGCTGTTCGCCCGGTTTGGCAGCAATCCCTTCGGTTCCGAACAGCAGATAATCGGCAATTTCAACCCCCAACGGCTTATCTGAAAGGGAAAATAGCTTCAGGAAGCCGGCGTTGCAGTCATAAATACGCTGCTGCTGGTCAAGCAGTACCAGCGGTACACTGCTTTTTGTAACCAGAAATTCGGCCAGTTGTTTGTTGTTATCGATCAGTTCTGCGATCATGGTCATTAACGCCTTTCTACTCACGCCCCAACAGCCATTTCCAGCATGGTACAATCACGATATTTTTCCCATCAATCGTGATGGTTTCTTCCTCGTCCCAGGTCAGTATCATGAGCGTGGCGCAGCTATATTCCACTGCCGCCTTCAGCAATCCGGACATTTCCCGTTTTCTGGTTTTGGGATCGGATACATCATAACACACCTGCAGCAGATGGCTTGTTTCGCCTGCTTTTCTGAGAACAAAATCAACCTCTTTCCCTGTAGAATCTTTGCTGGAATAAAATTCTTCTCCCCGGCGCAGGAGCTCAACTGCTACGACACTTTCAAGGAGCCGTCCTTTGTCCGCCCCCGTCCTGAAGCCGACAGCCCCCACAAAACCGGTGTCACAAGCGTACACTTTGCGGGGTGCCTGTACACGCTCGCGTGCCTTCCAGGAAAAACGGTTCACGCTGAAGAGCAGAAAAGCTTCTGCCAGATAACCGATGTAGTTTTCCAGTGTGTGAACACTACGAAATCCCACCGCCTTCCCAACGGAAGTAAATGTATATTCGCGGGCATGGTTCGCCATCAGATAACGTCCAAGTTCCAATAATTTAGCCGCATACCGAACGTTATAGCGTCTCACGACATCTTTCAGCAGCACACTTTCAAACAACGTCGTCAAATAATTCGTCGTATCAACCGACCCAACAACTGTTTCGGGAAAACCACCCACCTGCATATAGGTATCAAGATGCCCCAGCAGCAACCCCTGCCGTTCCCGCAGCATGATGGTTTCGTCGAGAACAAACGCCCGCGCACGCAGATATTCGTTAAACGAAAACGGCAACAGATGAAACGCGCGATATCGACCGGTCAGATGTGTGGCCAATTCACGGCTGAGCAAGTGAGCATTAGAACCGGTCAGGACAACGGAATAGCCGCTGCGCTGCAAACGGCTGACAAACAACTCCCAGCGGGAAACGTTCTGGATTTCGTCAAAAAACAGGGTACGGACATCACCGTAGACCTGTGTAAGAGCCATCAGCAGATCATCAAAGTTTGTGAGAGCCGCCAGTCGTTCATCATCAAAATTGACATACCCGAAGTCCTTGTCTGCCAGTATCTGCAGGGCAAAAACTGATTTTCCGGCTCGTCGTGGTCCGATGATAACTTTGATCAAGCCATCCTGCAGTGTGGTGCGAGCCTCCTCCAGGCCATCTCTCGGAATGGAATCTCGCTGCAGCAGGGCAGCACGTTCTTGTTTCTGCGATAGAATTATATTTTTCATAAAGTGCACAATTTCCTTTCTTATTGTGCAGTATGAAATATTTTATGCAGGCTTTCAAGCATATTTAGGGTGGATGGTAGTTACGTTTGCCCGCCATTCTCCCGCCACCACCCGTCACACAGCGCCGTGAGCTCATCCAGATTGGCGGCATAGCCATCGGCACCCAATTCATGCCATATCTGTGGCGCGGCAAGGAATGCCAGCCCTCCCGTCAGGATTCGCACACCGGCAAGATCCGGTATAGATTTGACCGCATCAATAACCAGGCGCGCTTTGTCAAGATTGAACGGTGTTGCCACTGACAGAGCCAGCAGGAACGGCTTTCTGTTGATTAACAGCCGCAGCAGCTCTTCCGGTGGGGTGTTGGCGCCCAGGTAGGTCACGTCCCATCCGTCCAGCTCCAGAATATCGGCTACCATGCGGGCGCCCACTTCATGAAATTCGTTGGGTGCCGAGCTGACGACAACGGTTCCTTTTGTCTGCGGAGTTCCGGTAAATCGACCATACAGAAAGGATGTCACCCGTCCGACGATGGCGGTTGCCAGATGTTCCTCGGCCACCGAGATCTGATTGCGCTCCCATAGTTCCCCGACGGTGTAAAGAGAGTGTCGGACAACATGCTCGTAAAAATGCCGCAATTCGGCGGGAGTTTTCACCGATGTATCTGCCAGCTTGAGGCAGCCGCCGTGATCGGCATTCAGCAGCAGCGTCGTAAAAATCTGCTGCATCTCATCGATTTCGTCCGGCAGGGCAAAGCCCAGCGTATCGCCGCTGCCAGAAAGCTCGATCATATCCTGATGGTGGCGTATCAACCAGTCGTAGATGGCGATGATCGGCCGGACGTAACCGTCACCACTGCATTCCAGCAGTGCATTTTTAAAAGCTTTCAGTTCCAGCGGAAAGTAATCCCAGGAAAAACCGCGCGAATGGAACACGCGGTAGATCCACGGTGCCATACGAGCCAGCAGATCAAAAGAATTTAGCTTCAGAATAGTCTGCATGATCTGGTAATGCTGCTGCAGGCCCATCTCCACCATCTGCAGAGGATTATCTCCGATTAGATCCTGAATGTCCGGACAGGCCATCAACTCACGACTGACCTGTTCCAGCATTCGCCTGCCGGCGGCTGAATACAATTCTGCACTGCGCGGCGGAACTGCCGGCAGGTGTGAAATATCGGCGATACATTCTTTTATCATTATGTCGAGATGTCCTCCTGCTCATATAACCAGCGTTGTGATGGTGATCCTGGTTTTTATGCTGGTGAGAAGTTTGTTTTGTGCAGGTATCTGCAGCATGTTTGCCTCTCCATGTCATGCAATTCTACCAGATGCTTTCTGGATGAAAAAGTGAATTTTAGCACTATTTTGTTTTACATTTTATTATAGTTATTGCCCCTTTCTCCCCGGTTTACACTTTTTCGGAGCAGGAAGTTCCTGTACTGTTATCTTGATCAACTCACTAAGCCTTTCACGGTCTTCACGCGCATCTTCGGTCTGAATGTAGCAATTTTACTAGTAAACAATTAGTCAAGCCAATGAGTTTCTACCATTTAATAGGAGAGTTCTTAGCCTTTTAGGTTAGGGCGAGGAAGAAAGAGTGCAAAAATTGTGGCGACAGCCGTTATCAGTGCTGCCAACAGATAAGCTCCTGAAAAATGGCCAGTCGTTTTTCCAATCACACCGGCCACTGTTGGGCCGAAAGTCTGGCCGGCCGCAAAAAATATAGTAACGGTAGAAAATGCGGAGGCAGCACGACTCAACCCCATATAATCACCCACTGCAGCGGCCATTATGGCCGGAATGGAAAAGACTGCTGATCCAAAAAGTATAATGGAAATAATCATCCACTGACTATCCGGCCTAAGTCCAGCTAATAGATATGCGCAACTTTGTACTGCAAACGCCAGAGCTAACCCGTGTTTTCTGCCAATACGGTCTGAAAGGGTACCAAAAACCAACCCAGAAAACAGACTGAAAAAACCGACCCATGACCAATACATTCCGGACTTAGCCTCGCTAAAGCCATAATCTCTGACTAATGTTGTAACAATAAACGTGCCATAGATCATAAACGTTGAACCAAAGGCCAGATAAAGAAATCCCAGACGAGTCAGAAGCCAACCATCACCCTTATGCTCATGAGGAATTATCTGATCATATGTAGGCACTTGCGCCTGACCTACGGGCTCCAACCCAATATCTGAGGGATGGTTCCGTACAAACCATGCTGCTATAATAGTTACACATAATACAATCAGACTCATCAGTTGCCAACCGACTCGCCAGCCATCAGCCCCAAAGCTGTGGTTAAGATAAGGTGCAGCGACACCAGCTAGAACAATAGCGGCACCCATCCCTCCGATCATCAACCCCGCAGCCTTACCCCTCTGGTCGCTGCGGAACCAATAACTGGCAAGTGCAAAGGTGGGGATATTTGCAAAACCACTTCCTATTCCTACTATGAAATAGATGGTTAGCGGCAGATAGAAACCGTAGCTAACACTCATACCAAACATCGCCACAGTGATTAGGGCGAGTCCCCCTGTGATTACAAATCGGGGTTTGAAACGTTTGATCAGTCGGGGGACTATAACAACCGACAATAGATAACCACAAAAATTACCTGTGCCAATATATCCCATTTTGTCATAAGGGAGATTAAGACCCACCTGCATGGATGGGAGCAGCATAGTGTATGCGTATCGGGCCAAACCAAGGCAGGCAAAAATAGTAAGGAAGCCGACTCCAACGATGATCCAGCCATAGTGAATCAGTGATGATGCGCGAGTTTTTTTCACATCAGCGTCATGTGCAGCTGTATTCATCATTGTCAAAATCCTTTTGGCAATCCATGAGGAAGAGACGGTTTTGATTAAACTCGAACTGTAAATGTGGCATACGCCCTCCTTGAAGTGATTTTCGCTTGTTACAGTTGCGGGTAAAACCTTGAAAGTCCATTTTAAGCCTGTTTACGATACTTTGGTAGGGATCAAAAATCTTTTAAATAAGCGCTTTGATCAGGTCACGCTTTTTACATCCCCACCGTTGGTATGCTATACCTTACTGTATTTATGTAGTAAAGCGGTTGTCGCGGTGATATATTTCCAAGCAAGGAACGATAGTGGTAATAGTGTCCGTTGTTTGGCATAGGGTGTATTTAGAAATGATCTGCAGAATGTAAACCCGTACTTGGAGGCATAATATGGAAAAGAGAATAAATCTCTGTATGAAACTTTTATTGGCTGCCACAATTGTCGCTTCAGCCTATACCGTACTGTGGAATGTCCGTTCAGTCAATGCCTTAACTGGCACCGCAGCCAGCGGTTTTTCGGTAACAGTAAACTCATCTGGCCCAACGACGGCTTTGAATCTGTCGGCAACCATAAATGCGGGTACCGGTGATGTTGGAACCTTCGGAAATACATACGTTTTTTTAAATTATCTGGACCTCTGGTTTTTGCATAATGGAGTCAGTTGGGTCAAATTCGACGGTAAAACCATTCCTGTCTACAGCAGTGGCACTTTACCTGCTCGGACAAACATCAGTTTTCTTACTGGACAAGATGTAAGCGGTCTTGCTGGATTGAATTTTTACGCCGGTTACGGCGACAACGCCCAAGAAATGCTGGCATCAAGCAGGTTAAAGCAGTTCTACACCATACCGGCAATATCATCGGTGCCGGATGGCGTAGCTCTTTATAATGCAAATTGTGCCGGATGCCATAGGGTAATGTCGGCATCATCCGCCCGGGGGAAAAGTGCGTCCCAGATCCAGTCAGCGATCGCCTCTAACCGAGGTGGTATGAAGTCACTCTCGTTCTTAAGTTCTGCGGAGATACAGGCTATCGCAGCAGCGCTTTTCTGAATTCACGGTAACAAGAACTTTGAGGAAGGCAACCACTTGTCTACCGCAAAACCTTCTTCAGTTCAGCTTCAAGTTCGCCCATGCTGTACGGTTTTGCCTGCGGCGCCGTTGACTATATCACCAAGCCGATTCGGGCCGCAATCGTGCGGGCGCGGGTCAAAACGCTATGATCAGAGTAGGGTGCTGGATCAGTTGGTGCGGCAGCGTACATCCGAGCTCCACGAGAGCCGTCTGAAAATTCTGCACCGTCTCGGCAGGGCGGGAGAATATCGGGATAACGAAACCGGCCTGCATGTCGTCAGGGTTTGTCACTATTCCCGCATCATCGCCCTGGCACTCGGTCTTTCGGAACAAGAAGCTGAACTGCTCTACAATACAGCTGCCTTGCATGACACGGGAAAAATCGGGATACCCGACAGTATACTCCTGAAGCCGGGCAAACTGGATGATGAGGAATGGAAGATCATGCGAACACACTGCGCAATCGGCCATGAAATCATTGGCGCTAATCAAAACAGTCTGCTGAAGTCGGCGGCAACCATCGCACTGACTCATCACGAACGCTGGGACGGCAGCGGCTATCCGAAGAGGCTTAAAGGGAGCGAAATACCGCTTTGTGGAAGAATAGTGTCTGTTGTCGATATGTTTCGCCCTCACCAGTGAACGCCCCTACAAGAAAGCCTGGTCAGCGGACGATGCGGTTGAGGAAGTTGAGCACTGCAGCGGGGGGCATTTTGATCCGCAGATTGTTGATGCGTTTTTGCTGAAGGTTCCTGAACTGACAGCGGTAAAGCAGCAGTTTGCTGATGAGGTTTGAAACATTGAATTGTAAGTCGTAACAGAAATCACCTGATAGAATCACCCGCCGCGTGTCCGGCCACTGCTGCGTAACCCGCCGAAGAAACTCGACACCGTTCATGCCTGGCATGCGGTAGTCGGAAATTATGAGCTGGACGGGGCCGTTGTCATTCAACATCTCTAGTGCTGCAGCCCCGCCTGACGCAGTGAGAACACGGTACTCTTCACTGTTAGCGAAGTTAGAAAGTAAGTCCGTGTTGTCTGTAACAACGGCTCGCCTCAGATATTTTTTTCTGAATCTGAAATTTCCTTCAGCTGTATTTTGACAATTTTCTTCTGTTCATCGGCACACTGGGGACATATACCGTGGCTGAACCTGGCGCCGGAACGTTTGCTGATGTACGTTTCGAGCTGATTCCAGCTATCCTCGTCGTCCCTGATCTTCTTGCAGTACATGCAGATAGGAATAACCCCTTCAAGCTGCTTCATATTTGCGACAGTCTCTTCAAGCACCTGGTTTCGTCGGAACAGTTCACTGCGCTTTTGGCTGAATGCCAGGTGGTTGTTGATCCTCAGGCGTATCAGATCCGGGTTGAAGGGTTTGTGGATGTAATCGCCGGGTCCCATTTCAAGCCCCCGCACTTCAAAAATCTCATCATCGGATGCGGTTATGAAGAGTATCGGCACTTCGGTGAGGGCAGGTATGACTCTGAAAGCGTTAAACACCTGGTATCCATCCATTTCCGGCATGACAATGTCAAGAAGGATAATATCCGGGATCGTATGGGAAACTATCTGCAGCGCAGCAGCGCCCCCATCGGCCGTGATTACGTCGAAATCCCGTTCCAGCTGGTGACAGAGGATTTTTACGCTTAACGGCTCGTCGTCGATTATTAGCACGGTTTTTCTGTTCATATCATGGGGCTCCGCCGGGGAAGTGCTTTCTGAAATCATGGCTTTCTGATCTCCTCAAGCGTCAACCCGAAGATGTTTTCCAGTGTCGGAAGCAGTTCCGCAGCTGTGTTTACTCCGCTGTTCTTTACGGTAATTTCCATTTTAAGACAGATGTCCCGCAGCGCAGCCGCACTGATGTTAGCCGCAACACCTTTCATTGTGTGCACAGACCTGCGTAGCAAAATGGCGTCATCGCCCCGGCACAAGTTCCGGATTTCCTCCATCTGAGCCGGAAGAAGCTGTAGTGATTCTTTAAGGATGATCGCCACAAAATCTTCATCATGATCCATCCGTTCAAGCATATCCGACCTGTCAAAAAGAGGGGAGCTATCTGATCGTTTAGTCGTCTGCGGCGGTGAGGTGACCCTGCGGGAGCCGCTGGCAATCCACTTTTCGATCATCTCTGCCAGGTCTTCTTTTTTCACCGGTTTTGATAAATAGTCATCCATACCGGCTTCAAGGCATTTCTCCCGGTCGCCCTTCATGGCATTGGCAGTCATGGCAATTATCGGGACAGTGTGATTGCGAACTTTTGATGAAGCATCCCGTATCATGAGGGTCGCTTCGAAACCATCCAGTTCAGGCATCATGCAGTCCATCAGAACCAGATCATAATCGATCATCTCCAGGGCTCGCACCGCTTCACGCCCGTCAGCCACCACGTCGGACTTGTAACCCAGCTTGCCGAGAATGTTCTGGGCCACTTTCTGATTAATCACATTGTCTTCTGCAAGTAGGATGCGTACCCGCTGTTTGGCAGACTCCGCCACCGTGTGTCGCGTAACAAGCCCGTGTCCTTCCGGGGGACATGCCGATGTGTCCGACTGAGAGGCTCTCCCGAGCACCAGTTCGAGGCAGTCACGAAGCTGCTGCTGAAGCACCGGTTTTACCAGATATCCGACAAAGCCGATCTGATCGAGTATGGTAGCATCTCCCCGTTTGCCATTGGAAGTTACCATGACCATAAGTGTTGATTCCAGTGCCGGATCGGCTTTGATGAGGCGTCCCAGTTCCTGCCCGTCCATTCCGGGCATCAGCAGGTCGAGCAGTGCGATGCGGAAGGGGTCGTTCCGTTCAATTGCCTGCTGCATGACGGCCAGTGCGGATTCACCGTCACAGGCGGTTTCGTAGCGGTATCCCCACTGCCCCAGCAGTGTCGTCATCAGCTTGCGATTGGTTTCATTGTCGTCGACAATCAGCACCCTGATCGCTGCAGTATCGAAGGGGGCCGGAGCTTCGGCGATCTTCTGCGGAGGTTCAGAGCCGAGCCCAAAACGTAGTGTGAACCAGAATGTTGATCCCTGGCCTTCCTGGCTTATGGCGCCGATCTCACCACCCATGAGCTCCGTCAGCTGTTTGCAGATGGCCAGTCCCAGGCCGGTGCCGCCATACCTACGGGTAGTTGTTCCATCAGCCTGGGTGAAAGGCTCGAAAATTGCCGACAGGCGGGAGGAAGGTATGCCGATACCGGTGTCACAGACCTCGAAACGGATGGTGACATTGGAATTCAATTCTTCTGCCAGATGGACATTGATGGCCACTGAGCCGTTACTGGTGAATTTGATGGAATTGCCCACCAGGTTGGTCAGAATCTGACGGAGCCGGCCAGGATCGCCCTTCAGGAATGGCGGTACATCGGGGTCTATTTTGCAGGTGAGTGTCAGGCCGGCGGTTGAGGCCCGGGAATGGAACATTTGAACGGTGTCGACCAGAGTGACCCGCAGGTCGAAATCGAGCAGTTCAAGGTCCATCCGGCCCGCTTCCATCTTGGAGAAGTCGAGGATGTCGTTGATAATTCCCAAAAGGTTTTCACCGCTGTTTCGGACAATTTCGGCATATTCGCGCTGCTCGTCGTTAAGGTCGGTGTCAATGAGCAGCCCGGTCATACCGATCACGCCGTTCATGGGGGTGCGGATCTCGTGACTCATGGTCGCCAGAAAATCGCTCTTGGCCCGATTGCCGGCTTCGGCCAGTTCCTTGGCAGCGGTGAGCTGCTCCAGAAATTGCTTCTTCTCGGTAATATCTTCCTTGACTGCGAGGTAATGAGTGACGGTTCCGTTGTCATCGAGCAGCGGCGATATGCTCGCCCGCTCCCAGAACTGTTCACCGTACTTACTTTTGTTGAGAAATTCACCCTCCCAGGTTTTGCCGGCGGTTATGGTTTCCCATAAATCGGTAAAGGTGTCAGGTGGCGTCATGCCTGAATTCAGAATTCGCGGGTTCTGACCGATGGCTTCCTCGGGGGTGTATCCGGTTAGTATGGCAAATTTGGGGTTGACGAATTCGATTGTTCCGTTGATGTCGGTGATCACAATGGTGGCCGGGCTCTGCTCAACGGCGCGCGACAGCATCTGGAGCTGGTCTTCGAACTGTTTGCGGTCGCTAATATCCGAGAAGGTTGCTACTGCGCCGCAGACGATACCGTTTTCTTTGAGAGGGTGTGACGAAAATTCAGCAAAAAATGAAGTGCCGTCCTTCCGCCAGAGCACCTCATTACTCTTCCAGTAGCTTGAACCGCCAAGCAGGGCCTGGTGTGCAGGGCAGTCTTCGGCCGGGTAATGGCGGCCGTCCGGATGGCTGTGATGGATCAACTCATGGATGTTTTTACCGAGACATTCCTCTAGCTGTAGTTCCAGCATAGAAAGACCAGCCGAGTTGATGAATGTGCATCGGCCTTCCATATCGATGCTGTAAATTCCCTGGTCGGTGGATTGTAACAGTTGCTGAAAACATTCTTCCTTATTTAGAAAAGCTGCCTCCGCCAACTCAAGATCTCGATTATTATTTTTCAACAGGGTGAACACCAGATAACCGAAACCAAGCGTCATAAGAATGACTACCAGAGACGAAATAGCAAAAAATGTTGTGTTGGTTACAAACTCGCTACGGGCTTTACGGCGGTGATTTTCAATGTTTCTACTGATGTCCTCAATGTAGTTTCCGGTGCCGACAATCCAGCCCCATGGCTTGAATTCCAGGGAGTAGCCCCGCTTTTGCAGCGGGGTAGTGTCGTCGGACTTCGGGAACCAGTAATCGGTATATCCGCCGCCTTCCTTTTGTCCCTGCTCGATAATCTCCCGGATAAAAAACTTCCCGGTTCTGTCCTGCTGATCAATTCTGTTGCGCCCCTCGACCGGTCTTCCGAGCATTACCACGTTGGTGCCGTCAACCGTATCTATCCAGAAATAGCCATCCTTGTTGTAGCGGAGCTGCCGGATGACCTTGGCCCCCAGGTTTTTGGCAGCTTCAAGAGACATTTCTCCACTTGCTGCACGATCGTTCAAAGTCGTCAGCAGACTGACGGCGGTCTGTACCTGCCCTTTGATCAGGGCATCATAGTCTTCCCGCAGCGCCTCTTTTTGACTGCTGAAAGATGCATCGGAAAGCAGCTGCATCCGATGGACGGCAATTCCAGAGAGCGACGCCAGTATGATCACGGAGCCAATAAAGAAGAACAATATCAGTTTAGTTCTGGAGTTCACCGTTGACCTCGATGTCGATGTAAATTCATGCGAGCTGCTGGCAGCGCTGGCAAAGGCATTCAAGCCTTACATTCGTGTATACATAGCAGAAACCGGTGCAATAAGACACAGGGAATTTGTGCTGTCATTCCGAAGATCGTGATGCGGTGTGGATAGCTTTCAGTGTGCTGCGATACTGATTTCCAAGGCACGTGCGCGAGACGGATTGATGGATTTAAGCCCGTTGATCGCTTCAGCCGCCCTGTTCATGTCACCCTGCCGGGATGCCAGCAGAGCAAGATTGAGCCAGGCGTATTCCTGGTTCGGCGCAAGAGATGTGGCATCATCATATAGCTTGAATGCCTTGTCCAGTTGGCCACGGTATTCGTAGACAAGCCCCAGATTGTTGCGTGTAGCGGCAAACCAGACGGTAATATAGCGTGCATCGACGGTATTGGCTCTGGTCAGAAATCGCCTGCCGTTGTCATAACGGCCCCTGGCAGTCGGAATCTGATCGAGGAGCACGCCAAGATTATTCAGGTTTTCGGGAGCTCCCGGTTCGATTTCAATCGCCCGCAGCAACGGGGCAGCGGCCTTGTCAGGACGGTGTCTGGCAAGAAGAATCGTTGCCAGGTTGTTGAGTACTCTGGATTTGCCGGGGGACCTGGCGGCATTCTCCTCCCAGAGCCGTAGCTGGTCATTCCAGATCGTATTGCGGCGGACAGTTGCGGTAGTAAGCACCAGACAGACAATAACGAGTGAAGACCAGAGGTACCTGCGACTGCTCTCTCCGTTGCAGCAGAGCGCAGCGACTGAGGCTGCACACGGGAAAAAACCTGCCGAGGGAAGATACAAGCGGTGCTCGAAAATGACATCGACAATCGGAATGACGCTGGATTCCACCATAAGTGTTGTGTAGAACCAGAGGATGCCGAATGAAGCAAGGCGAAAACATGCCCTCTGTTGACTGGTGACGCGTGCCTGTCGCTTCGATGAAATCAATAGAAAAACAGATGTTGCAGCCATCAGGAGGTGAATAACCAGTGAGAGCAGTACCGGAAGTGTAAAAAGTGATTTCTGCAGCGGGTAATCGTAGTCGAGGGTCTGATGTACGGGTACTAGCAGAAGCCTCAGGTAGGTGACCACGACCCGTAGCTGTGTCAGGAAGTAGTCTCCCCGGGAATAGGTAAGTTCTTCGCGGGTTCCTTTTTCGATGCCGTACAGAACATCGCCGATGCCGCCCAATCCTGAGCGAAGTACCTGCTGAACGGGGATTATCACAAGTAGCAGGATGATGCCGGTAATGAACACTCTGTTGCGCAGCAGGCGCCCTTCAAAAAAATAATACTCAATAGCGACCAGCATAAACGGGAGCGTAAAGGCAATTTCCTTGCAGCGCATGGCTAGAACACCTGCTATAAAGGACATGAAGCCTGCAAGAACTATCTGAAGTGATGATGCACCGTTCAGACTTCCGATGCGAGCCCTGACGAATGCCAGTGCCGAGAGCAGATAAAAAAGCGTTGCCAGTGATGTGTAGCGCTGAACGATGTAGGTGACGGCCTGGGTCTGAATCGGATGGCAGACGAACAGTAGTGCTGATGCAAAGGGGATGAATGTGATAATGGAACGTAATTCCGGCGCTTCTTCCCGTGAGCCGATGTGGAGCGCCAGAATGATCGTGTGAATGAGCGCGTATAAGGTTAGGGCGGCGCCCAGATGAATCAGCAGATTGACGAGGTGAAAGCCGAATACGTGCGTACCATGCACGAGATGGTTTGCGAGAAAACTGAAATCGACCACCTGGCGGGCAGATCCCGAGTATGCCCGGGCGACTACCCGCGCCATGTCGGATAAGATAAGGTCGTCAAACTGAAACGGTGCGTACAGCGAGTTGGCGTAGGCAATAATGCCGGTCAGCAGGATTATTCCGGACTGCAGGTATATGTAGCGGGAAGATTGCTTCATGGTCGGTTTGCGTGCAGGGAGTTCGCAGCACCTCAGGGAAATATGGTCCGTGACGGGATACGTTTACAAATGTGCTTCATATCATCTGGTGCCACCTAGTTAGCTGATTTTGTTGTGATGTACAACATAATTCTGACAGTTCCGGCCGCCATGTGGCCAGTCCCGCATGTTTCTTTAACGGGTTTTTGCCCTTGAAGAGTAGCGGTGATTTCGGTACACTGGCGCCTCAACATGCATCCGGGGGTAATCGTGGATATAAAAGGCTTTCAATTTTCAACGGTCGAAGCGGCCATAAAAAAGCCGGGACGCAAGGACCTGGCACTGATTTTCTCCGAGGTGCCGGCAACATCCTGTGCCGTCTTTACCACCAGTTCGGTCAAGGCCGCTCCGGTACTGCTGTCGGCTGAACATATCTCCTCCGGTACGGCCCAGGCTCTGATTGTCAATAGCGGCAATGCCAATGCCTGTACCGGCGAGGCCGGGATGGCGGCAGCCCGGGAAACGGCGCAGCTGGTTGCTGTCGGACTGGGAATTGATGAAAAATCCGTCCAGGTTTCATCGACGGGTGTCATAGGTGTTCCGTTGCCGATGGAGCGAATGCGAGCCGCGATACCTGGTTTGATAGCGGAACGTTCGCTGGGAACGCTTGAAGATATTGCCAGGGCAATCATGACAACCGATACTTTTCCCAAACTGGAGGTTCGCAGCTGCACAGCAGGAGGCGTGTCGTACACGTTGGCTGGCGTTGCCAAGGGTGCTGGCATGATCATGCCCAACATGGCCACCATGCTCTCGTTCATTGTCACCGACGCAGCTGTCGAATCCACGTTCCTGCAGCAGGCATTCCGCAATGCAGCGGAAAATTCATTTAATTCCATTACCATTGATGGCGATACTTCAACCAATGATACCTGTCTGATCATGGCCAACGGTAAGGCTGGAAATTCCGAAATAATTGCGGAGAGTGCCGACGGAGAAATTTTCGTTGCTGCGTTGAATGATGTGCTGCTGTCGCTGGCCAAACAAATTGTCAGGGACGGGGAGGGGGCTACCAAGTTCGTCGAGGTGCGGGTAAATGGAGCTGTGAACGATGCCGATGCACGGCGGGTGGCACAGGCGATTGCCAACTCCAGTTTGGTTAAAACCGCATTTTTTGGTCAGGATGCCAATTGGGGGCGTATCTTCGCTGCCGTCGGCTATTCGGGGGCTGAGGTCGATCAGGCGCTCCTGTCGCTTCATTTTGATGACGTCTGCATGGCGCGCAATGGCATTTTTGCCGGTGGTGATGCCGAGGTGCGGGGCACCGAGGTGCTGAAACGGAAGGAGTTCACCGTTGTGGTTGACCTCGGTGTGGGGGCAGGCTCTGCGACGGTGTATACCACCGATCTTTCCCACGAATATGTGTCGATAAACGCCGATTACAGGACATAACTGCTAATCTGTCGGAATGCTCAAATCCCAATCATCTCAACCCCCGCCGGTCGGGGGTTTTTTACGCCCATCGAGGATTTACACTGTGATCAGACGGTATATTGTAGCTTCGCTTTTTCTTTTGTGTACGCCGATTTTTGCGAATGCAGCTGACGAATTGCTGGATGCCGGACGGGCATCAGCCATCGATTTTTTATTGGAGAATGCCATCAAAAAAGGGCTTATTTTCGGCGGGGTGGTAATTGTCGGCAATCGCAGCGGTGTCGTGTACAGTTCCTCCCGGGGTAAACTTTCTGCCGGTGATGATTCAGCGCTACTCTCAGAAAGAACCCGCTTTGACGTTGCTTCGCTGACGAAGGTTGTAGCGACAACTCCGGCGGTCATGAAGCTTCTCGAAGCCGGACTCATCAACCTCATGGACCCTCTGACTAAATGGTTTCCCGAGCTTTCCGGCAGCGATGGAGAGGAGATAACAGTCCTCAATCTGCTGACGCACACGTCGGGGCTTGATGATGTGGAAATCCCGGATGAAAGCCCGCTTGCCGCTACGCTTGCTAAAGCCGCAGTACAAAACAGTGCCGTAGTTTCAGGCAGCCGATTCCGTTATGCGGATATCAATTTTATTCTTCTGGGTGAACTCGTCAAACGGGCCAGCGGGGTCGCGCTTGACCGTTTCTGCCGCGACACAATCTACGCACCGTCAGCCATGGCTGATACCGGATTCATCCCGCTGGATGACATGTCGCCTGATATTGCACCGACGGTAGGCAAAGGGGGGATACTTCAGGCAGGACTGGTGCAGGATATGAACTCCCGCCGTTTTGGCGGGATAGCCGGCCATGCCGGTCTGTTCAGCAGCGCAGCGGATATTTCGCGGTTTGCAACGATGATACTTAACAAAGGTGTGTATAACGGAAGAGAGTTGTTCAGTGAAAGAACCATCAATCAGATGACGGCCCCCTATTTTTATGCAAACGGCCGCATCATCCGGGGATTGGGTTGGGATATCAATTCACCCTATTCGGCACCGCGCGGAAGTTACTTCAGTCCGATGTCATTCGGTCATACCGGCTACAGCGGCTCATCCCTCTGGATCGATCCGGATCAGAACCTGTACGTCATTTTGCTCACAATCCGCCTGAATTACAACGATGTTCGTCACTTCAACCAACTGCGCAGCGACCTGTCTACGCTGGCGGTCAGCATATTTTCACGGCAGCGTCCAACGGGCGATATGCTCGAAGATTTACAACGACCGTAAAACGCTAATACCTTGACACAATAGTGCCGCTGTGCTAGTTGTTCCCGGTAATTTTTCTTCCGCATCCACTCAGCAAGGGAGGGATCGATGAGTATCAAACTGCTGGTCGCTGATGACAGTATCACCATCCAGAAAGTAATCGGCATTATTTTCGGGGGGGATGACTATTCCCTGACAGTTGTTGACAACGGCAAGGCCGCTGTCGAGAAAGCCCGCGAAATATGCCCGGATGTCCTGCTCATCGATGCTCTGATGCCCGGCATGTCCGGTTATGAAGTGTCGGAAGCGGTTCGGGGAATCCCTGAAATTGCTGACAAACCCATTTTGATTCTTACCGGATCATTTGAGCCTTTTGATGAAGACAAAGCTCGGAAATGCGGCGCCGATGATTTCATGGCAAAGCCGTTCGAGTCACAGCAGATTGTCAACAAAGTCAAGGAGCTTGCTGAGATCGGGGCTTCCCGTTCCCGTTCCGTTGCCCCGCCGCCCCAGGCTCCTGCACAGCAGGAAGCAGTTGCATTTAGCGCACCGCCTGAACCTGATCCGCTTCCTCTGGTCGCAGCACCGGTTGCTGAAACCACTGCTGATGACATCTGGGGAGCGTTTACTACTGAAGAACAGCCACCCGCCGTCGCACCCAGTGTTGAGCCGCCACCGGTTGTTGCGCAATTCGCTGCAGGGCTCGACGTTTTTGAGATGATTAACGAGGAGAGCGTTTCCAGCGCCGCAACTCCTGAGCCGGTTGCTGAACCGAATCAGCACACCGGGTCCCAGTGGGTGCCGGTCGAGGAAAATACCTTTGATTTTGTTGAGGAAGCGGTTGCTGAACCACCTGCAGCTGCTTTGGCAGCAGATCCGCTGCCGGTGGAAGATGCATCGTTTGGTGATATTTCCTTTGAAGACGATGAAACGATGTATGCCGAAATTCCTGAACCGGCTGAAGAGCTGCCGGTTTCATTTGCCGCAGAACAGCCGGAAGCGGATATAGCCGGGGCGTTCCCGACATTTGAGGAACTGCCTGCGCCTGCGTTTGCAGAAACGATCATGCCGGTGGAGTCAGCGGTTGCCGTTGAAGAGCCGTTTATGCCGGTTGAATCAGCTTTTTCAGTGCCGGTTGAGCCCGTTGCCCCGTTCGAGAGCCAGGAGCTTCCCCCAGCTGCTGTTGATGCTGCTCCGCAGGTTACCGTTGTTCCTGCAGTCGATAATGCCGAAGTTTTCACTGTTCCTGAAGCGGCTGTCGTTGCCGTGGCGGTGCCAGCAGTTGCATCCCTGGTAGCTGCTGCTGCACCGGTTTCGCTGACCGAAGATCAGCTCAGGGCTGCACTTGCCGATGTTTCCAAAGAGGTAATCGAACGGATCGTCTGGGAGGTTGTGCCCGATCTGGCCGAGATACTGATCAAGGAAGCTATCCGCAAGATCAGAGATGGCATCTAGCGACTATCCGTATCCATAACTATCCGTAACGGGGATGTTCGCGCATCCCCTTTTTTATTAGTGTCATGCTATTTTCAGTGCGCCGAGGTAACGGATGATCAGAAAAGCGATTGCCAGGGTAGTTGAACGTGAAGACCTGAGCGAAGGTGAGATGATCGAAGTCATGAACCAGATCATGTCGGGGGAGTGTACCCCATCCCAGATCGGGGCTTTTATAACCGCTCTGCGCATGAAGGGGGAAACCGTCGAGGAGATCACCGGCGCCGCCCGGGTAATGCGCGAACGAGCTACGCCGATTCGGGTCGGAAAAGGAGTCATTGATATCGATCGTGACGATATCAATATCGATCAGGAAACCATTCTGGATGTGGTTGGCACCGGCGGGGACGGCACCAACACCTTCAATGTCTCCACCACCGTCAGTTTCGTGGTGTCGGCCTGCGGCGTCAAAGTTGCCAAACACGGCAATCGTTCGGTATCCTCCCTCTGCGGCAGTGCCGACGTACTGGAAAAGCTGGGGGTCAATCTGGATGTAAAACCTGAGGTGGTCGAGAAGTGCATCGAAGAAATCGGTGTCGGCTTCCTGTTTGCGCCGGCACTGCACGGCGCCATGAAACACGCTATCGGGCCGCGCCGTGAAATTGGCATCCGCACGATTTTCAATATCCTGGGGCCTTTGACCAACCCGGCCGGGGCCGACTGTCAGGTGATGGGGGTCTATCGTGCCGACCTGGTGGAAAAACTGGCCGGCGTGCTGCACCGTCTGGGATGTCGGCATGGTTTCGTGGTCAATGGTTCTGACGGCATGGACGAGATGACCCTGACCGGCGAGACCCTGGTGGCAGAAATAACCCGGCGCGGCGTCAGTCTCTCTACGATTACTCCGGAACAGTTCGGTCTGACCCGCTGCAGCATGGCCGACCTCAAGGGGGGGGATGCGGCGGCCAATGCCGGGATCGTCACCTCGATACTCAAAGGGGAGCCTGGAGCGCGCCGTGACATTGTGCTGTTGAACTCTGCATTTGCCCTGGTAGCGGCAGGCAGGGCGGCAAATCCTGTTGAAGGAATCTCGCTGGCTGCCGGTTCTATTGACACAGGCCGTGCTTTACGGCAGTTGGAAATGCTGGTTGAATACACCGCTCGTGGGTGACATGGCAACCTACCTCGCAAAACGCATTCTACTTCTGATACCCCTGATGATCGGTATTACCCTGATCACCTTCACCGTCATCCACCTTGCACCCGGCGAGCCGGTGGAGATGCAGATGGCGATGAATCCCAAGGTCGGCAAAGAGGCCCGCGAGCGGCTCACGAAATTCTACGGGCTTGATAAACCGCTGCATGAGCAGTATTTCAGCTGGGTTGGTAAGATTGTGCGGCTCGACCTGGGGAGGTCGTTTTCGTCCGACGGACGTCCGGTGATTGACAAGATCAAGGAGCGGCTGCCGGTTACCATTTCCCTCAATCTGATCGCCCTGCTGCTTGAATTCGGCCTGGCCATTCCGATCGGCGTGCTTGCTGCCACGCGCCGTGATACCTGGCTTGACAAGGGGATAACCGTCTTCGTGTTTGTGGGCTTTGCCGTGCCGACCTTCTGGCTGGCGCTGCTGCTGATGTACCTGTTCGGCGTCAAGCTCGGCTGGCTGCCGATTTCAGGCCTGCACACCTTGGGGAGCGATTCCTGGGGGACTCTGCGATATCTGGGGGATGTTGCCGCCCACCTGATCATGCCGGTAATGGTTGCCTCATTCGGCAGTCTGGCAGGATTATCCCGTTACATGCGCTCGGCCATGCTGAATGTCATCAGCCAGGATTACATCACCACCGCCCGGGCCAAAGGGCTTTCCGAACGGGTAGTCATCTGGAAGCATGCCCTGCGCAACGCCCTGCTGCCGCTGATTACCCTGCTCGGTTTCTCGATTCCCGGTCTGATCGGTGGCAGTGTTATTTTTGAGACGATCTTCGCCATTCCGGGGATGGGACAGCTGTTCTACCAGGGTGTCATGTCCCGTGATTATCCGGTGGTAATGGGTATCCTGGTAATCGGCGCCTTCCTGACGCTGCTCGGAAATCTGATTGCTGACATCTGCTACGTCCTGGCCGATCCGCGTATCAGGCAGGCCGAGGGGTAGGGCATGGAGATCAGGCACTCCTACATCATTTCGGTGTTCTGGCCACGCCTCAGGCGGAACCGTCTGGCGATGGCCGGCGGAGCGGTGGTGCTAGCCCTGTTTGCAATCTCGCTGCTGGCCCCTCTGTTCACCCCGTATCATCCTTCTGCGATCAATGCCTTTTCGGTACTTTCCCCGCCGTCATGGCAGCACTGGTTCGGTACCGATGAGCTTGGCCGCGATGTGCTCAGCAGGGTGCTGTACGGTTCGCGGGTCTCCCTCAAGGTAGGTTTCGTGGCGGTCGGTATTGCCGTATCAATCGGAACCGTTGTCGGCCTGGTATCCGGGTACTACAGCGGAGCCGTTGATGCAGTGCTGATGAGGATGGTGGACATCATGCTCTGCTTCCCGGCATTTTTCCTGATCCTGGCGATTATTACCTTTCTGGAACCGTCGATCTGGTACATCATGATGGTGATCGGTCTGACCGGCTGGATGGGGGTGGCACGTCTGGTTCGTGCTGAAACTCTTTCGATCCGTGAAACCGAGTATGTGCTTGCGGCTCGCTGCATCGGCTGTTCCAATGCCCGTATCATGTTCCGGCACATCCTGCCCAATGCCGTCTCACCGGTACTGGTATCGGCGACCCTGGGCATTGCCGGGGCCATCCTGACCGAGTCGGCTCTTTCTTTCCTCGGCATTGGAGTGCAGCCTCCCACACCCAGCTGGGGCAACATACTTACCTCCGGCAAAGATTACATCGAATTTGCCTGGTGGCTGTCACTGTTTCCCGGCCTGGCCATTCTGGTGACGGTACTGGCCTACAACCTGCTCGGCGAGGGGATTCGCGATGCGCTGGATCCCCGAGTTAAACGGTAATATGAAGCACAACCGGGTGACGGCGTGGTAACTCCTCTCGTACATAAAGTTTTCTCACTGGTGGTCTTTCTGTACGATCTGACTGAGATGATCGTACGTGCGTTCCGCAATGCTTTTTCCGAACTGTCCCATGGAAGACGCCCGGTCTTCTCGGTTTACCTGCGTCAGGTTTATTTCACCGGTCTGGAGGCATCACGGATCGTGCTCCTGACTGCTGTTATCATTGGTACGGTGGTCGTAGCGAAGATTGTCGGGATCGCCGGTGAAGGGAGCGGCACCCTTTCCGGCAGAGTGATGATCTGGATCGTAATCCGAGAGCTCGGACCGTTACTGACCGCCATCATCATCATAGCCCGGAGCGGGACGGCGATTGCTGCGGAACTCAGCCAGATGAAAATCGGCGGTGAAACCGACTACCTTGAATCAATGGGCATACCGGTTGCCAAATACCTGATCATGCCGAGGATTTTCGGCGTTGCAACGGCCATGCTGATACTTACCATTTACTTCGATTGTGCTGCGCTGCTGGGAGGTTTCGGCGTCGTTTCCCTGTTCAGGAACCTGTCGTGGGAACAGTATACCCAGGGACTTTTTGCAGCACTTACCCTGACCGAGATTGCCGCATCCCTGGTCAAGTGCGTGCTGACCGGCCTGACGATCGGCGCCACCTGCTGCATGCAGGGGTTAAGCGTTGAAAAGAGTGTCACCCAGATTCCCGTTGCCGCGACCAAAGCGGTCATGTACAGCCTTTTTTTTCTGTTCACGTTCGAGGGATTGGCGTCCCTGATCTTCCTGCTGTTTTAGGGGTTGAGTGACATGGAGACTCTTCTGCAATTCAGTGATGTACCCGTAGGCGAACGGATGTCCCCGATTTCTTTTTCACTTTCCGGGGGGGCAGTATCGGCGGTGGTTACATCGCGTCAGCACGACAACGATCATCTGGTGTCGTATCTTCTGGGTCTCTCACCTCCCGGGGGGGGAACCATTCATCTTTTCAGTCAGGAAATTTTTCCGCAACCGGCCGGAAGCATTGCTTCTTTGCGGCGGCAGGTGGCGGTTGTGTTTCCTTCCGGCGGACTTGTTTCAAATCTGAAAGTGTGGGAAAATCTGATCCTCCCTCTTGAGTACCACGGAGTCTGGCCTGCGTCAGTCATCGAGGAGAGGGGAATGACGGCGCTTGCCAGGGTCGGATACGCGGGGGAGCTGATGGTTTCTCCCTCCCATCTGACGATTTTTGAAAAACGACTGATCGGCCTGGCCCGGGCCATGCTTGTTGAGCCGCGACTGGTAATTTATAATTCGTTACTCGGCGGTCTTACCGCCAGTGAAAAGAGTCACCTGATTAATAGAGCGCTGGAATTTCAGCAGGAGACTTCAGGGAGAAGTTCCCTGTTTCTGACGACGAACCCGGATTCGCTGCATGACATTCCCCTCGACGGTTGCACCTATCTGAAAGCGAGTACCTCATGAAAATTGAACAGGATCCCCGCTTCAGGCATCTGAAAAAAAAGCTGGCGCTGTTTTCGATTGTCGCCGTTCTGCTTCTGATCTCTACCGTTCTGCTCGTTGCTTACAAGAAGGGCTTTTTTATAAAAAAATATGAGCTGACCTTCACGGTTGAGCGGGGAACCGGATTTAATCGGGGCATGCCGGTCAAGCTTTCAGGTTTCAGGGTGGGTAAGATAAATACGATTTCGCTGAACAAGGATGCCAAAATTGACATAATCGTCGAAATTGATAAGAAGTATCAGAACTGGATCAGGAAAGATTCGACCGCCAAACTGATCAAAGAGGGACTTGTGGGCGAACAGATCGTAGAAATATCGATTGGCTCCCCCGAGTTGGCGGTTCTTGAGAGCGGCGGTCAGCTGAAGCATATCAAAACCAGGACGCTTGACCAGTTGGCAGATGAAATCACGGAAAAAGTCAAGCCGGTTCTCGTCGATGTCGGCAGCATCATCAGATATGTCAACGACCCGGAAGGGGATCTCAAGCAGTTGATTAAAAATTTAAGGGAACTATCTAAAAACGTGGAGGAAACCCGCAAAAAAGCTGACCTGCTTCTGATCACGGCCAACCGGCAGGTTGATGCGGTAGGTGGGCGACTGGTAACGACGCTTGATGGTGCGTCGACGTCAGTATCTCTTTTAAATTCATCACTGCGAACGATTGACGGAACGCTGCCGCAGTTGCTCGCATCTACAGAAAAATCCCTGAAAAATGTTGAAAAAATCAGCGGTGACCTCAAGCAGGCAGAAGAAAAGGTGCTTCCCCGTCTGCCGGGGCTGGTAAAAAGTTCTGAAGATGCGCTTTCTGGAGCTACTACCATCATGAATGCGGTCAAAGATATCTGGCCGATCAGGAGTTACCTCCCCCCACTGGATGAGAAAATATTGCTTCCGGGGAACAGCCATGACTAGCGCGTATCTGGTATTCGTCACGAGGGTGTTGCTGCTTATGGTTGTTATCCTCCTGCTTGCGGGCTGTTCTTCGGTAATCGTGAAACAGATTCCGCAGACCAGGCTGCTTGCGATTCGACATAATCAAAAAGGTGTCGCTGAAACACGTAAAGGAAACACGAAAGAAGCGCTGAAAGATTTCAATGAGGCGCTCAAGCTGCACGGCGCCATTGAAGATTTCGACGGGATGATTACAAGCCTCATAAATCTGGCTCGGGCTCATCGGATTCACCGTGATGTGGCTGCTGCCAGAGCTGCCCTGGATAAAGCGCTGCTTCTTCCGGCGGAACGGCCGCCTCTCGCTGCGGAACTTTTCTTTGAAAATGCAAAAATTTACCTGGCGGAAAATAATCTTCAGTCTGCCGGGGAGTGGGCGCGCCGCTCCCATGAAATCAGCCGCGAAGTCGGCGTCAATATAGGCAGAAGCGGCAACCTGATCGCAACCGTTCTGCTGCGAAGGGGCTTGTTTAACGACGCCCGTGCTGAAGCGGAGCATGCCCTGGAGGCAAATCGAGAACAGCGGCTGGTTGAGGAAGAGGCCACATCGCTGCGCCTGCTGGGGGAGATCGATTTTGCCGGAGGGCGCTATGACACAGCGCTGGCAGCGCTGACAGAAGCTCTTGCCCTGGACAAGACGGCTGGAGTAAGGCGGAACATCTCTACCGATCTTCGCCTGCTTGGTGCCGTGTACCTTAAAAAGGGTGAGCATGACTCTGCCGTGAAGTATTTCAAACGGTCGCTTGAACTGAACCTGAGTGCCGATGATCGTGATGCAGCGGCATTTGATCGTGCACGGCTTGACGAGATATCAAAGCCTGCCGCCGCTCAATCGCCGCCGGTAAGCGGGAGTACCGTCAGGTGATGTTCCCTCCGTTCTTTCTGCGGGAACGGCAGTAGCCTGTTTCTGCAGCCGTCCATGAATCCGCAGCGTTTTCATACTCTCAATTCCACCCTGATTACTAATGGCACGGTCGTCTACTGGATGAGCCGTGACCAGCGTGTGGCCGACAACTGGGCGCTGCTGCACGCCCAGGCCCTGGCACTTGAGCTGCGTGTTCCGTTGGCGGTTGTGTTTACCCTGGCAGATTCATTTCTGGGAGCCACACTGCGGCAGTATGGTTTCATGCTGCGCGGTCTTGCCCAGGTTGAAGAACGTCTTGAAGCCCTCCAGGTCCCTTTGATCCTGTTGCGCGGAAATCCGCCTGATGAAATCTGCCGCTTTGTGAAGCAGAATGCTGTCGGTGCTCTGGTGACTGATTTTGATCCTCTGCGAATCAAGTGCCGGTGGCGGGAGCATGTTGCACTGCATTCCGGAGTTGCCTGTATCGAGGTGGATGCCCACAACATTGTTCCCTGCCGGATTGCGTCCGGCAAGCAGGAGTATGGTGCCTACACGCTCAGGCCGAAACTGAACCGGTTGCTGCCGGAGTTTCTGACCGATTATCCGAAGCTGGTCCGACACCCGTTTGCGTGGACTAATCCTCCTCATCCCTCCTTATGTAAAGTGGTAAGTATACCTGCAATCCTGGAATCTCTGCCTGTTGACCGCACGGTGGCAGAAGTGGCACTCGTGCCGGGCGAATCGGCTGCCCACACGCAGCTGCTCGACTTCATCACAAGTCGCCTCGATCGTTACGACCATCTCCGCAATGACCCGAACGCCGACGGGCAGTCGGGACTGTCCCCCTATCTGCATTTCGGCCAGATTGCACCGCAGCGGGTGGCGCTGGAGGCGGCTCGTCATGCAGGAGGATCTGCTTCCGGAGATGCGTTTCTCGAAGAGCTGATTGTCAGACGTGAGCTTTCAGACAATTTCTGCTGGTACAATCAGGAATACGACCGGATAGACGGTTTCCCTGTCTGGGCGCTGAAAACCACCGCTGAACATCGTCATGACCGCAGGGAGTACGTCTACAAAACGGAGCAGTTTGATCGGGCTGCAACTCATGACATGCTCTGGAATGCCGCCCAGCAGGAGATGGTGACCAGCGGCAGGATGCATGGCTACCTGCGGATGTACTGGGCAAAAAAGATTCTGGAGTGGAGCGAATCACCGGAGGCTGCCATGGAGACAGCTGTGTATCTGAACGACCGCTACCAGCTGGACGGGCGCGACCCCAACGGCTATGCCGGGATTGCCTGGAGCATCGGCGGAGTGCATGACCGGGCCTGGGGGGAACGGCCGGTGTTCGGAAAAATCCGCTACATGAACGACAAGGGGTGCCGCAGGAAGTTTGATGTGCAGCGGTATTTGAATACCTGGAGTGGAAGGAAATGAGGTCACGACTGCTGCGTCATGTGAATATGCTGCGAGAGTTTTCAGTTCCATTGATCTGCGGTGTACTGCTTGCATTATTCTGGGCAAATCTAAATCCTGCAGAATATCTGCGTGCTGTCAATGCGCCTTTTGTTGGTTCGTTCTCTCTTCATTTCATTTCCAATGATTTGTTTATGGTGTTTTTCTTCGGTATTGCTGCCGTGGAGATAACCCAGAGTTTCCTGCCCGGCGGAAGCCTGAGTCCAGTCTCACGTGCTATCAATCCGTTGATGGCAACATTGGGCGGGGTAATAGGTCCGGTAATTGTCTATTTGGTGCTGAATGTTCTCTTTGGCTCACCGGTGTTGAACAGAGGATGGGGCATTCCCACGGCTACTGACATTGCCCTGGCATGGCTGGTGGCCAGGCTCATATTTGGTGCATCCCATCCGGCGGTTTCATATCTTCTGCTTCTTGCAGTGGCAGATGATGCCATCGGCCTGGGAATTATAGCCGTATTCTATCCCGATCCGTCCCACCCGGTATCGCCGGTGTGGCTGTGCCTTACCATCCTTGGAATGTTGACTGCGTATGGGTTGCGCCGTGTATCTGTGATGAGTTACTGGCCATATCTCTTCCTGGGAGGAGTCTTGAGCTGGACAGGCCTGTTTATGGCGCATCTTCATCCTGCTTTGGCGCTGGTTTTCATACTTCCATTCTTGCCCGGCCAGCCTCGTGCTGCAAAAGGACTTTTTGAGGAAAACCCTGACGACCGTTCACCCTTGTCCAACTTTGAGCATGAGTGGAAAATCATCGTCGATTTCGGTTTGTTCATGTTTGGAATGACAAATGCCGGGGTTGAATTCTCCAGTCTGGGAACCGCAACGTGGTTGGTCGTATCCGCCCTGATTGCAGGTAAAAGTATCGGTGTTTTCGGAATGGGGTATGCGGCCAGTTTATTTGGAATGCAATTGCCTCACGGAATGCGGCGTCGAGACCTTCTTGTTGTCGGATTGATCGCCGGGATCGGTTTCACGGTCGCGTTGTTTATTGCCGGCGAGGCTTTCATTGAAGGATCAATTAGGAGTGCGGCAAAAATGGGAGCAATTCTCAGCATACTAGCTGCATTGATCGCTGTATTCGTGGCGGGTTCAATGGGTGTTAAGAAAGTACGGGAGTGATAGTATCCGAGTTTCGATTGACTACAACAACCAAGGGCGCTTTAAGGCGCCCTTGGTTGTATACGGTTTAATTGAAAATGACGTTATGCAGTTGAAACCATAGCAGCCTTCAATCTTCTGTTGACCAGGATGGCAGTTATGGTCACCAGCCACGGTCCGCCAATTAGCAGCATGCTCAAACCGGATGTGACCACGTGTTCGAATGAGCTCTGTTCTGAGATGCGGCTGTGAATGATTCCCTGGGCAATCAGCAGTCGCACGAGACCTGCCAGGATCAGGGGAACTGCGATGGCTGAACAACAGAATTTCCATTTTATTGTGTGCTTCAGTTTCAGCCGCCAGATCAGCATGGACTGACTGAGAGCGTTGAGCAGCACGATTAGGTAGATGAGAAGGTGATCCGGCATGCGTTACATCATCCCCATAACTTTAGGTAACCAGATTGACAGCGACGGCCAGTACGTGACGATGATCAAGAATACTACCATGGTCATCAACCACGGCATGACCGCCATAGTTAATTCGGTAATACTGAGTTTTGAGATACCGCTGGCGACGTACAGATTCAGGCCGACCGGTGGATGACAGAGGCCGACTTCCATGTTGGCATCAATCAGGATACCAAAATGAACCGGGTCAATACCGAGTTTCATGGCAGCAGGAAACAGAATCGGGGCGAAAATCAGGATTATCGATGAAGGCTCCATTACGTTACCGGCCAGCAGTAGAACCAGATTAACAACGATCAGGAATGATACGACGCCGAGATCCTTGCCAAGGATCCAGTCAGCCATCATCTGTGGGATGTTCTCGTGGGACATCAGGAACGAGAACAGTACAGCATTAGTGATGATGTAGAGCAGCATGGCACTCATGTTGGCTGAGTTTAGCAGTACGCGAGGTACATCCTTCATCCCCATGTCTTTGTACACGAAAACAGAGATGAAGAAGGCATAGACCGCCGACATGGCGGCAGCCTCGGTTGCGGTGAATACGCCGGAATAAATACCGCCGACGATGATGACAACCAGCATTAATCCCCATACACTTTTTCTGAATGCAGCTCCGCGTTGAGCCCAGGATGCTTTAGGCATACGGGGATAATTTCGTTTCTTGGCGAGATACCAGGTGACAACACCGAGCATGCACGACAAAAGAATACCGGGGAGCAGGCCTGCCACGAAAAGTGCACCGATGGAGGTATTAGTTGAGACGGCATAGACAACCTTCGGTATTGACGGCAGCATGAGGATTCCGAGTGAACCGGCACAGATGATGACCCCGGCGCCGAAACGCATTGGATAACCATTCTTGACCATTGCCGGCAGGACGATGGAGCCGATGGCTACAACGGTGGCAACACTGGAGCCGCAGACCAGAGCGAACATGGCGCAGGCAATGATACCGGCCAATGCTAAACCGCCATGAAAATGACCAATTACGCTGACGGCAAAATCAATCATCCGCTTGGCGACGCCCCCATGAGTGAGAAAGTTGCCCGCCAGAATGAAGAACGGTATGGCCATTATCTCGAACTTTTCGATACCGGTGAAGAGTTTGAGAGCTACCGCCTCAATTGGCACATTCGTGAGAAGGTAGAGGAAGGACAGAACTGTCAAGCCCAGAGCAATAGAAACCGGAACGCCCGTCAGCATCAGCGCGAGCAACAGAGCAAAGACGATCCCTATGTTGCCAAAATACAAGCCGACACATATCAGAACGGTAGAAATTCCGATCAACCAGGCAGCAGCACGGGGTTTGCTCATGGGAGGGATAATATTTAATACTTCGGCAGTGCTCATTTCGTCGCCCCTCCTTTATGTGTGACTCCGTCGTGCAAAATACCTGGTTGATCAAGAAGTTCCTCTTCGATGCCATCCACATGGGAATGGTCATGGTGAGGCAGTTCTCCAAACCGGACGAAACGCCAGCCAACCTGTATGAAGCGGAAGCACATCAGGTAGGAGCCGAGCGGCACGGCAGAGTAAATAACCCAGGTCGGCCATTCCAGATCGGGTGTGATAGGGCCTTCGGTCAGGTCGGTCAGATTCAAGCCCAGTTTGTTAAAGGCGGCGTAATGCAAGCCGTTCTCCCAGACAAATGTGGCTCCCAGAGTTCCAATGATGCCGGTGAAAATGGTTCCGCAGACAATCGCTACGAGAACGCCCTTCTTCCGCCAGTCATCTGGAAGGCGGTTGACAAGAACATCAACACCGACATGGATACCGGAACGAACGCCATATGCAGCCCCGAACTTAGCCATCCAGACGAACATGTAGATGCACAGCTCCTGCGCCCAACTGAGATTGAGCTGGATCAACCAGACCTGTATGCCAGGGATGGGCAGTCCGGCACCATAGCGGTGGATAATCGAAACAAAGATAATGAGCGTAGCCGCTCCCATGAGGAAGGTGATAATCCATTCCTCAAGATGATCAAGATATTTCATCATAATAAAGGCTCCTGTCGGGTCGTAAAAAAGGCCGCTGCATGGCCGCAGCGGCCTGAATTCAAGCTTACCTGATCTCAGGGAGTGTAGCCGGTCTCTTTGTAGACTTCTTTTACAATATCTGCTCCGATGCGACTGATGTTATCCTTATGAGCCTTATCCATGGTCTTTTTCCAGGCGGCCTTTTCCTGCGGGGTTAGGGTCACGAATTGCGAACGGCCCGATTTCTTTACAGCGGCCAGAGCCTCATCGTTATCCTTCTTGGCAACGTCGTTGGCGAACTTGGTGGCCTCTTTCATGCAGGCTTCCAGTGTAGCGCGGATGTCCTTTGGCAGACCATCCCAGAACTTCTTGTTGACGATGACGGCATAACCCAGATAGCCGTGGTCGGAAAGGGTCACGTATTTCTGAACTTCAAACATCTTCTGGGTGAAGAGGTTGGAGGGGGGATTCTCGGTACCGTTCACGACGCCGGTCTGCAGGGCCTGGTAGACTTCGGAGAATGCCATTACCTGTGGAATGGCGTTCATAGCCCGCATCTGGGAATCAAGCACCTTGGATGACTGGATGCGCATCTTCTGCCCCTTAAAATCGTCGACGGATTTAAGCGGCTTGTTGGCACTCATGACCTTGAAACCGTTGTCCCAGTACGCAAGTCCCAGCAAACCTTTGGGTTCAAGCTTCTTGAGCAGCTTGGCCCCGATTGGCCCCTGAGTCACCTTGTGCAGATCTGCATAACTGTCGAAGATGAAGGGGAGGTCAAACACCTCGAATTCCTTGACGCCCAGAGGAGCAAACTTGGCCAGTGACGGCGCCAGCATCTGTACGGCGCCTAGCTGCAGCGCTTCCATCTCTTCCTTGTCCTTATAGAGCTGGCTGTTGGGATACACCTCAATCTTGACGGCACCCTTGGTGCGCTCCTCGGCGATCTTCTTGAAGTAGTCGGCGGCCTGTCCCTTGGGGGTGTTCTGGGCGACGACATGGCTGAACTTGATGACGATTGGGGCGGCAAATGCCGAACCGGCGGAGAAGGCGAACAGCAGTGCGGCGGCGAGCAGGGTTTTCATTTTCATACGGAGCTCCTTTGCATGGTGTGATGGTGTACGGATGTGATCCGGTTTGCAAAATATAAGATGCTGTTCTATAGCAACAGTGGTGCCAATCTGAAGCTGCGACATAATCCGTTGAAATGGAAGTTCAAATTTTAATTAAAGGAGAGAATCTCGATAACGACAGGGGAGGAAGTGGCGGTTATCAGCCATTTTTGATGGCGGAAATCCGCCAGTTCCGGGTTAGATGGCGGGAATTCAGCAGGTTCTTTTCCCGGATACGGTTTTATCTGTCCGGCACAAAGAAACGGTGGTTCATTCCCTGAAGGCCGAGCATCAGCAGCAGCTCTTTCAAACGCTCGGCCGCACGTTGACCGGTGAGATTTTTGAAGCTGGCAATGATTAATTCATTTTTCATCGAGTGCTCCCACCCGACAAGTTCGGTGACGTTGACCTGGTAGCCGTGTGACTCCAGCTGCAGGCAGCGCAGCACGTTGGTGACGTGGCTGCCGAATTCGCGGGTATGAAGGGGGCGGCGCCAGATTTCGGATAACGCGCCGGTTGCGGCAGACCCTTTCTGTTTCCGCAATTCTGTGGCTACTTCGGCCTGACAGCAGGGGACCAGCACGATGAACTTTGCCTGTTTGTGGAGGGCAAAGCTGATGGCGTCGTCGGTGGCGGTATCGCAGGCGTGCAGTGCGGTCACCATGTCAACGGTCGGCGGCAGACGGTCGGATGTCAGCGCATCAGAAACATTTATCTCCAGAAAGTACATGCCGTTGAACGCAAGCCGGTCGGCCAGTCTGCGGGCCGATGTGACCAATTCCTCACGGGATTCAATTCCGAATATTTTTGATGCTGCCCGCTGGTGTTTGAAATAGAGATCATAGAGGATGAAACCGAGGTACGACTTGCCGGCGCCGACGTCGACCAGAGTCATGTCGGGGCGCTCCCGGCGGATTTCCTCCAGCAGCGGTTCGATGAAGCGGAAGAGGTGATTGACCTGTTTGATCTTACGGCGGCTGTCCTGGTTCATCTTGCCGTCGCGGGTCAGGATGTGCAGCTCCTTCAGCAGTTCAAGCGACTGCTCCGGGCGGATGTCATGTTTATCCGGCATTGTCGTCTCCGATAGCTGACTGCGTTCGGCGGAAAAAGAGCGCCATTACTGCCGGCAGCGTCAGCAGGGCGAACAGGGTGGTGAAGCCGACTCCGAAATTGGTTGCCCAGCCGATGGACGACATGGCACCGTAA
>Ga0194061_1000031_pt1 | contig 71169 bp, 52 predicted proteins | sample SepL2221m_MetaG_FD_163423 | JGI IMG/M metagenome (GOLD analysis project Ga0194061, IMG submission 163423) | Anoxic zone freshwater microbial communities from boreal shield lake in IISD Experimental Lakes Area, Ontario, Canada - Sep2016-L224-21m | ecosystem: Environmental > Aquatic > Freshwater >... | reverse complement strand
CAACTGATCACCGCAGTCGAAGCCGCTGCCCTTGCCGCCGGCTTGCCCCGCATCGTGCTCGAGGTACGCAGCGGCAACACCGGCGGCCGCGCCTTCTATGCCGCGCTCGGTTACCAGGAAGTCGATGTCGTGGCGCGTTACTACAGCCCCGGTGAGGATGCGATCCGCCTAACCATCGATCTACCGGCAGCGCGTATCAGCCGCTCGTAACCCGCTCGAACGGTTTGCCCGACAGTTTCATCGTCATGGTCCGACCACCAACGAGGTCGTCAAAGCCAACCCATTCGGGGCTGGTTGGCTCATCGCGTAACCAGAAGCGCCCGTCCCCCACCGGCTCGAGCGGCACTACGCCATCAAGCCACAGTCGTCCGGCACGCAAAATGACATGGCAACTGCCCGACCACGGATCCTCCGAGCGATAATGACCTGGGTAAGCGACCCATGCAGACGGCACTGGCGGCAGCGGCGCACGCGAGGCGCCGACGCGCAAGTAATGTGCTGCGCCCCAACCCAAACTATCGACCACGGCGTCACTGTCTACTACCGGGAACACTACCCAGTCGTGCTCTATGCCTTCTGCACGCACGACAAATACCGTCGCGGCACCACTGGCGGGCTCGAGCGGCAACGCACGCCCTTCTGGATGTTCCGCGCTCGGCGCGGTGCGCAGCAGCAAACCGATGCCATCGTGCACCACTTCAATCTGCGCGCCATTCTCTGCATAAAAATGACCGACATAATGATCGGGGTGCGCCACATGGCGCGGTGCCAACGGCGCCGGCCGCTGTGGCAACGCGCGCCGCTCAAGGCTAGCCCGACAAGTCCGCAACGCAAATTCAGCGACTGGCCGCGGTCGCACGCCCTGCATCGCATTGACAGAAACAAAGACGCCGAGACCACTGTCCAGATCAACCGCGAGGGCAGAAGCAAACGAGGTCATCCCTCCGGTATGACGCAGGCGGCGGTGGCCGTCCAAGGTATCTACCGCAATGCCATAGCCGTACGCGGTGCCGGGTCCAAATTCCAACGCCGCAATGTGGGGCGTCGAAAAAGCCGCGAACGCGGACTCTGACACCAGACGCCCACCGGCATAGAGCCCGCCATTCAGCAACATTTGCACGTAGCGACCCATGTCTGCTGGCGTTGAGGCCACACAACCGGCGCCAGTGGTCATCATGACCCGCGGCGCCACGACAAGGCTGCCATGCATCGGATACGGACGATCGGTACGCGCCGGCCAGTAACTCTGCACAACCTGTTGCGCCAACTCGAAGGAGATGACCGGCGCCGTGGCGCGCATACCGAGCGGCGTCAAAATACGCCGCTGCAAACTATCCGCTAGGCTGCCGCTATCGAGCACCTCAATCAAATGCCCGAGCGCTTGCCATCCCATATTGCAGTAATGAAAGTCACGCCCCAAAGGGCCAGCTGGCCGGTGCCAAAACGCCGGATCGCTGGGAAACAGCGGTCCATCCGGCAACGCCGCCGTGTGCGTCAGCAAGTGATGGATGGTGATAGGCGCCGCGGGCGACTCAAAGCGCAAGCCCGGCAAATATTTGGCGATGGGGTCTTCGAGCGAGACCCGACCCTCATCGACCAACTGCAACAGGGCCAGAGCGACGAACGACTTGCTGATCGAGCCGATATGAAACTGATGGGCAGGCGTGACCGGCGCGCGGGTGCCAAGGTCGGCATACCCGAAACTGGCCACGTGTCGAATCGCGGTACGGTCTGCAATGACCAAAGTCAGCCCGGGCGCACCCAACTCAGCGAGGTATTGCCGGACAAAACCGTCGACCGATTCGAGCGCTGCGGCATAAGGCCCCGGATCAAGGGCAGGGCTTAGCGTCTGCTTGGGCAGCGCTAAGGACGGCGTTGCCGCCAGCGCCGCGGTACCCAGCGCAACGAACGAACGGCGAGTGACGATCATTAGAACCCCCTTGAGCGCGTGAAGTGTATTCCCTGTGAGAGAACCCGCTGCTCTCAGCAGCGGATTCGCTCACCACGTGGATCGTACAACGGCTTGAGCGAAGGCGTGACCGGCACCCTCCCCTCTGCCAATTGGATTGTATACCGACCGCTCATCACAAACGCCTCGTCAACCCCCGCATCACATCCGACGTAGGCCATAGCGACGCAGGCGCCGAGCGTATGCCCATAACCGGCGGAGGTGACAAAACCCACCGGTTTGCCGTCCCGCAAGAGCGGTTCGTTGTGATAAGCAAACAGCTGCGGGTCTTCGAGCAAAAATTGCACCAGACGACGCTTGGGCAACCCAGCGTCACGTTGCAAACGCAACGCATCACGCCCGATAAATCCACCCTCTTTTTCATACGCGCAGGTAAATCCAAGCCCCGCGACCAGTGGCGAGTCATCAGGGCCGATGTCATGCGCCCACTCCCGATAGGCTTTCTCGATCCGCAGCGAATTGAGCGCATGATAGCCGCAGTGTGCCAGCCCATGGCGCTGCCCTTGCGCCACGAGTGCATCGTAGACCGGCAAGGCAAAGCCCGTCGGCACATACAGCTCAAAGCCCAGCTCCCCCACATACGTCAGGCGAATCGCCAGCACCGTCTGGTAACCGAGACGGATCTCGCGGGCCGCGCCGAAGGGGAACGCCGCATGCGAAAGATCATCTTCACTGAGCGCCTGCAACAGAGCACGGGCCTCGGGCCCCTGCACATTCAACATTGCATACGCCTGACTGACATCCGTCACCACCGCAAACGCCTCGGCTGGGATATGGCTCCGAACCCAACTCTCCACATGCGTTTGTGTGAACGCGGCCGTAAGAACTAAAAACCGATCCGTCGCGAGGCGCGTCACCGTGATATCGGCCTCAATGCCGCCACGATCATTCAGGAACTGCGTATAAACGCAGCGACCAACCGCAACGTCGATCTCAGCAGTCGCCAAACGATTTAACACCAGGACCGCATCACGCCCCTGCACTAGCAATTTCGAGAACGACGACTGTTCGAACACCCCTACCCGCTCCCGCACGGCAGCATGTTCACGCGCTGAGGGCTCGAACCAATTATTTTTGCGGCCCCAGCCATAACGATACGTTGGGGATTCGCCGACCGTCGCGTACCAATTCGGCCGCTCCCATCCGGCACCTTCGCCAAAACAAGCGCCGGCGGCAGCGACGCGGTCATGCAGTACGGTCTTGCGCACATCGCGGGCCGTGGACCACTGCCGCGCCGGCCAATGGTCTTGATAGCCAATGCCCAGTGATTCGACGATACGGTCAGCGAGGAAGCGAGAATTGTCCTGCCACGGATGGGCACGACGCAGATTAACGGTCCAGACATCCATGGGCGGATGACCTTCTGCAATCCACCGGGCCATCACTTGCCCGACTCCGCCGCCGGAGAGAATACCTAGTGAATTGAAGCCCGCTGCGACAAAAAAGTTTTTCAGATTCGGCGCTTCGCCCATCAGATAATTATGGTCAGGCGTAAACGACTCCGGCCCACAGAACAGTAAGCGTATACCGGTTTTAAATAGGATCGGCACGCGACGCATCGCTTGTTCGATCACCGGCGCCACCCGTTCCCAGTCCGGGGTGATTTCGCCAAATTCAAAATCGTTGGGAATGCCTGTCAGCGCCCACGGACGAGCTTCGGCTTCGAACAGGCCAACCATGATTTTTCCGGCCTCTTCGCGCAGATACGCCGAATTGCCTGGATCACGAAGGATGGGCAGCAGTGGATGCAAGCCCGCAATGGGTTCCGAAATCAGGTAGTAGTGCTCAGCCGCCTGTAACGGCACGTTGACCCCAGCCAATTGGCCGACTCCACGAGCCCACATGCCCGCGCAATTGACCACAATCTCAGCAGCAATAGCACCCCGATCCGTCGTGACACCAGTGACGCGCCCGTCCTTCTGCGAAATTCCCGTCACCTTGGTGTGTTCAAAGAAGCGTACGCCGCGCATGCGCGCACCCTTCGCGAGCGCCCGGGTGACATCACCCGGATTGACTCGCGCGTCATTGGGGAAATGAAACGCGGCTGCGAGATCGGATACATCTGCGAGCGGCCAGAGGCCTTGCACCTCCTCCGGCGTGATCTCCCGCGCCTCCACGCCAAAAGACGCTGCCATGTGCAGCCCGCGACGCATCTCGTTGGCTTTATCTTGGGTCTTCGCTAACTGCACCGAGCCGCAAGGAATGATTCCCGTGGCTTGCCCTGTCTCGGCCTCCAATCGCCGATAGAGTTCCAGGGTGTACTTCGCCAACTTCGTCTGCGTCTCCGTGTCGCGCAGCGTGGTCAATAAACCCGCCGCGTGCCAGGTCGTCCCTGAAGTCAGTTGTTTGCGCTCGAGCAAGACCACATCGGTCCAACCCAATTCGGCCAGATGGTAAGCAATTGAACAGCCAATCACGCCACCACCGATGATGACGACTCGGGCCTGGCTCGGTAAGGATTCAGACGCAGTCACAGCACACTCCTCTCAACGCGACGGCAACGCAGTCGCCCACTGAGACCTTCGCTCAGAAGACCGCCACACTCTGCCAGGAGACTGCCGCCACTCAGGTCGAGTAGACGGGCTTGCCCAGCACCTTCATCCGCGGCCGCACTCCCAACCCCGGAGCTTGCGACGCCGCCAACCTGCCGAGCTTGCGTTGCGGCGCGCCGTCCGCACAAGAAACCGTGACATAGGAATTGAAATCCGTTGACGAGAACAGGTAGCGCGTTGGCGTACTGTGCGCAAGATGTGCAATCGCAGCGGTTACAATATCGCCACCCCACGTGTCCTCAATCGTCATCGCAATGCCCATCGACACGCATAAATCACGGATTTGGCGCGCCTTGGTGAGGCCGCCGACTTTCGAGATCTTGAGATTTATTACATCCATGGCGCGATCGGCAATGCCTCGCACCACCATATCGATACCATCGACGACCTCATCGAGCACGAACGGGCGATCAGTATGGGTGCGCACCGCCAAACACTGCTCGTAGCTCGCGCAAGGCTGTTCGATATAAACATCGACATCGCGGACTGCATCGACAACGCGCAACGCCTCGTGCTGGGTCCAGCCTGTGTTGGCGTCGGCGATCAAAACATCACCCGGCTTGAGCACCGCTGCAGCCGCATGAATGCGCGCGATGTCCGTATCGGGATCACCCCCGACCTTGAGCTGGAACTTGCGATAGCCCTGCGCGCGGTAACGCGCGACACTTTTGGCCATCCGCGCCGGCGACTCTTGGGAGATGGCACGGTACAGCGCGAAGTCTGCGCCAACGTGACCGCCAAGCAATGTTGCCACCGACAGTCCACTGGCCTGCCCCAAAAGATCCCAACAGGCTACGTCGAGCGCCGACTTTACATAAGGATGGCCGCGCATTGCCCGGTCCATCAATTCATTGATCTCCCCGAGTGCACGAGGATCCGCACCGATCAATTGCGGAGCCAGTTCCGCAATACCGGCACGCGCGCCGCGCGCATAGGCCGGCAAATACGCAGGTCCGAGAGGGCAGATCTCGCCGTACCCGGTCAAGCCGGTGTCGGTTTCAACGGCAACCACCGTGGAGTCGAACACAGACACAGTGTTACCACCAGACCATTTGTAACTACCCTCGTGGAGTGGCAGGTCAACTTGATAACAATGGATACGGGTAATTTTCACGCAATAGATCCTTCTCTAGAAGAGCGATAAAGTTGCACGCAGGTATAGCAAAGAACGGCGACCACAAGCCAGCGCAGCAGACTGACCTCCAGCGAGCGCACGAGGTAGAATGCAACCAGAACACCCGGGACGCCACCAAGCGTCAGCGCCCATGCCACAGGCCTCGAATAAAGACCCCCGCGATGAAAGCGTAGTGCGGCAGTTGGCAAAATTAGCGCCGCGCAGGTCGCCATGATCGGGAATACCATCAGTGGGCTCATGCCGAGCAGGTACAGCACCGCCATCGTCGGCGCGTAGTTGCCTATACCAAGACTGGTGAGCGAGCCGATCAGCGCGCTCGCAAGCACTGCGATGATTAACGCCATACCACTCAATCCACGCGCATCACCACCACTCGGAAGACCATCGATTTGCCGCAACACAATGAAAGTTGCGGTGACCAGTAAAGCGAGCGCCATTGCGCGCTGAATCTGCTGGCGCGGCCAGTGAACGACCACCCCTGTACCGCACCACGCGCCGACGCCTCCAGCCAGAACCATAGAGATCAAGGTCAGCGGATCCACAGGCACGATGGCCATAAAGAGCAGGGCCTCGAGCACCGTGGGCAGCGCGTTACCGACATTAAGGGTGCCTGGTATTCGCTCATCCTCCACCAGACGCCCAAGCTTGAGCGCAGCGGCGGTCGTTGCGAACGAGCCCACGCCGAGCGTGTCAAAGAAGTTCACGGCAAAACCAAGCCCGTAAAGTGCGCTGGCGTGCCAGCGCTTTGGGGGACTCGTCAGATGATCCATAAATGATCCTTTACATCGGTCAGCACTACGCTGCGATCCGCCCCAATGCCCAGCATTGCACAGCCCTATCTTTAGGGGAGTAGAACATCCTCAAAGCGCATGTTTCCAATCGCGTAGGACTGCCAATCTTGATAATCGAAGTGCCACCACTCGTATTCATAGACGGCGAAGCCTTCGGCCTCCATATACCGTCGCAACAAATCTCGATGGCGACGCAACACCTCTGACCCGCCCTCGTAATGGGGATAGGCCCGTTCACTCATTTCGTCATACAGACTAGGCATCGGCACCACGTCGCCGGTCTTCAAGTCATACAGCGTCAGATCCACTGCGCAACCACGGTTGTGGCGGGAGCCGTGCTCCGGATCTGCAACGAATTTGTGATTCTCTGGCGCCGTCGCATCCCAAAAAATCTTGGTCACGTACCAGGGCCGGTACGCATCATGAACCAGCAGGCCATAGCCTTCGAGAGCCAGCGCCCGCTGCACGCGCACCAAAGCCTCCGCAGCGGGCCGCTGCAAGAACGCCCGGGCCTGACTGTAGATCGGCGTACTCAGGAAGTTGCGATTTGTCGCATAACGGATATCCAGTTTTATCGTCGGATCCAGCACCGCCAGTTCCGTCAGTGCGGTTGGCCGGAACGGTCCTGGCTCACGTGGTGGGTTCGCCGCCAAGGCGATTGGCAGCAGTTCCGCCACTGGCCGCAATGGGGTCAGGTGAAAGAAGGCGCCCGGAGGCGCTGCAGAGTGCATTGCAATGAGCGGGGTTGTCGTGCGACAGGCGCTGATACAGAGCGCTCCGGCCGCCAGCAGCCCAAGCCCAAGCCAACGCCACGCGATCATGAGGACTCTCGGGCTGCCCCACCTGCTGCGACCCCGAACTCTGGAACGCTATGGGTCATGGCAGACAGTGAGAAGGCCCGCTCCACATAGCGGGCTATCAGATCTACCTCAATATTGAGCGACTGGCCCAACACCAACGCGCCCAAGGTGGTCACTGACTGGGTGTGCGGAATGAGGTTCACGCCAAAGACGCGACCGTGCACTTCGTTCACTGTGAGACTAGTGCCTTCGAGCGTCACTGAGCCTTTCACTGCGACAAAACGTGCCAAGGTCGCCGGCACTTCGATCGACACGCGCAGCGAGCGAGCATCCTTGGTCAAAGCCACCACTTGCGCTACGCCATCCACATGGCCAGTCACGTAGTGACCGCCCAGCGGATCGCCCACGCGCAAGGCCCCCTCCAGATTGACCGGCGAACCCGCAGTCAAGTGACCCAGTGTTGTGCACCCCAGCGTTTCGACGGAAACATCCGCTGCGAAGGAGCGCGACTCCAACCGCGTGACCGTGAGACACACGCCAGATACCGCAATAGAATCGCCAATCGCAACAGCCTCGAGTGGCAGGCTTTCCGAATCAATTACGAGCTCCACATCACCGGAACGGCGCGTCATGGACGCAACACGGCCAACGGCTTGCACGATTCCGGTAAACATCAGCGCGCCTCCTCAGCAATCGGCATGAGAGTGAGCCGCAAATCCTCACCCACCCGCTTGATATCAGCAAAACGAAAATTCCAACGATCACCAATTTCATCGAGCATCGCCAGCGTCGCCAGCGGTGCGCCGTCATGACCCAGCATATGCGGAGCGAGGTACAGCACAAACTCGTCGACAAGCCCCGCCTCAATGAAACTGCCCGCGAGCCGCGGACCGGCCTCGACCAGCACTTCATTGATCTCGCGCGTGGCCAGATACCGCAATACGGTAGCGAGGTCTCTGGCATCGGCATCCGGCAAACAGACCACTTCGGCGCCCGCCGCCGTCAGCGCCTTAGATTTCACTGGATCGTCGCTGCCCGTCACAATCAGGATGGGGCCTTCATCTGCGAACAGTCGCGCGGTCGGCTTTACGATCAAGCGGGGATCCAGGACAACGCGTAAGGGCTGCCGACCAGCCAGATCAATCGCCGGATCGCGCACGGTCAGGCGGGCATCGTCCCGGTCGACTGTGGATGCACCGGACAGCACGGCAGACGATCGGGCGCGCAGTCGCTGCACGTCAGTACGCGCAGGCTCGCCGGTCAGCCACTGACTGCGGCCGTTGGCTAATGCCGTGCGCCCATCGAGGCTTGCTGCCACCTTGACCCGTACATACGGCAGCCCGGCGCGGTGTCGCTTCAAAAATCCTAGGTTCAGGGATTCTGCAGCGCTTGCCAGCAATCCTGACTCGACGCGTACGCCAGCCGCACGCAATTGCTCCGCACCAGCGCCGGCAACCTTAGGATTCGGATCCATAACGGCGTAAACCACCCGCTGGATGCCGGCCGTGATCAGCACCTCTGTACACGGACCAGTGCGGCCTTGATGGGCGCACGGCTCTAGCGTGACATAGGCAGTTGCGCCATGGGCCGCTGCGCCCGCATCGGCTACGGCATGCACTTCAGCATGGGGCTCGCCGGCCTTACGATGAAAACCGCGCCCAGCGATCACGCCATCCCGGACCAGCACACAGCCCACGCGCGGATTGGGATCGGCGGTATAAAGACCCTCGCGAGCGAGGCGAATCGCCTCAGCCATATAGCCGTGATCAGCCGCATCGAACAAATGGCTCACGGGGTTCCTTTTTTCTCTTCGCTACCGTCGAGAAAAGATAACTGCACGCGCTTTGCCGGTTTGGCTGGCGAGCGCTTCAACTTAGCGATCTCGTCATGAAACGCTTGTACGTCCTGAAAACTGCGATACACCGAAGCAAAGCGCACATAAGCCACTTCATCCAGATGATGCAATTCCTCCATAACCAATTCGCCGACCAGCCGAGAAGGCACCTCACGCTCACCTAGGGATCTCAGTTTGTGGCCGATGCGGGCAAGTGCGGCATCAATCGCATCATGAGCAACCGGTCGCTTCTCGAGCGATCGCTGCATGCCAGCACGGAGTTTCGCTTCTGAAAACGGCTCGCGCGTCTGATCACTCTTGACGACCTGCGGCATGACCAATTCCGCACTCTCGAACGTCGTGAACCGCTCCCCACACTCCAAGCACTCACGCCGACGCCGAATCTGCTGCCCCTCTGCGGCCAACCGCGAGTCGGTCACTTTCGTTTCGACATGGCCGCAGAAAGGGCAGTACACGGATCAAGCTCGGGCGTATACCGGAAAGCGACGGCAAATCGCCTCGACTTCCGAACGCACACGCTCGATGACCTCAGTCTCAGCCGTAACCCCGCCCTTACCATCCGGGGTACCCAGATGCGCGCGCGCAGAGACGTTGTCGAGTAGATCGGCGATCAAATGAGCAAGCAATCGCACCTCAGTTTCCTTAAATCCACGCGTGGTCACCGCGGGCGTGCCAATACGCACACCCGAGGTGATCATCGGCGGACGCGGATCATTCGGGACTGCATTCTTATTGACCGTGATATGTGCGCTGCCCAAGGCCGCGTCGGCATCTTTTCCGGTCACATTCTTAGAGACCAGGTCGAGCAAGAACAAATGATTATCGGTACCGCCGGTAACAATCGAGTAACCGCGCTCAATAAAGGCGGCGACCATCGCTCGGGCATTGGCAACGACTTGCGCTTGGTAGGTTGTAAATTCCGGCGCCAATGCTTCCTTGAATGCGACCGCTTTGGCGGCAATCACATGCATCAACGGACCACCCTGTGTGCCCGGGAAGACCATCGAATTCAACTTCTTAGTAATCTCCTCTCCGGCGGAGGACAGGATCAGACCACCGCGTGGACCGCGCAGCGTCTTGTGCGTGGTCGAGGTCACTACATGGGCATGCGGCACCGGATTCGGGTACAACCCGGTCGCGCAGAGACCCGCCACATGGGCCATATCGACCATGAAATAGGCGCCCACTTCATCCGCAATCGCCCGAAACTGCGCCCAGTCGATGACGCGTGAATAGGCGGAGAAACCCGCAACGATCAATTTAGGCTTGTGCTGCCGTGCCAACGCGGCAACCTGGTCATAGTCAATCGCACTGCCATTGGGCTTGAGACCGTACTGGACTGCTTGAAAAATCTTGCCGGAAAAATTGACCTTGGCTCCATGGGTCAAGTGACCGCCGTGATCCAAGCTCATCCCAAGCAACGTATCGCCAGCATTCATTAAAGCAAGGTACACGGCGGCGTTCGCCTGGGAACCGGAGTGGGGCTGCACATTGGCCCAAGTGGCACCAAATAACTGTTTGGCACGCTCGATCGCCAGACGCTCGGCCACGTCAACATACTCGCAACCACCGTAGTAGCGTTTGCCCGGATAGCCCTCGGCATACTTGTTCGTCAGCACCGAACCCTGCGCTTCCAGCACCCGTGGGCTGGCGTAGTTTTCGGAGGCGATCAACTCAATGTGATCTTCTTGGCGCTGCCGCTCGGCAGCAATCGCATCGGCGAGCTCGGGATCAAATGCGGCGATAGTACTCTTCGAATCAAACATGGTGCGGCGCGTTCCGTACAAAGGGGGCGCAACCCACCTCGGGTTGCGCGTGCTCTGATTCTAACGGAACAGCACCCACTCCGGGTCCATCGGATTTAAGCAGCCGGTTCGATAAAGCTTTTCAAGACACCCGTCCAGGCTAACCCGAGGTTCTCGTGGTTATAACCACCGCCGCCAAGGCCTAACAGGCGTCCGCCACAGTGGGTGTCCGCAAGGGCCGCCAGACGGGCCGCCGCATGGGCATGGGCCGCCGCCGTAAAACGCAGGTGCGTTAATGGATCGCCCGCGAGACTATCCGCGCCAGCCTGCAGGATGATGAATTCTGGCCGGAAAGCGGCAACATGGGCCTCGATACGTGTCCACGCCGGCCAGAACACCTCATCCCCCGAGGACGGCAGAATGGGTATGTTGAGCTTCGTACCCTGCGCGGCGCCTAATCCGGTCTCGTGCGCCGCCCCGGTACCTGGGAATAGGTAGCGCCCATCCTCATGAATATCGGCAAAACACAGGTCAGGGTCATTCTCGTAGGCGTAGTACACCCCATCGCCGTGGTGGGCGTCGATGTCGACGTAGGCGATGCGCCGCACCCCAAAACGATGCCGTAGCGCCTCAATCACCACCCCAATGTCATTAAAGACACAAAAACCTGCCGCCGCACCCGGAGTCGCATGATGCAACCCCGCAATGGGGATGAAGGCCCGCTTGGCGCGCCCCTCCATGATTTCTTCTGTGGCGACGAGTGCCCCGCCCACGACGGCACTGGCCGCTTCGAATACACCCCGGAAAGCGGGCGTATCGCGCACATCTAAAAAGCCCTGTCCGAGCCCCGAGCGCTGCTCGACCAAGGACACGTAAGCGGATTGATGAAAGGTTTCCAGTTCGTCCCGGCTCGCCTCACGCGGCCGCTGCACACGCACTTGCGTATCGAGGCCCAAGTCGCGAAATGCCCGCATAAACGCGCCATAGCGGTCGACACCCCAAGGATGCCCGTCCGGGAAGCCATAACGCCCTAGCGCTTCACCAGCCACCAACAGCGTGTCGCGGGCCGCTCTCATTGGCGCAGACTAGCATGCTCGTAGCGGCGCGATGCGCATTATGCGAGCACTCCAGAGGGCCTGTGGTGGGCGTGGGTGGCAGGCCCGCGGCAACCGCCGACAGACCGTCACCGCTACAACCGACATTCCGACAGGTCCCGGCCAAGGCTATACTTCGGTCCCCGGCGCCCGCTCCCTTTGGGTGCCCCGAACCTCTCGGATGCAGTCATGGCGCAATTCATTTACACGATGAATCGGGTGTCTCGAGTCGTGCCGCCGAAGCGGACGATTCTCAAAGACATCTCCCTATCGTTCTTTCCTGGCGCCAAGATCGGCGTACTGGGTCTGAATGGCTCAGGCAAAAGCTCGCTCTTGCGCATCATGGCGGGCATCGACAAAGAATTCGAGGGCGAGGCCAGACCGCAGCCGGGCATCAACATCGGTTTCCTGACCCAGGAGCCAGAACTGGATCCTGCGTGCACTGTTCGCCAGATCGTCGAAGAAGGGGTCAAGCCCATCAAAGATGCGCTCAATCGCCTCGACGCCGTCTACGCGGCCTATACCGATGAGAATGCAGACTTTGACAAGCTCGCGGCCGAACAAGGCGAGTTAGAGGCCTATCTAGCCACCGTCGATGGCCACAACCTTGAGCGCACGCTGGAAGTGGCAGCCGATGCGTTGCGGCTACCCGAGTGGGACGCTCCAGTGAAGCACCTGTCCGGCGGCGAAAAACGCCGCGCAGCACTGTGCCGGTTACTGCTGCAAAAGCCCGACATGCTGCTGCTGGATGAACCGACCAACCACCTCGATGCGGAATCGGTCGCTTGGCTCGAACGCTTCTTACACGAGTACCAATCCACTGTCATCGCAGTGACGCACGACCGTTACTTCTTAGACAACGTCGCCGGCTGGATTCTTGAACTCGACCGGGGTCATGGCATCCCCTGGCAAGGCAACTACTCCTCCTGGCTTGAACAGAAAGAAAAGCGCCTAGGCATCGAAGAGCGCCAACAGGATGGCCTGCGCAAAATGCTGGCGCAGGAACTCGAATGGGTACGCCAGAATCCCAAAGCACGCCAAGCCAAGTCCAAGGCGCGTCTGGCCCGCTTCGAGGAACTGCAGTCGCAGGAATTCCAGAAGCGCAATGAGACCAACGAGATCTACATTCCACCGGGTGAGCGACTCGGAGAACTCGTCATCGAGGCGAAAAACCTCAGTAAAGGCTTTGGCGATCGCCTGCTGATCGACGATTTCTCGTTCAGCCTGCCACGCGGCGGCATTGTCGGCATCATCGGCCCGAACGGCGCCGGTAAAACCACGCTCTTCCGTATGCTCGCCGGTCTCGAGCAGCCCGATAGTGGCGAGATCCGCATGGGACCCAGTGTGCAGCTCGCTTACGTGGATCAATCGCGCCAGTCGCTCGATGACGCAAAGACGGTCTGGACTGAGATTTCTGGCGGTCTGGATATCATCAAGGTCGGCAACTACGAGACTTCGTCGCGTTCCTACGTCGGTCGCTTCAATTTCCGCGGTAACGCCCAACAACAAGTCATTGGCGATCTGTCTGGTGGTGAGCGTAATCGCGTACACCTGGCCAAGGTACTCAAGACGGGCGGCAACGTGTTGTTGCTGGACGAACCCACCAACGACCTCGACATCGAGACACTGCGCGCCTTGGAAGAGGGCCTACTGGCCTACCCGGGCTGTGCGGTGGTCATCTCCCACGACCGCTGGTTCCTCGATCGCATCGCCACCCATATTCTCGCCTTCGAGGGCGACAGCCAGGTGGTCTGGTTCGAAGGCAACTATCAGGAGTACGAAGCCGACTTGGTCAAGCGCAAGGGGGCGGAAGCCGACCGGCCGCACCGCATTAAGTACCGGCGCCTCGCCAACTGAGGGGTGACGCCGGCATCGGACGCCTCTCAAACCCCCGCTTCGTAGCGTAACCCTCGGATTATGTTAGAGTCTCTGGGCGCGAACCCTGACTGACGGCCTCTCATCGAGGGTCGCACCAGGCGATCGACGCACACGGAGTGCGGATGGCGATCCACATCGACTCAAACAGCCTGCTGGTCCATGACCAGGCCGCCAGCTTTGCGCTGGTCTGTCCGCACTGTGATGTCTTCTCCCATCTGACCGCCGTATCGGTGCCGACGTGGGCGATGCTCGAAGCGACTAAGCCCTCGCATATCGGCATTGTCTACCGGTGCGACGCCTGCAACGCTCCTATCTTCCTCAAGTTCCCGGTCAAGCTGTACGGCAACCACCGCGTCGAACTGTCGTCGCTATTCCAAGAAATAGAACGCCCGCGCGAGAAATTTGATCATGCGTTCCTGCCAGAGGGCATCGACGCCCTGTGCCGCGAAGCACTGACCGTCTTTGCAGTCGGCTGCTGGAATGCATTCGCCTCCCTGTGCCGACGTATTGTACAAGACGTTGCGGTCGACCTCGGTGAACACGGCAAGCTGAAATTATTCGATCAGCTGAACGATTCACGGGAAATGGCCGAACTCGATCCAGAGACCTTCCATCTCTTGCGGCGCGTCTTACTCGCCGGTGAACAGGGCGCCGCTTCGCGAATGCCGAACCTGGACGCCGAAACGGCCGGCGTACTGCTCGAAGTACTCAAAGATCTGCTCTATCAGAGCTACGTGCGCCGTGGCCGATTACAGCAGGCCATGATCGCAAGGCGCCGTTTCACGGAACCGGACTCTATCGCCAACGTCACTGTGCTTAACCGCACGAAGTCCTAGCCACACGCCACCGCCGGGGAGTGTTTGATGCATCGCATCCTGCTCTTGATATCTTTCTTCTCTTGCTTCGCAGCACAAACCACCCTGGCTGATGAAGCGGCCTCGGTCACTACCAGCGCATCCGCTACCGAAACAACCCGCCCGACGAAAGCAGCTTTCGACGTCACAATTCTCAACAGCGCCGCTGCAGCAACGACTGTACGAACCGACAGCGCGAAGGTCACCGCGGCCGTCAAAAGCGCCCTGCTCGCAGCAGGATTGCCGGAGTCGGATCTACGCTCCTCGCAACTGAACATTGGCATTCACTGGGACTACGTCAACAATGAATCGCGCAAGAATGGCTTCGACGCCTCCAATCGGCTGCACATCGAAACCCGCAATCTTGCCCTTGTAGGCATTTACCTAGACGCCGCACTGAGCGGCGGCGCAAGGGAAGTCTCTGCCGTGGCATTCACCGCAGACGACACGGACGCCACGCGCCGGCGTGCGCTGGCACATGCAGTCGCGGCGGCCAAGGACGATGCAAAGGCCATGGCCGAAGCCGGCGGTACGCGACTTGGCGCCCTAGTTTCACTCTCGACCCAGCCGCTCGGTCAAAATTTCGGTGGGGAAATACAGGTGACCGGTCTGGCGCGTGCCTTCGGCGGCGCCGCTGCGCCCGCGCCCGCCACGACCGTCATCATCCCCGACATTGAGGTCACGGCAACCGTCTACGGACGTTGGCAGGTGGTTTCTAGCCCGCACTGAGCATTTTAAGCGCCTATGGGTTGTGCAGGCCGCTCGGCCAATGCAATCGACAACGCTGCCAGAAAATGCTCGGTCGCGGCGTCATCAAAAGTCAGCGGCGGCCGTACCTTGATGATGTTGTTGTCGTGACCTTCCGTGCCCACGAGAATGCGCTGCTCGCGTAGTCGCTCGACCACATACGCCGTCTGCGCTGTTGCAGGATTGCGCGCGTCGCGATCGTTGACGAATTCGACGCCGAGAAAAAGTCCATGCCCGCGCACATCCCCGATCAACGGGTAGGTCTGCGCGAGTGCGTGCAATCCGTTGAGAAATTGGCCACCCATGCGCTTGGCATGCCCCATCAGATCTTCGTCTGCGACGATGGAGAGCACTTCGCAACCCACTGCGCAGGCGACCGAAGAGCCCCCAAAGGTGCTGAAAAATTCCATCCCGTTGGCAAATGCATCGGCAATGGCCCGCGTGGTGACCACTGCACCGATCGGGTGTCCATTGCCCATGGGCTTGCCCAGCACCACCATATCGGGCACCACGCCCTGGCCTTCAAAGCCAAAGAACCAGTCTCCGAGTCGGCCCAAGCCCGTCTGCACCTCGTCGGCTATACACAAGCCACCTGCGGCGCGAATACGCGCATAGACGTCCGCCAGATAGCCACTCGGCAGCACGATCTGCCCACCCACCGAGGGCAACGTCTCCGCAATGAACGCCGCCGGCCGTCGCCCGTCAGCGGCAAGCCGGTCGAGGATGGCGCCTACCGCGGCCGCGTAGTCCGCTCCAGAATGCGGGCCGCGATAGCGGCCCCGATAAGCATCCGGTAACGGCGCAACATGGACCCACGGCTCCGGGCCCGTGCCGCCACGACCGGCAAATTTGTAATGACTCAATGCGACCGCTGTATTGGTATTGCCATGGTAGCCCTCTTCAAGCACCACCGTATCGCGCACCCCGGTATACGCACGCGCCAACCGAATCGCCAACTCATTCGCTTCGGAGCCAGAGTTGACGAAGAAACATACTTCTAATGGCGCCGGGAAATGCGCGGCAAGCGCATCGCCGTAGGCCAAATGCACGTCCTGCAGATAACGGGTGTTGGTCTGCAACAACCGCGCCTGCTCGGCCATGCGGCGCAAAATACGCGGATGGCAATGTCCGACCTGCGGGACATTGTTATACGCATCAATGTATTCCCGACCCCACACGTCGTACAAGTGATGGCGAATCCCCCGCACCGCAGTGATCGGTTGCTGATAGGACGTCTTGAGGTTGTGACCAAAACGGTGTCGACGCCGATCGATCCGGGCCGCATCCGGCACAGGGCGCCCATCCACTCGCTGCGCATCAATCCCGAGCAACGCCGCTGGATTGGGGTACAACGCCAGCCAAGTTGCCAACTCATCCGGCGACGCCACGCCCGGCCAATCACTACCCCGGCCCAAGGTCGTCAAGCCCAGTTGTAGATGCAGATGGGGCGGCCAACCACCATTCTCATCGGCCGCACCGACAATGCCGATGGGGTCACCTGCTGCCACGCGACTGCCGAGTTGATGATGCAAGCCCACGTTGTGCGAAAGGTGTCCGTACAGGGTAAAAAACGGCACCCCACCCGCGGTTTGGTGTTCGAGCACAATCACACCGCCGTAATCGAGATTGTCCGCTCGAATGGCGATATTAAAAATGGTGCCGTCGTAAGGCGCACAGACCACGCTGCCCGCAGGGACAAACACATCCAACCCAAGGTGCACCGTGCGCCGCTCCCGACCGGTACACGTCTCGGTAACGAAGGCGGGTGCGGTGTAGATTAGGCGCGGCTCCGCATAGCGACCCAGCGCGATGCCTTCGCCCGCCACTATGTCAACGTGACGCTCTAGTGCCGCCATATCGAAGTGTTGCGGGTCATCCGGTGAACCGGAGCCGCCAATCGATAAATCCAGTACGGGCGCCTCCACCAAACGCACTGCCAACACGCCTGCCGCCGGCACCGAGGCAATATGTGCAGCAACAACCCCTGCCGACGGGTGCGCAGCAAGCCCACAGGCGAGACGCAGGCGCGCGTGCACGTAGTCTTCTGGATATGCCCCCATCGCCTCTAGAAATGCCCACGCACTGCGCTCAGACACGACGACATACGGATCATCCGGGCGGGCCAGTTTACCCAAGCCACTGTTGGTAACGCTGACGGCAAGCCGGGTGAGCAGCAATGGCCACAACAGCGCCAGCTCTTCCGCACTGAGCGGGGCCACCGTATGCACACCGGCCACATATGCGGCCAGGGTCTCTATCGGTCGCACCTGATCTAAGACGATATACGCCGCCGCGATAGCCAAATCCGCCACACGCGCACCCGGAATAAGGTCGCCGAAGTCGAGCAGCCCGGAAACTCGAACCGTATCGCCCTGTGCTTCGACCAAAAAGTTGTGATCGTTCAGATCGTTGTGGATCGCCCCATGTGGCAATGCCAAAAGACGCCGCTGTAGGTCCGCGACGAACCGCGCCGCAATGGCATCCACCAGGCGCCGCCGCGACGGCTCCGGAATCGCATCAGGATGCGAACAGATCCAGCCTGCCGCCTCCAGATCCCACTTGGTGGGGCGCGCCAAGGCCACGTGCGTGAAATCCGCCAATGCCCGACCCAACCGACCGTGTGCCACACCCACCGCTTGCGCGAGCGTAGCGGTCTTGGGTCGCTCGAGCGCATAGACGTGCCCGGGCAATACGGTAATCAACCAAGCCAAGCGAACGCCGCCATCGGGGGCGACGAGGTGCACGTAATCCGCGCCGTCCCGACTCGCAACCACACAAGGCACCGGCACCGCAGGATCCATTTTTGCCACATGCCGCAATACGCGGCACTGCAAGTCGACGAAAGTGTCCGGGCAATCCGGGCGCATGATCTTCAGCACGTGGGTGCGCACACCCTGGACGGCGACCATGAAATTCTGGTCGTACTCACCCGGCAGCACGGCGAGCTCGGCATCGATATCCCAGTACTGACGGATTGCTGCCCGTGCAAAGGTTAGATCCAGTAGCGCGGCATCAGACTTGAAGGCAATGTCGTCGGTCATCGAGATCCCCCTGGCTCAGCGGCACCGCAACGGTACCCGCAGCTCTAAACGTCAATGCGCTCCACATCCACCGCCAGCAGCGGTCGACCGAGAAAGAGACTGCCCACGCGTGCAAAACGCTCTGGCCCATCAGTTGCCAAAAAACGCGTCCCCATCGCCCCCACGCCGCAACCCATCCGCTCACCGACCAAGGCCACCACCGCCGCCGCGGTGGTTTCAGCAGAATCCACGAGGGCGATACTGGCCGGTAGCAAGGCGGCCAGCGTCCGTCGCAACAGCGGGAAGTGCGTGCAGCCCAGTAACAGCGTATCGGGCCCGAACTGCTGCGCAAAGGTGTCGCCGAGATAACGACGCGCCGCCAACTCAGCAACCGCGCCCTCCCCCCACCCTTCTTCTGCCAGCGCCACAAACACCGAACAGCCAATGGCCGTCACTTGCAGCGATGGATCCAGCGCCGCGATCGCCTCTTGGTAAGCGCCAGCGCGTACGGTGCCTTCCGTTGCCAGCACCGCCACCCGACGGTTGCGCGTGGCTGCAACCACCGCTGCGGCGCCCGGGGCGATCACCCCGACCACGGGGATTTCTGGGTGGGCCGCGGCCAAGGCCGGCAACGCCGCAGCCGATGCCGTATTACACGCAACCACCACGGCTTTGACATTGCGAGCGGTCAACACCGCCGCACACTGCAGCGCATAGCGCTCAACGCTCGCCTGACTCTTAGTCCCGTACGGCAGCCGTGCGGTATCGCCCAGGTACAGAAACGACTCTTGCGGCAGGGCCCGCTCCAGTGCAGCGAGCACGGTGAGTCCGCCGACGCCCGAGTCGAAGACGCCGATCGGTCGTGGGTCAACCCAGCGCGACACGAGCGTTCTGGAACATCCGCAGCCAACCACCCGCATCGGACCACTCTGGCGGGTGCCATGAATTCTGCGCAGCCCGATAGACCCGCTCCGGGTGCGGCATCGTCAGCGTGACCCGACCATCACCAGAGGTGATGCCGGCAATACCGTGCGGCGAACCATTGGGGTTGCGCGGGTAAGTGGTCGCCAATTGGCCGTAATGGTCCACATAGCGCAGCGTCGTACCCTGTTCTTTAAGGAACGCCGCCTCCGCGGCCGCATGCGCGAATACGGCACGGCCCTCGCCGTGACTGACCGCAATGGGCAACACCGACCCCGCCATGCCGGCGAAGAACGGCGAACGCGACGCAGTCACTTCGACCAGCGTCAGGCGCGCTTCAAATTGTTCCGAACGATTACGTTTGAAGCGCGGCCAATGTGCCGTACCCGGAATTAGTTCAGCCAATGCGGCGAGCATTTGGCAACCATTGCAAACACCCAGCGTAAGCGTATCAGCGCGCTCGAAATATCGGAAAAACTCATCCCGGGCCCGCGGATTAAACAGGATGGACTTTGCCCAACCTTCACCGGCACCTAACACGTCGCCATAACTGAAGCCGCCAACCGCCACAACGACCGGGTAATCGGCCAGCGTGACGGCGCCGCCGATGATGTCGGTCATGTGCACGTCATGCGCCTCGAACCCAGCGCTGGCAAAGACCGCGGCCATCTCCAACTGACTGTTACAACCCTGCTCACGCAGTACCGCGACCCGTGGACGCGCGCCGGTTGCAATGTAAGGGGCCGAGACATCCTCCTGCAGATCGTAGGTGAGTCGCGCCGAAAGACCCGGATCCGCTGCATCAGCCACATGTGTAAATTCTTCGCGTGCACACTGCGGATCGTCCCGGCGCTCACGCATGCGGAAACTGGTTTCAGACCAAGCGGACGCCAAGTCCACGATGGCTTCGTCCAGCACAACGCTGCCATTGGCCGCTATCTGCAAGCGCGCCGCGCCCATCACGGTGCGAGCAATTACGCGGGCCAGTGCGCCGATCCCTTCGGCCGCAAAGCAACTGAGCACATGCGCGACGTCAGTCTGGGCCACCTCCAGCACCATGCCCGGCTCTTCGGCATACAAAGCCGCAATTGGATCACGGACTAGCCCAAGGTCCGCGGTGAGGCCCACATGCGAGGCAATGCCCATCTCCGCCAAGGTGACGAAGAGGCCGCCATCCGAGCGATCATGATAAGCGCGCACATAGCCCGCCCGCGCCAAGCCGCGCAGCGCCCGGAACGCGCCGATCAGCACCTCAGGCGAATCGAGGTCCGCCGGCGCATCACCGAGCACCCCATAGACCTGCGCCAGACACGAGCCGCCTAAGCGATCCCGTCCAGCCGACAGATCCACTAAGACGAGCGCCGAAGAACCATCCTTGCCCTGCAACTGCGGCGTTAGGGTCGCGCGCACATCACCGACCGGCGCAAAGGCCGAAACAATCAACGAGACGGGCGACCAGACGCTGCGATCTCCGGTAGGCGACTTCCAGCCCGAACGCATCGACAACGAATCCTTGCCAACCGGAATCGCGATCCCCAGTGCCGGACACAATTCCATACCCACAGCACGCACGGTGTCATACAACGTGGCGTCTTCGGCCGCATCGCCACAAGCGGCCATCCAATTGGCCGACAAACTGATGTCTGATAACTGGCCAATATCAGCCGCCGCGATGTTGGTGATCGCTTCGGCCACTGCAAGCCGACCCGACGCAGGGCCGTCCAAGAGTGCTACCGGCGTGCGTTCGCCCATCGCCATCGCCTCACCGGCGTGTGTGGTGTAGCCGGCCAGCGTAACCGCGCAATCGCTGACGGGCACTTGCCAAGGGCCTACCAGTGAGTCACGGCTGACCATGCCACCTACGGTACGGTCACCGATCGTAATCAAGAAGGTCTTGTCCGCCACGGTCGGCAACCGTAGCAATCGGTAAGCGGCCTCGCGCACATCCATCGCTTCGGTGGCCAAAGCTTCGCGCGGCCGCGGCGTCCGCGTAGCCGTGCGATGCATCCGCGGCGCCTTGCCAAGTAGCACGTCGATCGGCATCTGCACGGGCGATGCTTGGGTCCTCGGGTCGGCGACGACCAGTTCACCATCATCGGTGATCGTGCCGACAACCGCAGCGGGGCAACGCTCGCGGTGACAGCAGGCCATAAACGCCGCAATACCCTCTGGTGCGATGCAAAGAACGTAGCGCTCCTGCGCTTCGTTGCACCACAATTCTAGCGGCGACAAGCCGGGTTCGTCGGTAGGAATCGCGCGCAGATCGATGCGACCACCACGCTCACTGTGCGCGATCGCCTCGGGGATTGCATTGGACAGACCGCCAGCACCGACGTCATGGATCAGGATGATCGGGTTCTGGTCACCGAGTTCCCAGCAACGGTCAATCACCTCTTGGGCACGGCGTTGCATCTCCGGATTGCCACGCTGCACGGAAGCGAAATCTAAATCCTCGGTCGAGGCGCCGCTGCCGACGGATGACGCGGCGCCACCGCCCAAACCGATCAACATCGCCGGCCCACCGAGCACCACGATCTGGGCGCCTGGAGGCACCTGCGCTTTATTCACATGATCGCGACGCACATTACCAAGACCACCGGCCAACATGATCGGCTTGTGGTATCCCCGCGTCACACCGAGCGCATCACCGGCCACCCGCTGCTCGTAGGTACGGAAGTAACCCAGGATGCCCGGCCGACCAAACTCATTATTGAACGCCGCCGCGCCCAGTGGGCCGTCGGTCATGATGTCCAGCGGCGAGGCAATACGGGCGGACTTAGCCTCCGGGCCTTCCCATGGCTGCTCGAAGCCAGGAATGCGCAAATTGGAGGTCGTAAAACCCGTCAAACCCGCTTTGGGCTTGGCGCCGCGGCCGGTCGCCCCCTCGTCACGGATCTCTCCACCAGAGCCGGTCGAGGCGCCGGGAAAGGGGGAGATCGCCGTGGGATGATTGTGGGTCTCTACCTTCATCAGAATGTCGATCGACTCGACGCACGACTGATAAACACGCGTAGCAGGGTCCGCAAACCACCTAGCCGCCACCGTGCCGGCAATGACGGACGCATTGTCACGGTACGCCGATAAAACACCGCCTGGATTCTGCTCGTGCGTATTGCGGATCATCGCGAACAACGATTTTTCCATCGCCTCGCCGTCCACCGTCCACGACGCATTGAAAATCTTGTGGCGGCAGTGCTCCGAATTGGCCTGCGCAAACATCATCAATTCCACGTCCGTCGGATCGCGATTAAGTTTGGCGTACGCGGCAACGAGGTATTCGATCTCATCGGCTGACAGCGCCAATCCCAAACGCTGATCCGCGGCAACGAGGGCTGCGTGACCATCAGCGCCCAACGCCACCGATGCCAGTGGCCGCGGCGTTTCCTCGATGAACAAACAGGTGGCCGCCGCAAGGGAGGGCAGCACCGCTTCGATCATCCGGTCGTGTAAGAGAGCCGCCAAACGCGTCCGCATTTCGTCGGTGAGCGCAGCGGTCATACGCAGGCTGTAAACGGTGCCGCGCTCAATGCGGCGCACCGAGGACAGTCCACACACGTGCGCGATATCGGTGGCCTTGGTCGACCACGGCGAGATAGTTCCGGGGCGCGGCGTCACCACAAACCGGATGGCCTCCACCGGCAAGGCCGGCGCCACGTCCACTTCCAGCAACCGATCAAGCACCCGCGCATCCGCAGTCCCCAGCGGGCCTGTGACGTCAACAAAGTGGGTGAATTGGGCCGCGACACTCCCCACCGACGGATCGATGGCCTTGAGCGCTACAAGGAGTTTATCGAGACGAAAAGACGACAGGGCCGTAGCCCCAGGCAACACCAGCATCGGGCACTCGAGTTGGAGCCGGGCTAGGCCGGCAAGCCTATATTCTACCCCACCTCGAGGCCCGGACGGGACCCGACTACTTGCGTGGACTCAGATCGGGCGTGCCTGGCATGACCGGCATGGGGAACTGCGCCACATTCGAGCCATCGTAAGCGCTGATCTTGCTCGGACCGCCTTTCTTCACCTCATCCACCCGCAGCACCGAGTGCAGCGGCAGCCAGGTCCGGGCGACCCCCTCAAATTCGGTGCGAACCCGCTCCTCGGAGGGGTCGACCACCACCGAAGACCGGCTATCAAAGACGAAATCCTCGACCTCGAGGAAACCGAAGAGGCTCCCATGGGAGACTTTCTTGGCGTAGATCTCCCAGACCTTGCCCTCCCGGACAAATAAGACCTTCAAAATGTGACTCGCTGCCATGCTCTTGCCGCGTCTGAGAGTAAAGTGGCGGACATATTAACTGGTATATGGGTCATGCCGCTCACGCTGCGAGTATTCGGTACCCGCGCCCACACGCTCGCGGGACGGGTCGCGCACACCTTCGGCCCTGAGGGCGGGCGGATCGGTCGTGCCCGCGATAATGACTGGGTACTCCCCGACCCAGAGCGCTACGTGTCGTCCCACCACGCCCGAATCGTCGTCGTCGACGGCCGCTACAACCTGTTAGACACCAGCTCAAACGGCACCTACATCAATGGCGCGGCCGAGGCCCTAGGCCGGCATGGCGCACACATCCTGCAACACGGTGATGAACTCGCCATCGGCGGCTACGAAGTCAGGGCCGAATTCGGCGAGCAGCGTGCCGACGACGTGGATTCGGCGCTACTGACCGCCCCACCGTTAATAGACCCCGCCGCCTCGATCCCGGACTTAGGCGCAGCGTTAGATCTGAGTGGCCTGATGCGCCGCCCACCGATCTCTGTGGATGCTTCCCCACCCGCAGCGGTGACGCCTGCCGTACCGATGGCCGCGGTGGCACTGTCAACGATCCATGCCTTTCATCGCGCTGCGGGCCTTGCGACGGTTTCATTAGATAGCGCGCAGGCCCAACGACTGCTGAGCCTAGCGGGCTTATTGCTGCGCGAATTGACCACCGGACTGGTCGCGATCGCGCGCGAGCGGCGCACCCGAGTAGAAGATGCCGCCAGCAATGCCACCGGCCGTTTTGATCTACGTCTCGATCCGATCGGCCAAGCAGGCTCCGTCGACGACGCACTCCACCTCTTATTGGGGGAGCAGCGCCGCCGTGTCGTGCCTCCCGTAGAGTCGGTACGCAACGCGTTTAGCCTGTTAGAAGCCGAACGGCGCACCGTGTTGGACGCCGCACGCCTCGCCGCGGCGACGGTCCTGCTGCGCATGGATCCCACGGCGCTCGAGCAGCGCTTTGGCGCCGATGCGAACGATGCGGCCGCAGCCCATTGTTGGCGGCAATTCCGCGCGCTACACGCAAAATTAATCGCGCCGGATGGTCTACCCACCACCTGGCAAGCGGACTACGAAACCGCATTGCAGCAACTGACCAAATCACGAGAGTGACACGCTGCACACGCAGCCCGCGCGGACGCGGGTAGCGTTGACAAAGCCGTCCGTCATCGGCGCGCGTTCAATGCGTTCAGACGGTCGTGCTGGGCGCTTCCAACGGCGCACAAAAAGCATCGTATAACGCCTGCATCACCCGTCGGGCGGGTCCCGCGGCTAGGCCATACCAAACGGTCTGCGCCTTGCGTCGAGTAGTCACCACACCTGATTCCCGCAATAACGCCAGGTGCTGCGACAGCGCGGACTGACTCAGCGTGACCCGTTGATTGATTTCACCTACAGAGAGTTCGCCATCGACCAACGCACACAGGATGCGCAAACGCTGCTCGTTCGCGAGCGCTTTGAGCAACTGGGCCGCCTGCCCGGCATGCGCATTGACGTCCGCGTAAGACGGGCGCTGGCCATCGGCTTGCAACCTGACCATTGATCCCATGCCTTGCGCTCCTTTTGTAGCCCTCATCGGCGGCACTCTAACACCCTGCCACAAAGGACTTCTATCGGTTTATACGTAATTGCTAATTTAGAATATTCTAAGTTAATATCGCCTAACCCCCCCGATAGGACCGACCGCATGAACATCGACCGCGCCGTATTTGCCTTTGCCGGCAGTCTGATCCTTGTCAGCCTAGGCCTGAGCCACTACGTGGACGGGCGTTGGCTATGGCTCACAGCCTTCGTGGGTGCAAACCTGTTGCAGTCGGCATGGACCGGGTTTTGCCCACTGGCAATCGTCCTAAAACGACTCGGCTTTGCGCCGGGCCCTGCGTTCCGATAAGCCCTCACTCATGCGCTACTCCATCGTCTGGGCAGTTGCACTCACCCTCGGCGCCTGTAGTGGCCGTCCAGCGCTCCCGTCGACCTCGCCGGGCCCCGCGCTCACCACGCTACAGGTCAGTGTCGAATCCGCACCCGCAACGCGCCCCGTCGATGGCGTGGTCGAGGCAATCGACGGCGCCCTGCTGTCCGCCCAAACAGGCGGCCGCATCACCGCGATCGTTCACGATGTCGGCGGTCCCGTGGCTGCAGGCGCAGTACTTCTCAACATCACAGCACTTGAGCAAAACGCGACTTTGCACGCCGCCGAAAGTGCCCTGACGGGCGCGCAATCCGGACTGGCAGATGCCAGTGCGCGTTACGACCGTATCCAGTCCCTCTACGACGAGCACATTGCTGCCAAAGCCCAGCACGAAGCCGCCCTTGCCAGCCGCGATCGCGCGCAAGCCGAGTTCGCTGCAGCACAAAGCAACCTCACCCACGCCCGGGAGAACGTCGCCTATACCGCAGTCCGCGCCCCTTTTGCCGGCATTGTCAGTAGCCGCGTCGTCGAACTCGGTGAAACGGTCGCCCCCGGACAGCCCCTCATTGCGATCGTGTCACCGAAAGACTTACGGGTCTCCTTCAACGTACCCGCCTCCATCGCCGCCGCCGTGCGCTCGCGTGACGAAGCCCTCGTACAAACCGCCAGTGGTGTCATTGCAGTCCGCCACCTGACTATCTTCCCGGAAGCCGGCAACGACACCAGCACGTTCCGCGCGCGGGGTCTTTTGCCACCGGGCACTGCTCTGGCACCGGGCACCCCTGTGCGCGTTGAATTACCCACTGGAGAAAGTGACCAAGTGTCCGTACCCGACAACACTCTCGTGCGTCGTAGTGAAGTCGTGGGTGTCTATGTCGTCGACGCGGCTGGCGTACCGTCCTTACGCTACGTGCGACTCGGTCATTCGGATGGCTCACGCACCCGCATACTGGCTGGACTCCACGCCGGCGAGCGCATCGCCACCGACCCGGCCGCCGCTGCAAGACGCCTCGCCGGACCAACCCCATGAGTGTGAAACTCGGCTTCTCCGGTCGCGTCGCTCACTTTTTCCTCGAACACCAACTCACGCCTTTACTGGCTATCGCGGCGCTCTTGGCCGGTCTCTTCGCCGTGTCGGTAACGCCACGCGAGGAAGAACCACAGATTGATGTCACGATGGCCAATGTCATTGTTCCCTACCCCGGCGCGAGCGCCGCGCAGGTGGAACACCTGGTTGCCACTCCAATGGAAAAGGTGCTCTCCGAAATCAATGGGGTAAAACACATCTACTCGGTTTCAAGACCAGGAAGCGCCGTTCTCACCGTACAATTTGAGGTGGGGCTGAAGCGCCAGGAAGCCTTAGTCCGTCTCTACAATACCGTCTATTCCAATGCGGACTGGCGACCGCCAAGTACCGGCATTCTCAGTCCAATCATCAAACCCAAAGGCATTGACGATGTGCCGATCGTGGGCATCACGCTCTGGAGCCACGATCCGGCCATCGGCGGCCACGAGCTGGCCGAAGTAGCCCGTTCGCTCGGCTCCGAAATACGCCGCGTCCCAGGCACCCGCAATGTCGATATTGTCGGTGCGGCCTTACCCGTCTTGCGGATAGATCTAGACCCATCCAGATTAACGCGCGCGGGACTGTCGCTCGATGACGTTAGCGCTGCACTCGCCACAGCCGGCATCGCCCGACAAAGCGGTAGCGTAACCCAGGGCCAACGGATGGCGCCCGTTATCGCAGGACAATTTTTAGCCAATCGAGATGAAGTGGCCTCCTTAGTGTTGGCGTTCCGGGACAACCATCCGATTTACCTCGAAGACGTGGCGACGGTCAGTGATGCACCGGCCACGCCAGACCAATACGCCCTGTTTGGCACCGGCGCTGCTGCCGGTGAGCGCGGCTTGCCCGACGTGCGTTCTACACCCGCCATCACCATCGCCGTCTCCAAGAAACCCGGCGCTAATGCCATCGACGTCGCTACGGCAGTCATGGCCCGCATCACGACACTCAAGGGCATCACCATTCCGGCGCACATTGAAATTACGACAACCCGGAATTACGGCGCTTCGGCAAATGAAAAAGCCAAAAAACTAATTGAAAAACTACTGTTCGCTACGACCTCTGTGGTCGTTCTCGTCCTCCTTGCCGTTGGTCGCCGCGAGGCGATCGTCGTCGGCGCAGCCGTACTGGTGACATTGGCCGCCACCCTGTTTGCATCTTGGGCTTGGGGATTCACAATCAATCGGGTCTCCCTATTTGCACTGATATTTTCGATCGGTATCCTGGTCGATGATGCCATTGTGGTGGTGGAGAACGTTCACCGGCACCTCGGTCGCCACGGCTTGTCGCTGACCGACAAGATTGCTTACGCTGTCGACGAAGTAGGCGGGCCCACCATTCTCGCGACGTTTACGGTAATTGCAGCCTTGCTGCCGATGGCATTCGTCACGGGCCTTATGGGCCCCTATATGAGCCCAATTCCCATTAACGCCAGCATGGGCATGGTGCTATCACTGGCCATCGCCCTGATCTTTACCCCATGGTTGTGCAGAGCGCTCTATCAGCGGATGGCTAGTCATGCGCATGACCTTGGCACGTCAACACTGGATAAAAAGATTCATACTTTTTTCGAGCGCGTCGTCCGGCCATTTTTACATGAAACCAAAGGCCGCAAACGTCGACACCGACTTTACCAGGGAATTTTCGCAGCGATCATCGTGTCGATAGGACTGGTTGCGGTGCAACTTGTGGTCATGAAAATGCTGCCGTTCGACAACAAGTCGGAACTTCAAGTGGTAGTCGATATGCCGGAGGGCACACCAGTCGAAGACACGGTCAGGGTGCTCGCAGGTCTTGCGACGCTGGTACGTGCGGTACCAGAAGTCACAGATTGGCAAGCCTATGCGGGCACCTCAGCGCCGATCAATTTCAATGGTCTCGTCCGCCAGTACTATCTACGCGCCGATGCGCATCAAGGGGACCTCGTCGTGAACTTGGTCGACAAGTCCCACCGCAGCCGCAAGAGCCACGACATCGCATTGGCCATCCGACCACTGCTAGCGAATGAAGGACGGCGCCTTGGTGCGCGCAGTGTGCAGATTGTTGAGGTACCACCCGGTCCACCAGTTCAGGCCCCATTGGTCGCAGAAATCTATGGCGCTAATCGCTCCGAACGCCTCGCTATTGCCGGCGCAGTGCGCGCTGTCTTCGACCACACCGCCGATATCGTCGACACCAATGACTCCCTAGTGGCTCCCGGCGCAACCCAAACGATAGTGACCATAGATCGCCATCGGGCGGCGACTCTGGGTGTAACCCAACAATCCGTCGCGCAGAGTCTGGCCGCCGGCATCGGCGGCATCGTCCCGACTTATATTCATGTGGGCGAAGAGGAGGATCCGATCGGCATTCGCCTCGGCTTATCCAGCGCAGACCATGCCGGCATGGACGCTGCGCTGTCCTTGCCGGTCCGCTCCGCCCGCGGCCCCCTAGTGCCCATTTCGGAAGTCGTACGAACGGCGACCGCGCCATGGGATGGCGCGCGATACCACAAAGATTTGCTGCCGCTCGAATATGTCACCGGCGACATGGCCGGCCGACTGGACAGTCCGCTGTACGGGATGTTCCGCATTGGCGCTCAATTGTCGCGTGCGCCGCCGGCCGGCATCCGGATCCAGCAAGCGTACCTATCGCCACCTAGTCGACTGACCGATGCCACTGTGCGGTGGGATGGGGAATGGACGATTACCTATGAGACGTTTCGCGATATGGGGCTGGCCTACTCTGTCGGTCTGATTCTCATTTACTTGCTGGTCGTGGCGCAGTTCGGCTCCTATGGGATCCCGCTGGTGATCATGGCACCGATTCCGCTGACGATCATCGGGGTCATGCCAGGTCATGCTCTATTGGGCGCTCAATTTACGGCCACCTCCATGATCGGCATGATCGCCTTAGCGGGCATCATCGTACGCAACTCCATTCTTCTGGTTGACTTTATCAATAGAGAAATAAGTGCCGGTACTGCATTAGCCGACGCCGTCGTGCGCGCGACCGCCATTCGCACGCGTCCCATCTTATTGACGGGCATTGCCGCAATGACGGGTGCATTTTTCATTATCGATGACCCCATCTTCAACGGTCTGGCCATTTCATTAATCTTCGGTATTCTTGTTTCAACCGCGCTCACCCTCGTCCTAATCCCAGTTTTGTATTTCGGCTACCGCCAGCGCACCGAGCCCCGAACGCACGGAGCCCTCCAGAGCGAGGTGCAATCATGAAGCAAACTAGCGTTATTGGCGCTGTGGTTGCGAGCATCGCGAGCGCACTTCGCTTATGCAAGAGCGCGGTGGCTAGGCTTCCGCCACTGAGCTCCAATGCAACACCATTGCGTGACTTTGTGCGAAAGACGCTTAAACGACTCTGCTCTCAAGAGAAGAAATTAATGCAGCGCATGGTCAGCGCGCTCGGCCTGTGTATTGTCCTTGTGCTGGGCGCTGGGGCCGAGAATATCGACGAGGCGCTGGCCATGGCCCGTCGTGCCAATACCACAATCGCGGCAGCAACGCTCTCTGCAGAGGCGGCCCATTCGGCCCGTGTGGCAAGTGAGCGCAGCCGACTTCCCTCGCTCGATGTCAGCGGCAGTTGGGCCCGACTGGAACACTCCCCCACACTGGATATGATGACGCCAGCAGGTCGCTTGCAATCACCGTCTATTTTCAAAGACAACACTATCAAGATTGCGGGCGCGAACATCACCCTACCGCTTTATACCAGTGGCAAGCTTGCTGGCAGTATCGCGGCCAGTAAGGCCGAATCTGAGCTCGCAGACGCCAATGCGGTGCGTACGGATGCGGATATTAGACTCGCCGTCGTTGGCGCCTACTTGGAAGTTCTGCGCGCACGCGCAGCCGTGGCTGTGGGGCGGACCCGTGTTGATGCATTGCAGTCGCATGCAACGACTGTGCAACGACTGTACGAGCACGAAGGGGTTCCGAAAACAGATCTCCTAGCCGTTGCAGTCGTATTGGAGAACGCGCGGGCCGATGCACTCCAAGCGTCCGGCTCCGCACAGGGAGCCGAGGAAGCTTATAACGAGCTCGTCGGTGAGCCCCTCGAGCGCGCTGCCCTATTGGACGAACCGACGCCACTGGTGAACCATGACCGTGGCGACCTGGCACTACTGACCGCGGAGGCCTTAGAGCACCGTCCGGAACTGCAGGCATTGGCGGCCGAGCGCGAGGCCCTTCTAGCAGCAGCACGTGCCACGCATGCCGATGCATTACCCCAAATTGGCCTGCGGGCCGGATGGCAGCATTTGGAGACACAGATTCTGGACCGCAACGACGTGGCCTCCATCGGACTCGGCTTCGAGTGGAAGGTGTTTGACGGTGGCCAGACGGCCGCCCGCGTGTCCTCTTTGCAGCTCAAGTCACGGGCTGTTGCGCGACTGTTGGATGAGGCCAAGGTCGGGATCCGCCGCGAGGTCAACGCTGCGCTGCGTGCGATAGCCGAATCCCAGTCCCGCCTGGAAGCAGGCACCCACGCGGTCGCCGCCAGCGCAGAAAACTTGAAGCTCACCCTACGCCTGTACCAAACTGGCCTTGTAACCAATACCGCGGTCCTCGAGGCGACCAGCGCCAGCGCAGAAGCGCAATTACGGCGCGACACCGCGTTCTACGATACTGCACGGGCAAATTATCAGCTCCGGCATGCCCTCGGTCGCCTATAGCGGATCAGACTTTGCGCACGAACTCCGACTTCAGTTTCATATCCCCGAACCCTTCGATCCAGCAATCAATATTGTGATCACCCTCGGTGAGCCGGATATTCTTCACCTTGGTACCGGATTTCAGCGCTGAACCGGCGCCTTTCACTTTTAAATCCTTGATTACAGTGACCGTATCTCCGGTGGCCAATACCTTGCCATTTGCATCCTTATGGACAACGGCATCGTCCTCGGTCACCGGCGCGCTGGCCACGCCGTCGGACCATTCGTGCGCACACTCAGGGCACACCCACTGCGTGCCATCGTGATAAGTAAACGTCGAAGCACACTGTGGGCAGGGCGGTAACGGGGCGGTCATAGCAGACGTCCGGGTCGTCGAGGGGCGCTGAGCATAGCCGACCGGGCCGTAGGGCAGTCAGACTTCGTAGGGCAGCCCGCACAACGCCGACGGAACCCCACTAGCCCAACACCCCAGTGGCTCCCATTCCCCAAGCATGGCGGGCCAACTAAACATCCGTGTATGCTACGTTTCATTAAAGCGACCCTCTGTTGCGGCATCGCAACATTGCGGCTGCTGATCACCGCCAACCGCTTGCCCGGCCGAGTGGACAGGGCTGGCCTCTGCTTCGTTACTAGCGACTGATGATTCATCTTCTCGAGAGGAAAACTCCCATGCGTTCCAAGCTCTCCTATGCGATTGCCGCCATCCTCGGCGGTCTCGCGACCGCCAATGCGGTCGCAGCCGATAATGACGCGCTCGACGAGGTCATCGTGACGGCACAGCGCCGTTCAGAAAATATGCAGAACGTGCCCATTTCCATGCAGGCCTTCACTGAAAAGGCGCTGTCAGAACTGCACGTGCAGACCTTTGATGACTACATCAAATACTTGCCGAACGTATCTTCAGCGAACAATGGTCCTGGGCAAAATGAAATCTTCATGCGCGGCCTGTCCGCCGGATCGCAACCTAGTCAAGGATCCGGCACGACCGCTGCGTTCCCGAACGTCGCTATCTACCTCGACAACCAGTCCGGCCAACTCCCCGGCCGCAATCTGGATGTCTATGCGGCTGACCTGAACCGCATCGAAGTACTGGAAGGCCCACAGGGCACCCTATTCGGCTCCGGCGCAGAGGCCGGCATGGTTCGCTACATCACCAACGAACCGAAACTCGGCAAGTTCGAAGGTAGTTTTAAGGCCGGTTATAGCATCACCGCGCACGGCGACCCGAACTCGAACGCAACAGGCGTGATCAACCTCCCGATCAACGACAAATTCGCGCTGCGCGCCGTGGTCTACAACGATCAACGCGGCGGCTACATCGACAATGTACCCGCCACATTCACGCGCAAGAACACGGACGTCGGCATTCACTACGCGAACTACCCAGCGGATGCGAATGGCAACTGCCCCGACATGCTGCCCAACAATGGCTACTGCGTACCGCCTAATGCCGCCGCGGTCAACAACAATGCCATCGCTGGCAGAGCGATCAACCCAGCCACCTACAAAGGTCTGCGGGTCTCCGGCAAGTATCAGTTCAATGACGATTGGGACCTGTTGGTTTCGCAAACTTACCAGACCCTCGATACGGCCGGCGTGTTCTACCAGCAGCCCTACGGCTCGAATGGCGAGAAGTTGCAGCCGCTGCAAGTCACGCTATTCAACCCCTCCTACAACCATGACCAATTCCAGAGCACTGCCTGGACCTTAAATGGCAAAATTGGCGCTTTGAAGGCGGTCTACACTGGCGGTTATCTCATCCGCAATGTGTCGCAGGTCAGCGATTACACGAACTATTCGCGCGGCGTCTACGCGGACTACTACCAATGCTACGGAGCGCACACCGGACCGAGCGGCGCCTCACTCGATGCCACTTGTTTTTCACCCGCCGTAATCTGGCGCTCTGTGGAACGGAATGAGCATTTACAGCACGAACTGCGGCTGTCGACGCCGGACGATTGGCGCTTGCGTGCGATTGGTGGCGTCTATTACGAAGACAACAAGTTGTATGACCAGTCGGACTGGCGTTACAAGACGGTCCCGGGCTGTTCTGCAAGCGTCACCGATGGCTGCTTTACACCAACTGGCACCGTACCCGGCACCACCGTGGTCAACCCAGGCGTGCGCGACGCGAACAGTTCCTTCTATCAGGATGACGTGCGCGAAGTAAAGCAAACCGCCTTCTTCTTGTCGGTCGACTACGACCTCATTCCGAAGGTGTTAACCGCGACCATCGGCACCCGGCACTTCTCGTTCAAGAACTCGTTAAAAGGTGACGTTGCCACCAGCTTCTACTGCTTTGAACAGGGCGTGATCGCTGGCGGCTGCATCAACGGCTACGACCTTAACCAACAGAAGCTAGCGGATACCGAGTCCGGCTGGAGGAGCCGCGCCAACCTGACCTGGCACCTGACACCGAACATGATGCTGTACTACACCTTCAGTCAGGGTTTCCGTCCGGGTGGCTTCAACCAGAACGGCGGCGCCTTGCATGCCTATGGTACGGATGGCATTCAACAGTACGCTGTGCCCAGTTCCTACGCACCGGACAAGCTCGACAACAATGAGGTCGGTTGGAAAGCGACGTTCCTCAATGGACACCTGCAGTGGAACGGCGCCTTCTACAAAGATAAGTGGCAGAACGTGCAAGTCTCTCTGTTCAATCCCGGCCTCGTTGGCAATGTCTTTTACAATTCGAACGGCCAGAACTTCGATCTACAAGGGTTGGAAACGTCGCTGGTCTTCCGTCCAATTGGCGGTCTGACACTGCAAGCGGCCGCATCATGGAACCAAAGCAAGCAGACCAATTCGCCGTCCTTGATCGCAAACAACCCGGACAGCAATAATTTCGGCAAACCAATTACGACCAATTGCGACTCCACTGGCAGCAACTGTGTAGGTGTTTCTAACGTCTACGGGCCGCCAGGCTCACCGACGGCCGATTCGCCGCCGCTACAGTTCAGCCTGCGGGCACGGTACGAATTCTCGTATAGCGATACTGTGGAAGGCTTCTTCCAAGTCGGTGCCTCGCACGTGGCGCACTCTTACACACAAGCGGGTGCAAACCCACCACTCGTGACGGGGGACCCGATTACGACCGGTCGGCTACGCTTCGAGGATCCTGCGTACACCACCTTTGATGCCTCTTTGGGCTTCTCGAAGGACCAGTGGATCGTCACGCTGTATGGCGAAAATTTAAGTGATTCGAATGTGTCGGTATTTACCAGCACCGATCAATTCATTGTGGCGCAGACGCCGCTGCGGCCCCGGGTGCTGGGCGCTAGCATCGAGTTCAAGTTCTGATCACAACAGCCCACATCGACGCGGCGTGATTGCACCGCAAAGAGGCCGACGCAAGTCGGCCTCTTCTTTTGCACCGTTGCTAGAGAGTCTGTTTGGAGAATCCCTACTACTGGTTTCTAGGGAGCCCCGCCCAGCGCCTTGACCAGCGCCACATGCGCCTGCAGGCGACGACTGTCCACAGTGATGTGGGTGGTTTCGGCACTGAGCGCTGCGCCCTCTGCGATCACCACATTCAAATAACTAACGGTGCCAGCTCGGTACTGGTTCTCCGTTACGCGCAGCGTTGCGCGTGCCGCCGCCACAGCGCGTCCCGTCGCTTCCGATTCTGTCTCTAACGCCCGTAGATTGGCCAAGGCATCATCCACCGACTGAAAGGCCCCCAGAACGGCGCCGCGGTAGTTCGCTGCCGCCGCATCGTAGTTCGCCTTGGCCTGTCGGTTCTGGGTGATCCGCGTGCCGCTGGCAAGCAGGGACTCGGCCATCTGCGGTCCAAAAGTCCAATACTCTGCCGGCACCTTGAAAAGATTTTTCCAAGCAGACCCAGAGTAACCGGCCGTGCCACTCAGAGACAGCGTTGGAAACCACGCGGCACGGGCAATACCGATCTGCGCATTGGCGACGACGACGCGTCGTTCCGCCGCTGCCACATCAGGCCGTCGCTCTAACAAAGTGGCTGGCAGGGAGCCGGGAACGGGCGGCAGGCTCGGGAGCGCGGCGACCGGGACCAAGGACAGCGCCTCTGGCGTGCGCCCCGTGAGCACCGCAATATCGTGTTCCAACACCGAGCGCTGCGCCCCAAGGTCTGCGTACTCGGCCTGCGCTGACGCCAAAGTGGACTCCGCCTGCGTCACGTCGGTACGGACGGCGATACCAGCCGCATACCGATTGCGGGTGATTTCGAGCGACCGTTGGTAGGAGTCGATAGTCGTTGCATACAGCGCCCGGCTCGAGTCCAGTGCGCGCAGTTGCACATAGTCAGTGGCCAGCCGTGACTCGATCGAGAGTCGCGCAGCGCCAAGGTCACCCTCACTGGCCGCGATGGTCGCTTGCACCCCTTCTAGTCCGCGACGCAAGCGACCCCATAAATCCATTTCCCAATTACCCGTGAGCCCCGCACGATCTTGCGTCTGTACCGTCACCGAGGCCAACGGCACATTGGGCGAAACCGCCCCGCGGGACCGAATGGCGCTGCCGGTAGCGGACACGGTCGGCAACAGCGCACCAATGCCCTGCGCCATCAAGGCCTGACTCGAGTGCCAACTGGCCTCAGCCGCCGCGATTGTCGGATTGGCCGCATCGGCATCCTGCTCCAATCCATCCAACACGGAATCACCATAGACGCTCCACCACGCACCGCGCGGCGCGGCGTCCGTCGGCTGAGCGGGTTGCCAGGCTTCCTTGAACGCCGCCGGCAGAACCAGCGCCGGGCGGTGGTAATTTGGGCCGACAGCACAAGCACCCAGCGCCAGACTGGCCGTGAACGCCACCAACACTCTCATAGGGGTCATGCTTGCTCCAATAGAGACAATCGAGCACGCAACGCGGCGCGACGCACACGCCAGCGGTCGAGTCCAAGGTAAATCACAGGCGTCGTATACAGCGTCAGCACCTGACTGAGCAGCAGGCCTCCGACAATGGCCACGCCCAAGGGCTGCCGCATTTCGGTACCGTCTCCCTGCCCAAAGGCGAGCGGCAGGGCACCGGCCGCCGCTGCTACGGTTGTCATCAAAATCGGCCTGAAACGCCGCGTGCAGGCCTCCAGAATCGAGTCCCGCGGCGAAAGCCCCTCATCGCGTTCCAACTGAATCGCCACGTCGATCATCATGATTGCATTCTTCTTCACGATGCCAATCAGCAAGATGACACCGATCAAAGCGATTAACGTGAAATCAAATCGTGTTGCGATCAGCGCTAACAAGGCGCCAACGCCGGCCGATGGCAAGGTCGACAGGATAGTCACGGGATGGAGCGCACTTTCGTACAAGATACCGAGAATCAAATACATCGCCACAATGGCACCCAGGATCAACCAAGGATTATTCTGGGAGGAACTCTGGTAGAGCTTAGCGCTGCCTTGGAAGCTACCCTGCACCGTGGGCGGGGCGCCGAGATTGGCGAATGCGCGCTCAATCGCGGCCGACGCGTTCGACATGGCGACGCCTTCCGCCAAGTTGTACGAAATAGTGGACGCCGGAAATTGCCCTTGGTGATTGACTGACAGCGGAGAGGTTCCCGGCACCACGTTCGCAACAGCCGTCAACGGCACCTCATGCCCTGCTGGCGAGTGAAACAGCACAGAACTGAGCGCATTGGGGCTTTGCAGGTAGTTAGAATTGGCTTCCATGACGACGTGATACTGATTCAGCGGATTGTAAATGGTCGCCACCTGACGCTGACCAAACCAGTCGTACAAGGTCGCATCCACTTGCTGAAAATTAAGCCCGACCCGAGCCAGGCTATCGCGGTCGAAAGTCGCAACCGTCGCAAGCCCCTTGTCCTGCGAGTCGGTGTTCACATCAGCCAACTCGGGCAGTACGGACAGCGCCGCACGGACCTTGGGCTCCCATTCACGCAGCGCTAACAGTGAGTCCGCCTGCAGGGTGTACTGGTACTGGGCACTGCTGGGTCGACCCCCAGTGCGCACGTCTTGCGCTGCTTGCAGAAACACACTGGCCCCGGGTTCTTGGGAGAGTTTTGGCCGCAATCGGGCAATGACGCGATCCGCACTGATCCCGCGTTCCCGCACCGGCTTTAGTGCGACAAATACGAAACCGCCATTACGCTGCCCGCCCCCGGTAAAAGCACCTACTTTTTCGACCGCCGGATCCGCCTTAATCACGCTGACGAGATGCTGCATCTTCTCCTGCATCGCCTGAAAAGAGAGGCTTTGGTCACCTTGCACGCCACCCATCAGACGGCCTGTATCTTGTTGCGGGAGGAAACCTTTAGGCACCACGACATACAGGAATACGTTTAAAGCGATAGTGGCCGCCAGTAGAAATAACACCAGCCGTCCGTGATCCAGCGCCCACTCAAGAGACCTACGATAATCAGCGCGCGTCCCCAAAAACCAACGCGCAAATGCCCCCTCCTTACCAGGGATCGCATCAGGCCGCCGCGCCTTCAGCACATGCGCCACCATCATCGGGGTGGTCGTTAGGGAGATCACCAACGAACTGAGCACCGCCACCGAAAGCGTAATGCCAAACTCACGAAACAGCCGACCTTGCAAACCCGGCATCAACAGTACCGGGGCAAACACGGCGATCAGCGATAAGCTCATCGCCACCACCGTAAAGCCCACCTCACGGGCGCCCTTAAAGGCTGCCTCCCGCGGCGACAGCCCGGCCTCGATATGCCGCATGCTGTTTTCCAGCACGACGACCGCATCGTCAACCACAAAGCCCGTTGCCACAGTCAGTGCCATCAAGGAAAAGATGTTCAGACTAAAGTGCAGCAGATAGATGACCCCGAAGGTCGACAGCAGCGACACCGGCACGGCGATGATCGGGATCAGCGACGCCCGCCAGTGGCCTAAGAAGAGCCAAGTCGTGAGCACCACCAGCAACACGGCGATGGCTAACGTGCGCTCCACTTCGCGCAAAGAGCCTTTAATGGAGACGGTGGCGTCCACCATCACCTCCACCTTCGCCGCCGCAGGAATCGATGCCTGAATCTGCGGCAAGACATCGCGGATACGCAGCACGGTCGCCACCGTATTCGCATTGGGCTGACGCAAGATCTGAATAAGAATCGCCGGGCGACCATTAGCGAGGCCGGCGTTGCGTACGTCTTGCACCGAATCGACGACAGAAGCCACATCCCCAATCCGTACGGCAGCGCCGTTTTTATAGCTCACCACAGTGGGAATATAGTCGGCCGCGGTCCGCGCTTGGTCGTTGGCCAACACCTGCCAACTTCGATCGCCTGATTCGACGATGCCTTTTGGTCGATCCACGTTGGTTTGGGCGATGCTTGCGCGGACCTGTTCAGGCGAGAGTCCCTGATGCGCCAATGCCACAGGGTCCAATTCGACGCGCACCGCGGGTAACGATCCACCACCGGGTGTGGCCTGCCCCACACCTTGGACTTGCGATAACTTCTGGGCGACTACGGTCGAGGCGATGTCGTACAAATCACCCAAGGGGATCGTATCCGAGGTCATGGCAAGCAGCATGATGGGCGCATCCGCCGGATTCATTTTGCGCCAGGTTGGATTGCTCGGCAGGGCCGTGGGCAGCAACGCTCGGGCAGCGTTAATCCCGGCTTGCACGTCCCGGGCTGCACCATCAATGTCTCGGGACATATCAAATTGCAAGGTAATGCGCGTACTCCCGAGCGAGGACGACGAGGTGATCTCATTTACGCCAGCGATACGCCCAAGGGTGCGCTCCAAAGGAGCCGCCACTGTGGACGCAATCGTCGCCGGACTAGCGCCTGGGAGGCTGGCCGAAACAGATATCGTCGGGACATCGATCTGCGGCAACGCGGCGACTGGGAGCCCGAAATATCCAAGTACGCCTGACAAGGCTACGCCCACGGTCAGCAACGTGGTCGCCACCGGCCGATCAATGAACGGTCGGGACAAATTCCACACGGAACCATCCTGTTTCACGCGGGCTCAAATCCCGCGCGGCGACCACGCCACCGCCGACTGAGCCCATCGAAGGCGAGATAGATCACGGGTGTCGTATATAGGGTCAATACCTGTGACACCAACAAACCTCCGACCATCGTGATGCCCAATGGATGTCGCAATTCCGCGCCGACGCCACTACCCAACATCAATGGCAAGGCTCCGGCAAGCGCCGCTACCGTCGTCATGAGAATCGGGCGCAGACGCAAGCGGCACGCCTGGCGAATCGCATCAAGCGGTGCCATGCCTTCATCCCGTTCCGCGGCCAGTGCGAAGTCGATCATCATGATCGCGTTCTTTTTAACGATGCCAATCAACAGAACGATGCCGATAATCGCAATGATTCCCAGTTCCGACCGAGCCAGCAGCAGCGCCAAAAGAGCGCCGATTCCCGCCGACGGCAAGGTCGACAAGATCGTGATGGGGTGTACGTAACTCTCGTAGAGCACACCTAACACGATGTACATCACAATAATGGCAGCCAGCAGTAACCAAACAGTGCTGGACAGAGAGGACTCGAAGGCCAATGCAGCGCCCTGGAAGCTCGTGGCAATGCTCGCAGGCAATTGCAGCGTTGCCTCCACGGCGCGGATCTCTCTGACGGCCGCGCCCAGCGAGACCCCAGGCATCAGATTGAAGGAGATGGTAGCCGCAGGAAACTGGCCTAAATGACTCACAGCGAGCGTCGCCGGTCTCTCTGTGATCCGCGCAACACTCGACAACGGCACGGGACCCGCGGCACCGGGCACGTACAGCCGGGTCAGCGCGTCCGGTCCGAGCGTGTCTGAGGGCCGGGACTCCAGTACCACCCGATAGGTATTTGCCTGTGTAAATACGGTGGAGATCAGCCGCTGCCCATAAGCGTCGTACAGCGCGTTATCGACGGCCGCAACGGTCACGCCCAAGCGCCCGGCACTCGATCGATCGATATCGACATAAACCTGCAGGCCTTCGTCCTGGATATCACTGGCCACGTCCGATAACAGCTGCGAGGCAGTCAAGGCCGCGACCAGACGCTTGGTCTCCCGCGACAGTTCGATCGCGTTGGGGTCTTCCAGTGTGAACTGATACTGCGTGCGAGCGACCCGATCCTCGATCGTCAGGTCCTGCACAGGCTGCAGATGCAGTTGAATGCCGGCCACAGCCTTGGCCCGTTCACCCAATCTTGCCATGATGGTCGCGATGTCGCCGCGCGTGCCATGTGGCTTCAGCTCAATCTGCAAGCGGCCACTGTTCAAAGTCGCGTTCACGCCATCCACACCGATGACGGAGGCGACGCTGTCCACCGCCGGATCCGCTAAAAGCACATCGGCAAGCGCCGACTGACGCGCCGCCATCGCGCCAAAAGAAATCGTCTGCGGCGCATCCGTTAACCCCTGAATAGCCCCCGTATCCTGCAATGGAAAGAACCCTTTGGGCACAAAGACATACAGCACGACGGTCAAAATCACCGTGCCGATCGTCACCATCAGGGTCTCGCGCCGACGCGCAAGCACCCACTCCAAAGACGCTTCATAAAAAGACGACAGACGATCGAACGCGCGACCGATACCCGCCAACCACTCGGGCTCTTTGCTTGCATCCCGCTTCACCAGCAGCCGCGAGCACATCATCGGCGTCAAGGTCAACGACACAACCGCTGAGAGAACGATGGCGACGGCCAGCGTGATCGCAAACTCACGAAACAAGCGGCCAACGACCTCCTGCATAAAAAGAAGAGGAATCAGGACGGCAATGAGACTGACGGTCAAGGAGATAATCGTGAAACCGATCTGTTTGGCGCCCTTCAAAGACGCCTGCAATGGCGTTTCGCCTTCTTCTAAATAACGGGAGATGTTTTCAATCATCACGATCGCATCGTCGACGACGAAGCCTGTGGCGATCGTCAGCGCCATGATGGTCAAATTGTTAATGGAAAACCCGGCCAGATAAATGGCGCCGAAAGTGCCAATCAGTGAGACAGGCACCACAACACTCGGTATCAATGTCGCCGGCACGTTACGCAAGAACAAAAAGATAACCAACACGACAAGCGCCACGGAAAGCGCAAGTTCAAACTCCACATCATGCACAGACGATCGGATCGTATTGGTGCGATCGGTCAGGACGCGCAGTTGCACAGATCCCGGCATCGAAGCCTGCAGTTGCGGTAGAAGCCCGCGGATCCGATCGACAGTCTGAATCACGTTACTGCCGGGTTGACGCTGCACATTGAGGATTACTGCAGGAACAGTGCGTCCCTCAAAACCCGCCCACGCTGCAAGTTTTGTGTTCTCCGCTGAGTCGACGATTTTAGCGACATCGGATAATCGGATCGCCGCGCCATTATGGAAGGCAAGGACGATGTTCTTATAGTCGGCCGCGGTCTGTAGTTGATCATTGGCATCCAAGGTCGAGGCGCGCGATGCGCCATCAAAGCTGCCTTTTGCCTGATTGACGTTGGCCGCGCCGATCGCTGTGCGCAAGTCCTCCAGCGTGAGTCCATTGGCGGCGAGCGCCATTGGGTCGGCCTGCACACGGACGGCGGGCCGTTGCCCGCCACCGATCGTCACCAAGCCGACGCCCGACACCTCCGACAACTTTTGTGCGAGACGGGTATCGACGTAGTCCTCGATCTGAGGCAGCGGCAGCGTCTCGCTGGTCACCGCGAGCGTCATGATGGGTGCATCTGCCGGATTGACCTTCGCATAGGTCGGCGGCATCGGCAGATCCGTTGGCAGAAAAGTGCCGGCGCCATTGATCGCGGCCTGCACTTCCTGCTCCGCGATATCGAGCGTGAGATCCAGAGAGAAACGTAGCGTGATGACGGACGCACCGCCAGAACTCGTCGAGGTCATCTGCGTCAGCCCGGGCATCTGCCCGAACTGCCGCTCGAGCGGTGCGGTGATGGCACTCGTCATGACATCGGGGCTAGCCCCCGGATAGAGCGTCGTGATTTGTATAGTTGGGTAGTCCACCTCCGGGAGTGCCGAGATCGACAGTCCCCAGTAGCCGAGCACCCCGGCCAGCACAATGGCGACCGTCGCGAGCGTCGTCGCGACCGGGCGCTCGATGAACAGACGAGACGGGTTCACGGCTGCGCGGGCGGTTGCGACCGTTCGGCCTCACGGCGGCGTCGCCAAGCCGCGCGAGCCGCCTCATCGGGGGGGCCGCCTGGGTGCATTGCCCAGCCGCTGGAACGGGTTGACTCTGCGTCTGGTGGCGCCTGCGGCATCGTCGACCTTACGCTGGAATCAGTCCCGGCACGTGGTTCGCCGAGCGGTGGAGCATGCCCACCCCGTTTGCCATGATGACCATACGCCGGGTCCGCGGCGGCCGCGGGCGCATCGTGCGCTGACATGATCTTCGAGCCCGCGTGGAGTTTATCCGTCCCATCAATGACCACCTCATCGCCTACTGCAAGGCCTTGCGCGATGGCGACTCGGTCGGCGCTCTGGGGTCCAGGGATGATCACCCGAACGCTGACGGTGTGATCCGGCCCAACGAGGTAGACGTACGCACCCGGCGTTCCATGTTGTACGGCCGTCGCGGGGATTAGCACCTGATGATCGAGGCGCTGCAACGTGACGCGGGCGTTTACGAACTGATTCGGCAGTAGCGCGCCGTCCCGATTATCATAAAGAGACTTGAGCTTGACCGTGCTGGTCGCTGGATCGACGACGTTGTCAGCACTCTCCACGTGGCCCCGGGCGAGCAATGTCTTGCCATCTCGGTCGAGGGCATCCACGGCGACGGATCCGCCACGATGCAAATGGTTGACCAGCGCCGACGCCTTTTCAGCAGGCACCGCGAAGGTCACGTTGATCGGCTGCGTCTGCGTCAATATCACGATGCCGGCAGCATCTGCTGTATGCACCATATTACCGACATCCACCTGCCGCAAGCCGACGCGCCCTGAGATCGGCGCGCTGATATGGGTCCAACCGAGATTCAGGCGTGCAGCTTCGACGGTGCCGCGATCGCTCAACACCACGCCCTCATACTGGTGCACGAGTGCGGTTTGGTCATCGACCTGTTGTTTGGCGATAGAATCCTGCGTGAGCAGCATGCGATAGCGCTCCAGATCCACCTTTGCGCTTTCCAATAAAGCCTCGTCGCGGGCCAGTTGGCCTTCGGTCTGCTTCAGCGCGGCCTGATACGGGCGTGCGTCGATATCTGCCAGGACATCGTGCTCGTGCACTTCCGCCCCTTCCTTGAAGCGAATGTGCTCGAGCAACCCATCAACGCGCGCCCGAACGATAACGGAAGTGCGTGCCGTAACCGAACCGAGAACATCGAGGGTCACGTCGATCGAACCCTCTTGTGCAATCGCCGTACGCACCGGCACCGGCATACCACCGCCCTTCGCGCCCGCACCGGGCCAACCACCCTTGCCGCCGGTCGGCCTATTCGGGGCGCCCGCTGGGACCGGATCACGCCAACGGGTGTACCAGACAGTACCCGCCAAGGCCGTTGTCGCAATCACCAGTATCGCTACAGTCTTGATTCTTCTGGACACTGGGACAATCTCCGCGCCGGTACAAACCTCGTATTATCCTCGAACAGGTGACCGGGCGAGTGAAGGACTGCAAAGTGTGCGGACTCTCGCACTGGGCAGATGGCGAGAGCGCAATGGGAGAGAGGATTTCCCTCACTGAACGGCCAACTGGGCCTCGCCGCTGACACCGGAGCGGCTGGGCCTTCCCCCGACGACCAGCAACTCAGTCGACGCGCGGTGGCAGTGAGCCCGCCACAGGACTCACGAGGCCGCACCGGCGCCCGACCCGCCAAGCCCCCCCCTCGCGGCCTCATGCACTGGGTTGCACTCGGCGCCCTTCAACGCACGGGCCAACGCCAACGCACGCGCTATGGGCTACCACACGGGAAAGTCGTTCGCACCTCTAACACTGTACCCAGTCGATGATCATATCGCGCTGCGTCTGCTGCCCAGACCGCTTGAGATCCGCGGCAACCATCTATGCTGGATTGAGAAAAAGCGGGGGCTAAACCAAGCCTAAACCGATCCAAGAATCAGTTTAACTATATGATTATAAAGAAAAATTTGGCGGAGAGGGTGGGATTCGAACCCACGGAGGACGTAAGTCCTCGCCTGATTTCGAGTCAGGTACATTCGACCACTCTGCCACCTCTCCGCCGGCCCCGACGTGGCGATCGGGGGGGCGCATAGTACACCAAGTCAGCCGCAATACAGCACCCTAGCCGACTAGCCTGCAATGGAAGCCTCCCCAGAATTTGGCCATTTGCGACTTAACCTGTCGTGGCCAGACCGAGTTTAACGACGATCCCGGCGTCTCTAGGCAGGCTCGCGTATCCTTAGCGGCTATGTTTGGTCTGTTTCGATTGCCAGAAAGTGGGTTGCCGTGGCGGGTACCCACCGCCGTTGCGGTACTCGCGCTGTTGGGCACCTGCACGGTGCGCCCAGGCGTGGTCTCACAAGCCCATACCGTCGGCGCCCTACGGGTAGCGACCTACAATAGCCCGACAGCCTACTACCTTGGCGCCCATGGCCCGGAGGGGCCGGAGTACGCGCTCGCCAGTCGATTTGCACGTTCGCTCGGGCTGCGCCTTGAGATGATCGAGTATCCCTCTGCGGCAGCCGCCATCTCGGCGGTCGCGCACGGCCGCGCGCACATCGCCGCCGCAGGTCTGGCGGTGACCCCAGAATGGCAGCGCACCATTTTATTCTCTCGACCTTATCAACGCGTCAAATTACATATCGTGCACCGTCGCGGTGCCCCTCGACTCACGGGCCTGCAAGCACTCAGCGGCCGCCACATCGCTGTGGTCGCCGGCAGCGCGCATGCCTACGCCTTGCGTGATCTTGCAAAGTCAGTGCCGGATTTACACATCAGCGAAGTGCCGAACGTATCGACGCTAGACTTACTGGACCGCGTTTGGAGCGGTGAACTGGACGCCACGGTTGCCGATCGCAACGAGTTCTTTCTGACACGTCCTTATCATCCAGAACTGCGGATTGCCTTTAACTTACCGACGCCCGACGAACTGGCCTGGGCCCTGCCGAAGGATGATCCCGACATCGTGCTTCGCGTCGCATCCTACTTCAGCGAACTGGAACGCATCGAGCCGGACATCGTCGCCCGCTACTATGAGCCGGATGAGCGCTATGACTATGCGGGCGCGCGCGCCCTTGTGCGCGACTTGCAGGATCGTCTGCCCGCAATACGTCCTTTGTTCGAACATGCGGCTCGAGAATTTCATCAAGACTGGCGTATTCTGGCAGCCATTGGTTATCAAGAATCACGTTGGAATGCGGATGCGGTCTCACGCACCCGCGTGCGCGGACTTATGATGCTGACGGAAGACACCGCCGGCTCGTTCGGTGTAGCCAATCGAAACAATGCCGCAGAAAGCATCCACGGCGGTGCGGCATTTCTCGCCCAGATGCAAGAAACCATCCCCGATCGCATCCCAGAACCGGACCGCACTTGGCTTGCACTCGCAGCTTACAACATTGGTTATGCGCACTTAGAAGATGCCCGAGTCCTGGCCGAATCTGCTGGCCGAGACCCAGACTCTTGGCTCGACGTGCGGGATTTTTTACCGTTGCTATCCTCCGCACCGTGGTACGAACGCACGAAGCACGGTTACGCCCGCGGCTGGGAAGCCGCGCGCTTCGTCGACAACGTCCGCAGCTACCTCGATGTGCTCGAGTGGGCCGCACCCTCCGGTGTGCTCGGTCCCGCGCCCGGTTGAGACCGGCGTCGCTGGAAAAATGCTTTGAGCTGCGCCCCGCACTCCGCCGACAGCACCCCGCCAAAAACATCCAACGAATGATTCAATGCACGCGCATGTGCAAGATCGAAAACGCTACCCGCCGCGCCCTGCCGCGGGTCCCACGCACCAAATACAAGACGACGAACCCGCGCATGCACCATGGCGGCTGTACACATGGCACACGGTTCTAGCGTGACGTAGACGGTCGCGTCGAGTAGTCGGTAGCGGCCCAGACGAGCACCCGCCGCACGGAGCGCCAAAATCTCCGCATGTGCCGTGGGATCATGCAGGCCAACCGGACGATTCCAGCCTTCTGCGACAATCGTGTCACCCACCACAACCAGCGCCCCGACCGGCACTTCGCCCTCCGCTTCTGCGCGCGACGCCAGCTCAAGCGCACGGCGCAAGTAGATCTCATCGGCAGAGGCCATCGTAGGACCCAACTCTGTTGCAAGATGCAGCCAGTATAAGGGCGTGGACGGGGAAATTATGCCGCCTGCGATACCCCCCAGTGGCCGCCCGACACGGCTCCGGTAGCAAAAGCGCGTTAAAGGCCTCAAGATCCTGCGTGAGGGCAGAACCTTCCGCCATATACCGCCGCAGGCCCGCCCAACGGATCCAAAGCAACCGAGAACCCCACCGGTGCAAGTACGCACTGCCCGATTGTTCAGCCTCCCTTCTTTCCTCAGTGGGCGATCCATGCTCCCAGTTCGTTACCTCGCGGTATGCGCCCTACTCGGCTTGGCGGCCGCCACTGCCGCTGAACGCCCTATCGCCTCGGCCAGCAACCTCGATGGCTTACGGATCGGCGTGGATACGGGGTCTGCGGAAGAAGCTTTCGCGCGCGCGCATTTTCCAAACGCAACCATTGTAGGCTTCAGCGCCAGCGCCGCGGATCTGGTCCTTGCATTGAAATCCGGGAAAATCGACGTGGTGTTCGGCGACGAGCCGCCTGTAGTCGAAATTGTCAGCGCCGAACCCTCGCTGCATATCCTCCCTGAACCGCTCTTCGGCTTCCCCCTCGGCGTGGGTTTTAGCAAATCCAGCGACGTCTTGCGCCTTGCCTACAATCGGCTGCTCACGGATCTACACGCTACGGGCGAATACGACCGTCTATTCGCGCGTTGGCATGATCCCAAAGATCGCCACATGCCGGTGATCGAAAATGATGGGGCTGCTGGCGTACTACGGATGGGCACCACCATCGGCACCCCACCCTACATGTACCTTAGCGACGGCGAACCCGTCGGCATCGATGCTGAACTGGCATTGCGCTTCGGCGCCGCATTACACCGACGCGTCGATTTTCAGAATATGGAATTCGGGGGACTGATCGCCGCGGTAGCCAGTGGAAAAGTCGATTTCATCAGCGCATCTATTTTCATCACGCCCGAGCGCCAACAGCGCATCAGCTTTTCCGATCCCTACACCAATCTAAACGCCGTCGCGTATGTATTGCGTAGCCGACTGCCCACTACGAACACCGACTACTCGGCCATTGCAGGAGCCCCACTTGACGCCCCGCCCGGAACTAAGCAGTCGCTGCTGAGCACGCTCTGGCGGAGTGTGCAGAAGAATCTCCTGCAAGAGCACCGTTACTTATTAGTCCTCAAGGGTCTATGGCAGACCACGCTCATTGCTCTAGGCTCTGGAATTTGTGGAACGCTGATCGGCGCGCTACTTTGTGCCGGCATGCTGTCACCGCGCCGAACATTACGACTCCCCGCTGCGCTATCGGTCTATTTACTTCGTGGCTTGCCCGCCCTAGTACTACTGATGCTGATGTTCTACGTCGTCTTCGCTGCAATACCGATACCCGCAGCCGTTGTGGCCATCATCGCCTTTGGCTTACACTTTGGGGGTTATTGCGCGGAAATTTTTCGCACCTCGATCATTGCGATCGACGCCGGTCAGCAGGAAGCCGGTCTATCGCTAGGCTTCTCCTCGCGCATTACGTTTTTCCGAATCGTGCTCCCGCAAGCGCTACCGAGGATTCTACCGATCTACAAAGGCGAATTTATCTCTCTACTCAAGATGACCTCTGTCGTCGGCTACATCGCGGTAATGGACCTCACGAAAGCGGGGGACTTGATTCGGAGCCGCACCTTTGAAGCGTTTTTCCCGATCGTTTTAGTCGCCGCGCTGTATTTCAGCTTGGCCTGGCTGCTACTGAAACCGTTAATCGCTTTCGAACGCCGCGCAGACCCCCTACGTCGGCGCAAGAAAAAGTGACGCATTATCTACAGTCCGAACCTGCCTCTGGGGGCGGATCTAGGATCCACCCCCAGAGGCAATGCGCTGATTCGATAGCCCGTCGTCCCCGCACCTCGTAGCTACTACGCTTACACTGAGTCGCAAGCGCGACCTAGGAGACGTGGTAGAGAAATGCGCAGGCGATCGGGCAGTGCGTCACAAAATAAACCATGCAAACAGAAACAGGGTGTTGTTATCGGACGCGTTGCGACCATTACCATCGTAATTGTCGGACCCACCGTTAAACTTCGAGTACGCGGTGTATTGCACGCCGACCTGTAGATTCAACCAATTCCGTCCGATCGAGGCAGACTTTCCAAAAGGGATATAGGCCGCCTGCAGGGTAAATCCTCGACTATCCGGTCGGCCATTGGCAGACCCGGAAAAGGGATCAGCCGGATAGTAAGTGCTATCGGCATTACCGCCGATAGCAAATAGCCCCACACTGGCCGAGTAAGTACTGTTGTAGGCGTAAGTGGCATCGACCGAAGTCGTCGTCAGATGGCCCTTAGGAGAGTCAGCCCCACCGTCCGCATAAGTCGCTTCAAGACTGCGTGTCTCGTGCACCACCATTGCATTGACGGTCAACGACTGGGAGCCTCCATTGAAATACTGGTACATCCCGTCGAGGCCCACGTCCTTATACCGGTCTGCTTTTGCCTGCATAGGGTCAGGTAAAACCTTAGCGTCCAACCACAACGCACCAACATGTAGATGATTCGCACCCATTTCTTTGTCAAGACCGACGCGAAGATAAGGCGCCACACCCCGCAAATGAAGATTGGCGTCGGCACCGGTGCCCAAATTGGTCAACCAACGATCGGACAGTCCGTGGTAGCCACCAGCCTCCAGATACAGCGCACCGTCGATCATGAGGTATCCGCTAGCGCCAAGCGATGCCCCGCCCATCCCTGCGATAAAGGGCGCGGCCGCAGGCGCCGGCGCGAGCGCTGAACTGATGTAGGGGAACGTCCAAGCAGCCGTGGTATTCCACAGATCCTGATCCGTCGGGTTATTGTTAACGGATAGACCTAAGACCGCGTAATGACTACCGAGCGCAATATTGCGCGCATAACGCAAATCGATGTTGTCCCACGAGAGCGTTTGATCCGGGCCACTGTAGGTCAACTGAGAAAAAAGACCGACATGATCCGATATGCGACCGCCATAAAAGAGGCTTACTTGGTCTACTGAAATATTGTCATTGTCACGGTAGTGTTCGGCAGGTGGCTCAGGTTGTGCTTTCTGCGTCTGTGTAAAACCGCCTTGCACCATCAGCGCCAACGGCATCGCTGCTTCGCTCTTGCCCCACGTATAGCCATTCAATTTGAACTGGCGGCCGTAGGGTGTCAACGCAGGCCCGTAGGCCATGGTATGGCACTGCTCGCAAGCAGCTCCAGTCTGGCGGGCAAAACTGGGCAACGCGTGGGCGGCATCTATTAGAAAAAGTCCGGTAAGAAAGAGTGAAATCCTCAGTCCAATTCCAATCATTCCCGGCCGAGTGACATCCATTGATCGGAATCCCATAAAATTTCCTTATATATGGTCAGTGACGTTACAGCGCGGGCACCTTACATCGCCTCTAGACAACGATCTGTGCGCCACGTCGCTTATGCTCAACGTGACTCTTTTAAAGTTCTGTTACCGCATAAACAGGCTAACGAGCGAACCAATCGATTGAAATGCTGAGAAACCCCGAACTTTCGAAAAAAAGCATAGATGAATACCCTCTATGTTCTGTCAAACTGGCGCGAATTCTCGCAGACCCGATGACCTGGGGCCTCGTTGGATAAAACGTGCGCCTGTAAAGAGGCTAGTTTCTCGGCGCGGCACCACCTGCAGCTCCGCTGCCGCCGGTGCGCGCTGGAGCGCGCAGGCAGGCTGACCAGCGCAACAGCGGCCGACATGGCCGCGATATCCCAATAGCCGTTATCCGTGTCGATTGAAGAGCGCGGCAATCTTCGTACCGTGAGGAACTTCGCGGAAGGCCGACCCGTTTACGTGCTACGGCGGCGACCTTCGCTGCGCCAGAGTTCGGGCGCGTTCGCCGCGGTACGCAACCGAAGGCAGCCCGTGGCGTCAATAAACGATCTCATGCTGCCCACTAATTAGACTAAAACTTGCAGTCCTTGAGGGGCACGATCTGCGTTCGATAGACCAACTTATGAATAATGTACAGAAGCAGAACAACGGGGATCATCAAATAGCTGCTAATAAAATCAAACCAGGAAAATGATGCCGCGCGAAAAACGCCGGCATTCGCGCCAAAAAGCACTGCGACGAACAATATGAGTGAAAGCCAAGTGCCGTAGGGGTAGGCATTCGATTTAAACAACAAGTCATTGACACTGCGCCCCTGCGCCACCCAGGACCGCCGAAAACGCAGGTGGCAGATGGCTATGCCAATCCAAACCAGAAATCCACTTAGACTGCTCGCGTTATAAAGCAACGCGTAAATTTTCTGATCACCAATATAATTTGAGAAAAATGCACATGCCCCGACGAGTCCTGTTGCAAGCAATGCCGCGACAGGCACTCCCCGCGAGTTCAGCTTAGTGAACTGCTTGGGGGCTTTGCCCGTGCATGCCATGGCATGCAGCATCCGGGTTGCTACATAGAAGGCTGAATTCCCACACGACAGTACCGCAGTAAGAATGACCGCATTCATCAAGCTTGCCGCGTAATACCCTATATGCGGCACATGCGAAAAAACCATGGTAAACGGCGAAAATGCCACATGCGTCTCGTCGCCGTTGAGTAGATTCGGGTTATTGAACCCAATTAATGTCCCCACAATAAACATCGCGCCGATATAGAACAGCAGAATCCGCCAGAACACCGTACGGATTGCCTTCGGCACGTTTTTAACAGGGTCCGCAGTCTCGGCGGCCGCAAGGCCCACGCCTTCCGTACCTTGGAACGAGAATCCCGCCACCATGAACACGCTAAGGACCCCAATGAAGCCACCGACAAAAGGTGCGGAACGCCCCGTCGCGGAATCTTGTAACGTCCAATTCTGAAATCCGACTGCGTCACCACCTAACCCACCAAACACCAACAGCAACCCAACGGCCAGAAAGACGATGACGGTGATGACTTTGATGCCCGAGAACCAGTATTCCGCTTCCGCGTAGGCCTTGACTGTCATCCAGTTCAAGCCGAGCAGAATGGTGAAGAAGCCCATCGCCCAGAACGTGGTGTTGGCGTGCGGGAACCAAAACTTCACTATCAGCGCGCCGGCCACCAATTCAGCCGCCAGCGTGATGGTCCAACTCAGCCAATAGTTCCAGCCCGCCGCAAAGCCGAGCGATGGGTCCACAAATCGTTCGGCATAAGCTTCGAAAGAGCCCCGAATGGGTAACTGGGTCGCCATCTCGCCCAGCGACTGCATCATGCAGTACACCGCGATGCCCATGATGGCGTAGCCGAGCAAAGCACCACCGGGACCCGCCTGCGCAATCGCACTCCCACTGGCCAGAAACAAACCGGTGCCAATCGCGCCACCAATGGCGATCATGCTGAGTTGACGCGCCGTAATTTCGCGTCGCAATTCCTGCGGGGGTTCGGGACATGTCGTCATGATTCAACCGGCCTCTGCGCAGCATGCGCTATACCCCGACGGTACCTGTCTGAGAGCGTCCCGTCACTAGCCAATTACCCGCCCGCATCGCTCTTGCCGAAAATGCGCAAGCCCAGGCCCCCAATAGGCGAAGGGCCAGCCGCCAAATGAAGACCCAGTAGGGACGGCCCACAAGAGCAGAACGCATCCACGAACTCTCCTCCTGACACTGCAAATAGCAAGCTTAGAGACGCCAGAGAGGCAAGTCGGACTGTGTCGAATCTGACTTTAGACGCGACCACGGGGCAGCGCTTGCGAGAAAGACTTGACGCAATTGCGCACAGACACCGATAGTGGGAATCATGGGTCTATACCCATCCATTCAATAAATAGGTCTACCCCAATGTTCGACTTCGACTTCAGCAACGGCTACGTCCTTCTGCGGATCATTTGTGGTGCATTTATGCTGCCGCAGGCCTTTGCAAAAATAGTCAATTCCGCACCTGCTTTGGCATTCTTTGTGAAAGCCGGCTATCCGAAGCCGCACTTGTTTGTGCTGTTCATTACAGCGTTCGAATGCATCGCCGGCGTCGGGCTGGTGTTGGGCATTCAGACCGTTGCATTGGCATGGATCTCCACGTTATTTATGCTGGTGGCCACAATTTCGGACTACAAAGTCAACAAGGCGTGGCTATGGACCAAAGGGGGCTGCGAGTACCCACTTTTTTGGTGTCTCTGCTGCGCCATTGTGGCAGCGCACGCCTGACCTAGTGGTAGCCAGTACCCGACATCGGCACGACGCGACCCCAAAACATCTGCGCACTGCGATGACGGCGTACAGGCGGTCTTTGGTGCGCACAAAGGAGTATCCATCATGACATGCATCAAAATAGTCGCCACTCTGACCATGGTGCTTGGTGTAGCCACAGGCTCCATGGCAGAGGCGCCAGAGCCTGTTGCTGATTTGGTGTTAACGAATGGCCGGATTATCACGGTGGATGCGGCAGACCACGTCGCGCAAGCCATCGCGATTCGTGGCGGCCGCATTTTGGCCGTTGGTACCAATCACAACATTCAGCGTCTCACGGGCCCACATACGCAGCGTATCGACCTGCACGGCCGTGCGGCGACCCCCGGCCTGATCGATGCCCATGCGCACATTTCCTCGGGTGGTTTGGCCGCCGTGACGGGCATCGACCTATCCAATGTCCGTAGCATCCGTGAGGTCGTGCAGCGCGTCGCGCAGCGCGCCAAAACCCTAGCACCCGGCACGTGGCTACTCGGCAATGGCTGGGACGAGGCGAAATTTCAGGAACGTCGTTATATCGAAGCGCGTGATCTGGACTCGGTGAGTGGTGATCATCCGGTCTGGCTGGATCAGACGACCGGACACTACGGCGTCGCCAATAGTCAGGCCTTGGCACTGGCTGGCATCGCAAATGACACAGCAGATCCGCCTGCCGGCACCATCGTGCGCGACAGTCAGCGCATACCCACCGGCGTCCTTAAGGAATCCGCTCGCGATAATCTGTTAGCAAAGATCCCTCCCGCGACAGAGCGTGAGCGTCGCGATGGAATCCTTGCCAGTCTCGCGTTAATGGCGCGTGAAGGCATGACCGGGGTCAAGGATCCGATGATCCACGAAGAAGATTGGCATGCCTATCAGTCCCTCGCGGCCACTCACCAGTTGACCGCCCATGTCTGCGTGCTATGGGCAGCCGGAGCCACCGCCGCCGACGCCGATACGCTGATTGCGCGGTTGCAAGAGTTGCCGGGTCCGCGCGTCGGCGCGGCGGATCTGGCCAGTTGCGGCGTGAAACTATTCATGGATGGTAGCGGCGGCGGCCGCACCGCTTGGATGTATGGGGACTGGAATCTCGCATCGACCGGCGTGGACGCGGGTAATCGTGGGTACCCCCTGATCGATCCTGAGCTCTATCGGACGCTTGTTTTGAAGTTTCATGGTGCCGGATTACCCATTGGCACCCATGCCATCGGCGACCGCGCCATCGACTGGGTCGTCGACTCGTACGCAGCAGCGTTGCGTGCGCAGCCGACACACGATCTACGGCACTCTATCATCCATGCCAACGTGCCGACCGAGCACGCCCTGGACACGATGGTCCGCCTACAGAACGACTTTGATGCGGCAGTGCCCGAAGCACAGGGGCCCTTCACCTGGTGGATTGGGGACAACTACGCCGGCAACTTTGGCCCTGCGCGCTCCCAGCGCCTCAATCCGTTCGCCACCTATCTGCGCCGGGGCATCCGCTGGGCGGGAGGATCAGACTATGACGTCACCCCGCTGCCGGCGCGATACGGTCTGTGGTCCAGTGTTGCTCGCCAAACACTGCAAGGCACGTATGGTCACACGCCGTTTGGCAGCACCGAATCGGTCGATATTCATACCGCCCTCAAGTCCTACACGGTGTGGGCAGCAAAACAGCTCTATATCGAGAACGAGGCCGGCACACTGGAACCGGGCAAGAGCGCAGATATTGCGGTCTGGGACCGAGACCCCTATACGATCCCGACGGCTGCGCTAAAGGATCTACACTGCGATATCACTATTTATAGGGGCCGTGTCGTCTGGGAAGGGCCGCAGCGGCACCACGCTGCCGCCATCCGTTAACGGGTAGCTAGAGCGGGTATCGGAGCCCGCCCACCGAGCTGGCGCGCAAGGCCTCAGATCCATAGTGGGCTGACGTGTTAGCGTAGCCCTGTGTAGACATCCGCAACGCCTCCGTGGCGACGAGGTAAGGCTTTGAGTCATCTCTCCAAACAGAATCCACTCAATCCACCCAGCGCGTTCGAAAAGGCAACCTACGCCAAGGTAACGCGACGGCTAATGCCGCTGTTGCTGATCTGTTATGTGGTGTCTTATCTGGATCGTGTCAACGTCGGTTTCGCCAAACTACAAATGCTGTCGGCACTCGGGTTTAGCGATCTCGTCTATGGCTTTGGCGCCGGCATTTTCTTCGTCGGCTACTTCCTATTCGAAGTCCCGAGCAACATCATCATGCATCGCGTCGGCGCGCGGCTCTGGATTGCGCGGATCATGTTCACTTGGGGAATCGTCTCCGCTAGCGCCGCCTTCGTGACCACGCCCACGCAATTCTACGTATTACGATTTCTGCTGGGCATTGCTGAGGCTGGATTCTTTCCAGGCATCGTTCTTTATCTGACCCATTGGTATCCGACGCAGCAGCGTGGCCGCGCCATGGCGCTGTTCATGACGGCCGTACCACTCACCGGCGTCGTCGGGGGGCCACTATCGGGATGGATCCTAGAGTCCATGGGTGGCGTACAGGGCCTTGCGGGTTGGCAGTGGTTGTTTCTGGCCGAAGCGCTACCCGCGCTTGTGGCTGGTGCAGCCGTACTCTATGGCCTCGATCGCTGTATTGGCGATGCCGACTGGTTGAAACCAGAGGAACAAGAATTCCTACAACGCAATGTGGACGCCGAGGAGATCTTGAAGCCATCTCTGTCACTACGGCAACTGTTTCGACGCCCTGATTTATGGCTACTGTCGGTCATTTATTTTAGCTTTGTGATCGGACTGTATGGCATCAGCTTTTGGTTGCCGACCATCATTCGGGCGACCGGCGTAACGCACCCTCTCGACATCGGCTTACTCACGGCGATTCCTTATGGAGTGGCGGCGGCAGTCATGATTCCGGTCAGTCGGCGCTCAGATCGCCAGCTCGAACGCCGCTGGCATGTCGCAATTCCCGCAATCCTTGGTGGCGTAGGTCTGCTTTTCAGCGTTCTCTTCGCCCACAGCACCCTGCTGGCGATGATGGCGATGACGCTAGCAACCGCGGGGATCGTGACGACGTTGCCACTGTTCTGGAGCTTGCCGACCGCACGCCTCGGCGGACTCGCGGCAGCGGCCGGCTTGGCCGTCATTAACTCTATCGGCAACCTAGGTGGCTTCGTCAGCCCCTACCTCATCGGCTTGATCGCGAACACGACCCACGACACACGGCTCGGCATGGTGTTTCTTGCGGGGTCGATGTTTTTAGGCGCCTTACTCACTCTCACTTTGGGGCCATTCGATGAACCGGCGCGGGTCCTAGCAGAGGCCCATAACCGGGCAGCATCACCGCAGTCTGGGCCCTAGACACAGGCAGCCCACTTCGGCTGGCGGCGATCGTTCTCCGGACCACCCGCAGGAGGGTCTGGTCCAAGTCCTTGGCTACAACTGCACGGCGCCTACCACGACCTCCTCGGTGCCGCTAAGATCCCGGGATGGATATCTCATCAAACCCCGTCATCCGATTCGCCCCGCTCGACTGGGCCATCATCGCGCTGTCCGTCGTCCTCAGTTTCTTGCCGGCGCTGTTTTTTTTCCGGCGTGCCAGTCGCAATACCAGTGAATTCTTCACCTCAGGGCGCGCCGCCCCTTGGTGGCTGGTCGGCATCTCCATGGTGGCGACGACGTTCAGTACAGATACCCCCAATCTGGTCACCAACCTCGTCCGGCAAGGGGGCGTATCGTCTAATTGGTTGTGGTGGAGTTTTCTACTGACCGGCATGTTAACGGTCTTTCTGTATGCGGGACTATGGCGCCGCTCGGGGGTACTCACGGACCTTGAGTTCTACGAGATCCGCTACTCCGGCCGAGGGGCACGCGCCTTACGCGCCTTCCGCGCCGTCTTTCTCGGCCTGTTTTTCAACTGCGTCATCATCGCTGCTGTGAATCTGTCGGCAGCCAAGATTGGTAACGTGCTGCTCGGTTGGCCAATGGATCGTACGCTGTTGGTCTGCGCCGTCATGACCATCTTCTTCGCCTCCATATCCGGACTCTGGGGCGTATTGGTCACCGATACGCTGCAATTTGGCATCACCATGACTGGCACCTTTGCGATGGCTTATTTTGCGTTGCAGCAGCCTGAGGTCGGTGGCCTTGCCGGTCTGCTCGCCCACGTGCCGGCACGACAACTCGCACTTCTGCCCGACTTTGGCGACTGGCCGACCGCGGTCACCGTATTCGTACTGCCCCTGACAGTACTTTGGTGGAGCGTTTGGTACCCGGGCTCAGAGCCTGGCGGGGGTTCCTACATTGCCCAGCGGATGCTCGCAGCCCGCAGCGAGAAGGATTCCATCACCGGTACTCTGCTCTTCCAAGTACTGCACTACGCCCTGCGGCCGTGGCCTTGGATACTGGTGGCCCTCGCCTCTACGATCCTCTATCCACACCTCTCCGATATCGCCGCTACGTATCCTTATGTGGATCCGAGGTTGATTGGGGATGACATCGCCTACCCGGCGATGATGCGATTTCTACCCGCCGGCTTTCTGGGCTTCGTGGTCGCCGGTACGCTCGCCGCCTATCGCTCGACGGTCGAAACGCACCTCAATTGGGGTACGTCCTACCTCGTGCACGACTTCTATCGCCGCTTTCTGCGCCCAGGCCGCGATGAACGCCATTATGTCGCCGTGGGCCGCCTGGTCACTGCGGGCCTGATGGCCATCGCTGCAATCACGACCTATGCACTCGGCACCGCAAAAGAAGCTTTTGACCTCATCCTGTCCATCGGCGCCGGCACTGGTCTGCTGTACCTGCTGCGTTGGTACTGGTGGCGCATCACGGCCTGGAGCGAAATCGCCGCGATGGGCAGTTCGTTTGCAGTCGCGTTAGGCTTCTTCATCGCACACAAAGCAGGGCATACCGTGCCGGCCACCACCTCGCTACTCGTCACGGTCGGTATGACTACCGTGGTTTGGCTATCGGTCACCTGGCTTGGTCCCCAGACAGAGGACGCTACATTGGATCGTTTCTACGCACTCACGCGCCCGGCAGGCCCCGGCTGGCGACCCATCCGCGCCCGTACGGATTTAGCCTGCGGTACGGACTCACTGCCGCAAGCGCTGCTCGCCTGGGTATTGGGATGCACCTTTGTCTACGCAACCCTATTTGGGACCGGCAGTTGGCTCTATGGCCGTTGGCCCCAATTTTATGCCTGCCTGACCGTGTGCATTCTCAGTGGAATCGGCACCTGGCGCAGCCTAACGGCTTATCGCAGACGGACATGAGCGTCACCCGCGCCGTCCTCCTTGCGCGAGGCCTCGGCACGCGTATGCGTCGGGAGGCGGCCAACCTGACACTCTCCGACGCGCAACGCGACGCGGCGTCCCAGGGTGCTAAAACGATGATGCCCTTCGCGCGCCCTTTCTTGGACTACTCTCTGTCGGTGCTTGCCGATGCAGGCATCCGCGAGGCGGTGCTCGTGATCGGACCCGAACACAGCGCGATACGAGATTATTTTGTGGCCACAGCGGCGGGGCGACGCGTACAAATTGGATTCGCCACGCAGCCGGAGGCTCGTGGTACTGCAGATGCAGTCCTCGCAGCAGCGGCGCTCGTGCCGAATGATTCCTTCCTGGTACTCAATGGTGACAATCTCTATCCACTGAGCGCCGTCAGCGCACTGGCCAGCCAATCCGGGAGCGGCCTCGTGGCGTTTGATGCAGACGCGCTCATCTCCCAAAGCAAACTCGAACCCCAGCGCATCCAGCAATACGCTCTACTCGATATCGACACCGCCGATCATTTGCAGGACATTCAGGAAAAGCCTCCGGACAATCATCCCCTGTTACTGCGCCAGCATCGGCGCGTCTCCATGAACCTTTGGCGGTTCACGCCCCGCATCTATGCCGCCTGTCAGGCCATTGGGCCCTCTGTGCGCGGCGAGCTGGAAATACAGGACGCCGTACGCTGGAGCATCCGTGAACAACAAGAACGCTATCATTGCGTGCATTCCAGCGCCGGCGTGCTCGACTTGTCGAGTCCAGCAGACATCCAAAATGTAGGCCGCCAATTGGCTGGCATCGACCCGCGGCCATGATCCGACACTACATGATACCCGGACGGGTCGAACTGGTTGGCAAGCACGTCGACTACGCTGGCGGTTCCTCGTTAACCTGCGCTGTGGATCTCAGCATCAAGGCCACGGCAACACCCCTCAAAGAACCGGTGCTGCGCCTCCATTCAACCACCAAGGGCGACGCCCTTGTTATCCCCATCGATCCCCAGGCCACCGCGCCCGCGGGTCACTGGGGAGCGTATGCAACCGCTGTAGTGCGGCGTCTGGCGCGGGACTTCCCGCAGGCCCAAGGGGGCGTCAGCTTGAGCCTTAGCACGACGCTACCGGAATCCGCCGGTCTCAGCAGTTCCAGCGCACTGGTCATCGCAACCGCACGCGCGCTCGTGGAACGCAACTGCCTGGAAGAAGACCGCACATGGCGCGCCCACATCCCCACTCTGACCGCGCAGGCGGAATACTTTGGCGCTCTGGAAACAGGCGCCGCGTACGGACCGTTTCCCGGAGATCTCGGGGTCGGTGTGTCCGGCGGCGCCCAAGACCACGTGGCTATTCTGTGCGCCAAAGCCGGCTACTGCGGCTTGTTCGGCTACCGACCCGCGGCGCTAAATCGCTATGTGCGCTGGCCAGAAGCGTATGTGCTGGCCATTGGCGTCAGTGGCGTCGAAGCGAACAAGACCGGCAATGCTCGCGTTCTATACAACCGCACCGCGCATTCGATCCGGCGTTTGCTCGAAGCCTGGAATGCGCAAACTGGCAACGCGAGCCCCTGCCTGCAAGCGGCCCTCGACACCGGACCGGACGCTTCGAAGCAACTCAACACCATTGCTAGTGGCGGTCTCGAGGGCTATTCCAGCGGCTACCTACAGGGTCGTTTAGCCCAGTACCGCGAGGAAAACGAGGTCCTTGTCCCGGGAACCGCAGGCGCCTTGGAAACGCAAAATTTTATTAAACTCGGCGAACTGGTCGATCGATCACAAGCGCTTGCGGAAAGTGCGCTTTGCAATCAAGTGCCGGAGACCATGCAATTACAGCGCCTCGCACGGGCGAAGGGCGCGATTGCAGCCTCCGCCTTCGGCGCGGGCTTCGGTGGCGCGGTCTGGGCCATGACACCCACCGATCTAAGCGTCCAGTTTTTGGAGAACTGGCGTCAGGATTACTTACGACATCATCCAGAACATGCCGCCGCGTGCCGCTTCTTCCTCACGCGCCCATCTGCACCCCTGCAGCACATGGGATGCGGCGCAGACGGAACCTAACGAGTGGGTGCGCTATCCCGTTATCAGGTGCCTAAGCCAATGGGTATTCGCGCCCCGAGGCGAGCCAAGTACTGATGATGCAGCCCCTTCTCGACCGCGCTTCTCTGCTCCAACTCCCGGAGAATATGCACGCACAGGTCGTAACTGCCAAAGCAGTGATGCGACAAGGCTGAAAACTTCTTAAGTTGTTGGACACTCAGTCGGTCCAACTGCAAAGGATCCCGAATATAAATAATGTCGGATTCGAGTAACTGGTTACCGGGCACTCTGAAATTGTTACTGAAAATTGTTGGTGTAATCGACCAACGTTTCACGTCGAGAAAACAATGTGGCACGAAACCTTGTGAGCGCATCCACAGATCGATCTCACCAAACGTCGGCTGCTTTTCATACAGACAGATCCAAGAGACTTCTAATTGAATTGCAAGGCAATCCTTTAGTTTTTTTCTGCCGTTTTTTAAGACGGTCAACTCAGCCCCTTGAATATCCATCTTGAGAAAATCGATATTTGGCAAAGCTTCCACACTATCCAGCGTGTGCGTCTGCACCCGTGCTGTGCGCTCGATCTGACCAAATTGCTCAAAACCATTGAAAAACCGCAAGGCATCCAGTCTCGGCGCCAGCAGCGACGTCATTCCACTAGGTCCCGTTGCCAAATAGAGCGTTTGCTCCGTGCCGTCAAATAGGAAGTCAGAATAGATTGTCGCACTCTCACCGTAGGCAGCCTTGATGCTCTCAATCTGTCGCTCATCGCCTTCAAACGCATTCAAGTGCGCCCATTGCTGATCCAGCAGCACTTTATAAATTGGCACCTCCGATATAGCGGACGCGCCCACATCCATGAGCTGAATCGGAAAATCCAAGGTCATTCCGTCAAAGACTTGCATGGGATGATCTCCTCCGCGCCATAAACTGTGCGTCACCAATTTATCATGACCCCTCGGTTCGCCTGCGACTGGGGAATAGCCGGCGCAACGAATGCATCCAGGACACGGCCCGGAACGCAACGAACCACCGTTTCGATGGGCGCCGAGAAACCCTAGCACGCACCGCTATACGGCCGCCACGACTTCCATCACCGTGGCCGCAGCGCCGATCAGAACACTATCCCAGCGTTGCGGTGACCCCATAGGTCGCGGTTTTTGAAAGCCTAGGAGTCGAACCTACACCCGCGCGTCGACTCTACCAAACTGCTCGACGCCATTCGATTGGCTAATCACTTAGGCCTAGAGACCGTGGATTGCGACGGTGCCAGCTGTATCCACCTGGCTGACGACGCCGGTGCCATAACGGGCGCGCTGGGCCGTGTGCCAACGGCTCCGGACGATCTGTCGCGCCCGCAACCCTTTGTAGTGACCGGAGCCGGAAAACGGCGACGAACAATCTGCAGCCACCGTCGCGCGCCTCGTCAGCACAGGACCGAGACCGCCAGGTGGATTGGTTGACGTTCGCAACGGCTCTGAGCATGACCGTCACTTCCACTGCCCGACACGTCGGGAGATGACTTAATCCATACACCGGTCGTCCAACCCCGGGACCCGCTTGTAGACACCGCAACAGCACGACAAGCGAGTGGGCCGACCGATCTGCGCTGTGAGGATGGCCTTATTTGGCGTGGGGGCCTAAATCATCGAACTCCGCAATCACAGGCTCCCCTTCGAGCACCGCAAATGGCTTTAATTTGAGCTGAAACCGCTCTCGGGCACTTGGCTGCGCTAAAGCCGCCGCGAGGGCCTGGTTCAACTCATAGGCGTCAACGTCATAACCGGCTTCCTGCATCGCCGTAGTGAAGGCCTCTACGTGGGCCGCGCCGGCCTGATACACCCCTGGCGCAAACTCGGGGTCAATTTCCAAATCGTCCGGCTGCTCATAGGACTGCTGGCAACCCGCGGCGTTGGTCGCGTGATAGTTGCGACACGAATGGGGCCGGACTACATAAATGCCGCAACGTCCATCGCTAAGAAAGGGACACTTTACGTTCCGGCTGCCTCGCTCGTCCGCGCCTAGATTTTCGAAGACGACACTATTGGCGTGCACTTGCGCATAGACCCTCGATTTTTCCTCGGTCGCAAATGACTGCTCTACAAAATCGAGGATCGCGAATACCTCCACCGGACGCACATCGACCGTGAAGTAGCAGCACCAAGCACACCCGCTCTTGCAGGCCAGCGAACTGACATCCGGCGCGTCGGCTATGCGCTGTTCATGCACTTGCCTCGAGTTGGCCAGCGCCGCAAACACCCCCAGAGTTCGCAGTTCGTTTGCAGCCCGCGCGTAGTCGCGGGACAAGATGTCGCGTATAAGCCGGACGTCGAGGGTAAACTCCATAGGGTCAATCATAATCCGAATTCTCTAGTACCGCCTAACCCGCCCCTCTCGAGTACGAGCGAAATGCGCATTCTCTCCATAATTCCGCCGATGACTCAGCTCAACACGCCCTACCCATCAACGGCATACCTGACTGGCTTTCTGCGTTCCCGCGGCTTTCAGGCCGATCAGGCCGACCTTTCCATCGCCCTCGCGCATCAGTTGCTTTCGCCGGCAGGCCTGCAGGCAATCCACAAACGAGTCCTCGCACTGCCGCGCACACAAGAAACTACTGAAACAAAATTTTTTGCAGAGAATTTGGGAACTTATCTCGCCTCCATCGGCCCAGTCATGCGCTTTCTGCAAGGGCGTGATCCGACTCTTTCGCACCGCATCGCATCACGGCGATTCCTACCAGAAGGGCCTCGTTTCGGAGTTTTAGGCCAGCACACGGAAAATGGGCAAGAGGATAACGACCCCCTCGACTGGGCCTTTGGCACCTTGGGTTTGCAAGATCTAGCGAAGCATATCGCGACGCTCTACCTCAATGATCTGGCAGACGTAATCCGTATTGCAGTCGACCCTCGATTTGAATTCGTACGTTACGCAGAGTCGCTGGCGGCAAGTCAGCCGCATTTCGCTCAACTGCACACCGCACTGTCCGCCCCGAATAATCTAATCGATGACCTCCTACACGCATTGACTCTAGAGACCGTCGCACGGCATCAGCCGGAGCTTGTATTGATTACGGCGCCGTTCCCGGGAAACGTTTATGGCGCCTTTCGCATCGCCCAGACATTGAAAAAATCTCATCCTGCGATTGTCATCGCTTTGGGCGGCGGATACTGCAACACCGAACTGCGAGAGCTCAACGAGCCGCGGGTTTTTGAATACTTCGATTTTATAACGCTCGATAGTGGCGAAAGGCCACTGCTCGCGCTTATAGAACATCTACAAGGCAAGCGCCCCGTCGATCAGTTAGTGCGAACCTATACAAAAAAAAATCACTACGTTGATTGCAAAGAGCCAGACATCGCCTTCTCAGAGTGTGGTACGCCTACCTACGATGGTCTACCGATGGATGACTATCTGTCGTTACTCGATATGCTCAACCCCATGCACCGACTGTGGTCAGACGGTCGCTGGAACAAGCTCACCATCGCCCACGGCTGTTATTGGAAGCAATGCAGTTTCTGCGATGTCAACCTGGACTATATTTCTCGGTACGATTTGGCAACGACAGACGTGCTGATGCATCGAGTCGAGTCGTTAGTTCTGGAGACCGGCCAAACGGGCTTCCACTTCGTCGATGAAGCCGCGCCACCCAAGGCATTGAAGTCACTCGCCACCAGCCTCCTTGATCGCGATCTGAATATTTCGTGGTGGGGAAATATACGGTTCGAAAAATCATTTGATGCAGATTTATGCCAACTGCTGGCGCAAAGCGGTTGTATCGCTGTCACCGGGGGGCTGGAGGTCGCATCGGATCGGCTGCTCAAACTCATGAAAAAGGGCGTTTCAGTTGAGCAGGTCGCGCGGGTCACGCGCGCTTTTTCTGACGCGGGCATTCTCGTACACGCTTATCTGATGTATGGCTTTCCCACACAAACCGCGCAAGATACCGTCGATTCCTTGGAATACGTTCGGCAACTGTTCGCAGCGGGCTGCATTCAGTCTGGTTTTTTCCATCGTTTCACGTGCACTGTGCATTCCCCGGTTGGCAAAAGACCAGAAGACTACGGCGTGATCCTGACCCCGCCGTTGCACGCCACCTTCGCCAGAAATGACATTAATTTCACCGATAGCACCGGCATAGACCACGATCAATTTGGACCAGGTCTCAAGAAAGCCCTGTTCAACTACATGCATGGGATCGGGCTCGATTTCGATGTGCGCGAATGGTTTGAACCCGCAGATGCGACAAAGGAGGCATCCACAAGAAGCCGTCGAATGAAGCGCTCGGTAGTGCCTCGCACCTCTGTCGCGCCGAATTTCATCGAACAAGCGCTCTTTTGACCGCAGGTATAGAGGTGGATGCAGTGAGGACGAGAAAATCGATGCAATCGAGACCGGCATGCGCATCATTCTGACCAACTTTGCCCTGCGCAGGTTGTTCCCACGAGAGCAGCGACGCAATACCATCCAGGACATTACTGCGACCGAGTTTGAGCGTCACCTGAATCAGCAGGCGCCGCTACAGGAATTGCCCGGTTATGCCCCCTTCTGCAGACTACACGTACACCGCAATTGGACGTCTACGCGCTGCCTGACCGTGCCCGTTACGGATTGCAACCGGCATTTGCTACGCTCGGGCTACGAGTCACGCAACCACCGCGAATTGCCGGTGTTGGTGCGCTGGTTTGAGGGCCTACAAGCCCCTATCGCAAACTACCTGATCGTGATCCTGTACAGCGCAGAACAATTGCGTCAGGAGGGCACCGTGATCGACGCGGACTGGGGTGTGGTCGGCTGTCTATATACTGAGGAACCCACGGAGACGCCGATGACTCCGATCACCATGATGCGCAACGCGCTCGGTATCGCTGAAGGTGGGTCCGGGGTTCCACTCGAAGCGCTCGCCTATAAGCGTAGTGTAGAGTTCTGGGATGCGAACGCCAATTGGCGATGAGGTTAGTCGCTGACCGCCACGGGAGTATGGGTCCGCGAACCGGGCAGCGGCGATGTTCGAAATTGAGTAGCAACCCAGCGTTTCACTTACAGCGTTAACGGAATATTTATTGCCGTGTTGTCCTTCAGCGCGAAGGTGTCGTCGACGAAAACCAGCAGGGCGACCTGCTCATTCTCGCAGTCTGAAGCGAGGGGCGTCTAGAGATACGCCGCGCGCACAGCTTGCGCAACAGCAACCTTAGCGCGGACCGCGACACCGATCCTTGAAACCACGCGTCATCAATAATATTGGTACCAACATAAGTAAGAATGAAGTACGCCATGAGAATCACTTCCAGAGTGCAGGTCACCATTCCACAGAAGCTTCGGCAGAGCCCGGGCCTGATGCCCGGCACCGATGTCGAGTGCGAAGTCGCCGCTGGCGTCGTGCGACTGCTCAAGACGACCGACGGTTCGCGCCGCAAGACACGGGGACACACAACAAGACTCACCGTGGCGCATCATCACCAGCCATGAGAGTCATTCCTGAACCCGGTGCCGCAGCGGCGGCGCCCAAACACGGCAAGCCAATGAACCCGCTGAGCTCCAAAAAGCTCCTGCTGACGAAATGGACGGCGGTGACGCCGCGCAAGCGCGAGAAGCATTTTGTGGTGGTGCGGGTCATCGAGCCCGAGCTGCCGTCGATGCGCGTCGAGCAGGTCGAACTGGAAGCCGTGCATTCCAAGCAGGTGTATCTGCTGCACTGGCGCGAGCTAACCGATGCCAGCCTATGGCGCCAAGGCTGGGTTTGACGCGACGCCGTCCGGGATAGATGGCGATAGATAACGAACGGTTATGTATTATTTATCAGTAACTTAAGTACTGATTTCGCGGTGCGGCGATAGACCGAGAAAGGCTCAAAATCACTCCCACTCAATCATCTCCTACCTATCTAAGTACCTACGATCATTTGACTTCTCAAAATGATCGCAGCAGTTGACAGTCGAATCGATCGTCAGAATAAGGCGCTTACAGAAGGCGGCCCGTGATAAATGGCGATACGTGCCGAATCGAGGCGGAAGCGTTACTGCAACGCGTACCAAGTAGAACGACCACCCCCGCGGCGCACGAGCAAACGCTTCTCAACCAGACTACCGAACGTTGACTTGAGCGTATTTGCGCTCGCGCCGTGCTCACGCACCATGTCACGCGTCGTAACCCGCCCATGTTCCCTAGCGTAGTCAAGAATTTTCACGGCCAGATCGGTCAACGTGATGGCGGATTTCTCGCGCTCGACCTTGGTGGCAAGACGACGTTTCTGCTGCTGCAACGCCCGAAGGAAAAACAGCAGCCATGGCTGCCAATCGGGTGTGTTGCTGTTCAGCGTGCTCTGCGTCTGACGCAGCGCAAGGTAGTAGCCTTCTTTGCTGTTCTCGATCACGCTCTCAAGGGAACTGTACGGCACATACGCATAGCCTGCTTGGAGCAGCAGTAGTGTAGTCAGAATCCGGCTCAGCCGGCCATTCCCATCCTGAAATGGATGAAGTGCCAGAAACACGACTGTGAAAACCGCGACGATCAGAAGCGGATGCTGTCTATTGTTTGCTCGCACATCTTCGAGCCACGCCAGCAGTTCCGACATTTTTCTCGGCGTGTCGAAGGGCGTTGCCGTCTCGAACACGATGCCGATCATCTTGCCATCGGTATCGAATGCAGCAACGTCGTTGCGGAGTGTCTTGTATTCGCCGCGATGACGCTCGTCCTTCTCGCTGTAGCGCAGAAGATCGCGATGCAGTTGCTTGAGGTGACGCTCGGTCAGGGGAATGTCGGCCCATGACTGGAACACCGTCTCCATAACCTCTGCGTAACCGGCAACTTCCTGCTCGTCACGGGTCGCAAAGGCTTTGATGTTCAGCCGCCCCAGAAGTGCTTCCACCTCCCGATCCGTCAGGCGGCTGCCTTCGATGCGTGTGGAAGACCCGATACTCTCGATGGTTGCTACGCGCCGCAGGGCGCCCAGTCGCTCAGGCGCAAGGATGCCCAGCGCGCGCCAAGCTCCCTTGAACTCGTCCAGCTCTGACAGCAGAGCAAGCAGTTGGGGCGTAACATGGAGGGTGTCGACATTGGCCATACCCGAATATATACCGGTTTAGACCGGAATATTCACCGGATACGCCACCGGAATAGAGCGGAAAAACAGGATGCTGGCAGCGGCTTATCACCGATGTTATTTACCCGTTGTGAGCGGGGCATTTAATACTTTATTTATAAACAATAACTTATGTTACCAACTCCCACTCGATAGTCTCCTGCACGCGCATCTCTCTGAACCTGCATCTCTTCTGAGCCGACTCTTGGCGGATTTACCCTCAACGCTACCGACAGAAGAACCCGCGGGGAACCGATAGATGCCGAAAGGACACAAAAACTCTACGGCCCCTTCGGGCCCGATCGCCAGAGGCATGACAGCGGCGCTGCATAGAGATGATCTCCGAACCCGATCACGGCATCACCGTCGTGGAGGACCGCGCCCAACCGGAAATTCTTGCCGGCTGCCGCTGCCAGCTTCCGTAGTCCAGCGAAGTCTGCGGGGCGAACGGTCGCGGACGCCTTGATCTCAAGGCCAATGACTCCACCTGACTCGTCTTCGATCACGATATCCACCTCGTTCTTGTCCTTGTCACGATAGTGGTAGAGGGCGATCTGCCGCTCGGAGACTGTCGCCAACTTGAGTACCTCGGTGTACACAAATGTCTCAAGAAGAACGCCGAGAACTGTGCGATCACCGGCCACGCGCTGCGGCGTGACGCCGAGCAGCGCTGCCAGCAAACCTGAGTCGAGGAAGTGCAGTTTGGGCGTCTTGACCAGACGGCTCAGTCGATTGCTGTGCCACGGCTCCAGACGACGAACCAGAAACAGCTGCTCGAGTACGCCCAGGTACTTGCGGGCTGTCTTTTCGTCCAGGCCAATCTGACCGCCGAGCTGGGCGAAATTGGTCAGTTGCCCCGAGTGTTGCGCAAGGATACGCAGCAGTCTGTCCCGTGTTAAACGGCGGATCGATGTAGACAAGCCGCACTTGACCAGCGAATTCTTGCTGAAGCGCCTGGAGAACCAGCAGGTTGTCGCCTTGAATAAGTAGGTTGTCGAAGATATCGTGGTCAGTCACACGCGCCTTTGCGTGAAAAGACTTTTCCGCATCCTCTATGAGAATGCGCGGCTCAAGGCGCGGACGCTCATCCTTGCCTACCCATGTAAGTTCCAGGCGTTGCCTGCGGTTGCTCATGATGCCCGCCGTTGCTCTTTCTTCTGTTGATACTCAAGTGACTCCAGCAGGAACTCGCAGAGCGTGAAGGCCGCGTTCACAGCTAGCCTCGCGTGATGCGGGGCCGGGTTGTAGCGCCTTGCGTGCCTGTCGCTTGCCTTATTGGCCACTTCGTTCGTCCTGTGCAGCGTCCATCCTAGTCTCAGAAATCAACGGGATGGGGGCGCCACCAGCAGGTTGGGCATGGATCAGCTCTCCGCAGAAATGCAGCTTCGCCTCGCGTCGGAGCGCCTCCAGTGCGGCGTCGTCCGGCTCTCGTGCTGCAAGCAGGAGATCGCGCCACAGGCGCGGATGGTTGTCCCAGCGCAGGCGCAGGGATTTCGCGCTCTCGACGGCGAGTGTGCGTACCTGCTGCATCGTCAGGGTGGCGATGCAATCGGCCACGGACGGCGGCATCGCGAAAATCATCGAGGCCACGCTTCGATCCTCGCGGGCCACCTGCCAGCCGAACATCAGCGTCTCGAGTGCGAGCCAGTCCCAGCGTGTCGTGGGCGCCGCGCCGTTGATGTGGCTGCGCGCATGCGCGCCGTTGCCCACAGCCATTCGCCACCACGCTACGTCGCCGAATCTCAGGTCGACGATCACGAACGGAAAGAGCGACAGGCGTTGTCGCGCGACCGGATCGAGGTGGCGCCAGAGATCCCGGTAGGAGCCGACGACCGGGAACGGATGGCCCGTCGCGCCGTCGAGCGAAAGCTCCCAGCAGAGTTCGATGAACTGCTGGTTCAGTTGATGGGCCAGGCCTATCGACCGGGCGCCCTTCCATTTGTGTTGCGAGAGCTGCTGACCGTCCGCCCCCTCTCCGTCGCCGGAATCTTTCTTGCGCACCGTCGCCAGATCTCCCACACAAAATGGCATTGTTGGGAGCCGTCACGGCGGAAACGCCCTCAGGTTTCTGGGGCATTTATGGCAGAAACTTCAGCAGGTTGACCTATGGACACCACGAGCGGCGATGCGCGGTTCGACCGCTACTACCGGAGGATTCAATTGGGTCTGCGGCTGCTGTCGCACGGCGCCCGTGCGCAGACCGCCTGCGATTGGAGCGGGCTCACGCCTGACCGGCTCATCACCCTCAAGCGACGCTGGCTCCCCGATGCCGGCGACGGATTCCGCGGACCAGCGCCAACTTCCTTCCAGCCCTTCTTCCGCTCCTCCGTGCGTCTCAGTCACGCGACCGTCTTCACCAGCATTCATCAGGCGGTGTGCCAACGCGCCGTGTCGCATGGAAAGTCGTGGGACCTTCAGCCGGGGCTGGAGAACGGCGAGCGGCTGTGCACCGCCTACGAAATCTTCCGCGAGTGGGAGCCATCCTCGGACATGGAATTCGACCAGGCCGCGCTGCTGGCGCGGGGCGCGGCCAGTTCAGAGGACATCGAGTTGTTTCGATGCCTCCACTGCCAGAGCGCCATGCTGATCGACAAATGGGCGCGGCGACGCGAGGTCTGTTCGGGTTGCCGGGGTCGGCGCTCTGCTAGTCCCTGACGAGCACCATCAGCGCGAGGTGGTACACGGCGGCGAACAGTCCGAACCCCAGCGCCATGCCGGCGATCTGCAGGAACGGGAAGCGCGGACCCACGGCGGAAAGCTCGAAGGCGACGGCCGCCACCAGACCGAAAACCAGCACGAAGGCGCAGACGGCGTCCACGACCGGCTTCAGCAGCAGCAGGCCGGCAATCAGCGGGAAAGACACCACTTTCCAGGTCATTCGGGCCGATGCGCCCAGGGCGGGATGAATCTGCGCCATGCCTGCCTCCCAGGTCGGGTACCGCGTGAAATAGTCACTAATAGTGACTATAAATCACATTCCATAAACCTCGACTTGTCAATGGTTTACGGAATGACTATTTTAGTCACCATGGGTGACTCAAAAAACGAAAAGCTAAACCGGCTTCTGGAGACCCTTGGGGACACCACCCTCGTCTCCAGCCGGTGGCTGCGCGCCAACGGATACCCCAGCAACCTGGTCGCCCGCTACATGGCGGGCGGCTGGCTGCAGTCGCCGGCGCGCGGGGTTTACCTCCGCAAGGGCGGCAAACCGACCTGGGAAGGGCTCCTGCGAGCCCTACAGCGCCTGGAGCAGCTGCCTCTCCACGTCGGCGGCCGATTCGCGCTGGCCCGCCAGGGCCATGAGCACTACCTGCGCCTTGGCGAGTCCGCGACCCTGACCCTGTATGGCCCGGCGAAGCCGCCAGCCTGGGCAAACAATCTGCCGCTCCGCGAGCGCGTGCTGGCATGCGGCAAGGGACCGTTCGACTGGCCGGCACTCTTATTCGGCGCCGACACGCCCGATGGAACTTTGAATGCACAGGGGCTCGAACGAACGACGGACGACACAAGCGCGGCCGGCGTGGTGTTCTCCACTCCCGAGCGGGCAATACTGGAACTGTGCGACGAGACACCAGACAGCGCGCTGGTGCACGAAGTGAACGCTCTGATGCAGGGACTCTCCACGCTCCGGCCGCAGTTCGTCAGCGCATTGCTGCAGCACTGCGACAGCATCAAGGCAAAGCGGCTGTTCCTCGCCCTCGCCGATCGGAATCGCCACGCGTGGCTCGCCCATGTGAGCTTGCAGGACGTGGATCTCGGCAGCGGCAAGCGCGTCCTCGTCCCGGGCGGCAAGCTGAACGCCAAATATCAGATAACGCTGCCTGCCGACCTCGATGAACAACTGGGATAACCGCTACGCCGAGCGCGTAAAGCTGCTGGTCGAGATTCTGCCGACGCTGGCGGAAGAGAAGCGCTTCGCGCTGAAGGGCGGCACGGCAATCAACCTCTTCGAGCACGATCTGCCGCGCCTCTCCGTCGATATCGATCTGACCTGGCTGCCCGTCGGTGATTTCGCAAACGACACGCGCGAGATCTCCGCGGCGCTGGAAGCCATCGGCGAGCGACTACACTCCGGACCGCTGCGACTGCAGGTGCAGACCAGCGGAACCGAAGCAACGGGCGTCCATCGCCTGCTCGCGAGCCGCAACCGCTCGCGCGTGCAAATCGAGACGACGCCGGTGATGCGGGGCACTGTCCATCCCGTTCGGACAATGCGCGTCCGCCCAGGCGTCGAGCAGAACTTCGGATTCGCCGAAATCCAGGTGCTC
>Ga0194061_1000030_pt1 | contig 71586 bp, 59 predicted proteins | sample SepL2221m_MetaG_FD_163423 | JGI IMG/M metagenome (GOLD analysis project Ga0194061, IMG submission 163423) | Anoxic zone freshwater microbial communities from boreal shield lake in IISD Experimental Lakes Area, Ontario, Canada - Sep2016-L224-21m | ecosystem: Environmental > Aquatic > Freshwater >... | reverse complement strand
GGGAAAATGCCTGCGGCAAATCGCGCGGAAACGAACCATTGACGCCCGGGCACCCGGCCCCTAATTTCCCAGCCCCTTTTCACAGGGGGAACCATTCACCGAAAAATTCAACCAGACAGGAGGATAAAAATGCCCGAAGTAGCAGTCCGCAAAGGAGAACCCATTGACCGCGCGCTCAAGCGGCTGAAAAGCAAGCTCGAAGCCGAAGGAATCATGGACGAAGTTCGCCGTTTGCGCGCCTTTGAGACGCCCACGCAGCGCACCAAGCGCAAGGCGAAAGCCAACGCGAAGCGTGCGAAAGCGAAGTTCCGCTTCAACGTGAGCTAGCTCCCGGAACGCGGCGTTTTTTCGCGGCGCATTCCTCTTTCATCAAGAGCCCGCCGGGTTTCCATACCCGCGGGCTTTTCGATTTTCAGACGCCCGGTGCGGAGGTTCGCGCAGTGGAATTCCGGCACGGATTTCACGGACAGGAGAACCGGGGCGGCCGCTCACACCAGTTCTCACAAACAACCCGACGCATGAAGGAGCCGAGTCGCGTGCATCGGGTAGCGCGGGCGTCCCGCCTGCGGTGCGTCCCGCGCAGCACATCGGGCATCCACAGGCGTTCGGATCACCTTGGGTGTCCGGGTGTATTCCGAGGGACGCGAAATACGGCAGACGGGACGCCCGCGCTACCCGGGACACGCCGTCCTGGTCTCCGTCCGGTTGCTCGTCCGAGATGGCATCACGCGCACTCACAAACGACGCGGAAGCCGACGTCGTTTGCGAGGTAGGACGGCTCGTTGAAGGCCCTCGCCGTCGCGCGGAGGCTGGACATGCGCGATTTCCACGAGCCTCCGCGGTACACCCGCTGCCGTCCATTTTCGGGGCCTCGCGGATTCAGGATCTCCCTCCCCTTGTACGGTGCGTAGGGATCGAGGCACCACTCGAAGGCATTCCCCGCGAGCTCCTCGATGCCGAAGGGGCTCGCACCGCGAGGGAAGCTCCCGACCGGCGCGGTCTGCGCGAAGCCGTCGTTCACCGAGGGATCGCGCCACGGGAAATTCGTGCTCGCGTCGGCGAAATTTGCAAAGTGCCCGGCGGTGCTCCATGTGCCCCACGGGAAAATCCGCCCGTCGCCGCCGCGCGCGCTGTATTCCCACTCCGCCTCGGTCGGCAGGCGGTAGGTCTTGCGCTCGCGTTTGCCGAGCCACTGGCAGAATGCCACCGCGTCATTCGAGCTCACGTAGAGCACGGGGTGCTTGCCGTCCGCCCACGGCGCGCGCTTCGCCTTGTGGGTGGGATCGAACATCTCATACTGGGCATTCGTGATCGGCAGCCGGGCCATGTAAAAGCATGTGACGACCACGGGCGTCACCGGCCCTTCGTTCGGCTGCGCGTCCGCGCAATCGCTGCCCATCGCGAAACGCCCGCTCGGGATGAGGAACATTTCCACGCCGATCGCGCTGGTGAAGTTCGGAAATTTCTGACGCTCTCCGGCGAGAGCTGCCGGGGAAATATTGATTTCGATCTGCGGTTCCTTTTTTGCCACCGGGACGGCCGGGCGATTCGACCCCGGAGCCGCTGCTTTCGCCACGGGCGCAGCCCTCACCGGCACCGGCGGCGGCGCATGGGCCTGCTGCCGGCTGTGCGCCACCGGTGCGGACTTCGCCGCAGGCATCATCGGCGCGCCGGACATCACTTCGAGATACTCGTCTATGAGATCCTCCGCCTGCCCGCCCGTGAGCCCGAAGCTTTCACCGAGATTGCACATCGCATCGCGCTGGTCGTCGCTCATCTCGTCGCCATCCAAGCAGAGGCGCGACATTTTCAGGATGCGGCGGAATTCATCCTCCGGGCTGCCCGATGCGGCGGCTGCCGCAAGAGACGGCACCGCGACCGAAACGGGAGCCGGAGCGGGTTCCGGCGGCGGCGCCTCCACGACACGGGCCGCACCCTTGCTCTCCAATGCTGCCGTGATCACCGCGTCAATGTCTGCTTGCGAGATTCCGAGCCCTTGTCCCGCGATGGAGAGCTTTTCCTCGCTCTCCTTGCTGAGCCGCTTGTCGGCAAGCGTGAAATCCAGGAGCTTCCGGAATTCGTCGAGCGCGTTCCCGAGCAGCTTGCTGTGCAGTTCCGCATCAATGCGCGCGCGCTCCTTGGGATCGAGCAGCTTCGTGCGGGCCTCGGCGAGATAATGCGGCGCTTCATCGAGCCCCCCGCGCAGCATCTGTGCGAGCGGGTTGCTCGGCTGATTTTTCAGCGGCAGCTTTTTCTGCCACCACACGAGGATCCGGCGGCAGTGATCCTCGATGATCTCCGCGGTCGCATTCGAGGAAGAATCAAGGCACAGGCGCGCGTAGAGATCGGGCGAATTGTAATTCTTCCAATCGGGCCATCGGCTCGGATTGTCGGGAATTGGATCGGGAAGTGCCATGACTGTGGGCTCAGACAGGGACTGGCGCCCGGCGCTAACTGATCGTCAGCGAGGACAGATCGGCGGTGGCGATTCCGATCTCATCTTCCGCCAGGCCGGTATTCCGCGAAATGGAGACGCGGCTCGTCCGGCCGTATGCCTCGACGACCACCTCGAGCACCTGGTTCTCGTTATACCGGTACGTGAGTTCCACGGGCGATCCCTTCGGCAGAAATGGAGGAAGCTCAATGTCGCAGATGCCCAGCGGCGTGCATTCGCCCGGCACTGTGCTCTCGCCTTCGACGACCCGAACGATCGCGTTCTTCATGTTCGCCTTTGCCGTACCGAAGGAATTCTTCATGTCCGCAGGCACCGGCGTCATCTTCGCGATCATCGGGAACACGTACTCCTCCACCTTGTCGTCGTCCCACAGCACCACGCCGAGCGTGTGCGTGGTGATGTTCGTGACCTTGATCAGCGACCCGTCCGCCGCGGAGAACTGATCGCGCACCTCCTGCGCGATCACATGCGTCCCGCTCTCATCCTCCTGGCGCAGCATCGAGAGCATCGCCTGGATGGCCGCGCCCATCGCCACGGCCTCGTCGGGGCTCACATCGTCCGCAGTCGGGCGTCCGGAAAGATCATTGATCATCTGCCGCACGGAAGGCACGCGCGTCATGCCGCCGGTGAGGAGGACGCAATCAATCTGTTCCCACTTCATGTTCGCCTCCTGCATCACGATCTCACAGATGGCCTTGCTCTTTTCGAGCAGGTGGCGGCTGCGCTCCTCGAACATCTCGCGGGTCAGATCCAGCTTCACGCTGCGGCCATTGTAGTTGTGGACGAGCGTCGTCCGTGGCCGTTTGGAGAGCTGCACCTTCGCAGTCAGCGCACGGTTATAGAGATCCTGGTAGCTCTGCAGATCGAGCAGCGGATTCTCCCCGTGCTGCTTGTCAAATTCCTCCGCGACCCAGTTCACAATGATGTCGTCCCAGTCCTTGCCTCCGAGCCGGTGGTCACCGTTGCTCGCCAGCATGCGGATGTGCATCCCCTCGATACGCATGATCGTCACGTCGAACGTCCCGCCGCCGAGGTCGAACACAAACACCGTCTGATCCTGATCCAGCTTGTCCAGGCCGTATGCCAGCGCCGCAGACGTCGGCTCGTTGATAATCTGCAGTACCTTCAGTCCCGCGAGCTGTCCCGCGACGAGCGTCGCCGTGCGCTCCGCATCATTGAAATATGCCGGGACTGTGATCACCGCATCCGTCACGGTTTCCCCGAGGTATTTCTCCGCATCGCCCTTCAGCTTGCGCAGGATGATCGCCGACAGCTCCTCCGCGGAATACACCTTCCCGGCAAACGTCCGGCTGAACTGCGACTTGCTCTTGCCCATCTCGCGCTTCACGAAATCCACGATCTTGTCCGGCTCCGCCACGGCGTTCTGCTTCGCGATCGTGCCCACCACGGCATTCGTGCCGTCGAACAAAATCACCGATGGCGTGATGCGCTCATTCTCCGTGTTCGGGATGATCTGCGGCTTGCCGTAGGCATCAATGTGCGCGACCGCACAAAAGGTGGTGCCAAGGTCAATGCCGATGGCTTTTCGATTCTGGGGTTTGTCGGACATGGCTCTTTGGGCTTAAGAACGCTGCTCATTTTTCGGGAGTGAGAGTGGGTCTCCTAGTAAAATCAATCAAGGTTTGGCCTGATGTTTTTCCGCGGCGGGCTGCGTGATGCCCTTCCACTTTTTGATCACGACCTCCTCGGGACGCATCACGCGATCCTTCCACATGAAGCCACGCTTGGACACTTTCACGATCTCATTGTCCTGCTCCGGATCGTCCGTCAGCTCCACGCTCATCGCCCTCTGTGATTGCTTGTCCAGCTTTCCGGATCCGAGCGGCGTCAGCGTCACATCGAGCCGCTCCAGCACCTCGAGAATCGCATCCCGGTTATGCTCAAGTTGCTTGGTCGGCGCCGCGACATTTTCAAAAAGAATCAGCGCACTCCCCGCAAGCTTTCCGCGCTCCCCCTGCGACTTGAGTGCGAGCATAAGCTGCCGGTGGATTTCGAAAATGTCGTCAAACAGCGAAATAAGATCGCGGATGACAGGCCGCAGCAGCGCCTCCAGCAGGAACGCATCCTTGTAAGTCTTCAGCTCCCCGTGAAGAACCTCGAACATCGCCTTGTTCACCACATTGCGCTGCTCCAGCACCGCCTTCGTATCGGTGAGAATCTTCGTCACGCCATCCTGCGCCAGGATCATCTTCTCCACCCGGTCGAGCACCCCCACTTGCTCGAACTGCGCGCGCGCCATCGCCTCGACGCCCTGCAGGATCGGCCGCAACGATTGCTGAAAATTCACGCGCTCCGCGGGTTCGTCATGCGCCTCCCTGGCCGGTTGCACCTTCGCAGGCTGCATCGCACGCACGTTCGCGGGCGTGCCGGAATCGGGGGCCGCGGCATTCGCCGTATCCGGGATTTCACTGAAAATTGGGGGCTGAGGTTCGACCATGCCAACCCGAAAAGCCAATTCCGCGCCAACCTCACCGAAGAATTTTAAAAAGCTCAGACTGAATCAGTGAAGTGCCGCAGAATCGCATCCACCAGTCCGGGGATGTCGTAGCGTTTCGCCTCCGCATCCACCTTCAATCCCAGCCCGCGCATCGTTGCCGAAGTGACCGGCCCGATGGACGCCGTCTTCAGCCCCGCGGGCAGCGGCAGTTTAAGCGCCATGAAATTTTCCGCCGTCGAGGAACTCGTGAACGTCACCATGTCCGCGCCCTCCTCGCGGAAACGCGCCATCGCGCCCGTCACATCCTCCGTCTCCGGCACCGTGCGATACACCGCCGCCACATCCACGATCGCCCCGAGCTTCGTCAGCGCCTCCGGCAAAACATCGCGCGCCACCTCAGCGCGCGCGATCAGGATACGCAGGTTTTCCACCGAACCCTCCTTCTTGAATTCCTTCACCACCGCCTCCGCCACATATTCCTCCGGCTGCAATTCCACGCACAGGTGATACTCGCGCACCTTCGCAGCAGTCGCCGGCCCGATCGCCGCGATCCGCACACCGCCGATTTCGCGCGCGTCCTTGTAGAGCTTGAAGAACGCATCGAAAAAAGCCTCCACCCCATTCGGGCTCGTGAACACCAGCCAGTCGTAGCCGTGAGCATCGCGCACCGCCTGCGCCATCGCCAGCCTGTCCGTCGGCAACTCGATCCGGATCGTCGGAATCTCCATCACATCCGCGCCGAGTTCCCGCAGCCGCGAAGTCAGCGCGCCCGCCTGCTTGCGAGTGCGCGTCACCACGATGCGCCTGCCGAAAAGCGGACGCGTCTCGAACCAGTTCAGCGATTCCCGCAGCTTCACCACATCGCCGAGGATCGCGACCGCCGGAGCCTTGAATCCTGCCGCCTCCACCTTCGTCGCGATGTCGGACAATGTGCCGACGATTGTCTGCTGCCTCGCAGTCGTCCCCCATCGCACGAGTGCGACCGGCAAATCCGCACGCGCACCGTGCTTCACGAGTTCCGCCGCAATGGTGCCGATGCGCTCCACACCCATGAGCATCACCTTCGTCCCCGGATTTTTCGCGAGCTGCCCGTAGTCCAGCTTGCTCTCCGGCTTCGTCGGATCCTCGTGTCCGGTGAAAATGGTGAGCTGCGAAGTGTGCTCGCGGTGCGTCACCGGGATGCCCGCATACGCGCCCGCCGCCACCGTGGACGAAATCCCCGGAATCACCTCGAAGCGCAACCCCGCCTTCACGAGTTCCAAAGCCTCCTCACCACCGCGCCCGAACACAAACGGATCGCCGCCCTTCAGCCGCACCACGCGCTTCCCCGCTTTCGTCTTCTCCACGAGCAGCGCATTCGTCTCCTCCTGCTTCAGCGCGTGCTGCGCCGCGCGTTTCCCCGCGTAGATGATCTCCGCGTCCGCCGGTGCCCACTTCAGAATCTCCGGGTTGCACAGCGCATCATACACCACCACCTCCGCCGTCTCCATCACCTCGCGCAGCCGCAACGTCACGAGCCCGATATCCCCCGGCCCCGCTCCCGCGAGGTAACAGATTCCCTTCGATTTCACTTTGCTTGAAGACATGCCCGCAAACTGTCCGAGCCAACGCCCGTGGGGCAAGTGCAACCTCGCGCACGCCCCTCGGTAGCCGGGACTTTCCAGTCCCGGCATTCAATCACGCGAGCCAGCGCCGGGACTGGAAAATCCCGGCTACCGAGGGCACAGCCTCCGGAAAAGCTCCACCGCCACCGCCTCCGGCTCGCCCGCATCTCCCGCAGCCTCGCCTTGCGCGGGCGCATTCCCCGGCTCGGAAAAAAGAATGCCGCGCATGAAAATGCGGCCATCGCGCAGAGTCGTATGCACCCCGACCGGGAGCGAACAGTCGCCCGAGAGCAGCCGCTGCAATTCACGTTCGGCGCGAATCGCCGTCATCGTAGGAGCGTGGTTGATCTTCGCGAGCACCGCGCGCACTTCCTCGCGATCCGCACGGATCTGGAGCGCGATCGCGCCCTGCCCGATCGCCGGGATCATTTTCCCCGCGAGCGATGAAGCGCACCACTCGCCGCCATCGAATTTCAAAATTTCCCGCTCCAAATCCAGCGCGCAGCCGAGCCGCCGCAGCCCTGCTTCCGCGAGGACGATCGCGAAGACCTCAGGGCGCTCGCCGAGTTTCCGCAGCCTCGTCGGCACGTTGCCGCGCCATTCGCCGATGACGAGATCAGGCCGCAGCCACGCAATCTGCCGTGCACGTCGCACGCTGCTCGTCCCGACGTGCGCGCCGTGCGGCAGCGCATCAAGACCGCCAGGAATCTTGCTCACGAGAATGTCCGCCGTCGGCGCGCGCTCCAGCACCGCAACGAGTTCCAGCCCCGCGGGATTGTTGCCCGGCAAATCTTTCAGGCTGTGAACTGCGACATCAATCCGGCCATCCATCAGCGCATCCTCAAGCTCGCGCGTGAACAGCCCCTTCCCCCCCGCCTCGCCGCGCGTGAGCAGATTGAGGTCGAGCTTCTGATCGCCGCGCGTGATGAAAATCTCGCGCTCCGTGCGCAGCCCCGGCAGCACGCGGGCAAGCGCCGCCTCAGTGAGATCCACCTGCGCGAGCGCAAGCGCAGAACCCCGCGTGCCGATGCGCAGCGCGTTCACTTCGCGCCCTCCGGATGCAGTCCTGTGTGACCCGCCGCATCGCTGCCGGGATGCGGAGTCGCGAGCCACTTTGAAAATTCGGCGACGTGCCGCTCGATCATTTCCTCGCAGCGCACGAGTTCCTGACGCCGCACATTCATGCTCTGGTCCGCGATGCCTTGCAGCGCATCAATGTCGTAAAGGTACACGCCCTCGACATCATTCACCGTCGCCTCGAAATCGCGCGGCACCGCGAGGTCTATGCAGAACAGCGGGCGATCCTGGCGGCGCGTCATCAGCGGGGAAATCTTTGCATTCGTCACCACCGCGTGCGGCGCGCCGGTCGAGCCGATCAAGATGTCCATCGCATCGAACTCGCGCTCCCACTGGTCAAAGTGGATCGCACGTCCGCCGAGCATTTCCGCGAGCGACACCGCGCGTTCGTGCGTGCGGTTCGAGACGAAGATCGCCCTTGCACCGCGCGATTGCAGCGACTTCGCGGTCATCTCCGCCGTCTCGCCCGCGCCCAGCACCATCACGTTGCACGCATCGAGCTTGCCGAAAATTTTCTCCGCCAGCTCCACCGCCGCGCTGCCTACGCTCACCGCTCCACGCGTGATGCTCGTCTTGGTCCGCACCTCCTTGGCCACGTTGAATGCGCGCTGGAAAAGTTTGTTCAGCGTGCGCGATGTCGCACCCGCGGTCTGCGCGGCGAGGTAGGCCTTTTTCACCTGCCCGAGGATTTCCGTCTCGCCGAGCACCATGCTCTCGATGCCGCTCACCACGCGGAACAGATGTCGGATTCCGGCATCGCCGCGCACCTCCGCGAACACAGGCGGCTCCGGCGCGTGCCCGCATTTCTCCGTGATGAAGCCCGACACCGCGCGCAGCGCCGCCGCCGCATCCTCGGTCGCGGCGTAGTATTCCACGCGGTTGCACGTCGAGACCACCACGGCCTCGCTCACGCCGGGCGCGCGCGCGAGCAGCGCGCTGAACTCGCCAAGATGCGCGTCGCCGATGGCGAAACGCTCGCGCGTCTCGACGTGCGCAGTCTTGTGGTTGAGGCCGAAGCAGAGGACGTCCATTTTAAGAAACGTCCAACGTCCAACGTCCAACGTCCAACGTCCAAAGAATGCAGCCGACGCCGACGCCGATGCTGAACATTGGACGTTGGACGTTGGACGTTGGACGTTGGACGTTGTTCACAGATGAATGTAGCTGAGTGCCGCGAGCGTCGTGAGCACGATGGTGAATGCCGCGACCGACAGCCATGCGATCCGCCGTGCCGAGAGCCGGTGCGTGCGCCGCAGCACGAGCAGCGCGGCGTAGATGAGCCAGACGGCTCCCGCGCTGGCGAATGCCGCGCGATGCGCGCCCACATTTCCCGCGAGGAACCCGGCGACCAGCCCGAGCGTGAGCAGCACGAAGCCCGCGAGCATGAGGCGCTGCATCGCCACGGAGAGATTCGCGATGGGAGGGAGATTTTGGAAAAACGAATTCAGATTGTGCCGCTTCAGGTGCCGCTCCTGCACGAGGAACATCACGCCCGCGACGAACGCGAGCGCGAACGCCCCGTATGCGACGAGCGAGATCGCCGCGTGCAGCTCGGGCCAGAAACCGGCGCTCTTTTTATACACCGGCGCGTGCGCTGCGGCGGGCAGGAGCTGCGCGACGAGCTGGATCAAAAAGACGAGCGGCGCGGTGAACATGCCGAGCAGCGAAAGCCGGTAGCTTGCGCCGACGACGAAATACAGCAGCACCACGGACCAGCTCAGAAAGATGAGCACCTCGAAAAGATTCGTGAGCGGACACCGTCCCACCGCGGCGCTGCGCAGCCGCAGAAAGCCCATCTGCAAAATGAAACCCGCGAGCATCACGATGAAATTCCACCGCGAAGGCTGCCGCACCTTCGCGCCGAGCGCATACATCGCGTAGGCGAACCCGGCGAGGAAGCAGAGGGTGGATGCGATGAGGAACAGGTGCTCCATGAGTCAGATCAGTCTAGGCGGCGCGGCGGACTTTGAAATGACGAATGACGGATGACGGGAAACGTCGAACGAACGGCCCGGAGGGCCGACGGAAATTAGCCAGTGGCGCGAGCCACCGGATCCGCCAAAAAATCGGATGCGCCCCGAAGGGTGCGCCGGAAATCGCGCGGTCTCCGCCGCCGCCTCCGGGGCGGACTCCATTTGCGGAACGAGCCCGGTGGCTCGCGCCGCCGGCTAATTTCCGTTCACCCTCCGGGTGAGAAAGCTCATGAGCCATGAATGCGAGACTCAACGGTGTTGCTAATCCGATGGTGAAGCCACGCCCGCGATTTTACGCGAGGACTCCCTCCGGTGCGGGCGTGCCCTCGGTCACGACGCGACGGAGCACGCGTTTTCCATCGGTGAGCGTGAAGGTGTATTCGGTTGAAAACACCGCGCCCTCGACATTCACGCGATGCTCCTGGCTTGCGATCTTCGCGGCTTCCTTCGTGTGCCATGCGCGAAGTTCGTCGGCGGTGACGGCGGTCTCCTTCCAAAATTGCACGCGGTCGAATGGAAGTTCGCGCAGGCGGCGCTGGAGGAAATCGCGATCCAGGAATGCGAGCAGGTTGCCGGCTTTTGGCCCGGCGGCCTTGTCGAGGATCACGCGGTAGAGCGCCTTGAATGCGAGGGGCTGCTCGACTGGCGTGAGACGCGCGACCTCGAAGATTTTCGACTGGAGCGCGTCGTCTTCCCACGTCGTGTCCGGCAGCGCATCGGCGAGCGCGTGCAAAAATGCGCGCTGGGCCTGCGTGAGTTCGGCAGCACGCGCGGGGAGCGTTTCTTGCAGGCGCGTCTTTTCCTCATCGGTCGCATAGCCGTCCACCCACACCTGCGCGGAACGGATGCGCGCTTCGAGGTGAGCGCGTTCGCTCGCGGTGAGCGGGCGGCCCGCGCGCTTTTCGATCTCTTTCACCGCGTCGAGATGCGGCATCTGGATGAGCGCGGTCACGAGCTGGAAGTTCGCATTGAACTCATGCCCCTCGATGGACGCCGGCGCGGCGAGGCGCGTGACGAATGCCTCGTCCGCCGTCGCCTTGCCGGTTACGGTGCGGTCGTGGAAGCGGTCGTATTCGTTGAAGAGCTTCACGATGCCTTCCTCGTGCACGTCGAAGTTCACGGGCGAATTCGGCTTCGTGCGGATCATCAGGAAGCGCAGCAGTTCCGGCGGCAGAAGGTTCGCCATGTCCCGCGCGCTCGCGCCGATGCCTTTGCTCGACGACATCTTCGCTCCGCCGACGAGGAAAAATTCATACGGCACATTGAGCGGCGGTTCCTTTTGGAAAATCGCGCGCAGACACGCGGCGCTCACGTCGCGCGAGCCGCCCTTCGTCGAGTGATCCTTGCCTGCGCCCTCGATGGTCACGGGGAAGCTGATCCATTTCGCGACCCATTCGAGTTTCCACGGCAGCTTTCCGCGTCCATCGAACGGCGACACTTTCCCCTCGTGGCCGCAGCCGCGCGCCCACTTCACCATGTCGGGGCGGCAGCGGTAGCTCACTTCCTTGCCGTCGTAGGCAAAGACTTCCGTGGTGCCGATGCGCCCGCACTTTTCGCATACCGTCTGAAATGGAAACCAGTTCTCGTTGCGGTCGGAGTTCGAGACTTCCTTGTAAACACGGCGCACCGTCGCGGCGTTGCGGAGGATGATGTCAATCGCCTCGTTAAATTTCCCGCTGCGATAGATGTCCCTCATGCGGTACTTTTCCACCTTCACCCCGAGTTCTTCGAAGACTTGAAAAAACTCCGAGATGTAATGCTCGGCCATGTCGGACGCAGTCGAGCCATCCGGCGCCGGCACATTGCACAGCGGCTGCCCGAGGAACTGCTCGAAGTGCGCGCCCTTGCCCGCGGGGATTTCGTCGAGCGGATCGTAGTCGTCCACGCCGAAGAGGTAGCGCGCCTCGATTCCGCGTTCGCGCAGCGTGCGGAAAATCGCGTCGTGAATGAGCACGCCGCGCATCGCGCCCACGTGCACGCGTCCGCTCGGGGTTTTCGAGTCATTGATGATTTGCGGGCCGACGCACTTGGCGGCGACATCTTCGGTCCAGAACATAGGGCGCGCACAGATAGCGACGAAACGCGGCAAGTCGAGCGCAGCCTTGCGTGCACCCGCGATGCGCGTAGCTTCACTCCGCTGACAGACGATCGCTCGCGGTTCGCCCGCGAGAGGAAAGTCCGGACACCACCAGACAGCAGACCGTGGAGAATCCGCGGGCGCAGCGCACGCAAGCGCGCGGCGACAGACAGTGTCACAGAAAATTAAACCGCCCGCAGTCCCTCGCAAGAGAGGCTGCGGGTAAGGGTGAAAAGGCGGGGTAAGAGCCCACCGCCCGCGCAGCAATGCGCGGGGCACGAAAAACCTTCTGCGGTGCAAGACATAACAGGAGGCCCGGCGTCTGGCCCGTCCGCGCAAGCGGACAGCCTCCGGGTAATAGTCGCACTGGCGGCGCGGGCTTCGGCTCGTGTCGTCGGCTCGCGCGCTTTCGGGCGCGCGTGAGAGAAATGATCGTCCCCCGTCGCGCAAGCGGCGGGGACAGAATCCGGCTTATCGTCGGCACAAAGAGGGCGCTTCGGGAAAACCCGGGGCGCCCTCACTTTTTGAAACGCGGAATGCGGAGTGTGGAGCGCGGAATGAAAATCATCATGCCGCTGTTCGGTCGGGGAATGCTGCGGCTCAGCGTGTGCTTAGAAAAACGGAAACCCGCCACGTCCTTGCAGAACGACTCCTCCAGCATTTCTGACGACGCACCCGACTCGCCTTCCCCGTGGCGCGTGCTCGCACGGCTGCGCGTCGAGGCAAAGCTGCGGCTCTGCGGCATCCTCAGCATCGGCGCCGCGCTCGTGCCCCCGCTTTTTCTGCTCTGGAGGATCCAGTCGGTCGCACCCGAGAATTTCGACAAAGCGGCGCTCGTCCAGCATATCTGCTGGACCATCGTCGCATCGGGGTGCGCCCTGCTGGTCGCGGGCATCATCAGCCGGCGCATCCTGCGCGGGCTGCGGCATTCCTTCCAGCGGCTCTGCGGCGTGATCGAATCGGTGACGGCAGGCGAGAGCAGCGGGCGGATCGAACTCGGATCGCGCGGCGACGAGATCGACGTGCTCGCCTCGGCGCTCCAGCGGATGATCTCCGCGGGATTCGAGGATCGGCAGACGCTCATGGACAACAACATCGCGCTCGTGGAGGCGAACGAAAGCCTCGCCTGCGCGAACATGGAACTCGAGGCGGCGAACGACCGCGTGCGCGAATTCGCCGAGCAGGCGGGCAGCGCAAATGCGGCGAAGCGCACATTCCTCGCGGTGATGAGCCACGAGATCCGCACGCCGGTGAACGGCATCATCGGCATGACTGAGCTGGCAATGAAGACGCCGCTCGATCCCACACAGCGCGACTACCTCGAGACGGTGAACAACACCGCGCAGAGCCTGCTCGACCTGCTGAACGAGGTGCTCGACTTTTCCAAAATCGAAGCGGGCAAACTCGAACTCGAGGTGACGGATTTCAGCCTGCGCAAAATCGTGGGCGATGCCGTGAGCGGCTTTGCGGCGCGCTTCCACTCGAAGCGCCTGGACCTCGTCCTCGACATCGCGCCCGAGGTGCCGGACGCGCTCATCGGCGATCCATACCGGCTGCGCCAGATCCTCGTGAACCTGCTCAGCAACGCGCACCGTTTCACCGAGACCGGCGAAGTGGCGGTGAACGTCCACCTGGACGAGCCGGGCGAGGTCGAGACGCGGCTGCGCTTTTCTGTCACGGACACCGGGTGCGGCATCCCGCAAGATCAGCAGGAGACGATTTTCGAGCTGTTCACGCAGGGCGACAGCTCGACCACGCGGCGCTTCGGCGGCAGCGGCCTCGGCCTCACGATCAGCAGCCAGCTCGTGCATCTCATGGACGGCGAGATCGGCGTGCTCAGCGAAGTCGGGCGCGGGAGCCGGTTTGATTTCACCGCGGTGCTCGGTGTCGGCAATCCCCTGCCCGCGCCCTCGGTGGCGGGGCTGCCCGGACGTCGCGCACTGCTCCTGGAGTCGCACCCGCGCAGCGCGGAAATCATCGCGCGGATGCTGGTCGGTTGGGGCATCGTCGTGACCACCGTGCGCTGCGCGGCGGACGGAATCCGGCTGCTCCAGACGCCAGCGCAGCCGCGGTTCGATTTCATCATCGCCGACACTTTTCGCGCGGGGAGCAACGGGATTGATCTCGCGAATTTCGCCGTCAGCCAGGATCCCGCTGGCACACGCATTGTGCTGCTCACGTCCGCGAATCAGACCGACGCTCCCGCGCTCACACCGGGGGCCCCGGCCTCGATGATCTGCAAGCCGGTCCGCGAAATGAAGCTCCTCGGCACCCTGCTGCACGCCCTCGATCCCATCGCCGCAAATCCCGGGCGCGGCCACTCCGCCGCAGACACGGTCCCGCACGGACGCAAGCTGGAAGTCCTCTTCGTCGAGGACAACGCGACGAACCGCCGCATCACGCGCACTTACCTCGAAGCGTGGGGCCACACCGTCACCGCCGCACACGACGGCCCCGAGGCCGTCCGGGTTTTCGCGGAGAAAAAATTCGACCTCGTGCTCATGGATTTGCAGATGCCGCGCATGGACGGCATCGCGGCCACGGCGAGCATCCGGCAGATGGAGACGGCCGGGTCGCGCGTGCCCATCATCGCGCTCACTGCAAACGTGCTCAAAGGCGTGCGCGAGGAATGCCACGCCGCCGGGATGTGCGGCTACCTCGCGAAACCCGTGCGCGAACACGAGCTGCTCGCCGCGATCGAAGAGGTCGTGCCGGGACTCCGCGCCACCTCGAAAACCGTCGAGCCACCGGTCTCCGAAATTGCCGCATCCGTCGCAGAAGGACCGTTCGATGCGGAGGCACTGCTGCGCAGCGTCAATCATTCACGGCGGACCCTCGACGGGCTGATCGTGGACTCCCGCGACGGCGATTTTCCCGAGCTGTTTGCAAATCTCTCCGAGGCACTGGAGGAAAAAAATCTCCGCAACATCCAGCGTGCCGCGCACGCCGTGAAGGGAGTCATCGGAGTCTTCCACGCGCCGGCCGCATACTCCGCGGCGAAGCAGCTCGAGGAAAGCGCCCGCGGCGGACATGCCGAACACATCGAGGCGCAGACCGCGGAACTCCGCCGCACGGTATCCGATCTGCTCTCCGCATTGGAACGCTTCGCCGCCGACTCCCCTCTTCTGAGCCAGGCGGCATGACGCCCGACCCATTTCCCCGACAACCACAACCATGACCGCCCCCGCTCCAGCAATCCTGATCCTCGAAGACACGAGGACGGTGCAAAATTACATCCGCGACGTGCTGCGCCCGATCGAGGCGAAGCATCCGATCCTGCTCGCACGCCGACTCGCCGAGGCGCAGGAAATTGCCGCACGCGCGACCATCGCGCTCTTCATCGTGGACATCGGGCTGCCCGACGGCGACGGCATAGATTTCCTCTGCGAGATGTCCATGCTGCACCCGGAATCCCGCGCGCTCATCGTCACCTCGACACCGACGGACGATTTCCGCGAAAGGGCGCGGCAACTCGGCGTGCTGCACTTCATGGCGAAGCCGCTCGAACGGCGCGCGCTGCTCGATGCGGTGATGAATCTCCTCTCGCCGCCCGCGACAGCGGACGCCAGCCCCAAGGGCTTCGATGCAATGCTCGGCGGACTGTCGCCGGTGGACATCATCCAGCTCAAATGCCTGCGCGGCACTACCGGCTGCATCGAACTGAGCGAGGAGCATCTCTTCGGGCAGGTGTGGTTTGAAAATGGTGAGATCATCCACGCGGAATGCACGCTGCCCGGCGCGAAGCACTCAGGCAGCGAGGCGCTCCAGTGCATCCTCATGTGGCGCATCGGCAACATCCGCGACATGCAAAATCCGCGCACGGTCGCACAGACGATCCACACGCCGTGGGAGCAATTGCTGATGGATGCCGGGGCGCAGGCTACGGAAGGCGTGGCATCGTGAGCGGAGTGCGCCTCAAAGCCTGTCCCGTAATTTGAAGTGGTTGCTGCATTGAGGGCCAAAGGCCCGCATCCATACCAGCTTGGGGCTACGTTGGGAATTTGTTCTTGGGTCATTGAGCGACGTATCAAACTGAAAGACAGAGTGTTGTCGAGTTGTCACTACCACATGGTGGCTCTCCATGCGAACAGCATACCCTCAACGCTCATCGAGGCAGTTCGGGCGCGGAGAATTGCGCTCAAGATGACGCTTTGGGAGTTTTCCAAGATCATCGGGCGAAATATGTGGACGATTTCTGAATGGGAAAATGGGCGTGCCGTTCCACGCCGTTCCAGCCGGGAACGGCTGATTCAATGGCTCGGCCACGACCCTGATGCCGAAGTCGGCGAAGTCAGGACGTGATCCATATTTATTCGCTGCGGCGCTCTAAACGTCACGGCATGTCTCTGAAACCTTCCGAGGTTTTCGGAAGGCTCCGGTCGCCTCGCGGTGCGCCTCCGAGTTGAAGCAGTTGCGTTTCGAGTTCCCCGACGTAGCGGCTCATTCCGACCAGTTGCTCGACGTGTTGCACGCGCTCCGTTTTCAACTGTTCGAGGAAGAAGTCCTTTGCGCGGTTCGTGATTTCCAAGTCGCGGTTCTTGAGTTCGAGTTCCTTCACGCGGTCGCTGCTTTCCGCATCTTGCCGGGGAGGTGTTTCCGAACGCTTCGGCACCTCCGGTTCCGCGACCGGTGCAGCACCCGCCCCCGTCTGCTTTGCCCGCTCCTCCTCGATTGCCCGTGTCACGCTTTGCGGCGTGATGTAGTAGCGCCCCTCGTTCTCGTCAAAGAACGCATCGAGCCGGGCGACACCCTGCCGATTGAGTCGGCACCAGTTGATGATGCTCCGTTCCGTGCGGGGCACCCCGGCCTGTTCAAAAAGCCGTGCAACCTCGCGCACGGTGACGGTGTGATTCTCCGTCTTTTCCGAAGTGTTCCGAACCGTGCGGAAAGGTTCCGAAGCGTTCGGAATTGTTCCGAAAGTTTCCGAAGAGTTCGGAAGGTTTCCGAAATCTTCGGAATGATGATTGTCCATGATTTGTTCCGTTATCTGATAATCCGCTCGCCCGCCGACTGACGGGAAGCGCGCCTCAAGTCCCTTTATTCTACCACAGAAAGCCGCCGGAGATATCCACAGGTGCCCGGTTTCCGAAAAGCGCGGTAGTGCGGTATGATGGGGGAATGGAACGTATGGAGCGTGATTTCAAGGGAGTCTGGATACCGCGGGAGATTTGGCTCTCCGAGGAGCTTTCGCTCATGGAGAAAGTCCTGTTCGTGGAAATCCACAGCCTCGACAACGAGCGGGGCTGTTTTGCGTCGAACCAATACTTCGCGGACTTTTTCGGAATGAGTGCCCGACAGATTTCCACCCACATCGGGTCACTCAAAGAGAAGGGCTACATCCACATCACCATCGTGAATCAGAATGAGCGCACCATCCGCTCGTCAGGAAAATACGCGCATCCGAACCCCCAGCAAATGCGGCACCTCAAAAAGCAAGCCGCGGAGTTGACGGCTGAATTGAGCACCCGCTGGCGTGTGGATAACCGCAGAGGGGGTATGAAGAAAACTTCGTGGGGGGTATGAAGTTCTCTTCCTGGGAGGTAGGAAGAAACCTTCCACATAATAATACAGTGAATAATAAAGTGAGTAAGAAGGAAGCAACTTTGAAAAAGGAGGAGCCGGTGTGGATAACTTTTGATGACTGGCTTTGGATCATCGTGGTTGCGTTGTTGTGCGATGAAGACGTCCGGTTCGCGCTGCTCGTGCTGGAACCCGAGATGCCGGTGATTCGATTCTGACGCCGATTTGGCGGAACGCGGACGGCATGGTACGATGAAGGGCGGAGGGCGGTGCGTGTGGTTGCCGGGATGAAGCCCATCTCACTCCGAGGCTGGCTTCACCTTGCAACCCACAACCCACACAGAAAGGAGCACCGACCATGAGTCACCAACCGGCTCGCACAGATCCTTATCAACTCGTCACCGACACCATCCTCGCGCACTTGGAGCGCGGCACCGTTCCGTGGCGCTGTCCGTGGAATCGAACCACTGGCAGACCACGGAACTTCCACACCGGGCGTGAGTATCAGGGCGTGAACGTCCTGCTGCTCGGCCTGCTGCATTTCCCGTCGCCTTGGTGGATGACCTTCCGCCAGTCCCACGAGCGCGGGGGCTGCATTCGCAAAGGCGAGCGCGGCGCGCTTGTCATGAAATTCGGCCGCTACGACAGGGCCGTGAAGAATGGCGACGGCACGGAGGACAAGAAGACGACACTCTTTCTCAAGAGTTACCGCGTCTTCAACTCCACGCAGATTGATGGCATCGAGTTTCCGCCCGTGCAAAGCGGGCCGCAACTCGACGCTTCACAGCGCATCACGCGCGCCGAGCAAATCGTCGCGCAGATGCCGCAGCCACCGACCATCTCAGAGGGCCGCACCACAAGGGCTTCCTACCGGCGCAGCACCGACACCGTCGAAATGCCCGAGTTCGCGCGCTTCGATTCACCAGAGGAGTTTCATCTCACGCTCTTTCACGAGCTGATTCACTCCACCGGCCACGAATCGCGGCTCTCGCGCAAAGGCGTCACCGAAAGTGACGGGTTTGGAGGCAAGACGTATTCGCAGGAGGAACTCGTTGCGGAAATGGGCGCGGCATTTCTCGGCATGGAGGCCGGGATTGTGCGCGACCAGCACGAGCAATCCGCCGCCTACCTGAAAGCGTGGCTCGACACCCTGCGGGTGCAGGAGCACCGGCGATGGATCGTGCAGGCCGCGAACCACGCGGGACGTTCCGCCGACTTCGTTCTCGGCAGGAGTCCGAGCGAATTGCCAGCCGCACTCCCACACGAAGAACCCGCAGGGCAACCCGCCCTGCCAACCGCCGCGTGAAGTATGGATGTCCATTGCTCAACATGCGGCGAACCGTGGGACACGTATCACCTCTGGCATGACGCCATTTGGGATACGGGCCTTTCGGAATCGGAAATTCGCGAATGGGAAAAACTCCCCCAGGGCGAAAAGCTCGCTCCGAAGTGGAGGAAGGAATTCGAGGCCGCCCGCTACGCCTTCGGGCGCACGGTCATAAACGTCATCCGCTGTCCGGCGTGTCCCAAGGATGCGCAACCGGACAGCGCAAAAGTACAAATCAAAGCCGAAATCGAAGCCCTGCTCGCAGGGGACGAGGACGGCCTCGCAGCGACCTACGAAGACCACGGGCTCTGAGCCCACGGTCAGCAAATTGTTCTTTGAACACAGAGGCCAGATGGCAACCCCATCTGGCCTTTCGCTCACACGCAGCGATTCCGGCAGGCCAGGGAAGTGGTTTGCGGAATGAACCGCACTTGCTATCTCGGAAGGCCATCCGGCCCCCGGCAAGCGCGGCTTTACCGCACATCACCACATGATTCATCTCACCGCTTACGAACCCGGTGCGCAGCCACCGCCTGAAAAATTCCCGCTCGGCCGCGTAGTGGCCACGCCCGGAGCGCTCGCAAAAGTGCCCGGCGACGAAATCCAAATCGCGCTCTCACGCCATCACCACGGCGATTGGGGCGAGGTTTGCAAGGCCGACTGGAAGGCCAACGAGCAAGGTTTGGCCGAAGGGGATCGCCTCCTCTCCGTCTTCCGCACCAAGGCCGGCGTGAAGTTCTACATCATCACCGAGCACGATCGCTCCGCGACCACCGTCCTGCTGCCGGACGAGTATTGAAAAACGGGCTGCTTCCGCGATGGAGGCAGCCCTTTTTGTTTGCACGAAACCGCAACCTCCGTCCGAAACCACGGCTCAACAGAGCCGTATTTTGAAACGATGTCGCGAAACATATATTTGCCGACACGCAATCACGCTGCCCTTTTGTTCCCACTTCGCGATTCGATTGAGCGTTCGACGAACTCCACGAAATCGGTGTCCTGAAAAAACTTCGAGCGTTTCCACACCGCGCTCGGAATTGGGCGGCTCAAAAACTGCCGGATGTCTGCGGCGACCGCATCATCATCGAATTGCATTCCGAGTTTGCGCGCCTTGAACGCGGTTCGCAGGTGCAGGATCAGCGTGTGGACGAACAATTCCTCCTCAACTGACACCGGTTCATCCCGAAGATTCACCGTTTCCATCAGCACGCGCTCCAACTCTTTTTGGTCGTAAAGCCGCGACCAAATCTCGCGGTGCGCCTTCGTCAGTTCAAACAGGTTGCCGATTTTCCGTTCAACCGTGTTCGTCCTGATTGTGTAGGCCGCGGTGAAAAGGCCGACGAGCAGGCTCGCCGTTTGCAGGACTTCCATTCCGTGCTGTTCCACCCATCCGAGTATTCCCATGCCCGGATTTTACCACGGGCGGGATTTTTGCGCTAAAGCGTCTCGGGAATGTCCGCCTTCGCCAGCACCAGCGTCTTGCGCGGAATTCTGATGATGCGTTCATCCGGCCCGCAGCCCGCGCCGAAGCGCAGCTTGCCGATGGCGGCTTCGGTGATGTCCACGCCGATGATGGCGAAGTCACCGTCTTCGAGTTCGAGGATGTCGGGGCAGCCTTGGAGCGAAGAAGTCTGCGCTCCGTTTGCGTGCGGGTCGGGGCCGATGCGTCGAGTGATGTTCATGCGGAACCCATAACAACTGTTATGTCCGCGTCAACGGGAATTTTTTGCTACGGGCACATCATGCCAAGGCACAATGACCACGACAAAATCTGCCGCCGAGTCGCCGAACTGCTTTCCGAGGAGCGGAAGAAGAAAAATCCTTCCATGACGCGATTCGCGGCTGATGCGGACATCTCCCAGCCCGGCATGAGTTTTTTTGAGAACCACCGCCGCGCGCCGAGCTTGAAAATCCTGCTCAAAATCGCGGACGCACTCGACGTTGACCTCGGCAAATTCATGAGCCGTGCGATAAAGGACATTCGCGGCTGAGGCCGCTGACTGCTTCCCCTGCTTCCCAGCAAATGGCCCTACATACATGGTATGTAGCCCCGCGCGAAATTCGCGCGCCTGATTCGCGGTGCAACGACCGCATGAACTGGCTCCCCCAAGGTTGTCGTGCAGCGCCCGACTTCGCGCGATTTCCTCCGGCTATCGGGTCAGCCTCCGTTAGCCACTACGGCCTGACCAAACCGCGCGAAGTCGGCCACCACCCGACAACCTTGGGGGAACTACTTCCGTAAAGGACAACTTCGCTATCGCGCTCGTCCACCCTACCGTGCGGACGACGACTTCGCGCATGGCGCGGCTATCGCCTCCGCCGCGCCGCCGGAAAAGGAAATCGCGCCCCGCTCCGGTTTTCACTGCCTCGCGTCCGCTATCGCTCGAAGCGAACTGGCACGCCTTTGGAACTTCGAGCGTCCTCTGGTAAAATGAGGTGATGTCATTCCCCCGACATCCACGTTTTCGCAGGGCGGAAAATTTTCTGCCGATGGAACTCACTCCGCGTGACGCGGAAATTTTGCGCCTGCTCCGGCGTCACCGCTTTCTGCGTTCCCATCACATCGCGGCGTTGCTCGGCGACAGCCGACAGCAACTCCTTCGTCGGCTGCAAAAGCTCTACCACCACGGCTACGTCGAGCGCCCGCTTTGCCAGCTCGACTACTTCCATCGCGGCGGTTCGCTGGCGATGGTCTATGGACTCGGAAATCGCGGTGCCGCCTTTCTGCTCCGCACGGAAAATTCGGTGCCCGTCCGCCTCGATTGGAATGCCCGCAACCGCTCCGCGACGCGGCTGTTTCTCGACCACGCACTGATGATTTCCGAAATTCTTGTGGCACTGGAAACGGCGTGTCGTGTGCGTGGCGATGTCCGCCTTCGCCATGCCGAGGAGTTTGAGCATTCGGCGCACGGTGACGCTACGCGGTGGAGCATCACTGCGCGCGGCATGGAACGCACTGCCGTCATCCCGGATGCCGTGTTCGCGCTGGAGCGCACACAGCCGGACGGCTCGACGGATTCCGTTCTCTACTGCCTTGAAGCCGACCGCGGCACGATGCCCGTGCAGAGCGCAAATGAGCACCGAACTTCGATCGCGCGCAAACTCACCGCCTACGAAACGAGCTGGCGCACGAACATTTTTCGCCAGCGATTCAACGCGACCCGCGTGCAAGTGCTCACCGTCACCACATCCGCCGCGCGACTCGATTCCATCACGGCTTGCGCGGGCAACCGTGTCAGCGCCGCCGGCCTTTTTCACTTCGCCGCATTCACTGACATCCTCGTGTCGTCTGCGGAGTTTCTCGATTCCCTCCTCGCGCGGCATGTCCATTCACTCCCGCAGAGCGACATCAGTTTCTCGCGGCGAACAGCAACGTAAGCGTCGGAAATCGCAGCCAGCTTCCATTACCTCAATCGCTCGCCCTCGTGCGTTGTTGCGATTGAAGACCCACAGTCTCGCCTGTGAATCATCCTTGCCCCAAGCTGAACTTCGACACGGCAGCGCGGTGCAAAGTTCTGTTCGCAGGCAGGAGTGGCGGCTGGCTACGGCATCATGGACGAACATTTTTCACACATCGGCACACGCGAGATTTGGGGCGGGCTTCATCCCGTCGGCCTTTCGCTGTCCGACCGCAGGCAGCACCTCTACCTCATCGGCAAAACGGGTTCGGGAAAAACGACGCTGCTTCGCAATCTCATCGTGCAGCACATTGCCGCAGGGCACGGAGTTGCGCTGATTGACCCGCACGGCGACCTCGCCGAAGAACTCCTCGACTGCATCCCTCCGCATCGCGCCGACGACTTGGTGTATTTCAATCCCGGCGACCTCGACTTCCCCATCGGCCTAAATCTCATCGCCAACGTGACCCCGGACGACCGGCATCTTGTCGCCAGCGGAATCGTTGGCTCATTCAAAAGCATCTGGCGGGACTCGTGGGGGCCGCGTCTCGAATACATCCTCTACAATGCCATCGCCGCCTTGCTCGACTGTCCGAACACTTCCCTGCTCGGCGTGAATCGGATGCTCACCGATGCCGATTATCGCCGCCGCATCGTGGCAAAAGTGCGCGACCCGTTCGTGCGGGCATTCTGGACGGACGAATACGAGCAATACGAACCGCGCTTCCAGCGTGAGGCCATCGCGCCGATTCAAAACAAGCTGGGGCAATTTCTGCTCAACCCCGTTGTCCGAAACATTCTCGGCCAGGTGCGAACGAAAGTGAGCATCCCGTTTATGATGAACACGGGCCGCATTTTCATCGCCAATCTCTCAAAAGGAAAACTTGGCGCGGACAAGGCGAACCTGCTCGGCAGCCTGCTCACCACGCAGTTCCAACTCGGCGCGATGGCCCGTGTGAACCAGCCCGAGGCCGAACGGCGCGACTTCTTTTTGTTCCTCGACGAATTCCACAATTTCACCACCGACGCATTCACCTCCATTCTTTCCGAGGCGCGCAAATACCGCCTCTGTCTCGCGCTCGCACATCAATACATCGAACAGGTGCCGCTCACGGTGCGCAGTGCAGTCTTTGGAAACGTGGGCTCCCTCATTTCCTTCCGTGTCGGCAATGCCGATGCCGAGGTCTTGCAGCGTGAATTCGGCAAGAGCTACGCGCTGGAAACTTTTGTCGGACTCGACCGCTTCCAAATCATCGCGCGTCTCTCCGAAGACGGCCAGACCCGCGAAGCTGTCCGCGCGCAAACCCTACCGCCCATCGAGCACCAAGTCGGCAAACGTGAAAAGCTCATCGCCCGCTCACGCGAAAAATACGCAGCCAAGCGCGCAGACGTTGAAGCGAAGATTGAACGTTGGCTCACCGGCCACGACACCGACGCGCGCAGAATTCGCAAAGGCCGCATCCCGTTTCTGCCCGTGCGAATGTAAGTGCAGGTTGTTGGCTGGGTGGTCCCGCGTCTGAGTGCGCGAGGTGGCAGTTGCTTTTAGAGAAACGATTTATTGAATTGGTTCGGTTGGCACACCACCAAGAGCGAGCAATTCGTAGAACCTGCCCACGTCGTTACGACCTTGAGCTTTGGTGCCGTAATGGTTGGTTCGCCTGTCGGCAGTTGTAAATAGCACGCGTTTCTTCGCGCGTGAAAAAGCCACGAAAAAATTGCACTCTTCTTCGCCGTCGCCGGTCCTTATCCCCCGAAAAGGATAGTCCTCTAATCCCAATAGCACGACTGAGTGATACTCCAATCCCTTGCTTTTGTGAATGCTCATGACCGGAACGCAGTCAATGCCCACAAAAGCATTCAGCGCAACGCTCCAGTTGGTATTCTCTCCACGATAGTAGGCGAGATACCTCGCTAGGGCTTCGATTGTCTGGTTTAGGAATTCAGACTGAAGATATTGCTCGTGCAATCGGCGGAACGTGGCCTCATCAAAGAACGCTAACAGCCCGCGGATAATGGAGGCGACTGCGGTGTCGGTAGCCGCTGCGAGGAGATGAGGTCGCAGTGCGCTGAGGTGGGTGGAGAGGCTTTGGATAATAACGCGGGCTTCCACGTCCGAACCATCGCACCCACGCAAGCGGAGAGTAAGCGCACACAGGTTCGCCCAATTTTCAGGAGCGCGACCGCCCACGCAGACGCGAAGCGCGTCAATCGTGGCAACAGTAAGCGGTTCCGAAAGCAAATCCTGAAACTCGTTCTGAACGCGACAGGCCACTCCGCGAGTGGCCAATTCCGTGCGGAGAGCCGCCGTGTAAATATCGGGTTGTTGGCGAGCCAGAATGCAAATGTCCATTGGGTTCAAACCGTCCGAGCGAATCCAATCGGTAATGAGGTCTGCCAAGTATTCCGCTTCCCGTCCGTCATCGTTAAACTGAAGGAGGCGGCACTCGCCTTCGTCTTCAGTGCCATCGTCTGCTGCCTGCGGCGACGGGCTATTTGGATCCAAAGCCGCGATGATGTGATGCTGAATGGCAACAAGACGCGGCGCAGACCGATAGTTCATCACCAAGCCATGACGATGTGCGACGAAGTTCGCAGTAAACGCATCAAAGACTCCGACCTGCGCGCCCGCCCAAAGCATGATTCGCTGTTTGTTGTCGCCAACGGCTGTTACGACAGCGCGAGAACCGTGAAATCCTGTATGGAGAAGCCGATATTGAGAACCGGTTGTATCTTGAAATTCGTCGAGAAAAACAAAGCGATAGGTGTTCCTCAGTGCTTTGAGCAAAGGCGGGTTCTCGCGCAGCAGCAATTCCGCCAGCACTCCGACCATTGGAAATGCAAGTGCCGACCGCACCCCCGAATGCAACGCGGACTGCCAAAGCGCAATGGCAAGTGCTAGCTTTGTGCCCGAGGCAGGCGTTGATACCGGGTTAATCGCCAAGCCTGCAATTGCCTCTCTGAAAAATTTCACTACGTCCGCTCCATGCACCTTATCGGTTCCCACTCCAACGTCTTCGCAGAAGCTGAGGAGCCTAGTGCGCAAAGGTTGTTCATATGCAAATTTTAAATCAATCACGTAGTCTGCCGTGGGTCGGTAGTTGGGAGGCAAAGCCAATCGAAATCGGTCAAGCAGTCCCTTAGCCCACGCATCAAACGTGTAGGATTCAAACCGGCGAGCCAGTTCTGTCCCGCATCGGCGCTCAACGCGGTCCCGTAGATTCCTAGCGGCATCGCGCTTGAAGCTGATGGCGAGTATGCGGAAAGGGGCCGGACACAATCCTGTTTCAAGAAGGTAGCTGGCGCGTTGGGCCAGTAACTCTGTCTTTCCGGCTCCCGGCCCCGCCACGACAATGGAGTTTGTATCGTCACGAACGGCCTCTAATGCGGCTGGCTCCAGACGAGTGACACCGCGCGGTTGCCAAGCATCGGGCTTAATGCGTTTCATGCCACGGGTGGCGGCGGAGGAGGAACGGGTGCGATACGGTCAAGAAGTCGCGTGAATACGGCGGGCATTCCATTTTTGAGTTGGTTGGCAGTCAACTGATTGAGCGCGAGAATGTGCGTGGACGGCTTTTGCCGACCGAGAAACAAATAATGATACCAGATAAACTCGGCTTGTTCAGCGGCATTGTATGTGTGTCCATCGCCGCCTTCCGGTTTTAGAACAGCGTTTCTAGCTTGAGCCAATCTTTCCGCATTTTGTGGAGCAGCATTCGGGATGCGCGGGCCAGTTCCGGTCGTAGCTGCATGATATGCGGCCGGAAATGCCGTCAGCATCGAGAAATCTAAGTCGAGCGGCGTGCAAAAGAAAACCCCGTATTGCTCAAGCGAATTTATCCAACTCTGCATGTTAGAGTCGTCCGCTCTACCAGTGGGGAAAACGTCGAGTTGTTGTTGGGTGATTCCGAGTGTCGCCAAGGAGACGGCCGGCGAGAATTCCAGTAGTTGGGTGAGCACGTAATGGATGCGCCCCCAATCGCCGCCACTGCGCTCACGGTCTAGGTCAAGTAGCGTTACATACGGGATTTCAAGGTCACGGAGTAGCCGCCAAAAATGGTTTACGTGGCGACCACCCAAAGGGACAACCGACACGAACCGCTGGTCGAGGAAGCGGCCCGTGGCAGCGGCGACACGCGGCAAGACGATAGCCTCGCTGTCACCTTCCCCGAAAATGACACCACTAGCGAAATACAACTCGGGATAGGCACGCACTGCCTCCTTCACATATTTATAAACTTCACCTGCGTTCGCTGCGGGCAGGGCAAGTGCCTTGATTCGTGCCCGACCAGTGCTTTCATTCAGCCGGAGATGCCTGATGGTTTCGGGTTCCACACGGCTCAGAATACCCGGCGAATGGCTGGTCAGTAAAACTTGTGCCCCGTCGTGATTGGATAACCGCTGGAGCAATGCGAGGATTCTCGCCAAATACTGCGGTGCCAAATGGTTCTCCGGCTCCTCGATAGCAAAAACTGTTAGGCTCGGCAATTCGGCTGACTCGAAATCAAAAGGTGGGGTTTCCCCCACCGGTGTAACCAGACGCTCCAAATCGAACCGCGCGCCGAGTAAGGAAAAGTAGAACAGTGAGCGCAGCCCATCACTGAGGCGTTCAATCGGCTGTGCTCCGATGCCCGCACCGGGATGGAACACCGCCTCTACGTGGCGCAATAAAGCCTCGAATTCAGGACTGAGCGGCTGGAATTTCACTTCCCGAAGTGGGGCGAATTCCTGCAATTTTTTCCACTCATCGCCGACGGCTTTTTCGAGACTTCTCATCCCCGGTTCACTCCCCACCGCATCGCGAATCTGCTTCGCTGACTCGGTTGCGGAAGTTTTCGTGGCATCGCTCCAGCGGATTGCCGTCAGAAGTGGATGCAGCAGCGTTCCAGCCGCCTGACGGAGCTGACCAGAGGGGTCACGCGAAGCAGGAACATAGATAACCTGAATGCGGCTGCGGTCGTAGTTTGACATGGGCTGCTTCGAGTCCTCGGGTGGGTTGGCAGCCGCAGTCATCACCCAGCAAAGCTTCTCGTCCACTTCGCCCTCCGCTTGAGCAGTGCGTCGCCAAACACCTTCAAGTCGCACGCGGCAGAATGGAATCGCGCCCGGTGCCTCGACTATCATGTGACGGAAACACTCCGGCACCGCAGGGTCGTTTGCATCAACCATCAGTTTAGGGAACTCCAGCTTTGCCTCAATCCAGAGACGAATCTCGGTGACCGTTTCAACATCGGTGCCCGGTGGAATATGGAAGTCCGCCCGAGTGAGACTGCGCTCGCCCTTACGCGCACCAAAAAGCTTCAAGAGTCCATGAAGAACTGCGCTCTTTCCCGCTCCATTCGCGCCAATGAAGCTCGTAAACTTGTCTAGCTCGACCGTCACAGCCTCAAGACCGAAGCAGCGAAAATTTGAAATCTGGAGAGCGGTTATTTTCATGAAGCCAGCGGTGAACGATTCATTTACGTAGCGGGATTGAGCAGCAAGAGCGAGCCAAATACAAGGCGGTGAAGGCTGCCGTCACCATGCTCGATGATTTCGGCGTTGCCGAGTCGTTCAAACGCACGGGGAACAGCCCCCAGCGGGTTTTCTCGCCATTGCCGGAAAACCCACCTCCCGGCGAGACCCGCAGAGAATTCGGAGGGGACGAATTCCATTTCTGTCAGAATCTTGTCGATTTTGTGCCTGCGCACTTCCTATCGCCGCCTGCATCCCGTTATAATGGGCGCCGATGCCCCATCACGAATTCGTCCACGATGCCCCGGCGCGCGCCTCGCGCTTCATCGCATTCATTGACGAGTGCGGCGACCATTCGTGGACGCACATCAACCCGGAATTCCCGCTCTTTGTCCTCTCCACCATCATCGTTGAGCGCGAGCACTACGCGCGTGAAATCATTCCCGCGCTCGCGCAATTGAAGCTCCACTACTGGCCGCATGAGGGCGTCAATCTCCACACGCGCGACATCCGAAAGGCGCTCGCCGACTTCGCCTTTCTTCAAGTCCCCGCGTTGCGCGAATCGTTCCTCGCCGAAGTCAGCGCGATGATGGCGCGGTTTGAGTTCACACTTTTCATCACCGGCATTCGCAAACCCGAGTTCACCGCCGCGCACGCCCCGCACAGCGCCGACCCTTACGAAATTGCGTTGGAGCGCACCTTCGAGCGCGTCTTGCATTTTCTTGAAGGCCACGGCGAAACCGCGCTTCCCGTCATCGCCGAGGCGCGCGGTAAGACCGAGGACGCAGCGCTCGCCGCGTCGTTTTTCCGCCTGCTCCATGATGGCACTCGCACCGTGCCGGGTGAACGCTTCCGCCGACTTCACTGCCCCATGACCTTCGTGCGAAAGCAGCAGAACATCGCCGGTACCCAACTCGCCGACCTCTGCGGCTACCCGTCGTCGCGCCATATTTTGAAACCCGCACAGCCGAATCTTGCCTTCGACGTGGTGCGCGCCCACCTTTACCAGCGCGACGGCGAAACCGGCTGGCTCGTGCTCCCGTAGAAAAAGAAATGGGCGGCTCCGACAATTGCCGGAGGCCGCCCATCGTTCGAGAATTCCCGAACCTTGCGCATTATACCCGATGCACTCCGTTTGGCAAGGGCCGCGTCCGCCGCACCGGGCGGCTCGACATGACGGTTAAAGCGGCACCGTGTCGCTCCCTATTCTCGCGCACCGTCGCGTGTGGTAGAATCCCAAGCGGAGGGCGCGGAAGCCGCGCAAGCGCGTGGCCGCCCTTCGTTCTTTACCGAGGAAAAGGCATGTCCCAAACCACCGGCGCAGCGCAATTGCTGCCTTATCTGGATCGTGTCACGCATGGCGACTGTATCGCTGTGCTCGCGAACCTGCCGCCCGCGTGCGTGGATCTCGTCGTCACCGATCCGCCGTATCTCGTCGGTTACCGTGAGCGCAACGGACGCCCCGTTGGCAATGACGACAACGACGCTTGGCTGCTGCCCGCGTTCCGCGCCGTCGCGCGCGTGATGAAAGCACACAGCCTGTGCGCCAGCTTCTACGGCTGGCCGCACGCGGATCGGTTTCTGTCCGTGTGGAAAGCGTGCGGGTTGCGTCCCGTCAGTCATCTGGTTTGGCTGAAAAGTTACACCTGCCGCGCCGGCTACACGCAGACGCGCCACGAAACGGGATACCTGCTCGCCAAGGGCAGACCGCCATTGCCGGAAGACCCGCCGCCCGACATGCTCCCGTGGAGCTACACAGGCAACCGCACCCATCCCACGCAAAAGCCGGTTGCAGCACTCTTGCCGCTCATCCGCGCATACTCGCGCCCCGGTGACATCGTGCTCGACCCGTTTGCCGGATCGGGCTCGACGGGATTCGCCGCACGCAACTGCGGACGGCGCTTCATCCTGATCGAAAAGGAGGCGTGGCACTGCGAAAGCGTGAACCGCCGGATCGAGCGCGGGCAATGATCCAACACAAGACCCCGACCGATGAAAATCTGTCGGGGTCTTTCTTGATGTTCGCTACTCAACAGTCCGGCAGGAAAAAATTGTTCAAGTTCAATTCATGCGATTCCGATAGCCTTGGCTGCTGCGGTCTGAGGATCAGAGAAAAACACAGGGTCCACTTTCTCAGCAATGTCCCCGGAGACCTCCAAAAAGTTTCTCTTATTAGCCAAGGGAATCAGGGCGCGTTTGGCACCGTTTTCCATTGCGGTCTGCAGCGGTTCAACCAGCGAAGTGACAGGCTTGATATTCCCTTGAATGCTCAAGTCACCAAGAATGACCATCGCAGGTGAAACCGGAGTCTTCTTCAGTGCGGAAATGATTGCCACAAGCACCGCGATGCCTGCCTCACAAGTGATCCGGTTCGTGAGCAGATCAATCGCTTCGACATGGAAGTCGGTAGTGTCGAAGGCGCTCGCGATGCCGAGAGGAACTTTGATGCCTTGGAGAAACCCGAACGCGCGCATAATGGACTCTTTCATCGAGGAATCCACTCCTCCTGCGAGCTTGAGTTTGCCAGTGCCGGCGGAGGTCCCGACTTCGATGCGATAGAGTCCGACCTTCCCTTCTGGATTTACAGATGTCGCATAGACGGACCCAGGGGCCAGCGGATCGGTCGCAATCAACGCGCGACCGCCCTCTTCAGGAACGCCAACGAAACGCTCCTCGGTCGTTTCGTGATCACGATACGAAAAGGACGTTTGGTGATACTCGAACGAGCCCATTTTCTTGAGTTGCTCCTTCACGCGCCGCCGCCCCTCCATCGCCATGTCGAGCAGTTCGGCCAGCTCCTCCTTCGTGAACTCGCCGTGCGGATAGACGAGCTTGATCAGACCGGAGACTGTCTTCCGCACGGCCTTCACATCGCGGGCGTTGAGATGCGAACCGAACGAAAAGTGACGGTCGCAGACTTCGGTGAAGCTGTGGCGGCGCAGCTCGCGCAAAGCCTCGGCCAGATAGTCCACCACGAACCCGTAGTGGTCGGTGAAGAACTCGATCCGCATCTTCGGGATTTCCCAGCCGGGGATGTAGTAGTGGAGGCGGTCGATGAACGCCATGTCCTCCCGGATGACCGCGGGCATCGGCACAAACAGGTGCGATGAGCGCACCATCGTTTCCACAGGCTGGTTGGTGTTGCCGAACAGCGCGATGGACGCCGTGCCGGAAAGTGAATCTTTACCACGGGCGAAGGTGCCAGATTCGCAGTAAGTTTTCAGCGTCGTGATGACCTCTTTGGGCATCTTCTCCAAGTCGGCTACTTCGTCGAAGGCAACCGCGTCCCACAAACCAACGAGACCGATCTTGTTGGTGGACATGTTGTAGAACAGGTTCGCCACCGAGGTCGGGCCGGTCATCAGAATCGTGTAGGGACTGAGTTCCTGAAATGCGTAGGACTTGCCCGTTCCACGGGGTCCGAGTTCGACGAGATTGTAGTTCGCCTCGCACAGCGGGATGAGTCGGATGAGGAAAAGAAGCTTCAGGCGGCGGGAAAAATGAGACGGCTCCATGCCGATGGAGCGGATCAGGATGTCGATCCATTCGTCCGAGTTGAAGGACGCGCGACCTTTCTTGTAGCTGTCCAAATTGAAAGTCGCCAATTGAACCGGAGTGAGTCGTTCGACCCAAAAGGGGCTGCGTTTACCCTTGGCCTCTTCATCATACTGATGGCGGATCTCGACCTCTGCCCAGACCCCGCTCGTCAGCAGACGGTCAAAGTCGCGGACAAATTTCTCGGGGACGTGCAGATACTTGTTCCCGAAATTCAAGCACTCCGCCCAGTATTTGTCGTCCTCGGCCAGATACCGCACTCGCACCTTGTCGATGAAAGTGTGCCGCTCCTTCTCGCGCACGAGTGCCTGGGCCTTGTTGGCTTCCTCGGGACGGACGAACCTCTCGGCCAGCGTGCTGTTCACCACGCGCAAGCCCGCCTCGATGGCCGCCAGATCATCGGTCGCGCAGTACTTGCCGAGCAGATATTCCAGCACAAAGACGGGCACGTTCGCGCCGACTTTGATTTTGCGGACCAAATCCTTGCGGACTACGCGCCCGTCGAAGGCGTCAGAAAGTTTCAGGTCGAGTGCGTCGCTCATGATCGAATTATAGGGCAAGATTCACTGCGATGTCGCTCATTGTCGCTAAAGGCAGTTGCGTCTCACTGTCGATGACCTTCAGCGAAACGTGAGTGGGTGCATTCGTGGCAGTGAGCATCAATGTCACGGCATTCGGATCGCCGCTTTTGACGGTTACTTCTTTGGTGCCCTCCTCGAAGCCGTAGGCTGCCATCGCAGCGGAACCCACGACTTCCTTGCCGGCGAGCACTTCTACCCGCACGCGTCTTGTTCCTGCTGCAAACATCTCGTCGCTCTCCAACGCAAGCGTGACTGAGAAAAAACGGTTGGTGACCGCCTTCTTGGTGAGACTGATGACCACGCGGGCAGCGGCGCTGCGCGATTGCTTGGTGAGTTGCGAGGTCAGCCGCGCGACGGGAATGATCTGCTCTTGCAACGTGGCACCGCCGTGAAAATACGCGCCTGCTCCCCCCTTCACTTTGAAAGTTCCAAGACTGCGCGGAAAGGCCATTTCCATCGCACCGCCGAGTTCCAGGCTGCTGCCAGCCACTCGAAAATATCCCTCGGCATTTGTCCCGCCTTCGCCAATCCAAACGCGGGCGTGCAGTTCCGCCGTGTCACCTCCGGGCTGGTCCATTTTCAACCCCGCCTCAAAACCTTCGGCGAAAATGAAGCCGTGATCTGCCGCCACGACAAATTCCTGCACTCCCGCTTGGGCGAGATTGCGAATACCGCGCCGCAGCTTTTCCAGCACGTCGTCCATGTAGAGTCGCGCTTCGTCCTCTTCACTGCCCTCTTCGCCGTGCCGGTCGATCTCTTGGGAAGTCACGACCACGAGTTTGGCGGTGGCGAGTTCCTTTTTCTTTTTCGGCGTCAGGCGCACGATCTCTCCCAACTTCACGACGACCGTATCCGGCCCGGTCTTCTCTTGGAGGAATGCCATGCGCGTCGCGCGATCGGTGATGCGCTTGCCGCCAATGCAGACGTGCAGCTTGCCCCCCTGCTTTTCGAGCGCCAGCCCTTGCTCGGCTCCCGGCATGAGAGCAGCCATCCCGACCGGCGTGATGCTCGGCAGTTGCCCGAGGGCCGGCTCCAGTCGCACCTCGAAATCACCGCCCAACCCTTCCAACAACTCCGCCGCCATCTCAAGGCGCAACGCATCCACGAGGAAGTAGGCGGTGCGCGCACCCTTCTGCAACAGCGGCCCGACCTGTTCCTTGAAAGTGTCGCTTTGCTCCGAGCAAGTCCGCGCAGAAAAGTCCGCAGCCTCCAGCGCACGTGTCCACGCTTCGGCCATGCGGTCGAGCGTCGTGAGATACTCGGTGCGGCACTTCGCCATCACCTTTTCCCAATCGGCTCCGGTCGTGCCGGCATCGAAATCAAACCGCGCGTAACGGCTTTCCAAATGGCGCGCCTCCCGATCCAGTCGCATCCACGGCTCGGCGTGCCGGGCGTAGGCGGAGATCAATTCATCCAGCGTCCACTTGCGCTTCTTGAGTTCTTCCCGGACGGCGGCTGAGCGTCTCAGCAGTGCCGACGCCACTTCCACGAGCGACCATTGCAGAAGCAGTTCCGGCGAGCGCCGGCTCCAGAACGAGCCACGCCTGACGGCTGCCAATCCGGCAGACCGTTCCGCATCGCCCATGAGCAATTGCTCCGCTGCGTCTCGGATGAGCAGCCTTTCGATGGCAGCGAACGTCTCCACTTCGCGCACACTTGCCGCGGGCAGTTCGAGCTGCGTCACACCAGCGGCGACTTCCAATTCGTCTGCCTTCGCGCCGTAGGCTTCTTGCAGGTCGAGGCGGTTTCTCCACGTCTTGCAAAGATGGCTGACTGTCTCGCGCTGCACCGGCTTCTCAGGGAGCACGAAACCTTCGAGCGCTCCCGTTCGCAGCGGAGCAGGGAGGGCGAGCGCCAACTCACCCAGCAGCAGGTGACGACACAACGCCCGGCGCAACGCCTCCGGGTTTTCTCCATCGGCTGCCAGGCCGATTTCCTCACGGGCGACAGCAGCCAACTCCGCAAGTGCATTTTTCTCCACGATCCTCGTGTCGCGCTCGGCACTGGCGGCGAAGGTCAGCAGCACATCCACGGGCGAACCGTGACCGAAGATCAGCCGCAGCGCTCCCGTCGCAGTCGAGCCGGCTTCGTCGGCCATTTGCTCGACATCCTCAAAAGTCAGCAGCCCTTCCTCCACCTGCCGGGCCACGTGTCCGGCCTTTTCTGGCGAGACGCTGGCGAAGACCCGCTCAACCAGTGCGGCGAGGCGGGTGTTGCGTTCTGTCACGGGCGCACCGGGTTCTACGACTGCGCCCGCCATCTCCATTTCGATGAGGGCAAACTCGCTCGCAGCACGCGTCATCGGCACGTAGATGAGCAGACGCGGGGGCACTTCCCCATCGGGACGCGGGTTCCCGTTTTCATCCACCCACTCCATCAGCGGCTCCAGCTTTTCCCGCAGGCGGAAGAATCCGTCCTCGTGCCGGAGCACAGTCACGTCCGGCAGGGTGAGCTTCTCGACGACGTGGGTGTAAGCCTTTTCGGGATCGTACCATACCACGATGCCGCGCTCGTTGATCTGGCGGACCAGGAGTTGTTGAAGACTGTCGGTGAGTTTGCCCATGCGTTCCGTTGCGAATCTTCACGCAAGCCCGTGGGCGATGGCGAAGCTCTTGTTTGTCTTGCACGCTTCGCGCACGCGGTCGGGCCAGTGCTTCATCGCCTGTTGTGCCCACTCATATTTCTCGGATTCGAGTTCCTGCCATGCCTTCTTCGTTTCGGGCCAGCTCGGGAGCAGCGGGTGGAGAGGCGCGGCGTTGAGCAGCACGCCATCATCAATGCAGAAGGTGTAGCCGCCATTGGCGATGGTCTGGAGACGGTTGGAAAATTCGCGGATGTCTTCCGTCGCTTCGAGGAGTTGATCGAGTTTCTTCGCGGTGCCTTTGCTAGTCGCGGCTTGCGGGCGAAGAGACGTGATTTCGCGCTCGATGAGGCGGCACTGATCGTCGGCCAGTCGTTGAATGGTGAAGAGTGTCGTGGTGTCGAAACGCTCGTGGAAGACCCATGCGGTGAAATGCTTCTTCGGCGATTGCAGCGGCCAGTAGATGGGGCGCTTGCGGTAGAGTTGGTGGTGGTATTTCCAGAACGACGCGGCGGGCTGGCCGGTGAAACGGTTGAGCCAGTCGCGCAAAAGGTCTTCGGGGTCGCCGCTGTCTCCACCGGCGGCGGTGCGGATAAGGGCGCGGGCGGTTTCGTGTCCGCGCATTACTTCGAGGCATTGCACGGTGCGGCGCACGATGTCCTGTGGATGGTCTTTTTCCGCGACCATCACGCTGTCGGGATCAATCAACGCGCGGATCGAGGCCAGCGTCGGCGCGTCGAAGTCGCCCCGGCCCAACCCGTCCTTCACGCCGATCGCATACCGCCCCAGCACCGTGCCGATCGCGAAGCTAATCCACGCCTGTGCAAGCGTTTGTTCGCTCCAAGCAGTGCTGCCGCATTCCTCTTCTTCCTCGCCTTCGCTCTCGCTGTCATCAGACTCCGCGCCATCAGTTTCGGGGGCAGTCGCGGGCGCGCCTTCAAGCTCCTGGCGGATCGCGGCTTGATCATCGTCGCTCAGGCGGTAGAAACGCGTCACCTCTGCGTCGATTTCGGAGTCGAGGTCGAAGAGCCGCTTCTCTCGCTCGGCTGCTATGGAGACCGTTGTTGGTGGGGCGATGAACTGATAAGTCGTCTCCGTTTCTGTGCTCGGCTGCTGGGCTAAAGCCACAGCCTTTCGGACGAGAGCGTCAATTGTGGCATTCTGAGATGTCTCAAGTGGCAGGCGTTCGATGTCGCCAGCTTGAAAGGAAATGGTGGGATTTAAGCCGCTCAGAACATATTCCGCGAAAGAGGAGTTGAAGATGCCGAGGACGGTCCAGAGCGACGATTCGGAGGGGTAGCATGTCATGCCCTTCACATCATGCACGAATCCTCCTGGCGAGAGACGTCCCGCAAAGCCTTTGGAACTCACGTCGCTCCAAGTCACCCCCCTGCGAAAGTAGTAGCCCGTATTCTTGGCAACCCACTCCCATTTGCCTTTGAGATAGGGATAACGAAAATTGATTTCCTCTTTGATTTCAGCTCCATCGGCACTCCAGTTCACCACGAATTGCTGATTCCCAAACCACGGTATCGGCGCACCTCCCTTCATGTAAGGAAACCACTTGAATCCTGAACGAAGAGCAGAAGTGCAATCCGCACAGTCAGACTTGATTCGGGATTGCCCCGTCTCCCACCACCGTCGTAGGTAACGGGCATTGTTCGTGGTAGCTAGCCCTTGCTTTGGCTCAGCGAAGGTCTTCAGGACACTATGGGTTTTGAACAGTGCCCGGATGCCATGTGAGAAGTGATACACCCACGGCTTGGTTGGGACTGCATCAAAGTCGGCTTGCTTGCAGCCGAAGACTTGCGAATGCGACTTGCCCGTGCGGAGAGCCGCGACGGCGGCCTCGAAAGCGAGCCGTTTCGCCTCCGCATCGCGCTCGCGGACGAGCCGAAAATAAATCCCGCGATTGTCCTCGCGTGCTTTGCTTCCTGACTCCTTCCGAAGCACGAAAGCAGCAGTCTGCAACGTGCCAGGATTGCCAACTGCGAATAGCCCTCCGCCAAAGTGAGCCAGTGTTTCAATCGCAACCTCTCCACGTAACTTTTCACGCATGTCGTCATATTTGCTGGTGAACATGAAGGAATGCATAGTGAGCATCCCAAGTAGCCCTTGCGGCGCCAGTAGCTCCTGGCAGCGCAGAATGAATGCAGCGTAGAGATCTTGCTTCCCGACCTTGTATTGTTCGCCCATGAGCGTCTGGAGACGCTTGTTCATCTTCCTGTTCGAGAGATACGGCGGATTCGTGGCAACAACATCGTAGCGTCGCTGGACGAGGCGGAGAAAACGGAGTCCCTTCGCTGCTTCGCCCGCTGTGTGGCTCGACTTGCTGCCGGCGTCTCGGGCGAAGGCATCCAGCCGGGACGCGATGCTCTCGGCGAGCTGATCGAAGAACGCTTCGAGGTCGCGGGTGCTTGTGAAGAGGTCATCGGTGAGACCCGCGAGGAGCAGTTCGGGCTGGGAAGATGCCACCAGTTTTTTGCGCTCCGCATCCACCAGTCCGGTGAGGTCGCGCTCCAGCCGCAGGAGCGAGCCGAGATTTGGGCTGTCGGCGACTTTGGCCGCGAGGGCGCGCAGGATGCGCTCCTCGGCACGGTTCCCAAAATTGGTGGCGTTAATGAGTTCCTCCAGCCGGCCTCCGGTGATCGCCTCGACGTTGGCGCAGGCAAAGTTTTCGTCGGTGAAGGCGCATTTCGGATTCAGCGAGCGTGCGCGCTGGAAGATCGCGAGCGCGGAGAGCTGGACGGCGCGCAGGTCGAGATCGATCCCGAAAAGATTGTGGGCGACGATGCTGCCGGGGATTTCTTCTTCCGCAGCGACAGAGGGCTTGGCCGGCCAGCCGGGCTTCCCTGCGTTCTCCAACTCCTCGCGATACATTTCCACGAAGAGATCGAACGCCACGAGGCCGAAGTGCATGGAGCCGCAGCAGGGATCGAGAAAGCTGATGTCGCGTACGGGCTTGAGCGCGCGCTGGCGTCCTGTGACGGGCACGAGGTAGCCGAGCTGAGTGGCGAGCCGGCTGTCCGGATGCATTTCGACCCAGAGGCGTCCGAGCGTGTTCTCGACGAGGAAGCGGACGACCCAGCGAATCGTGAACAACTGCGTGACCGCCGGGATGTCAGCCGCCTCGAATTTTTTCTTCGACTCCCGCGCAGCGGCAAACGCGTCCTGAAGTTCCTGCGAAACGAACGCCTGATACAGCCACCCGAGCGTTTCTTCGTTGCCGGGCTTCCAGGCATCGGCAAGTTCGGCGGCATTGATGGACTCAATGAGTTCCTTGAGCACGACGGGCCGCGGGCACAGCCGGCTGGCGAGATTCGTCGGATCGAAAAGGATGGAGACTTCGGCGGCGAGACTGGCGCACTGCGCGAGAAGGAACTGCCGGTAGGCCGTCTGGCTCGGCCCTTCGTCCATCGTGTTCTTCGGCATGTCGCCCTTCTGGTATTCCGCGTAAGCCGCTGCGTTCGCATCCTCCACGAGCCAAAACTTGAAGGCGTTCGAGTCAGCCAGCTTGGAAATCGTCTGCTTGATGAGCTTCCGTTCTTCGAGCAGGCGAAAAGCGACGAGGCGGTTCAACCATGTGAACGCAGTTTCGCGCAGTAGCTTCTTTCGCGCTTCAGGCGCAGCCAACCCGGCGGCACCTTCATCCGCGGCAAACTGCTCCAGCCGGCGGCGAGTCTCCCGCGCCTCGTCCAATGATTGGATCGCCGGACGACGGGCTGCGTCCACAAACGATCCATCCGTGAGCCAGCCGTAAAGACCTTGAAGCTGTTCATCCGCCTCCTGCTCCAGCCGCCCACGCGCCGCGAGGGTAAAAGACGTGATCTCGCCAATCAGGTTGTCGTTCATGAAGTACGGTTTGCAGCATTGAGTTTGAGCACCCAAGGAGCACCCACTTCCGCATTGCAGCCCGGCAACGTGGGAAAAGAAAGAAGCTGGCTAACCGGTTTGATCAACGTCCCTCCGCTCCGCCACGTGCTGAGAAGATTCTTGGCGACGAGGCGATGATTGCCGGAGTCGCGCCCGGTCACGAAGCCCTCAACGAGATGGACTGTGCGCTCCACGTCATCGAGCGCTTCCGCCAGCTTCTTCAAGAAGTAGCAACCTGCCAAAGCTGTGAGCGCACCTGCCCGGTGATACCACGGCGTTGAGACTTCAAATGCTCCGCGGTGCTTCGGGTTTCCATCACCATCAAAGTTTTCGGAGAGCGGCGCTTCGACGATGAGAACTGCCGGATGCTCTGGCAGCCAGCGGCGAAAGACAGAGGCCGTTTGCTGTATCGCCTCAGCGAAGGACAAGTTCTCGTGCCAGATGCGAACATCGACTTTGGTCTTCACACGTTTGATCGCATAGTCCGGTGAATCTGTGGCGAATCCCGTGCTGTGACCCCCCGCTTTGGAAAATCCAATGTCCACGGCCACCGCAGGTGCGTTCCTGATTTCTGGGCCGGTGCGATTTTCGACGAGAGGCGAGTAGATCATGGGGTCGGGATCTCCACTGTATCCGTCGGGGCGGCTGGGGCCGGCGTTTGCAACGTCTGCCGCGCGAGCTTCTGCTCCTCTTTCTGCGCGATGATGAGTTCCAACTGATCGAGCGCTTTCTTCACTGCGACCGCAGCGCTTTGCACAAACGCCTTCGCCGTCGTGATGCGTGTGCTCGTCCAAGCATGGGTGATCGGGCGCAAGCCGTGGGGATCGCATTGCTCCAACGGCGTCCCATCTTGCGGGCGGTCTGCTCGGTGCGCGATTTCGTTGCGCCGGTTGATAATCTCACCCAACCGCGAGCGGATTTCTTTCGCGTCGAAGCCAGTCTGCGCAGAGATTTCCTTCCAGAAATCCTTCACCGTGAGGATGCCCATGATCTCATCGATCTTTTCGAGATCGTAGAGTGCGCCGCGCTCGAAACGACGGAGGATGATCTGGCGTAGCCGTTCGTCAGAATCAGGGTATTCGTCGAGCGAGAGGTAGTCGTCGAGGGTGAGGGTGATGTTCTTGAGAGAGTCATCGGCTTTACGACCCCGCGCTCGGATGACCGTCAGAGCGTTTTCGCGAAGGATGTCCCAGAGGAACGACTCCAGCGCGCTGCAACTAACGACGACGGCCTGACGAAGCAGCATGTCCAGTCCTTGCGTGGCTGTGAGGCAGGAGGGAACGCTTACAGATCCGTGAATGCCAAGAATGGCATGAGGGTTCTTGATGTGATGCAGCGCGGTGCCTTGGGGCACCGACATTTCCGTGCAGAGCGCCACGGCGAAGGTGGTGCCCGGCTCATACACGCCTGCGCCCGCGAAGAGCTGGTGGAGGTGAAGCAAATGCTCCGCGACGGCGAAATTCTGAATGGCTAGATCGAGCGCCTGCATGGCCTTCTATTCCAGAACGATGGTGGAGCCTTGGGCCAGCGCCTTGGTCAGCCGTTCGCGCAGGGATTCCATAAACGCCTCCAGTTCTTCCGGGCTGGCGATACGACCGGGATAGAGGCGCGCGATGGCCACGCGCTCGACTTTTTCCTCGGGCGGAGCGGCGAGTTCCATGACGCGACGCACGACCTGACGGGCGATGGACTCGACGGCCACAAGATCGCTCTCCAACTGGGCCAGTGCGGCACCGGTCCGTCGGCAGGTGGTGGCTCCACTTGGGAGATCCAGCTCGGGATCGGCACGTTGGTTCAGTGGCGCGAGGAGGACATCGAGTTGGTCTGGCTGCTCTTTGAAACGCTCGGCCAGCGTAAGCCAATCGGGGTGACCTTTGACTTCATCACGAGCCGCGGAATAAGCCTTCCGGCGATTTTCAAAAGCATCCTCATAGAGCGCTCCGTAAGCCGTGGCCAGCGATTCGGCATCGAGCCGGATGGCTTCGATCTCGTCGAGCGCGGTATCGGCACCGAGGCGCTTTTCAAGATTGGCAGAGGCGGCGGTGAGTTCGTCTCCGGGCTGGCGCGCAGCAAGCAGCGGCCATTGTTCGGTGAGCACGCGGCGGGCGTTGGTGATGGACTGGATATTGGTATCAGTCGCGGCCTTCTCCATGCGAGAGGCGAGACGACGGCCTTCGAGGTAGGCCCTTCCATCGCCGGCCAGTGTACGCACGCAGTCGTCGGCAGACATTTCGAGGATGCCTTCCGTCCAACGGAGTTGTTCCTCGACCAGCGGTGCGCCGGGGAGCTTGAGAGCGGTAAGACGCGCCGAGAGCGGCAGCAGCTTCTCGCGGTCCCCCGCTGCCGTAGCCTTGAATGCCTCCGCGATTGCACCCTCCTCAATGTTCACATCCTTCCCGGTGATCTCCTCATACATTCGGGCGGCGCTCGCGAGCACCTTGAGGTCCAGTGTTTCGCGGGGCGAAAATGACGCCGCGCGGAAGTCCGGGTTCTTGACGAACGGAGGTCGGGCCGCTGGCTCGACATAGTTGCGGTATTTCCTGCCTTGATGCGTAACCTCCATCGCACCACCACGGAAGAGAATGGCCAGGCCGAGCCGAATGGACTCACGTTCCCACGCGTAGCCGAGGCCGCTGAAATGCGTCTCCAGCATCTTGCCGGTCACTCGGTTCCCGTAGAGGTGTTCGCGTTTCAAATAATCGAGCAGTTCCCGGCAGAGTTCACACCCGAGATTGGGCACGTGACGGTTGCTCTGTTTGACCACGAGGGAGCGTTCCGTCCGGTCATCGTAGAAAACTTCAGGGAGCCCTGTGAGGTTGGCTGAAGTGAGAAATTTCTCCAGGTCGCTCGTCTCAACAGGAAGCACACCGATTTCGAGCTTCGGGTAGAGATCGGGCACGGCGCGGTCGAGCAAGGCGTAGAGCGCGGGGACCAGACTGGTGCCAAGTGCCGAGACATCGTGCTGCACACCCTTGAAGAACGCGGTGCCGCCCTCGATACAGGCGAGGAGCTGCTTGCGAAGCTTTTGCTGAACGCGGTCACGGCGGTTTTTTTCATCCGCGAGGCACCCGGATTCCTCCGCAGTCAGCCGCTGTTGCGCGCCCAAGCGGTCGTGTTCGGAGACCATCTCGCGCGAACGGTAAAGCTCCGTGACGAAGCCGCGGACTTCATCGTCGAGTGTGGCGACCCAAAACAATTCGGTGGTGGTCGCGGCGCTTTGATCGCGAGCTTCTGAAAGGGTGTTTCGTTGCTCGACCAGATTGGTGAGCGAGAGGTTGAACGGAATCTCACCGTCAGAATCAACAGTCTCGCCATCCACCTTCAGACTCACACGGAAGCCGCGCAGGTTCTTGTGGCGATAGGCGCGCAGCTTGGGCTCATCGAAGAGTTGCTTAACCAGCTCACGATGGATGCGGTGACGGTCAGCCTCACGCGGTTCCAGCCCATTGCGCCGAGTTTCCCAATTTTTTTCCTGATTCGTGAGAAGCTTGTACCCCTCCTCGGATTGCCGGACGAACTGAGCGCCTTCCAGTTCAGCAAGCGCCGCAGTCACCTCATTCGTCATGGGTTGGGCATCGATGGAGGGAAAGAGCACGACTGCGAGGTTGTGAGGCGTGCGGGGCAGGTCTTTCACTGCTTCGAGCAGAGCGATGGCCTTCATCACCTTATGCGCAACAATCTTTCCAGCGAATCGCGCGACCGCTTCGTCCACTTCACGGGTAACTTCGGTGGGGAGGAGATTGCCCATGTAAAGCAATTCGTAAACGCGATCGAGAGTGACCAGAGTGCCAATTGGCTCGTCCCCGAGCTTGGTCCGATCGTTGATCATCATCTGCTGCGCCTGCTTGATGATCGTGCGATTGCTGCCGCCCACATGACGGTGTGCGCCGCGCTTCAATCGCAGGCCGGCCACGATGTCGATGCAGAGGTCCACCTGATACGGCAGATAGGGGTAGAGCGCCGCAAAGTTCGCCGGAGTGATTTCCAAGTTGCGGCTCGTCCGCTCCAGTCTGGCACATTCGCGAATCCGGTCGTCGTGTAGTCCAAACTGTTTGATGAGAAGCTCGCTGGCGGCGGATTTCTTCTTCAGGACGCGCTCGCTGGTGACGGTCGAGATGTCCGATTGCTTGAGATCGACGGTGATGCGGAATCGCTCCTGCAAGCGCGCGAGTTCGATTTTCTTGGAGTCAAGTGCGGTAACGATCTCATCGAGCTTCTCCTGCGAGGTGACAACGATCCAGAATGGCGAGATCGCCTGCTTGCTCTCCGTCCGGTTTCGTCCCTCCACACCGAACGCCTGAATGATCGCTTGCAGATCGAGCATCTTTTCGACGCTTCGAGAAACGTATTGGCCAACCTCATCCACGACGAAGATCAGCGCCTTGCCGGGGTGGCGGCGTGACGTCAGTTCAAACGCACGTTGAGCGAGCTTGTTCGGGGTGATGTCCGCGCGCCCTTTGCCAACGCCGTGTGCGTAGGAATCAGCCGTTGGATACGTGGAGGGGTTCAGTTTGCTGAGGACGGCACCTGCTTCGTTCACTGCCAGGCCCAAATCCCTACGCTCCGTCCACGGCTTTCCGTGCATCTTGTCAAACTCCGCCTGAAACTTCGCAAACTTGCCGTCACCCTCCAGCGTGATTTCCAACTCCGCGAGATCGAAGTCTTCAGCGTAGCCCAACTCGCGAAGAAGCGCCCGATACATGATCTCAGTGAGCCGGTCATTTCCGACGCGGACACCCCGATCCATCGAAACATCGAAGATGACAGGATGAAACGGGATGCGGGAATTGATCGAATCGAGACGACTGGAAATGCGCTCGTCCTTTGCCGCCTTTTTGAAGAGCGCCGAAGCCGTAGTGTCGCCCACGCGACGATCTGAAACCGTGTAGCCCAGGATCTTTGCGAATGATGATTTACCCGACCCGAAAAAGCCAGACACCCACATGCCGATGCCCTCTCGGGGTCGGCTGGCTCCTTCGGCAATCTCGCCATAGACCTCGACGAATTGATCTCTGATCGACTCAGTCGCGATGTACTCGTCCAGCTCTATGCGCACCGCAGACTCATTGGTTTGGTCAACTTTGATGACCTCTTCAATGGTGCGGTCGATCTTCTTCTCGAACAGTTCAGCGATTTTTTTCATCTGGTGGTTCCGTAAACTTTCACTCGGTAGTTGTAGACCCCAAGGCTTCCCTCCACAGGCAGATCGTAGAAACGCAGATCTGTTCCGACGTGAGCGCTTCCGGGGTAGCAAAGAATCGTCGGGATTTTAATGTGGTGATGAAGCTCATCCAGAAGGGCGGAGCTTCGATAAATGAAAGGAGCCAAGCCCCCCGCTCGCACGAGAAACAAGACGTCAGGAGTTGGAGAAAGACTCGTCACGCGTGCGATGATTTGTTCTGCCAAGGGACTGAATTTTCCCGGTGAAATGAGGCTCTGGACGTGTCGCTGAGCGAGTGGAAATCCGCGCTGACGCTCCGTCTGGAAGAGGTAATCAGTCCCTTCGTGACGGTTGATTGCCTTCCAAACGAAGTCTGCCAGCGAAAGAAATGTGATATGCCAATGCCGTTCCTGCTCCAGCGAGTGCGCAAGCAGCCGAAGGTGCCGGCGCAGGGCAAACTCCTCGGCAGGATCGTAGCGGAGGATTGCGAACGGCATATCGCTATGCGCCGCAATCCTGGTGGAACCAGCGGACAAATCGCTCCCAAGAAGTTTGACCGCCTCAGCGAGCGAGGATGTGTCGGCAGTAGGCATGAAAATCTTGGTGGGGGAACTCGATGCGGGAAATCCCACCAGCCACCTGGTAGTGAATCCAGCCGTGCTGATGAGCTTCAAAAAGCAGACGCTCCACGGCTTGAGGTGACAACAAAAATAGCCGCCAATCCTTGTCCGTCGTGAGATCGCCGTGGCCCTGACCGACCGTCCGCAAGCAGAACGCGATCAGGCAAAAAGTTTCCAGTGGAAGGTGGGTGGGAGCGATGCGCTTTTTTGAAGCACCTTCGAGAATGCCGAAGTCGCGCAACGCAGCCAGCATCGCCCTAGCAGTCTTGATCGTCACAATTTCAGACCATTTCTTGCCAACATTTTGGCATTCGATCCGAATCCAATTGGTGAGGTCGTCAACACGCACTTCCGCGCTCCCCGTCCTTGCAACCTGAAACAGCTCCTCCGTGACGTATCGGTAGAGAACTGGCTCCGCCCGCGCCGTCAGCCAGTAGTAGAAAAGTCGAATAATCTCGATCGGCGGGACATGCTCTTCAATTTCCGCGCAAAGTTTCCACGCATCCCGAGGACGACTCGCGATGAATCGAGGAAGGAAGGCACGCTGGTACGTGTCATCTGCCCTCGCCCGTGTCGCTTTTTGCAAGACCTCAGCGACGTATCGAGCCGGGGGCACTTCAGGAGGTTTCGCTGCCCAGTGGCAAACCAGTTGGCGCATGTCCGCGAGCAACGCCCCGCCCTTTTGGATTCGGGAGGTGAATTCGGAGTTGGTCATCAAGGCGGTCACTGTCGGTTTTTCAGCGAACGAAAATTCCTTTCAAAAAGAAAGACCGATCACTGCCGAAACTCTGCCGAACCGTTTTGCAAAGCGCGAGGCGGGACTGGTGAATTCTACGCAAGGGCGGTTTTCGATCACTTTCGCAAGTCTGCCCTCGGCTGGTGCCCTTTCCAAAAAACGCGTTCCGCGCTACAATTCCGAATGGAAATCAGCCGCGCATTTCGCGCGGCCATCCATGAACCTTCACAGGAGGAATTGCCATGTCCCGATTCGTGGACTTCAAGGCGGTGAAGGCTGCCGTCACCATGCTCCAGGTGCTTGAACACTTCGGCTTTGCCGAGTCGTTCAAGCGCACGGGGAACAGCCTCAGCGGGCCTTGCCCGCTTCACGGTGGACAGAACAGGACGCAGTTTCGCGTCAGTCTGGACAAGAACTGCTGGAATTGCTTCGGCACCTGCAACGGTGGCGGAAACATTCTGGACTTCGTTGCGCACAAGGAGGGGTGTTCCCTCCGCGAAGCAGCGTTGAAATTGTGCGACTGGTTTCAGTTGCCTACACAGGAGAAATCGCCGCGCCCCGACAAGGACACTGCGGGATCGCCAAAGCCGGACACGCCGCCCAAAGCGGAGTGTCCACCCAAGGCAGCGAAGCCCAAAAAGCCGGATGCCGACGAGGACGGTCCGAACAAGCCGCTCGGCTTCGCGTTGCAGAACCTCGACCCGGTGCATCCGTATCTTGCGGAGCGCGGGGTGAGTGCGGAAGCCATTGCGGAGTTTGGCATCGGCCATTGCAACAAAGGCAGCATGACGGGGCGCATCGTCGTTCCGATTCACAACGCCGAAGGCCAGCTTGTCGCTTACGCGGGACGCTGGCCCGGCACGCCGCCGGACGAGGACACGCCAAAATACAGACTGCCACCCGGCTTTCGCAAAGCGCAGGAGGTTTTCAATCTCCACCGCGCGATGCGTGAACCGCAAGGCACGCCGCTCTATGTCGTCGAAGGATTCTTCGACTGCATCTGGCTGTGGCAGCACGGCATTCGCCGCGTTGTCGCGCTCATGGGGAGCACGTTGTCACCGGTTCAGGCGGCGCTCATCCAGCGCATTGTCACACCGGACGACCGCATTGTGGTGATGCTCGACCAGGATGATGCAGGACGCGCCGGGCGCGAGAAAGCAGTGCATCGGATGTCGCTCCACTGCTTTGTGCGAACGCATCAGTTCGCGCAGGAAGGCCAGCAGCCCGACGCACTGACCGCAGAGCAACTGGAGGAACTGCGCACGCCATGAACCAGCCCGACCTGTTCCCGTGGCAACCGCCACAACGGAGGACGGCGAAGGCGAAAGGCGCGCATGAGTGGAAAATCGTTTCCTTGCGGGAAACCGCACCCGACGACCTTCCATCGTGCGAGATCCCGCAGCAGGCGGTGGATTACTGGCGCAGGCACATCGCGACCGCCCCCCACTTCAATCCCGACGTGGAATGTGTCGCCGTCCTGCTGCTCAACGTGAAGTTGCGGATTCGCGGGCATCATCTCGTTTCCATCGGTTGCCTCAACGAAGCGATGTCGCATCCGAGGGAAGTGTTCCGTGCGGCAGTGATCGGCGCGGCGTTCGCAGTCGTGATGATGCACAATCATCCGAGCGGCGACCCCACGCCGTCGCAGGCAGACCGGCAGATCACCAAAACCCTCGTCGAGTCCGGTCGAATCCTCCGCATCCATGTGAGCGACCACATCATCGTCGGCCACAATCGCCATTGTTCCTTCCGAGAAGCGGGCCTCATCTAGCCCGCAACCAAGACCCCGACTAGCGCAAGCTGGCCGGGGTCTATTTTGTGCCCATCGTCAGGAATCTTCCGGCGCAAGCAATGTCAGGCCAGCGCAGAAATCCGAGATGAATGCCAATCCTCCACCCGCGGCGCAGCAATGACGCCAGCCTGAATGATTATCTCATGGGGCATGTTACTGCTTGTCTGCGTGAATGCGGTCGATCAGTTGCATCGCCTGGTCCGCGAGCTGTTTGAAGGTCTGGGTTTCCTCTCCCCGCTTGGTCTCAGCAGTTCGAAGAGCGTTAATCTGGTCTTCAGTGTTCATCCTGATTGGATCGTATTGCTCCTTCTCAAACTTCTCGTAGGTGGACAAAAACTGCGCCCGGATCGCTTGGGCAGTATCGACGTAGAGTGCGCGCGTCTCGTTCCGCCCATCCCTCAATTGTGCTTGTTCCTTCTCTGCTGCCCGATCGTCCATGATTTGGACGATCACTTGAAGCGCCGCGCCTACTGGTCCAAGAATGCGAGCGAATTTCCCCAGCTTGGCGGCGATGCCAGCGGCTTCCCAAGGCTTAAACGATTTACCGAACAGCTCCCCAGCTTTGAGAACCATCTGGTGAGCCTTGCTTCCCGAAGCCATGAGCGACCCATACTTGGACGCGACCCTGGCTCCTTGAGTGAACGGAATAAGAAAGTCGCTCATGTTTTTCGAAATACTACTCAGCACTTTCACCTTTCGCACGGCATCCGAGCCTTCCCCTCCCGGAATCTTTGCCCGACCGACGTTTACCAATGGACCGGCGCTGCCTATCTGCGATTCCCGCGCTTCCAGACTGGATCGTAGGTTGGCGGCAAGTCCTGATTTGTCCAACTCCTCCAATTCCGCCTTTAGTCTCCGCTGCTCGTCCGCGATTGCCTTCGTAACATCGCCTTGCAAGCGAGTCACAACCTCCTTCGCCTTCCCCTCATTTTCACGCGCCTTCCCTTCCAGGTCTTGCGATGGCGCTTCTGGATCGATTGCCGATGCAAGCGCCTCGCCCAGCATCGCGATGGCGTCGAAACACTTTTCGAGAAGCGATGTCACCGTCCGCCTCAACCGCTGGCGGGACTCGTCAATGAGCCTCAGCCGCCGGATCAAGAGCGTCACGGCCGCCCGCTCGCCTTCATCCTCGACTCCCGTCAAGGCACTGGCTGACATCGCCACACCGTGCATCTGGTAAAGAGGCGTGGTCAGCCGGGACTCCAGCCCCAAGACCTCCACAAAATCGTTCAGCCCGCTGGTGAATGCGTTGAATCCCGACTTCTCCATCAAATGCCGACGATCGCTCTCATCAGGCTCCACCAAGGCTTCCTCGTAAAGCTTGGCGCTGATGAACCTGGTCCGGAACTCTTCGCAATTCAGGGGCGAGGTCACACGCTCGATATCGGGACGCTTCACCTCCGGCCCTCCAGGGCTCTGGTCAATCTTGTTGACGAGTAACATGATTTCTCCGGCGCGATGTTTTCCAAATGCAAGGTCCCGAAAATACTCACCTATCGACGGCGGAAACAACTCGTCGGTGATAACAAAAAGAACCAGATCGCTGTCGGTGATCTGCTTCTCAGTAATAGCGTCATGCTCTGCGTATCCAGCGCGCAGGCCGGGCGTATCCACCAGTCGAATCCCGCTCCAATCGTAAACGGTCGTTTCGGTCGTGCATACGTCCGCGTCCACCTTGATGTCCTTCCGGCCCGTGAGCGCCCTGATGATCCTCGATTTCCCCGCATCATACTGTCCGACCAACGCAATTGAAACGACAGGCTTCCCGTCGTCACCGAGTCCCGACGGAAGCTCCTTGATCAAGTTCCGAACCTGCGAGGATGATGATTCCTTGAGCGCTCGGCGCAACTGGTCGAGAACGCGCGCAGAGCCGGCAGCGGCAGCGTGGATTTTAACGTCGTTTGCGTGTGGCATTTGATTTTGTTTCCTTTATAGCGTGGACAGTAATGGCGACCCCCAGTAGCTTGGAGGCGAGTTCAGTGTGAAACGAAACTTTCGATTTGAGCATCGATAGCGTGTTGCCCCTCGCGTGAACTACAGCTTTCCGGTTCTTCAGTGTCACGTCTCGTGGCGTCAATCGGGCGGGGCGAAGAGCGCTGACAATTCTTGCGGTCAAGCTGGCGGTCGCCAGAACCCCTACCACATGTTCGCCGAGTATTGGGCTTACCTGCTTCTCTACGCGTGCTGCTGTGGCGCGAGAAGCCAGCAGGCACTTCAGCGCATGCCCTCTTCTCCGAACCAGCGATTGAATCTCTCCGTCTGGAATCGCAGCCGAGCGCAACTCCGAAAGGCGTCGCAGTAACCGCGTGTTCAGTTTCCCAACCGCACGAGCGAGTTTCGAGCGGTCCGTTGTAAGCCTCCGGCGCAAGCTGTCGATGTCGTGCTGAGCCCGGCGAAGATCGGTCAGGATATTCTCGAAAAGCTTGCGAGCATACTTTTCGAACCATACTGCGACCTCGGCCCGACACTTCTTCTCCGATTCGTCAATGTTGCGGTGGAGTTGCTGGCACGCGTCCGCTTTCGCGCGCGCGATTTTTGCTGCGCGGGATCCTGAGAACCAAGAGATGATCCCGGCCACAATGCCCACTCCGAATGCCACCCATCCGGCAGGGTTCCAAAAGTTCGTTTCACCGATTGCGAATGCAACAGCGGCCACCCCCCCGGCGGCGGCGGATACCCAACCCCAAATCTTCTTTGCATCGGCGACCGACGCCCGCGTGGGATTGTCCATGGAGAACGCGGCGGCGAACTGTGCATCTTCATGAAAATCGGTTTCAAACGCCTTCACGAAATTCTCAGTCTCCGATTTCAGCATCTCACCAATTTCCGTGATTCGCTGTTCAACGCCGCAATCCTTCGCCGTTCTCTGCCAACGCTCACCAGCATCATGGTGTTCTATATTGTCTTCGACGAAGCCAGCCACCTTTCGCCGTAAGAGCGCAAACGCTTTGTTCGTCCTCGCCTCGATGTCCGCTTCTTTGTCTGCACAGAACGTCTCGGATTTTTTCTGAAACTCATCGGCCTGGTTGTGGAGAAATCTGGCGGCTTCACCAAGGTCAGCCGAACACCGCCCCAACTGCGCCTCGATCTTTTCGCAAGCCGCGCCCATGCCGTCCAAGAGAGTCATCACCCTGCGGCAACCACCGAAGCCAATAACCTCGCCAACAATCGCGTCATGCAGGGTATCCAGATTGCTCGCCCGATGCAGGGCCTCGGCGTCTTGTTTGTGCTCCTCCCGGGTGGCGAAGAATGCAGCCTGAGCATGAATCGGGATTATGGTCGGCTGTGGACGCCCCAGCATTTTCGCGAGGGTCCGAATCCTCGTGAAGTGCCCGCCGATTATTTCGAGCCCCATCGTCCTTTCCGGTGCTTTTAGAAAGCGTCTGCGCTGAAATGCGTCTTCCAAGTTGTTCCGAACATTCAGCACAAACAGGGCTGGCTTGTTCTCCAGCGCCAGTTCACCCATCATTTCCATGTCCTCTTCCAACGTTCCGTTAGAACTGCACATGAAGAGGATGAGGTCGCTTTGCTCGATAACCTGACGTGCTTTGCGCTTGAACTTGTCGCCGTCCCAGACCCCAAAACCCGGCGTATCGATTATGGTCATGCCCTCCCACTTGTAGGACCAAAGGTCACGTGTGGTATTTTGCGCTCCTTTGCCGATCGTCGCACCGTCGCCGTGCGTGATCGTTTCTCGGAGCGTGCTCTTGCCGACCATGCTTCGTCCGAAAAGACCAATCGTGAAGTGCCCGAGTTGCCTCCGTTGCGAATCAAGCCGACGTCGGGCGTCTGCCATGAGCGGTAGCACCTCGGTTTCAAGCTGCGCGCAGATCCGCGAAACACTTGCCTGTAGTTGGCCCTGACCAGCCCGGTGTCCATCGAACGCCGCAGATTTCTCCCTCAGGGCCTGTATGAGCCTCCCGCAGACCGAATCTACACGGATGCCGGCGCTTTCAGCGATTTCGTATTCAGCATGGGCGATCACCCGGCAATCATGCAGCGCGTTCTTGAGCTCCTCGTGGCTGTTTGTGTTGCTTCGCTTCATCGTCTTTTGCTCCAATCATTCAGACGGCAGCGCCACAGCGGGAAGTTCCGATCGCGGAACTTCGGCGTGCTCGAATTTGAACCATGATCAGGAGAAAAACGAGGCATCGTGTCTTGGTTGTCTGATGAGCGATGAAATTTACCACCGGCGCAAGCTTTTTGAAATGGCATCAGACAGAAGCTCGATAAATTTCCACTTGCGCTTGATCGATGTGCTTGCCTGCCAGGCCGGGAGCCTACCACCGTGGCGAAGGTAGAGCATGAACGTCTCGGCGAAATCCTCGGCAGGGGCCGTGGCAGCATACTCGCTTACGTGGTGCTTCGGTTCGTATTCCCATTCAAAATCCCAGTGATGCGCTGCGCCGAAGGCTTCAGAAAAGCAGGTCGATCGGAACAGGCCACGGTGGGTGTCAGCGACTGCGTGGGCGAACTCGTGTCTAAGAACGTCGCGCAGGGACGTGTAGCGCCCTCTCCAGATATCAGAAAGCCGCGAAAGCGAAACACGAGGGATGCTGATGTCGCCCGTGCAGCCATACCACTGCCAGCCGTGGGCAAAACCGAATGGAACCAGATAGGTATCCACAGCCTGCATGTGACTGTCGAAGAATCCCTGCGCGGCAAGCTCGCGTGTCACGGCGGAGGTCGCACGATCAAGTCTGGCCTGGGTTACGAAGTGCATGTTGAGAGCGGTGGCGAATTGCGAGTGAACGATGGAGCTAACCGTTGGTGTTCCATTTCGGCTCAGGCATGACCTGGCCGAACATCTTTTCCGCTATGATGTCCTTCCCGACGAGGCGTTCATACTCCGAGTATGATTCCATCGCCTCACCGTCATGTCCGAGCTTCGCGTGGGCGAGGCAACGGTATAACCAGACGCGAGCACCGTTGTCCAGAGTTGCAGAGCGAAGGACATCGAGTGCCTCCTCAAATTCGCCTCTCTCGTAAAGGGCCTGAGCAATAACCCCGGCGATAATTGGCTTCTCACTTTCGTCTGCAAGCGACTCCAACTCGATGCAGAGTCCGATCAATTCTTCGTAACGCCGCAATTTCAAAAGCGGGCGCGCCCTTTCCCAAAGAAAGTCCTTTCTGTCCAACACCGGTTCGGTAGCCGCACGATCGACGTAACGCAAATGCTCATCCCATTGCCCTAGCCACCTGTGGGCTTCGCTGTGAGGTTCTGAGGATGCTTCCTCTGGATGCTGACGCGCATGATCGAGGAAAGCTTGTGGTGACGCGAGCATCGAGCGGATGTCTTTGTTCTCCAGTGATGCTTCCTTGAATTCCATGAGCAGTTCGCCTCGCAAGATCTGGGGAAACCAGATCCGCACACCGGCGTCCACCACTCCCAGCTCTTGGCGGATGTCATACAGCGTTGCAAGCAGCCCCGCGGAATCACCCGGAGCTGTGGTTCTGGTGCATGTGAGCCACAATTCTGCGTCTCTTGCATGTTGTTCCACGAATGCGATGGAGACAGTGTTGCTTGCTCGGTTGTTAGCCAGCCAGAGCAAAGCTTTGCGATAGCCGCAGTAGAAGCGGCCCACGCAAATGGTGACCGTGAGTGTCGCATACGCATTGGTTGCCAGTGCCACACCGAACTGACAGTCAAAGCCGAAGTCCCCGACGGCACCTGAATCAATTACGCGGTCGGGATTGTGAGTTTTCCCGGGGCGAATTCTTTCCCCGTAGCATTCGATCAACAGCGCTGCCAGTTCAGCATGGACTTTCCGTGCGGTAAGAAGGGGTGAAGAACCGTTACCGTCGCTTTGGGATAGATTTCTTGGCTCAATAATCATGGTGTAAAGGCAGCGCTATCCGTTGCCCGAGATTCTCCGCCATTTCTTGACCGGCGCTGAGTTTTCACTGCGAAGCGCGCCTTCAAGCCACCGTCGCCCTTCTTCAAGAATTATCGGTGTGAGAGTCAGCGCAATCTCTTTCAGAATTCTTACAACAGGGTTTTTCATAATGGGTTTCATTTCCTGCGTCCGTTCCTCTGGAAAAATGGCAGGACCATCATCACGATCCCGATCACCTCCACGACCGTTTCAAGCACGCGGGCGAACTTATCCTTGGTTTTATTATTATTCATGATTTCTCCTTATTGAGCGCAATGGCTCGTGTTGTTTTGTGGTTGTTTGGCTATGAGACTTCTGCTCTCGGCGAGAGTGTCGGCCTTAGAGAATTGAGGGCAGCATCCAGCGCCCGCTTCAGAATGGCCTGGTGATTGCGCTTGCCTGATGCATCCGTCGCGCTCGGATGGGTAGCCACGGACCGTTCCAATTTCCGGCGTGCCTCACGATAGAGGATGCGTTCGGTCCATGCTAGGTCAAAGGATTCCAACGTGAGACCGTCTGCGGGTTTGGTTGAGCGTTTGAGTTGGCGACTGGCCTTCAGGCACCTGCGCCCCACTTCGACAATGAGCGGTGCAACTACCGCAATCTTCGTCAGGAGCCTACCGATGTTGAGAACATGTTTTGCAATCATGCCCTCTTGAAGATGCGATGGTTCCCGATTTCCGGGAATCTTTTGAAATATTTCTGCGCTCGCTTCCAGGTGCCTGACTGGCAGCCTACATTGGCGCGATGTGAAACTGACGGATGCTTCCCGTTCGGCAATCTATCACTGCCCAGCCGAGTCCGCTTCCGGGCCGAGGAGCTTTGCCAGACGAGCGATCATCTGCTTCTGCCGCTCGGTCATCTCTGCGCCGGTCTCTTGAAGCAGGGCCGCCAACCGCTCCGCCCGAGCAAGCCCACGACGGGCCAGCGAAGCCGCCTCTTCCTCACGACCCCGCCGACATAGCGCCTGCGCCAACCGCAATGCTTGGTAAATCGCTCTGTCCTCGAAGCGCGCGGTTTTGAGCCAACGATCGGCCACCGCTTCGCACACGTGCAGCGATTCTATAAGTGCCTGTTCCTCGCCCGCATCATCACCACGTTTCCCCGCCACAATGCCAAGCCCGTCCCATGAAAAACCCAAGTAGAACTGGGGCTCTGCTGCATCGGGATGTGCCGCAGCAGCATTCTTATCGACCTCAATCGCGTTTCTGAACGCGGTCTCAGCACCCACCCAGTCCTGCCGCTCAATGCATACCTTGCCCAAGTCACGCCAAGCAGAATCGAGGATTCCATGAAAGTCCAGCACGTCTGGATACTCTGAGACCAGCTTTAACCCAATCTCTATCTCGTTCTTAAACGCCACTTCCGCACCCAACCAGTCCTGCTGCTCAGTGCGCACGTCACCCAATCGCTCCCACACTACAGCCAAGCAGCGTTGGAGATCCCGTGTTTTGGGGCATTCCACCACCCGGCTCGCATCAATTGCCAGTGCATTCTTGAACGCTACCTCCGCACCAGCCCAGTCATTCTGTTTAGCGCGCACGTCACCAAGTTCGACCCAAAGGGTGGATAGCGTCGGCCGAAAATCTAGATCGGGGTGTGAGACCGCGGCCTTCTCATCGAGCCCTATTGCCGTCTTGCACGCCGTCTCAGCACCCGCCCAGTCCTGCAACTTTTTGCGCATAGACGCTAAATAGCACCACGTCACTGAAAGCCCTCCTTGGAACTGTGTTACCTCGGGATGCTCAGCTACCAGTTTCGTATAAATCTCCTGTGATTTGGTGAGCGCCACCTCTGCGTCGGCCCAGTGCTGTCGTTGCACGTACAGTTTTCCCAAAGCGGTCAAAGTCAACCCGAGCGTCTCTTGGAAATCCGGCCCGTCGGGGTGATCTTCAGCCAGCTTCTTATCAATTTTCAAAGCGTGATTCAATGCTTCCTCCGCGCCTGCCAAGTCGTCGCGAGCTTCACGCAGTTCTGCCAGCCGAAACCACGATGCCGCCAAATCTCTCACAAACTTCTGCACATCAGAGTAAGCGGCAGTCAGCTTCTCATCAATCTTGAGTGCATGAGTCAACGCCTCCTCAGCCCTCACAAAATCCTGCCGAGCTTTACATACTTTGGAGAGATCGTTCCATGCGCATGCCAAATCCCTCATGTAATTCGGTCTATCAGGAAACTCCGTTGCCAGGATTCGGTGAAGATCAAGGGAGTGGTAGAATGCTTGCTCCGCACGCTCCAAGTCTTGCTGGCCCTCGCGTGCATGCCCGATTTGTCCCCAGCAGCCGGCTACTTCCTGACGATGATCCGGATTGTGCGGATTGGCCTCAATCAGCTTCCTCCCGATTTCGATTGCCTGTGTGAACGCCGTCCCCGCGCCGTCCCAGTCCTCCTGCCCCATGGCCAGTTGCCCCAAACGATTCGACCATTCAAACTGCCGAATCAGAGCGTCCTCAAGCGCAGGCTGTCTCTCCGGAAGTCCCTCTTTGATCGTCTTCTCCTTTTTGAACGCAGCTTTTGCACCTGCCAATGCGCCACGAGCGGCGCGTATTGCACCTACGCGGCCCCAGAATGCGGCCAATCTGGTTCGGAACTCTGGCACAGCAGCATGCTTTTTTACCAACTTCCGGCTGATCTCGATTCCCCGCTTGTAGGCTCGTTCTGCCGCATCCCAATCTTCCCGATCACCATAGGTATCACCAATTCTACCGTGAGCAACCGCGAGCATGTCTTGAAAATTGGGGTCGCTTGGATCTTCATCAACCAGCGCTTGCGCTACCGCCATACCTCGATTGAAGACAGTTTCCGCCCCCGCAAAGTCGTCCCGCAGGTTGCATAGGTATCCCACTTCACTCAAAGACTCGACTAGAATGACGCGAGACGTCGGGTTTTCGGGATATACTGAGCATAACCACTCAAGGTGGCGACTGACGACGTTCCACGCGGTGTCCTTGAGATCGAGAAGTGGGTAAGGGTCAACGTGTTTTCGCAAGAAATCCAGCCATGCGTCCAATAGGGCGATTTCAGGCAAGTTCTGAACTATCGCTTTTAGTTCGTCGGATTCATAATCGGGATCTCCAAAAACATCATCCTGAAATTCACCGATCCAATGGCGGTAGTGTGCGGCCTCTGCGGTGCGTCCTGCAACCCAGACGCTATCGTAAAACCACTGTTGCGGCAGCGGTTGATTCAAAGATGTGATGGCGGCATGGAAGAGCGAGCTGAGGGCACCAAATCGCTGCTCCGCGGGTTGTCGGCGCCACAAATCGGTAGCCACGCCGCCGGCCAGGGCGTGGACGGCGTGTAGCGATTCTGCGGTAGCCTCGGCCCCACGAGGCGGAATTTGTGCATTTACAAGCCCCAGTCCCAGCAAGGCGCGCCGGGCTGCGGCCAGCCGGCGGCGTCCTTCAGATTTGGCGGCATCAAGACCCGCGGCCAACGGCCACCAAGCGAGCGGTGCTCCGTGGTTCGGGTGGAAGGCAGCCAGACTGGCAAAGAGTCGCTCCGCCACGGTAGGAAGGTCGGGCATCTCCGCCGTGGGCGCGATGCGCGCTAGCGAACGGCGCAGGAAGCGCCCCGCATTGTTCCGCTCGCGAGCATTGGGATCTGCGATCTCACCCAGTGGGTCGGCTCTCAGTTCGGCAAGATACTCGGCGACGTTAGTGCCCCGGTCTGGCCGCAAAGCCTCGCCCGCCCAACCCAGCAGCAGCGGAAGATGTTCGGTGGCTTTCGCGATTTCTTCCCAGTCCGCCCGCTCCGTCGCCGGCAATTCCTCCATCTTGAATCCAGCGGCGTAACAGAGCATTTCCAGCGCATCGGCCGGACTGAGCGCGCGCACCGGGTGATGCGCCGCACTGCGCAGACACGCATGCTGTGCGTCAGTCTCCCGCCGCGTCATCCAAACCACGGTCGTTGGCTCTGGGAACAGTTCGAGAAGTGAGGCGATATCGCCCTCGGCCACCGTTTCCGCTCCTTCCAAAAAAATGAAGCTGGGATGTCTCGCCAAAAGATCACGCGCTTGAGCGCGAAGGTCATCGAGCTTTTCTGCCGGGATCTCCCCGCAAGTCTTCACGATACGCTCGGCGGCAAGCACGTCCGACGTGCGCCCACTTTCGCGGGCACCGTAAAGATCAATCCAAAACCGTCCGCCGGGAAAAACGCCCTCCTTCCAGAGCGGCGCACTCGCCTCGACCACGCGGGCCGTTTTGCCCACGCCGCCGGAGCCGGTGACGACATGCAACCCACCTTTTCGCAGCAACTCTGTCAGCAACCGAACTTCGTCGTTCCCGCCGATGTAGAAACTCGCATGGCGGCTGGCGGGCAGGGAATCCGGTCGAGTGGCATCCGCACACCGTTCTCGCAAAGCCCCCGCCAACTCTCCGACGGTAGTGACTGCCAGCGACTCGTGCCTGCCATGGATGCTGCCGGTGAAAGCCGCTGGAAAGACTACGACCACGCGCGTGCCTGCCGGAAGGGCATCAAGCACGGCCAGTTTTTTTGTCTCCTCGCCGCCGAGCGTGCCAAGTGGATCAACAGTCGCGCGTGCCTCCGTGTCGGGCAGCGTCGCCAGCGCCACCATGCGTTCGACCACCTCACGGGCCTTCCATCCGCCCAACGCACCCTCGGCCTGCGCCAGCGCAAAAAGCCCGAGAAAGAACGCCACGCCGGCGCTGCGTCCGGTGAGTATCTTCGGCAAGCAGAGTTCATCTTCGTGCATGTCCCAGTTCCTCCCCCGTGGGAGCACGCGAACCGACCAGCGCACATCCATACCGGGTGCAATTCCGAAGCCGCAATCCCTCGCATACCAGAACGCGCTCAGCGCACCGTCCCACGGCGCATCGGTGCATACCCCAGCCATACTGGCCGCAGGGTAAAGTTCTCCCGTCGCGGTTGCGTCGGCGATCTGCTCCATGAGCAGCTCCCCAAGTCGGCCCTCGCCGCGCCCGCTTCCGTCGATGAAGACAACCTTCAACGCTACTGCGCGTCGGCATGGCCTCGACTTCCCTGATACAACTTGAGCACACAGATCCGCCGCCAAGGGCGGATGCTTTTTCAGCCACTCAGGAATTGCTGCACGGGAGTTCGATGCCAGCGAATCGCGCGCATCGGCGAGCGCATCGGGGTCGTCGGAGTAAAGCGGAGTGAGATGCAGCACGGTGGAGATCAAGCCGGAGGAACCGTCTCGCTGCGGATTTTCTTCTCACGCAACAAGGACACCATCTCCGGCCACGGCAGTGACAGTCGAATTTCCGTGCGCCACCGTCCCGAACGGTGTGTGAAGCTGCTTGGTTCCGTCTGACCGGTGGGCCACACGATGATGACCCCGCCCGCCGGCACCTCCATAGGCCGCGGCGACTCCGGTCCTGTGAAGGTCAGGCGCAACCTGCTGGCCTTTGAGGGCGCACAACCGTCGCCAGTGGCTTCGCCTTGGAAGCCAGCGAGGAGGTCATCCACCCGCACGATCTCTGGCAGCAACTCCTTTTCGGATGCCGCCAAGGCCAGATCTTCTCCAGTTTCAAACGCCTCTTGTAGTTCCGGCGCGGCAGCCGCCGCCGGTGCCGAATCATCCTCATCAAAGCGACGACCCTGCATGCTTTGAGCCGACGCTTGGAACTTCGCCAGCAACGCGACTTCCTCGTCTTGGTATCGTCGGCGAGGGTCTTCGGGGTGAACGAGCGGAGGACCAACCTGCTGCTCAAACTCGGGGTCAAGCGCCTTGCCAAAAGCGTCATGTTCAAAAACATGCCAAGCCCCCTTGCACTCGGCATCCGTGAAAGCGTCAACCCGCCAGCTTTCCTCCAAGGCAGCATTCGGGACAGATCGAGCGTTCCATACCTCCAAGACTTGGAGCACGGGCGTCGTTCTCCCCGTCAGCCATTCGCCTGTGGTGGCTGGAACGGAGAACGGACTGAATGGTGCAATGAGCACCTCGGCTTCATCCCATTCCCCAAACACTGCGATGAATACCGGTCGGTCTGAGTCGGGCGTCAGTTCTGGAGACAGGAGACGAACCTGGCCGACTGCAACGGGTCGGTCGAACTCACGCACTAGCTTGCGCATGGCCTCCCCATCCGGGCTTACGGCAGGCGGACTGGGAGCCTTTGCTGACGAGAGGCGTCTTACAATGTCTGCCGCAAAATCGGCAGTGCGCAAAAGAGCGGGCGTGTTCATTAAACCGACTACCGCGCCAATAACGGGAAAATGGCGATCCTGAGATGGCGTTTCGCTTTCGGTGTCCCCACGGAGTTTTTGTTCGAGATTCCACTCCTCCAGCCACTCGGCGAGACGCTTCTTCTGCCAATCCGGTCGTGGCACAAATCTGATGGCTGGCAGTTTCTTGCTCATTTCTCGATGTCCGTTGCTAAAGAGAAGAGACGAGACTGCCACATTTCCGGCTGATTTTTCGGCTGCGAGCAAATATTGTGGATCGCGCGGAACACTTCCTCAGCGAGTTCGATGCGTCCCCTCACGTCCTCTTCGGCGTAGTCCTTGTGAATCCCTTTCTCGATGTCTCGGAGCGTCTTTTTGAGTTCCTCGCTAAGCACGCTTTTCTTGCAACCTGCGATTTTTTCCACCTCGGGATTCGAAAGTGCAATACCCAGCGCGCATGCGGTGATCACAATGAGCTGACGTTCTTTTAGCCCAGCAATTATTTCCACGGCTTCCTTCACGGCGAGTTGTTCCAATTCTCGAAACTCTGCCTCCTTGCTGGGATCACGAGTGTCCCGCAGGAGGTCTTCGTAGGTCAGGCTCTCGCTAGAATTTGGAGGAACATCCGAAAGCGAGAGAGCAGGCTTTGCATGACCCGGAAAACGCAATGGCCCTTCATGCCGCAAGAAATCACGAACCACACTCCGCATGATCAGCGATGCACTTGCTCTGACGATATCGGCCGGGGTTCCCTCCTTGCCGACATCCAACTGACCAAAGAGGTAACTCTTCGTGCTCTTGCCTTCTCGGGTCGGCTTTATCCAGCAATAGTTCTCGAAACGCTGCCAAGCCTCTCGGCTCGAAATCTTGCCTGAGCCTGGAATCTCGCTGCCGCGGGTTCCTCGTTCCAAGTAGAGAGACCATTTCATCCCGGCAAATTCATGCAAAGCGGCCTGAGTGTCTTCCGAGCACAAATCTGCTGCACAGCGTTCTCCCCATTCCTGCCATGGTGCGAAATCGTTCATGGATTGCGATGCTTCCACCAAGGTTGGCGCTCGCGTTTCGCTGCCAGCCACCGGAGCAAGTCTTCCTCCTCACCTTCGGTGACCCACGGCTTGTCGTGATTCTTTACAACGGCTGCGCGCCGGGTCCAGCCTGGTTCGTCGTGCCAGAGGGTTGTCGCCCCTGATGTGAATAGGGATGCTTCAATTTTGACGGGTCTGATCTGGCCGAAGTAGGTCGGGTGCTCTGGCTCATCTCTAGTCAAACTCAGGACAACTACGCAATTGCCGTGACGCCGTGACGTTCCGTGGAGCAGCGGCACGTATTCACGGCTCTCGTGAGCCTTCGCTTCATTGACGGACAGGCCGGGATGGAACTTCCGGTTGCTGGAGTAGTTCGCGATCTTCTCTGCCCACACCTTTTCTCGGACCCACCACAGCGTGCCCAACGAAGTGTCCAGCATGTTGAAAATGCACGCGCTCATCAAGTGTGGGAGGGAGCATTTACGTCTTTACGCACGGGAGTCATGGCGCTGGAGGGTAGAAACCGCCTTGACGCCTTGCAAGCCAATGCGCGGCCCAACGACGGCGCGTGGCGTTCCCGAGCTTGATCCATCATTTGACCTCTCCCGGAACCATTTTCACAAGCAGCTTCGGCATTTCCTCCCAGCGGTTGAGGAATCCAAGAATCCCGATCACTTCCGTGCCCATCTTCAGATCCGGCTCAATGTCGGTTGGAGCCCGTTTGAGATTCTTGGCCGATGCCAAGAGGAGGAGGCGACTTTCCGAGTCGCAGCATCCGTGTGCGCTCAGCGGGTTTCGCGAATCGCAATTTCCTATTGCGTCGAGACTCTTTTTTGAAGTCACGATCGCTGTCGTCTGGCGACACCAGAGTTTCCGGTGGAGCGGTGCAATTTGGCGCTGCTGAAACTTTCTGTTCGGGCGAGGTGGTTGCTGTCATGGCGCACTCTTTTTTGCGCCAGCCCGATCACGCAAATTATTGAACCCTCAATTCCGTTTTCGCTTTTTAGGTTTCATGGATTCACTCAACATGCGCGAATCGAAAAGATTCAACTCCCGGCGCGCGTGGTAAACGGTGCCCGGAGTGACTCCAATGCTTTGCGCAATGTCCTTGTCGTTCGCATCTGAAATTGGAATCCGCCTGGCTCCGTCAAAGATCGTCACGGTCTCTGAATTCCGAAGCGCGTTCACAGCTTTAGCAAACGCGCTTTTGTCCGCATTCATCGCCGCCTTCCGAAGACACGCGATATACTTCAAAGCGAAGTCCGTGTTGCGCGCGAAAAAATCGAGGAAACGCTTTGCCGCGCCGGGATGCTTGCCGTCAGCAAGAACAGACGGGTTGAGAGCAATATCAAAGAAATCTCCGGACAAAATTATCGTGATGATCATGGATTGATTATCAGGGGTGCATTTCCCAAATGGCTTCAAGAAACGGTTTGCGGCACGAAGCATTGCCCAACGCTTCACAAAATCAGATTCACTTGCGAAAATTGTGCCAGACTCACCATTGAATGTGAGGCGTCCGAGTGGCTTATATCCGGGCGGATATTTGTACAGTAGTTTTCGGATCTGCGGCATTTCTTTTTTCCAACTTGCGGCGGCCGTTATGGGCTGAAAAGATTTTTCCAACTTCGTTTCATCGGGCCGCCGCGATTGTTCTGCCGATCGTCAAATTTTGCATAAACAGCTCCGAGCGGCGCGGAAAGTTTTGCTTTCAAACGGGGCGAAAAATCTCTCTCAATACGGAACGTGTAATCAGCCCAAGTGAGATGACCTCCCCAAATGCCACCCGCGGTGTGATTGTGACCGTCGCCATCATTTGCGCCGCGGTTGCGTGGCCGTTGGCGAGTGTTTTGTCTCAGGGGATACTCTCGGTGTGGGGCGCACCTTCGCAGACCATTTTGCCGATGCTCGCGGCAGGTGCGCTCGCCGGATTCATCGTGGGAATTGCCACAGCTTCGCGTTCGCGTTCTGCAATGAGAGTATCCGGTGACGCCCCCACGAGGGCCGGATTTCTGGCCTCTTTCATCGCCGCTTCCCTTCTTGTGACACGCGCCACGATTTTGCATGGGCGCGCGGGCCATGTCACCGATGCAGGACTCAGCACACTGCTCGCCGCAGTGGTGACGATTCTGCCGGGCACGCTGTTCGCGATGTTCATGGGCGGACTTGGGCGCGCGGTGCGTCTCGCATTCGACGCCGACCCTGCGGACGGAGAACCCGCTTTCACTTTTCGTCCCATCCACGCGCTCTATGCCGGGTGCGTGCTGGCTCTTTTGTCGCCGTTCATTCCGGGCCTGTTCAGCGAGCCGCCGCCACCAAAGCCGGTTGTCGTGGCAACACCGACGCCCACGCCCGAACCGAAGCTCGTTTTCACACCGCCGCCCAAACCGACACCGCCACCGAAGATTTACGAAAAGCCGCAGGGCTTTGATTCTGCGGATGCCACGCGCATCACCGTCGTGACGCAGAGGACTCTGGCCGACGTGGACGCCGGCAAGCCCATGCTGTTTTCGCCGGATGGAAAGCGCATCGCGCTCTACCGCGATGGCGAGTCGTTCCGCGGCCTCGTGGTGTTCGACCTCGAAACTTTCACCGAGTCATCCCGCCTCACTTTCGACACCGCCGCAACTGCGCTCGCATGGTCGCCGGACAGCGAGCGCATCGCTGGAGTATTTGAACGCGGCGATTCACGCTTCGTCGCCGTGTTTGACCCTGTGCATCGCCGGCTCATCGGCCTTCCGCAACCGGACGGTGAGGAAATTCCCAAGGGCAATATTTCATGGCCCGATGCGAACGAGATCGTTGTCCATTCAGACAGCGGTTCCCCGAGCGCCCTGAATCTGGACACCCTCGAATTGCGTCCGTTGGAGGACGCCGATTTTTTCAAGGCTCTCGATGACGCCCAAAAGCAGAGCGTGAAATCTCCCGCACCACCTGCGCTTCCAAAATCGTTGAAGTGGGTTCTCGAAATGAAGTGGCCGCTTCAAGTCGTCGTTCCCCGGCTGGCCAAGGAAAATTTCGGTTTCCGGCTCGGTTCCCCCGGCGTCGTCTCCGCTGACCCGGAGCGGTGGGTTCGTCGCCATATTCCAGACATTCCAAATCTGACGGAAGGGAGGTTTCTTTTCTCCCCGGACGCGACGAAAGTTGTCGTCGTTCGAGACCGTGTTGCGACCTTCGCCTACCTCGGTCTGCGCGAAGCCACGAAGACCGTTCGAGCCCTCGACATGAAACGAAAGCTGGAGGACTTCCCGCAGGCGGATGCGCTCAAGAAGGCTCTGGACGAAAAGCAACTCGCGGCATTCGTCTTTGCACCATTCACGAATCCGCTCACGGACAGAGTTGTCGGTGCCGATTACCGAAAAGTGAAGGCCATCATCCGGTTCAACTCGTGGACGGGCACGCTGGCCGATGCATGGATTCAGGATGAATTTGCACCCGTCGAAAGCAGCGACGTGGTGTCCGGTCTTCATGTGGCGAAGGAATCCGGCCCGGTGCCCATCGGCAACAAGGGCAGGCGGGCTTGGTGGGCAGTCCTCGGCGACAACGGTGACTCACGTCTTTCGTTGATTCCGCCGAAGAAGGACGTTCCGCTTTCCGAAGTCGGCTCCCCCATTGAATTGAGAACGGACGGGCAAAATGTTTTCCGCGCCACTCCGGCCAAGTCACCGGGCAATTCCACACCCGCCGCTTCCCCTCCTCCAATTTTCCCCGCCGCCGCCCTACCTCCCATTTTCGAGAGTCGGCCCGCTCCCGCAGCGTTTCAACAAAAGCAGATCCGGCCCGCCAATCCGAAGGTTGTCGGCTTCATCAATTTTCACCATCAGAAATCTTCCGATCGGAACATCAACGGGCTGCTGGACGATTACGCCGACCAGGTTGAGAGCTTTCAGTCCGGTGTCGTTGACCGCGCATTCCTGCGTGACGCGGAGGAGAAATACCACGCCCCGGGGCATACCGTTTTTGAGAAGGTGGTGGGTGAAATCCGCGAAACCCTCATAGCGCCCGACCGCATTCGGGTGGAATACCCGCTCCAATTCGTGCGCATCAAACCCGACACCTCGTGGACGAAAGGCGTCTCCGACGTGACGCTGGAGATTCAAGTCACTCCCAACGGGCTTCGCATCGTGAAGCAGAACTCGATCTCGCGCGAACGCGAAAAATTCAGAGGGAAGGGCGCTCCCCCTCCGCTGTGATTATGGGCTGGTTCGGCACATTCGGATTCTGGCGGCGCAAAAAGCCGGAAATGCTTGAAGACCCAAAGGGGCTTCTCATCGAAAACTTTTCCACTTCTACCGACGAGTTTTACCACGCGATCCAGGAGGAACTTTTCGAGAAAAAGACGCCGGACATCGAAATCAGCCGTGAGCTTTTCGCGGAGGGCGGACTGCTTTCCTCGAAACGCGAGTATCTCCGCATGAGACGCGAGAGGCTCCTGTTTGACGTTTGCGCCGCGCCATTCGGAACGTCCTTCTTCTTTTCCATCCGCTTTGCGGAAATCCCCGTCGTCCTCTACCTCTGGCAACTTCTGCTCGTTCTAGTCGTCTTGGCTGGCATCGGCTTCGCCTACTTTCTCACGCTTGGGATAGTTTGGGGCAACGTGATGTTTGCGCTCAATCTCATCGCCGTGTTTGCACTGCTGCCAAACCTCGTCGCATTAAAGCTGCAACGCCTCGACGATTTTCTCATGCAGCTTCCGGTTTTCGGAATCGTTTATGAAGCGTGGTTTCGTCCCGAAACGTATTACCGCATCGACAGACGAGCGATGTATATCGAATCCATCAAACTCGTCGTGCAGCGGCACATCGAAAAAGTCACGGGACAGCAGGGCATCCAGTTGGTCGAAATTGACAGCCTTCAGCCGCGCGAAATCCGGGACTTCGGTGCGATGTTCAAACGCTGGACGAAGTAAGCTATGGGACTCGACGAGGCCATCAGCCGCCAGTTCCGGGAATGGGAATTCCGCGGACGGGGCGGGCGTGTGTTCGAGCAGGCAGTCGCATTGGAGCCGCCATTCGCGCCGTTCACCGGATACCGGATGCCGAGACAGCGCGTGGATGACGGACGACGCGAAACAGGACTGAGCCGGCTTTGGAATCGCCTCACTTCCCCACCACCCGAGCCGGAGCCGGAGGAAGAAATCGCTGACGAACCCGAACCGAATTTCCGCGACGCGGAGGAGTGCGTGGAATTGCAACTCACGCTGCCGGACACGAAGCCGTTTTCCGCATCGAGTTACGAGGCGTGGTTGCGTCAGGTGTGCAGGGCAGGTGAGCCGTTTACATTCGAGCTGCTGGCGACGGCGGATGAAATCGTTCCGCAATTTGCCGGCTCCCGGGATGCAATGGAGCGGATTGACCGTGCTCTTCCGCAGTTCATGCCCGGAGTGACGACGCTCGGTGTGGAGGGCGTGTTGCAATCCGCATGGATGGAAAGCGAACAGCGATTCGTCACCGTCGAGCTCGGCCTTGGAGCGGAGTTTTTGATCCCGCTCGCAGACACGAAGATCGACATTCTCGCGTCGGTTGTGAATGCGATGGAGCAAATCCACGAAGGCGAACTCGCATTGTATCAGGTGCTCATTGAACCCGCTGAAAATGATTGGGCGGAGTCCGCGGTGAACGCGCTCACCGACAGCGATGGAAAACCGATCTTCGCAAATCGGCCGGAACTTTTCGCCGGACTCCGACGCAAGCTCGCTTCCCCGCTTCTCGCCGTCGTTGTGCGGTTCACCGTCGCGGGAACGGACACCGCGCGTTGCTGGCAGATCATCCGCGATCTCATCGCGCCATTCGCGGCGCTCACGGAACGCGATTCCAATTTTCTCATCCCGCTTTCCAACGATGGATACGATCCCGCCGCGCACGAGACCGACATCGTTGAACGCACTTCGCACCGCTCCGGGATGCTGCTCAATGTGGCGGAGCTGACCGCGTTCATTGGATTCCCCACCGCGGCAGTCGCGCGTCGTATCAGACGCCAGACTGCCCGCACCCGGCAGGCCCCGGAGGAACTGCGGCGACCGGGTTCACTCCTGCTCGGAGAGAACCCGCACGCCGGGCGTGTCGAGGAAGTCTGGCTCCGCGGCGACCACCGCACGCGCCACATGCACCTCGTCGGCGCATCTGGCACGGGCAAGTCCACCCTCCTTTTCAATTTGATCCGTCAGGACATCGAGCGCGGCGAAGGAATCGCGCTGCTCGATCCTCACGGAGATTTGGTGGAGCGCGTGCTCGGCATCATCCCGGCGCACCGCCGCAATGATGTCGTGCTCGTGGATCCTTCCGACGAGGAGCACATCACCGGATTCAACATCCTCTCCGCGCATTCCGACTTCGAGCGCAACCTGCTCGCGTCCGACCTCGTTTCGACCTTCCGAAGACTTTCAACGAGTTGGGGAGAGCAAATGAACTCCGTGCTTCGGAATGCGATCCTCGCGTTTCTCGAAAGCTCGCGCGGAGGAACGCTCGCGGACATGCGCCGCTTCCTGCTCGACGCGGCGTTTCGGAAAACATTCCTCCGCACCGTCACCGATCCCGACATCGTGTTTTATTGGGAGCGCGCGTTTCCGCAGCTCACCGGCGGAAAATCCATCGGCCCCGTACTCACGCGGCTCGATGAATTTCTTTCGCGCAAGCCGATCCGCCTCATGGTGTCGCAGGATGAAAACCGTCTCGATTTCGCGGACATCCTCGACTGCTCGCGCATCCTGCTTGTGAAGTTGCCGCAGGGACAAATCGGGCGCGAGAATGCGAATCTTCTCGGCTCGATTTTCGTGTCGAAGATTCAGCAGATGGCGATGAGCCGCCAGCGGATGAAGGAGAGCGAGCGCCGGAATTTTTGGGTGTATCTCGACGAGTTCCATTCGTTCATCACGCCTTCGATGGCGGAAATTTTGACGGGCGCGCGGAAGTATCGCGTCGGCCTCGTGCTCGCGCATCAGGAACTCCACCAACTCGACGCGGACCGCGACGTGGCGAGCGCGGTGCTTGCAAATTGCTGCACGCGCGTTGCGTTCCGTGTGAGCGACCGCGATGCGCGCGAACTTGATTCGGGCTTCGCGCATTTCAGTGCGGCGGATTTGCAAAACCTTGGAGTCGGCGAAGCCATCTGCCGTGTCGAACGGAGCGAAGCGGATTTCAATCTGTCGGTCTGCGAGCCTGCTTTCGTGGATGATTCGGAAGCGGAAGTTGCCCGCGAAGAAACACGTCGGATTTCCACTGAGCGGTTCGCACGCCCGCGTCGCGAAGTAGAGGCGGACTTGATGGAAAAAATGCGACAGCAGCAGGACGAGGAAGAAGCTTCGACCTCACGCAAGCAACCGTCGAGAGCATCGGAGGCAACGAGCGCAGTTTCGGAAAAGGTTTCGGAAAAGGAATCGGCACCGGTTCCCGAGGTGTCGGGTGAAGCCCCTGAAACGAAATCGGATGCGCCAGCAGATGTTCCGAAGCCGGTGCAGTTTTCCGAGCCATCACGCACGACGGGATTGGGGCGGGGCGGGCCAGACCATCAGCTCATTGTCGGCAACCTTGCTTCCGAAGCGGAGCGGCTTGGTTTTCGCAGCATCAAGGAATGTGTCGTGTCGGGCGGACGCATTGACCTCGTGGTGGAAAATTCACGGCGGCGCATCGCCATCGAGGTCGCGGTGCATTCCAACACCGCGCACGAAATCGAAAACCTTCGGAAGTGCGTGGAATCGAAACCGGATTTCATCGTGTCCGTTTCGCCGGAGGAAAATGTGCGCAAGAACATCGCGAAGGCCGCGCAGCGTGAATTCGATTCCGAAATGTTTGCGAAGATGCGTTTCGATGCGCCCGAAGTTCTCATCCAATGGTTGCAGGAAATTGCAGGAACGGATGGCGCGGTTGCCCAGCCAGGCGTTCCGAAACCGCGCGTGATCGCGGGACGGAAAGTGCAGACACGCCATGTGGAAATGTCGCCGGAGGAACGCAAGAAAAAGGAGGCCGAACAAATCGAAATCATCGCAGACCTGCTCCGAAATCGCAGCTCAAGAAAAGATGGCGATTCAAAGTGATTTTTCTTGCCGCCTCTGAGCGCGTAGGAGAAAAGACCAACGTATCACTTTTATTCCTTATGAATACAGTTTCAAAAATGGATGGAAAGAAAGGCCGGCGCGTTGGGATTTGGATTCGCGTTTCCACCGAAGACCAAGCCCAGGGCGAAAGTCCCGCGCATCACGAATATCGCGCACGCCGCTATGCGGAGTTCAACGAGTGGACGGTCTTGGAAGTCTATGACCTCGCGGGCGTGAGCGGCAAATCCGTGTGGGATCATCCTGAGTGCCAGCGGATGCTCCGCGACGTGAAACGCGGGCACATCCAAGGGCTCATTTTTTCCAAGCTCGCGCGGCTCGCGCGCAACACGAAGGAGCTGCTCGACTTCGCGCAGCACTTCGAGACGCACAAGGGGACACTCGTTTCCATTGAGGAAAAAATTGACACAAGCACTCCGGCGGGTCTGCTTTTTTACACGATGCTCGGGGCCATCGCGCAGTGGGAGCGCGAGGAAATCACTTCACGGCTGCGCTCATCCATCGGCGTGCGCGCCAAACTCGGCAGACCGCTCAATGGCCTCGCGCCCTACGGCTACAAGTGGGAAGACAAGCACCTCGCGCTCGTGCCCGCCGAGGCTGCGGTGCGACGCGAGGCGTTCGAGCTTTTCCTGACGCATCGGCGCAAGGGCGTCGTCGCGCGGCTGCTCCACGCGAAAGGATACCGCACGCGCAGCGGAAAGAAGTTCACCGACGTGCATGTGGATCGGATGCTCCGTTGCTCCAGCGCGAAGGGGCTGTATCGCACGAATGTCTTCCGCATCGCGAAGGACGGAGGCTGGAGAAAAGAGGTGAAGCCCGAAAGCGAATGGGGCACCGCCGAGTGCCCGGCCATCGTGAGTGCGGAAATGTTCGACCGTGTTTCCGCAATCATTGAGGAGCAGACCAAGCCCGTGCGCAAACCCGGCAAAAAGCCGGTGCACATTTTCGCCGGCCTCCTGAAATGCGGATGCGGCGGCAAGATGTATGTCTATACGCGCAGCCCGAACTACACCTGCGCGCAGTGCAAAAATAAAATCGGCGCAGCAGTGCTGGAGGAGATTTTCATCGGCAGCATCGCCGACAATCTCGCCGACCCCGCGCAAATTGCGGCGCATCTCGACCGCACCAAATCCAAAGTCGCAGAACACAACGAGCGCGCCGCCGCCATCCGCGCGCAATGCGATGGTGTGCGTGCGGAAATGAAGAAGCTCTACGACCTCTACATCGCCGGGGGCATCGGCGTGGAGCAGTTCAAGGAACTCAACACGCCGCTCCACGACCGCCTTGGTCAGCTCAGCGCCGAGCTTCCGAAGCTCGAAGGCGAAACCGCCGCGCTGGCCGTCAGTGACCTCTCGGTCGAAACCGTCGCCCACGAAGCCCGCAACATCGCCGCCCTCTGGCCGACCCTCGACACCGACGGCAAGCAGCGCCTCGCCTCCACTCTCTGCACCGGAATCATCATCCCCGACAAAGATCCCGAGGCCCCCATCGAAATCACCTTCGCCCATTCCGCATCCCCAAAAGTTGAGGCCCCGATTCGAATCGGGGCCGCTTCCGAACCTGTTGAGCCCGATTCCTCAGAGAATTTCCCTGAAATTTCCAATCGGCTAAATTCCCAACGTCACCTTGGGCTGGATGATGAAACGCCGTTGGCGTTCAAGTCCGCCGGGCGAAATCCCCATTCCGGGAACGCCAACGGCGTTCCATCATTCAGCCCAGGGTTGCCGTAGCCGCGCAGCGGCGGAGGCTACCTTGGGTTCACGTACCAAAATGTCCATGAACCTCAACGGGGTTCCATCCGTTCGGACGACGCGGGATTTTGCGGGCAGGATGCAACCCCGTTGGGGTTGTTTCGATTTGTTGACCGGTTCCCAGGGTAGCTCGTTCCTCGCAACCCTGGGGCAACGCCCCAGGAAAGATGAGGAAAAAGCCCGATCCAGGCACGGATACAGTGAGCGATGGGACGGGCTTTCAGCCCTTTGTTTTTTCAATGTCAGCAACCCAGGGCGTTGCCCTGGGCTGGTATGTGGCCGGGCCTTTGGCCCTGTGCATCGCCCTTTGGCCCTGGGCATCGCCCTTTGGCCATGGGCATCGCTGCTCTGTCAAAAACTCCAAGCGCGCCTCACGCCGCCTGCTGCTTGATCTCCTCGCGCAGTTTTTCGCTCGATGAAATCGTCTGATCGAGAATGTTCGGCACCGTGGGCCGCGCCTGCGCGCGGACGTAGATCTGGTAGCTGAACAGGCTGCGGAAGCCCCATAGCCACACGAAGAATCCGTTGATCGCCATGACGATTTTTCCAATGACGCCATTGCCGACGACCTTCGGAAACGGCGCGGGGATGCCGCGCATTTCGAGGACATTATAGCCGGTCTGCTCGAAGAGTTCGCGCAGCGAGTTCCATGTGAAGAGCCGCGTGTGCGTGCGATCCAGGATGCCCTTGCGCCCGTAGTTGAACTGGCCGAAGAAAAGCATCATCCGCGTGACGAAGAAGGCGATGTTCGCCGTGGTGAGGATGATCTCGGGGCGCTTGTGCACCGCCTTTTCCCGCAACATCTCCATGAAGACCTCCGGGTCCTTGAGGTGCTCGATGATGTCGAGCATGAAGATCTGATCGTAGCCGGAGATGTCCACCGGCACGGGCTCGGCCTCGATGTCCCACTTGCGGTAATCCACGTTCGGCTTGCCGCCCTTGTCCGGCGAATACTGATCCAGCCCCGTGACGTGCGCGGCCTTTTCCGCCATAAGTTCCGCAACGTGGCCGCGCCCGCAGCCGATATCGAGGACACGCGCGCCGGGCTTCACGGACTTGATGGCGCGCTCGTGCGAGCTGTCGTAGCCGAGCTTCAGATCGTAAGTCTCCTCGACGGGGCCGACATCATACTTGCGATCGTAGAGCAGGTTCTTGCTGTGGAGCTTCGCGCGCACGACGGCCTTGCAGCAGTCCCACGCGTACTTGATGCCGTTCACGCGGCAGATTTCGTCTCCGTAAAAAGTGGGGATCGGCAGCTCGACGATCCGCATCCCGGCGAAGTGGAGCTGGATGATGATGTCCGTATCGAAGTGAAAGTCGTTCGCATTCCGCTCGAAGGGCAGCTTCTTCAGCGCCGCGACCGAGTATAGCCGGTAGCCGCTGTGGAATTCACTCAGCTTCGTGCCGAGCACGCAGTTCTCGAACGCGGTGAGCACCTGGTTGCCGAGCCATTTGTAGAGCGGCATCCCGCCCGCAAGCGCGTCCTGTTTGCGCAACATGCGCGAACCGAAGACCGCGTCCGCCTCGCCGCGGATGAATGGCTCGATGAGTTCGGACAATTTTTCCGGCGCATACTGTCCGTCGCCGTGGATGAGCGCGACAATGTCGAAGCCGTTCTCAATCGCATAACGGTAGCCGAGCTTCTGGTTGCCGCCGTAGCGCTGGTTCTCGGGGTTGCGCAGAATGGTGATACGGAAATCGCCCTCGCGATCCTCGTGCTTCAGCCCGGTGGCAAAGGTGCGATCCTTCGAGGAATCATCAATGATGAGGACCTCGACACCAGGACGCCGGAGGGACGACGGGATGCGGTCGAGGACGCCGGTGATGGTCGTCTCGGCGTTGTAAGCGACGATGAAAATGAGGACGCGTTTCTGCGTCGGAGCGGGCGTGTCGGACATGGTTGGGCAGCGGGAGAATAGCGGGATGCGTGCCGCGGTCGAGCCTCGCGTCACCGAACTCACGGCGCGCTCTTGATCACATTTTGCAACCTCAACAAATCCGCTGTGACGGTCTCGTAGAGCGGAATGGCACAGCCCCTCGCAGGGCGCTGAGGCCGTCCTCCCGGAACCGCAGGGCGGGCATGGAGCCCGGTGCGCGGGCCGTCGGCAGACTGGACGGGATGTTGCGTGTTGCGCGGCCTTTGCGCACCAGCGACGACGCAAGCCGCGTCATCGGGATGCGCCGGGCCTTCGCCGCATGGTAGAGCGCCGTGATGAGCGGGCGTTCGAGGCGGGGTGAAGTAGTGACGGGATTGCGCCATGCGGCCTCCATTCTGTTGTTCGTCTTCCGCGTTACTGGAAGAAGTGGTGAACATGCTGCGCGGCCCCGAGCAGCTTCTGGATGATCGGCGCAATGGCCCAGATCACTGCGCCGAAGATTGTCCAGAGCAGTATGTTGAAGAGAATGTTGATGATGTTGAACATGATGGTGGTTACCTCCTTTGGGTGGATGGTTTTGCGTCCGGCCCGCACTGGCCCGAGGAATGTTCCCATGAACAC